>Ga0123353_10017313_pt1 | contig 10586 bp, 8 predicted proteins | sample TergutLab28metaG_3_FD_92763 | JGI IMG/M metagenome (GOLD analysis project Ga0123353, IMG submission 92763) | Labiotermes labralis P3 segment gut microbial communities from Petit-Saut dam, French Guiana - Lab288 P3 | ecosystem: Host-associated > Arthropoda: Insects > Digestive system > Gut ... | reverse complement strand
ATGCTCTTGGGGGGTTGGGGCCTTGGCCAAACGTCAGCCGTTCGACGCGGGCATCTCCGGCAAATGGGCCAGACAGGAATCGAACCTGTGACCTTGCCCTTATCAGGGGCACGCTCTAGCCAACTGAGCTACTAGCCCGTTTGTTTCCATCCCGCGCCCGTGGGTGCGAGACCATCCGACGCACAGCCACACCGGCGACGAATCGGCAACCATTATACCGGGGCGCCCATCGGCTTGTCATCCCTGCGGATCAATTTTATTTGTTTCAAAAACCCTTCGCCGCCCTATCGGCGACGCCCTCGCCCGTATGGCGAAGACGGGTAAGAATACCATTCTACGAAACGATGTCAACAGGCTATCGAAAAAATTTTGCGTTTATTTTTCCGTCGCCGTCCGGGCCTGGCGAACCACCATGATCCCAAGCTGTTCCACCGCCGCCTGTCGCACGTAGGAATCCCCCGCCTGCTTCGCCACCTTGGCGAGTTGCCTCTGATCGGTCATTTTGCCCACCGCCTTGATTTTCATGTCCCGCTCGTAATCGTCAGGTGCACGCGTGTGCGTGTGGATCGCGATCTCGGCCAACGCCGCCTGGGCTTCGGCGTGATATGTCTCGTCCAGTTTTTCCGCCGCCGCGAAACGCGCACGGCAACTTACCGCGTTTTTCGCGACATCGGCCAGCAGCGCCTGGTCGGTCAGGTGTCGAATCGCCGTCTCGCACACCTGCGAGTGGCCGTCGGTTTTCGCGATGTCGGCGAACGTCGCCTGGGCCACGGCCTGATCGTCCAACTCTCGCGCCGCCGCGAGACGCGCATCGCTATGCTTTGCGTTTTTCGCGACGTCTCCAAGCAACGCCTGTCCGGTCAGCGGTTCTTCCGGCGCACAGCCGGCCAGCAGCGACGCGACGGTCAGCGACAGCGACGCCACGACGAAAATTCGTTTGAACTGCATCATCTGTTCTCTCCTTCGCGTTTATTTTTCCGGTGACACCAGGCCGGCCAATTTGTGCCCGGCCGATTGGCGCGCGTACGGGGCCTTGGCGTTCGTCGCCACGTCGGCGAGCAGGGCTGAATCCCGCACCTGGTCCAACGCCACGCGGAGGGCGGACTCGTCGTCCTCGGTTTTCGCGATGTCCGCGAACACGGCCTCATAGTGCCGCCTCGGATTGCCGATCCACTCCACCGCGACCTGCCGAATCCGCGGGTCCATCGCGTTTTGCGCCACGTCGGCATACAACGCCTGGGCGTCCAGATCGTGAAGCCGATCCAGCGCAAAGATGCCCTTGGGTGTGAACGAATCGTTTTTCGCGATGTCCGCGAACAGGGCGGGATCGGTTAACGCCGGCGTCACCATCGCCCACCTCCAGACGCCCGGGCGGTCGGTGGTTTTCGCGACCTCGGCAATCAGGGCCTGTTCGCCCTTGGCGGCCAGCCGTCCAATCGCCCGTATGCACACGCCGATTTCGAGGTCGTTCACGGCCACGTCGGCGAGCACGGCCGAGTCGGTCACTCGTTCCACGGCCAAGATGCGTACGGTCGCGTCCTGGGCGTTTTTCGCCACGTCGGCGAGCAGGGCCTGGTCGGTGATTCGATTCACGGCCTTGAAGCGAGCGTGCGGGTCTTGCCCGTTCTTCGCCGTGTCGGCAAATTTCGCCGGATCGTCGGAGTCCGCACAGCCGACCAGCAGCCACGCGGCCACCACCAGCGACGACACGACGAAACATCGTTTGAACCGCATAGCCGTTCTCCTGCTCCCACAAAAAAACCGCTTGAAAATGCGACACACGAACACTTCCTTTCTAACACACATCCCCGATGATGCAAGCATTTTCCGCGGGTAAAAAAATTCGCGTGATTCGCGGAATTCGCGGCGGTATTATTGCTTCCGATTTGCTAATCCACCCACGAGGAGAAATCGCATGATTACGTTAAGCGCCTTCGCCGACGAAGCCGCCGCCGACCTGACGACGCAGATGGACGTGCTGGAGTCCGTCAACGTCAAGGCCATCGACGTCCGCAGCATCGACGGGAAAAATGTGTCCACGTTCACGAACGAACAGGCCGCGGAGTACCGTCGGCAAATGGACGGCCGCGGGTTCCGCACGGCCTGCATCGGGTCGCCGATCGGCAAAATCCGCCTCGACGAGCCGATGGCCCCGCACATGGAGCAACTGGCCCGCTGCATCGAGATCGCCCACGTCATGGGCACGCCGTACATTCGCATGTTCAGTTTCTTTCCGCCGCAGGGCGGCGATTTTACCGGCGCCAGGCCCGAGGTGTTTAACCGCCTGACGATGATGCACCAGGCCGCCCGCGCCGGCGGCGTGATTCTGCTGCACGAAAACGAATTCGACGTCTATGGCCGTTCCGCGGCGGAGTGCCTGGACATTATGAAAACCTTCGGCGGAGAGCACTTCAAATTCATTTTCGACCCCGCCAATTTCGTCGTCGGAGACATCAAACCCTACGACGACGCCTGGACCCAAGGCCTGGCCGACCTGACGTTCTGGTTCCACATCAAAGACGCCGTACAAGGCGAGAAGAGCTGCTGCCCGGCCGGGCAAGGCCAGGGACAGTTCGACAAGATTTTCGCCGACCTGAAAAAACGCCGCTGGTCCGGCACGATGACCATCGAACCGCACATGGGCAACTGGGGCCAGTTCGGCAGTTTCAGCGGCGCCGATTCGTTCCGCCTGGCCACCACGACGCTGCAAAAACTGCTGGATGAGCATGAATTGGATTGGTCTTGACGCGACGTGTCGCGGGCGTCTCGCCCGCGCGTCACGCGGGCATCCAGCCCGCGCAAGACTGTGCGAAAGCCTTGACGTTCTTCACCGCGTCAGCCGTATGGAACGGTCGGCGAGGGCGAGACGCCCTCGTGACGCGCGGGCGGGACGCCCTCGTGACGCGCGGGCGGGACGCCCGCGACACGAAAAACGCCCTCGCGGATTGTTTCCGCGAGGGCGTTTCTTTTGCAATGGGCAGGGGCGGAATCGAACCGCCGACACTGCGATTTTCAGTCGCATGCTCTACCAACTGAGCTACCTACCCGGCCGCATAAATAACGGCGAAGTGTAACCAGTGTAGCGTTCGCCATTCGTTTGTCAACTCTTTTTCACAGACGAAAAACCGCTAAATCCGAAACCCGAAATCCGAAACAAATTCCAAAACCCAAAACAGAAAATTCTAAATTCCAAACGGCGACGTCATGTGCCTTGACGCATGGCGTCGCCGTCTGGGTTTGGAATTTTCTGCGTTCGGGTTTTGGAATTTGTTTCGGATTTCGTACTTCGGATTTCGGATTTACATTTTTTCGCCCGGAACATCCCACGCGGGCGAGACGCCCGCGACACCGGTCAAAAATCCATCATCTCGCTGGGGTGGGGCTGCCGCATGGGTTGTCGACGATCCTGATCGGCGACGGGTTGATAGCCGGTGCGCTTGACGATCGTGTCGAACTGGAACCAGTTGTTGGCCATGCCGTACGCCTGCTGCATGACGCTGCGGGCCAGCATCGAACGGTCGGACTGGTAGTCGCCCTCGATGCCGGACTCGAACCGTTTGCGTTCGGCGACGAGGATCAGCTTGGCGGGCTGGACTTCGATGATGCCCACGGCCCCTTCGCGGTCGTAGGGCGGTTCGCCCGTGGGTGCCAGCGCGAAGGCCTGATCCATGATGTGCTGATGCAGTTCGAACGTCATCGGCAAGGCGTCCGGCGGCATCATCCGCACGCCGGGAATCATCGCCGGACGGAACGACGGATTCTGCGGACTCTGCCCCACCTGCTCCAGGCGGGCGAAAAGCCCCGTCTCCTCAGTGGGCTGCCCGGTGGTCCGGGCGGCCGCCGACAGGCCGGTTTTGTCGGCCATTTCCACCAGCATCTGCGCCTGAATTTTCGTTTGCGCGTAGGACTGCAACAGCCGGCAGTCGTTCGCGACCCGTCGATGGGTCTCCACGTCCTGCTGGAACTCCTCATCCGACAGGGCATGGGTCGCCTCAGCGGCGGCCAGCCGCCAGAACAACCGCCCCACGGCCACATTGACATAGCCGCCTCGCCGCGGATCGTAGATCTGCACGAGCAGGTACATCATCGGACCGTCCTGACCGACCTCCATGGCGCCGGTGGCGGCTTCCTGATCGGCCGGGGTGAACACTTTGGCCGTCGACACCTCGTCGATCAAGCTTCGCGATGCCTGCTCCGACGCGAACGCCCGGGCCAGATCGGGCAGTTGGGCGATCTGATCGAGCGTCATCAGTCCGGGGGTCTGGTCGGCCTCGAGCGGGAAGGTGTTCAGGTCGTCGTCGTTGCAGGCGAACAGGACGTTCTCCATGCCCCGCAGATTGCACCACTGGATCGTGCGTGCGACGGGTGCGGCCGCGGGCGGAACCTCGGCCGGTTCGGTGGCCGGTTCATCGGCCGACTCCTCGGTCGTCGGTGCGGCGGTCGGCGTGATGAACACCTGCGCCGTGATGCGCTCCAACGCCTCGCCGAGCGTGATGTCCTCCGCCACAAGCGTCACCAGCACGCTGTCGCTGATGGTCGTCAGTCCGGTGTTCGTCGGAAACACAATCGCGTCCACCTGGGCCTTCTCCGCCAGTGTGCGAAGCGCCTGCTTCAGCGGAACGGCCGGGAAATCGACACGGACCTTACGCCCCAGCACCGCCCCCGCGTCGCCCTTGAGCGAGGCCACGACCGCGTCGTAAAAATTCCCCGACCCGCCCCACGACGCGTGAGTGGCCTTGATGGCCGCCGCCACCGTGTCCATCAACTGGGCGACTTTGGCCTCGGTGTTCTTGACGACCAGGGCGGCGGCGATCTGGTTCTCCACCTGCCACAACTCCTTGCCCCGGTACGCCGTATGGGCGTGGTCCATATACTCCCGCTCGATCTGCACCTTGCTGGGCGTCGCGGCCGCGGCGATGTGCTGGTCGTGAACCGTCAACCACTGCAACGCGGCCAGATTGGGCACCTGATAACCGAACCCGAACGGATTGTCCTTGGTGGCCAGTCCCGGAACGGTCGTGCGGAATTTTTCGAACTGTTCGTTAACCTGCTCGGGGGTGGGGTTCGTCGTCGCGGACGGCCAGACGGGGAAACGGACCATGCGGAGGTCGAGTTTGTCGTACATGGCGCTATAGAGCCTCCGCAGTTCCGGCCCGGAGGGCGCGAGCCGCGGGAGGTTGGCGTTGTAGTTTTTCGCCACCGTCAGCCAGATTTCCATCGTTCGGCGCAGCGTCCGCTCACTGACCTTGAGGCTGGAGATGAACTCGCGATAGACGCTCTTGTTGGGGGTCTCGCCGGCCAGCGGTTCCAGGGCGGCGCGTTCGGGCGAGAGCGTCCAGTAGGCGTTGATGATCTCCTGCTCGCTGACGGTGACGCCGGCGTTGACGGCTTCGCGATACAGCAGCGCCAGCGCTTCGCTCGATCGGCCGCTGTTGGCCTCCAGCGCTTCCAGCAACCGGTACGACGCCGGATACGACAACTCCGTCCCCGACATGCCCGTGAGGTCCACGGGCTGATAGAGTTGCTGCCTCATCCGGCCCAGGAGGTCCAAGGCCACGCGAAATTCCTGGAGGTCGCGTGCGGTGAGCTTTTGGCCGTACAGGGAACCGATCGTGGGGTTCCGGCTGGGGCTGAACAGGTCCATGATAGACGACAACGTCGCGGTCGTGAGCAGAAACGCCACCATGAGCACCACCATGATGACGATCACAGCCTTCTGATGCCGACGGAAAAAACCAAAAGCCATAGACGCTCCTACATAGTCCAAATATCGGTAACGCCCCGCGCGTACGGGGAAACCAGTAGTATAGAACATCGGCGGAGTAATGCAAGCACGACTTCCAGGCCGGGAACATTACGGGTGCACGTCACGTTTGCCGGTGCGTGATTGGGTTGCGATTGCCCTACCGTTGCGTGCGATGGTCTTCCGCCCCGTTGTCGAGCAGCCATTTCTTTGCGTCCGCATCGTTCGTCAGCAACAGGGGCGTTCGGCCGGCATTGTCCTTGACGTTGACGGCCGCACCGTGTTCCTTCAGCCACGTCATGGCCTCGATCCTGTTTTCATTGTCCGTGTCGATACGTCCCCGAGCCGCCTCGAACATCGGCGTCATGCCGCCGCCATCTCTGGTATCGACGTCCAGGCCGTTCGACTTCAACCACTCCATCGCCGGGACATGGCCGCCCCCGGCCGCCTCGAACATCGGCGTTCGGCCGCCACGGGTCTTGATATGAACGTCCGCGCCGTTGGCCTTCAACCATTCCATCGCCGGGACGTTGCCCCCGTCGGCCGCGAAAAACAGGGGCGTCTGACCTTGCGCGTCCACGACGTTGACGGCCGCTCCATGCGACTTCAGCCATTCCAGCGCCCCGGTCGTGCGATCGTTCACTGCCGCCCAGAACATCGGCGTCACACCGAGTTTGTCCGGCGCGTCGACGGCCACGCCGTTCGCCTCCAGCCACACCATCGCCTCGACATGTCCGCTCAAGGCCGCGTTCACCATGGGCGTCATGCCGTACCGATCCACGACGTTGATCTCCGCGCCCTGCGACTTCAGCCATTCCAGCATGTCCACGCGCCCATCCCCCGCCGCGCGGTACACGAGGGTCCTGCCGATCGGGTCCGTTTCATGGAGTTGCAGCCTCTCCCGCTTGACCCACTCCGTGATCGCGCGCTCCCTGCCCAGTGAGTGACTCATCTTCAACGCAACCGCCAGCCCAGCCGCAGCCACGATCGCGACAACGACAAGCAAAACCGGACGTTTATAGAATGGCGACATGAAACCAGTTTACTGAGGCGACGCCTCAGCGGCAACATCAGACTTACGACCGTCGGCCTTACGCCGAAGCCCTTTCGCGCCATCGCCGGCCTGGTAAATTTCAACAATTCCCTTTTTCTTCAGTTTGTCAAGAACTCGGGATCGTATTTGAACATCTGCAACGAGTTGGTCAGATTTCCATTTCCGGAGGAAGTGGCTGAGCCCGACATAACCATCCGAAAATGCTTGTGACGCACGATCCAGTTCCGCGAGAAACGCAATTTCGGCCGCCAATTCATCGTTCGTGGCCGTTGTCGTTATCGTCAGTTGTGGCAATAGTTGATCGGCAACCCCCAAAGGAAGCTTTTTCACACATAAGCCCCTGTCATCGCCCGGAACGGAAAACTTATCCAAGCCCCGAAGAAGATCAATGTGGTCATACGCCGCTTTACGGATTCGAGGAGCCAGCCCACGGGCCCCCCATGTCGTGACATACACCTGCTTTCCGAGAGCCCGAACGCCTTCCACCGCCGGCGCGTGATCGCTGTCACCGGAAACCAAGACCGCAATATCAAAGGCGTTCACGGCAGCCAAGCGAAGCATATCAGCGACCATGGTCGTATCAACTTCCTTCTCCTGAGAGTATCGAACCGTGTTGCCACACGTCGGACATCGCCGTTGGCGCCATTTGCGGAGAAAGCGGTAAACGAAAAATCCAGGCAGACGTTCGAGACCATCCAAAAAATGAGCAAGCCCTTGCTGTATATCGGCACCCTCGGAATTTTTCGCCTCTACACCCGTATAGTAATATGCTCCCCACAGCCTCGAACCGCCGACCTGCAAGATAATCCATTGGGACAGCTTGGTGTAATCAACGGTTACCGTACCTTCTGCCACCGTCTTTAAGCCGCTGTGGAAATTCTTGCCGTCAAAAAAGATCGCGACGCGCATTCCGGACCTCCCTGCAACCAATAAAAAGGAGGCTGACCGAATAACCCGGTCAGCCTCAGAAATTACACGCGCCCGTACCACTTGGGTACCAAAACGCGGACCAAATAGCTAGCAATACCGTCTACATCATACCATCTCTTTTATCGACGTCAACGGTTTTCCACTTGAAAAAATACGATACAACCCACCGCCGCCGCAAGTGCGGTATTATAGTTTCGCCATTTCACCGAACTCGTCTTTCAGCGCCGGGTACAATCGGCGGTATTGGGCGTAATAACTCTCGTACAGTTTCTTGAGTTTCGCGTTCGGCTTGATCGTCCGCGTGATGCGGATGGCGGATTTGCAGGCCTGGCGGACGTCCTTGAATCGGCCGGTGCCGACGGCGGCCAACAGCGCCACACCGTACGCGGGGCCTTCCTCGGCGTTGATCGTCACGCAGGTCGTACCGTAAATGTCGGCCTGCAACTGACGCCAGAACTCGCTCCTGGCCCCGCCGCCCGACAACCGAATCTCCTTCACGGCGACCTGTCGCTCCTTGAAGGCCGTCAGGGCGTCGTTCATCGCGAACGTCACGCCCTCCAGTACGCTGCGGACCAACTCGTTCTTCGTCGTGCGGTTGTGCATGCCGATCCAGCACGCCCGCGCGTTGGGGTCCGCGTGCGGCGTGCGTTCGCCCGTCAAATACGGCAGGAAGAACAGCCCCTCGCAACCGGCCGGTGCCGCCGCGGCCTGCGCGGTCAGCAGTTCGTACGGGTCCACCTTTTTCTTCTTCGCCTCGGCGATCTCCGCGGCCCCGAGCACGTTGCGATACCATTGGTAACTGCCGCCCGCGGCGAGAATGCAGCCGAACATGCAATACTCGCCGGCCACGCTCGAACAGAACGTCTGCACCTTGCCGTAGGGGTTGGTCACGTACTCGGGCGAATGCACGAACACCACGCCGCTGGTGCCCATCGTGGCGCTCATCAGACCCTGGGCCACCACGCCGTTGCCGACCGCGCCCGCGGGCTGATCGCCACCGCCGCCCACCACCGGAACGCCCTCGCACAGGCCCAGTTCGGCGGCCGCCGCCTTCGTCAACCGGCCTGTGATTTCCTGACTCTCCACCACCGGCGGAAGGATCGACGCGTCCAGTTGGAAGATGTCGATGATCTCCTTCGACCAGGCGCGTTTCTTCTGGTCGAGCATCAGCGTGCCGGACATGTCGCTGACCTCGCCGACGTACTCGCCGGTGAGTTTCAGCCGCACGTAGTCCTTGGGCAGCAGGAAGTGTTTGATGCGGTCGAAAATTTTCGGTTCGTGTTTGCGAACCCACAGCAGTTTGGTCAGTGTGAAGCTGGTCATGGCGATGTTGCCGACCAGTTCGATGAGTTTGCTCCGCCCGCCGACGGCCTGCTCAATCTCCGCGCACTGCCCCGCCGTTCGCTGGTCGTTCCAGATGAGGGAATTCCGTAGCGGCTTGCCCGCGCCGTCGGTGATCACCAGGCCGTGCATTTGGCCCGACAGCCCGATGCCGACGATTTGTTTGGCGAGAATTTTCGCCTTCTTCACCACCGCCCGAGTCGCCGCGACGGCCGACGCCCACCAGTCGTCGGGCCTCTGCTCGCTCCAGCCGGGCTTGGGAGAAAAAATCGGATGCTCCCCCGTCGCGGTGGCCAGCACCGCCCCGTCCGCGTCCATCACCAACGCCTTCGTCCCGCTCGTGCCCACGTCAATGCCCAGGTAAAACGCCATGTGTCATCCTTTCCATGTCCTTGAGTGACGGTGATTTTGTCACGAACGGGACGATTTCGCAAGGGGAAGTCCTCGGTCGAATGTACAATCGACGGCATGACCACTCTTGGGCGAACAACATCACTTCGGACCAGCGGGGCGCGGTTTGCAGGGACGCGGTGGAGCGTGGTGTTGGCGGCGGCGGGCCGTGGGGGGACCGGCGGCGGCGAGGCGGCGGGCACGGCGGCGGCGCGGCGGGCGTTGGAGGAGTTGTGTCGGGCGTATTGGTTTCCGCTGTATGCGTTTGCGAGGCGAAAAGGCAATGGGCCGGCGGAGGCGGAGGATTTGACACAGAGGTTTTTCGTTCACCTGCTGGAGAACGAAGGGCTGGTGAGCGTGGATCGTTCGCGTGGGCGGTTTCGTTCGTTTTTGTTGGCGGCGTTTGTGAATTTCGTGGCGGACCAGCGTGACAAGGCGCGGGCGGTCAAACGCGGTGGCGGGCGGCGGGTGGTTTCGCTGGACGGGATGTCGCCGGATGCCGCCTCGGCGGAGGCGCGGTACGCGAAGGAATTGACGGACACGATGACGCCCGAGCGGCTGTTCGAGCGAAGTTGGGCCATCGCCGTGCTGAGTCAGGTCGTGCAGCGGCTGAAGCAGGAATACGCCGACCGCGGCAAGGCCGATCTGTTCGCCGCCCTTCGCCACAACCTGGACGGTCAGGCGGCGGAGCAATCGCATGCCGAGATCGGCGTGCGGCTGGGCATGTCCGAGGGGGCGGTGCATGTCCAGGCCCATCGGTTGCGGCGGCGATACCGCGACCTGCTGCGGGCCGAAATCATGCAAACCGTTGACCGTGACGAGCTTGTGGACGAGGAGATTCGGGATCTGCTGCGTTGTCTGTAAGGTTGCGGCTTCTTTTCCGTAGAAGGGAGTGAACCAGTACAATCTACACGGAGCCGCCCATGGATGAACCCAAAACATGTACAACCTGCGGATCACCGCTGCCCGACAGCGTAGACGAAGGCCTGTGTCCGGCGTGCCTGCTCAAGCGTGGGTTGGAGACGAACACGGTTGGGTTCACGGACGAGGACCAGGCCGCGGCGGCGAGGCGGTGGCGGCCGCCGGGGTGCGAGCAGTTGGCGCCGCTGTTTCCCGAGTTGGACATTT
>Ga0123353_10017312_pt1 | contig 10586 bp, 10 predicted proteins | sample TergutLab28metaG_3_FD_92763 | JGI IMG/M metagenome (GOLD analysis project Ga0123353, IMG submission 92763) | Labiotermes labralis P3 segment gut microbial communities from Petit-Saut dam, French Guiana - Lab288 P3 | ecosystem: Host-associated > Arthropoda: Insects > Digestive system > Gut ... | reverse complement strand
TTGACCGGTACTCAATGGCTTACCAGAAAAGCCTTGACTTTTACCATCAAGAAAACCGTCAGTAAAGGTATCATTCTTGGCGCTGGGCGGGTTGGCGAAAAGGTTTTTGATGAAATGCTCCGTAATGTATACAATGGTATCGTTATTCTTGGTTTTTTTGATAACAATCCCAATCTGAAATACAAGGGACTGTTGGGAAATATTGAAGATGCAAAAGATTATATTCTTCAAAACGGAGTAAGAAATGTCTTTTGTGCTTTACCATTAGATGCGGAAGAGAAGATAAAGGATTTTATCAAGTTTTCAGAGAGTAATGTCATCAACTTTCATATTGTTCCTCCTATTGGTTACTATTACTCCCGCGCTCTACCCATCGTGGAACAGATTGGCAAGATGCCCGTTTTTGTTCTGCGTCAGATACCGTTGAGTTATCTGCATAATGCCTTGCTCAAGAGAGGTATTGATGTTTTGATGTCTTTGACAACCCTCATGATATTGGTACCGGTTATTTTTCCTGTGTTGAGTATATTAATCAAGTTAGGTTCACCCGGTCCTGTTTTTTTCAAGCAACTTCGAACTGGAAAGCGGGGAAAAGAATTTTATTGTTACAAATTCCGAACCATGCGTTGTAGCGCCGATGCCCATACCAAACAGGCTACCCTTCATGACAACCGGAAAACCAAACTTGGAAATTTTCTTCGTAAAACAAGCTTGGACGAATTGCCTCAATTCTTTAATGTCTTGATTGGAAATATGTCGTTGATAGGTCCACGGCCGCACATGTTGATGCACACTTCCGAATATTCGCCCAAAGTGGACAAATACATGGTACGTCATTTCGTGAAGCCCGGTATTACCGGTTTAGCGCAGGTAAATGGATTTCGGGGAGAGACGAAGGAAATTGAACTGATGGAAAAACGAATCATGTTCGACATAGAGTATGTGGAAAACTGGTCATTGGGCATGGATTTGAAAATCATGTTCAAAACAATTTTCATGATTTTGAAGGGCGACGATAAGGCATACTAACCTGAATTGTACATCGACGCGGATGACGCGGATGAAACGAATTGACGCGGATTTTTACTGAAAAAATCCGCGTTAATCTGTCAAATCCGCGTCATCCGCGTTTTATTTTCTCGCTTGTGCTATCCAGTATCTGATCAGGATATAACCGAACAACATGCCGCCCACATGTGCAAGATGGGCAATACTGCTTCCCGGCTGCGAAATACCAAGAATCAATTCAATAGAACCATAGCCAATTACTAACCATTTGGCTTTGATGGGCATAGGCGGGATGATCAGCATCAACCGGGTATCGGGATACATCATGCCAAAAGCAAGCAGGATACCGAATACAGCGCCCGAAGCGCCCACAGTAGGAATATTGATGGCGGATTCATAAAAGCGATGCATGTGATGCAACGCTGTTGTGGCATATCCCGGATCGTTGGGTGTCAGGCTCCATTGATGAATGAAATCGTAAACATTTTGATTGAAATAATTTTTATTTGATTCAACAAACTGTTTGAACAATTCGGGTGACGGCGAATTGGTAAAAGCAGTAATTGCCGATTCCATGCCAGAAAAGATAAAAAAGTTGACTAACGTATGCAATGCTGCCGCGCCAAGTCCGGTAAACAGATAATAAAACATAAACCGTTTGCCGCCCCATTCATTTTCGATGGCTGTGCCAAACATCCAAAGAGCGTACATGTTGAAAAAAATATGCGCCCACCCGCCATGCATGAACATGTAGGTAACAAACTGATATGGTTGAAAATATTGCGATCCGGGGTAGTACAGCGCTAACTTTCTCGTCAGGTCGAAATGGAACTGAGAACCGACAACGTATGTAGCCAGAAACAACAATGCGTTGATAATCAACAAATTTTTTACTACCGGTGTAATCCTGTACATCATAAATTTCACAAAATAAAATACAAAGATAGCGTATTTGCGTCTATTTTTGTCGAAAATGAAAAAATATTAAAAAAAAATCTTAATTTACATTAAAAAACCAATCTTTGGCCTGATTATTGTATATCTTAAGTAAAATGTATTATTGATGAAGCAGTTTTTTCAAACCAGGATCGCGATGTGCATGTTCTGTCTAATAATCACGACATTACATGCAAATGATGCTGTCGAAAGGAATTTGACAGTATATCCCAATCCTGTTGACCGTGGCGCACTCTTGACCATCGAAATACCGGAAGATCGCGATGAGATGATCATTTTGTTGTACAATACAGTTGGAAAAGTGATTCAATCATATAAAACATCCAACAAAAAAATAGAGTTTAACGCTCCCGAAATCAGCGGTATCTATCTGTTGAGGTTTATTGAAAAGCAGAAAGTGATTGCCGTTGAGAAAATTATCGTAAAAGAATAGAACCTCCGCGCTTTTTGAAATTTATCTTGAAAGAATACAGATTCTGGCGAGGTAATCCTCTTTTGTGTAATCCACCCATCCGGCGATACATGAATTAGCCATACTGTTTGCCAGCAAGTTTTCTGCATATTTTTGCGCTATGGAGTCATGGTTGCGTTCGCAGATAAAACAAGCCGTTTCGCCTTTTATTCCGTGTCTGATCGCAATCTCGCCGGCCACAATGTTGGGCAGCGTGTACACAAATATTGCCGGACTTGGCTGCTCCATGTTTTGGAAGTGCGTCAAATCACTGTCCATTGATCCCGAAGAACTACACAGGACGATCGCCGTTGATTCGTCAATCCGAAACGATTGATTTCCGACAAGCAGATATTCCACAGCAAGGAAACCCAGTTTACACATTTTGTCCATTCTGAAAAATTTTGGGTATTCCAAATTCAGATTCTTGAATGCGGCTTTGGCAAAAACGGCAAAATCCGAATCAGAGGCTTGTTCGAATAGTGCTTGCCCGTTCACCGTGATGCGGTTACCGACAATGGTACATGTGGCTGTTTGCTTTGCTAAATGAGACTGGTTCATAGCCTGCAAAGATACAAATTTCATTCTTTTTTGTCGAAGAAGGAAAAAAAATACTATTTTTGACGGATTTTTTTAGACGCAAATTAATATTACCGTGTAAATAAAAGTGATGATATATGAAAATTTTGTCTTTTCTGAAAAGTATAAGTTTGTTGTCTGTGATGGCAACGGTTCCTGTTTTTTCACAGAAGTATGAAATAGGTATTACCCTCAAAAGCCGTAACGATACGGTGATCCTTGGACATTACTTTGCCAAGGGCGATCTGATGATAACCACCGAAACCATTGTCCTGAAAAATGGGAAAGGCGTTTTCCGCGGCGACAAAAAGTTGCCTAAAGGCGTCTATTTCATTTACAACAACAAGAGAATGTTCGACATTATCATTGGCGATCATCAGGAATTTAGCATTGTTGCCGACACAACCGATTTCTTCAATCGCACAAAGTTTACAAATTCGCCTGATAATGATGTGTTTTATGAGTTCAATCGCTACAATGCCGATCGCGGCAAGCAATTCCAGCAATTGGCCGAACAGTACAGAAACGCGACTGCCGACGTCGACAGGAATGATATTGGCGCCCAGTTACAAACGCTACGACGAGAACGCATCGAATACATCGAAAAATTGGCCGATGCCAACACTCATTTATATGTCGGCAAGTTTTTGAGGACGCTGGTTCCGCCCGAAACTCACCTTCCGGAGCCGCCCAGAGACGATCAGGGGCACATCACCGATTCGACATACGTGTATCGCTGGTGGCGCGCACATTTTTTCGATAATCTCAACATCTTCGATCCCGATATGTTGCGCACGCCTTTTTACGATGAAAAACTGCTGGAATTTATGAACAGGGTTATTCCTCAGCATACCGATACTATTTGTGCAGAAGCCGACAAAATATTGACCAAAGTCAAAGACAATGAAGAAATGTTCCGCTGTATATTGATATCGCTGTTTAATCATTACGTTAAGAGTAAAGATATTGTGAGGGGAAACGTAGTTCCCGAAAACGTGTGGGTACATCTTGCCGAAAAATGGTACATACCTCATGCTACATTTAGTTCGGAAGATTATATCGAAACGCTGAAAAGCGAAGTAGAAAAAAAGAAACCGAATCTCATCGGTCAACGGGCTGGTGCAATGGAAATGTTGATGGTACTGCCGCCCGAACATTTTAAAGCCGCAGCGTTGGATACTGCTATCAAATTCGACCTTCATGAGGGTAGAATGATTGAAGATTTCCGCAGAAGTTTGTTGGGAAAATATACCGCCATCGTGTTTTGGGATTACAATTGCGGCCATTGCAAAAAGGCGTTGGAAGAATTGTTTCAGGTGTATGAAACACACAAAGACAAGGGATTTATGGTGATCACGGTACAAACAGTGCTTTCAAAGGAAGCCAAAGGGAAATGGATTGATTTTGTTAATGAACATCAGATGTTTGGCTGGATAAATGCTTGGAGCCCATACAGTAACAAGTACAGAGATTTTTATAATGTGTCGATGACTCCGCTTTTCTTTCTACTCGACGATAAGGGCAACATAATTTTAAACCGGATCTACGCCGAGCACATCAATAATTTTTTGGAAGCACAGCAACAATAGTTTTTTAGTTTCAAGTTCAAAGTTCAAAGTTTCAGATTTCAATCAAAAAATAAAAAATTTTCAATGACCGATATCAAAATTATTTTGGAAGATGGCGCCGAATATGACGGGAAATCATTCGGGTATCAAGGTTCTGCCGCGGGCGAAGTAGTGTTCAACACTGCCATGACAGGCTATCCCGAAGGCCTCACAGACCCGTCGTACAAGGGACAAATATTAGTGATGACTTACCCGTTAGCAGGAAACTACGGCGTACCTCACAATGATACGGAAAACGGAATGCCCAAATTTTTCGAATCGGACGGCATCCATGTTTCGGCGTTGGTAATAACGGACTATACCGCAGATTACAGTCATTGGGCAGCATCTAAAAGCCTCAACGACTGGATGGTGGAAAATCGTATTCCGGGCGTGTATGGTATTGACACACGCGCCTTGACCAAGCATTTGCGCGAAAAAGGAACCATGCTCGGTAAAATTGTGTACAACCATCAGGATATACCATTCTACGATCCTTACAAAGAAAATTTAGCGGACATGGTAAGTTGCAAGGAAAAAATGGTGTACGGCAATGGCTCTTGTCGTATCGTGCTGATAGATTGCGGCGTAAAATACAACATCATCCGCGATTTGATTGACAACGATGTTACGGTGATCCGCGTTCCATGGAATTACGATTTTCTTGACGAGGAATACGACGGCTTGTTCATCAGTAATGGCCCAGGCGATCCGAAAAAATGCGATGTCACCATCCGCAACATTGCCAGAGTTTTAGAACGTAATGAACCGATGATGGGCGTTGGTTTGGGCAGCCAGATCATGGGACTGGCCGCCGGCGCCGACACTTTCAAACTGAAATATGGCCATCGCAGCCACAATCAACCGGTGAAACTCGTGGGAGGCAACACAACATTCATCACTGCTCAAAATCACGGGTTTGCCATCAATGTGGATACCCTTTCGGACGAGTGGGAAGAGTATTACGTGAACCTGAACGATGGAACCAACGAAGGTATCCGCCACAAAATCAAGCCGTTTTTCTCGATACAGTTTTATCCTGAAGCCGCCGATACCAAATATTTGTTTAGCGCCTTTATCGAAGAAGTGAAGAAATATAAAAGAAAACATTAATTAGTAAACTCATTTGTGTTGATTGGGGTACATAAGTCTAAATTGAAGAATTTTATGTATATTTACGAAGTTTTTTTAAAAATCAAAACGATATGAATATCAAGACATTTTCAAAGTTATCGTATGGAGTTTATGTTGTTGCATCGGGGAATAAAGAGCAACAAAATGCGTTTATTGCGACCACCGTCATGCAAGTAACATCAAATCCTGCAAAAATTATGGTAGCCTGCAATAAGGATAATTTTTCCGTGCAAATAATACGTGATACGAAAGCATTTAGCGCGTCTGTGCTCAAACAAAACTATCAACCAACCACGATGGGAACCTTTGGTTTTCGTTCAGGAAGGAATTTCAACAAATTTGAACGCTGCAACGACTTTATCTTTGGTGAAAATACGCAAACGCCTATTGTTCTGGAAGATTGCATGGCTTGGTTTGAATGCAAACTAATCGACGAAATAGATGTTGGCACGCATATTTTGTTTGTCGGCGAAGTTTTGGATGCTCAAATCATAGATGAAAATGAAACGCCTTTAACGTATGCTTATTACCATGAAGTGAAAAAAGGGGTTACTGCAAAAAATGCGCCTTCATATAATAAAAATGACTGATATTGTCTGTCGATAATATAAAAACAAGCTATTTTTATACTGTCAATAGAATATTTTAATGAAAATCAAAAGTCAAAAATCAAAAATCATCAGTCTTGCCGCTGTTGCAGTCCTGTTAGTTTCCTTTTCTTTCGCCACCCTGTCCGACAGGGAGTTTCAGATCGTAAAGAACATGGATATCTTTTTCAGTCTGTTCCGCGAGCTGAACCTGTTCTATGTGGACGAAATTGATCCCGAAAAACTCATCAACAGCAGCATCGAAGGGATGCTCGAAACACTCGATCCGTACACCACCTATATCCCCGAATCGGAAATGGAGAATTACAAAACCGTCACTACGGGGCAGTATGGAGGCGTGGGAATGATGATACGCGATATTGACAATGTGATGACCGTCACCGATTTATCGCGCAACGATCCGGCCGACAGAGCAGGGTTTCGCGTGGGCGATATTATCATGAAGATCAACGGACAATGGATGACCGGTAAAAGCGAAGACGAAATCAACGAAATGCTCAGCGGCACACCCAATACAAAACTGTCTATCACATACTTGCAAGCGCATACCAAAAATGAAATCACCCGCGAATTGATCCACGAGACGATCAACATTCCAAACGTTCCCTACTACGGAACGGTAGACGACGCCAACAAAATAGGCTATATCCGGTTGTCCAACTTTTCCGGCAATGCCGGCAGGGAAGTGAAAGAAGCGTTGCTATCGTTGAAAAAGACATATCAAATTGAATCATTGATTATTGATTTGCGCAACAACCCCGGTGGTTTGCTGCTGGAAGCCGTCGAAGTGGTGAACCTGTTCGTCAGGCGCGGGCAGGAAGTGGTGAGTACACGCGGTCGCATCAAACAGTGGGACAATATCTACTTCACGCGTCATGAGCCAATAGATACAGTCATGCCGCTGGCTGTGATCGTGAACCGTTCGTCGGCGTCGGCAGCCGAAATAGTTGCCGGGGCTGTTCAAGATCTGGATCGCGGCATCGTTGTTGGGCAGCGCACTTTTGGCAAGGGTCTGGTGCAATCCACGCGACCATTGAGTTATAACGCGCAGTTGAAAGTTACCACAGCCAAATATTACATTCCCAGCGGCCGTTGCATACAAGCGCTTGACTACGCCCACCGCGAAGCCGACGGTAGCGTGGGGTACATCCCCGATTCGCTGATTCGCGAATACAAAACGCTGAAAAACAAACGTATTGTTCGTGATGGCGGAGGGGTAAGCCCCGATGTAGAATCGTTGCCCGAAACACTCAGCCGCATTGCGGTTACGCTGTATGTTCGCAATTTGATTTTCAGCTATGCAACTGAATATGTCAAAAAGCACGATTCGATAGCCCCCGCCAAAAAGTTTGCACTCACCGACAAGGAATACGAAGATTATGTGGCCTACCTGCAGGACAAGTTTTTCGATTACCAAACCGAAACCGAACTTATGTTTCTAAAACTGAAAGATATAGCTACCCGTGAAAAGTATATGGAAAATGCTTTGGCAGAATTTGAGGCTTTGCAGGCCAAATTGTCGCACGATCGCTTCAAGGATTTGGTGTTGTTTAAAAAAGATGTAAAAGAATTACTCGAAGAAGAGATCGTGTTGCGTTATTATTACAATGCCGGACGTATTGCCAACACCATACGAAAAGACAGTCAGTTACAGACAGCCGCAAACGTGCTCATGGAGCCGGAAAAATATGTTGCGGTATTGAACGGAGAATGATTTTTGCGAACAAATAGACACATTTTTTCGGATAAATTTGGGAAAAATCATTTTTCAGCGTACGTTTGCATCAAAAATTATAGATGACAAACAGTATTATCCTCGAAAAATTAGAAGCAATCAAGTTGCGTTACGAAGAAATCGGGCAACAGATCACAGATCCGGAAGTGATGTCGGATATGAAGCGTTACGTGAAGTTGAACAAGGAATACCGCGATCTGGAGCCGCTTATTGAAGCGTATAACGAATATCGCAATGTATTGAGCAATCTGGACGAAGCCCGTCAAATGCTTCAGAACGAAAAAGATGAGGAACTTCGGGAAATGGCGCGCGAAGAAGTGGAAACGCTCAGTCAGCGGGTTGAACCGCTCGAAGAGCAGATCAAACTGTTGCTGCTCCCGTCTGATCCTGAGGACGACAAGAATGCCGTGATGGAAATTCGTGCAGGAACCGGCGGCGATGAAGCCAGCATCTTTGCCGGCGACCTTTGCCGCATGTATAACCGCTATTGCGAAACCAAAGGCTGGAAAGTGGAAGTAACCGGCATGTCGCCCGGACCTTCCGGCGGGTTCAAGGAGGTAGTGATGTCCATTAAGGGTAACAAGGTATATGGTACGCTCAAATACGAATCGGGCGTACATCGCGTGCAGCGCGTGCCTAAAACCGAAACGCAGGGACGTGTGCATACTTCGGCAGCAACGGTGGCCGTACTTCCCGAAGCAGGCGAATTTGACATTGAATTGAATATGAACGACATCCGCAAAGACACCTTTTGTTCATCTGGTCCCGGCGGGCAGTCGGTTAACACGACCTATTCGGCCATCCGCCTGACGCATATCCCTACTGGTATTGTGGTGCAGTGTCAGGACGAAAAATCGCAAATCAAGAATTTCGACAAGGCGCTCAACGAATTGCGTACTCGCATCTATAACCTTGAATATCAGAAATATTTAGACGATGTGTCCTCTAAACGAAAAACGATGGTTTCTACCGGCGACCGTTCGGCTAAAATTCGGACGTACAACTATCCGCAAAGCCGTATTACCGACCACCGCATCGGTTTCACACTCTACAACCTTCCTGCCGTAGTCGATGGAGATGTACAGGAACTGATCGATAAACTGCAAATGGAAGAAAATGCAGAACGACTGAAAGATAGCGGACTTGATTAGTTTCAGGTTGCTAATGACACAAAAATATTTTTTTTGAAGAAACAAAAAACTACTTTTGCAGAAACTTAGGGATGAAAAATAAAAAACATATAATGGTTTGCGCCAGTAGATTTCTCGCTTCGCTCGAAATGACGGTGAAGCAAAAGAAAAAAAAGCATTTAGCGGCGGCTTCGCCGCCGCTAAATGCCCCTCTTTCTCACATGCAGCACGTCATTCCGAACGCAGTGAGGAATCTCTTGAAACCTTTACAGGTTAATAATTTTACATCCCTTAAAATTGAAATTGAAGATGATGACCTTAGAAGAAGTGATGCGCGAACTGGAGTCGCTTGCTACCGAACAAACTAAGAAAGTATATCGGGCGCATGGCGTGCGCGAACCGCATTGGGGCGTTCCTACAACGGCCATGCGATCGTTGGCAAAAAAGATCAAAAGAAATCAGCCGCTTGCCGAACAGCTTTACGCCACCGGAAATTACGATGCCATGTATTTCGCAGGGATGATAGCCGATCCTAAAGTGATGACCGAAGCAGATTTCGACCGATGGATGGATGCTGCCTATTTTTTCATGCTGTCCGATTATGTTGTGTCGGTAAGCCTTGCCGAAACCGATTTTGCCCAATCGGTTGCCGACCGTTGGATCACCAGCGGCGAGGAACTTCGTATGTCGGCAGGTTGGGCTTGTTACGAATGGCTTCTCGGTTCGCGCCCCGACAGCGAGTTTAACCCTGATAAAATCAAAACAATGTTGGACATTGTGGGAAAACACATTCACGAATTTCCCAACAGGACCCGTTACAGCATGAATGGTTTTGTGATTGCTGTGGGCGTTTCCTTCCTGCCACTTCACGAAGAAGCGCTGAAAGCAGCTGAAAAAATCGGGAAAGTGTCGGTAACCACCGAAAAGGGAGCGTGTAATGTTCCGATTGCTGCGGACGCCATTTTAAAAGCAAAGGAAAAAAATCGTTTGGGTTTCAAACGCAAAGGAGTAAGATGCTGATGCGACTCTCCACCCAAAACCTTCGCCATTACAAGCGTTATTACATTTTGATAGCGTTGGCTGTGGCATTAGCCAATACCATCATCACCGGCAGTTTGCTGGTGGGCGATTCCGTGAAGCATACCCTGATCAACCGCGTGGATGAACGGTTGGGGCGCACCGTTACGCTGATCACTTCAGGTTCCGGTTTCATGGATGAGGCTTTTGCGGAAACTCCGACTTTGAAAGGATCGGCTGCCACTGTTTTTTTTACCAACGGTTTTGTGCCTCACGGGTTGTCGCTGTTTCCTGTGTCTGTATGGGGCGTTGATAGCAGTCTTACAGCGATTGCCGCGCCGGATTTTGTATTCCCCGCCG
>Ga0123353_10017310_pt1 | contig 10587 bp, 14 predicted proteins | sample TergutLab28metaG_3_FD_92763 | JGI IMG/M metagenome (GOLD analysis project Ga0123353, IMG submission 92763) | Labiotermes labralis P3 segment gut microbial communities from Petit-Saut dam, French Guiana - Lab288 P3 | ecosystem: Host-associated > Arthropoda: Insects > Digestive system > Gut ... | reverse complement strand
CGCGCTGACGGTTACTTGAACGCTGACAGCAAGAGAAACCGCGTTTGTAGGGTTAATAACTCCTGTCGGAAGTGTCGCAGTGCCGCTGACCGTGAATTTCTGCTCGGTTGTCGTTGCAGGGTTGTATGTCAATGATTCCGTGTCCCATGTGACGTTTGTTTCCACGTTGCCATCACTTGTCACCATTGTGACCTTTTGGGGTAAGTTTAAGCCTGCTACTGTCTTAGCTACACCATTACTGCGTGTAATCGCCGTCGGTGCATTTATGCTAATAAGTATGTTTTGAGGTGCTTCTGCTGTGACCGTGACCGTTGCCGTGTTTGATTTGCTTGTGTCTGCCGTTGAGGTTGCTGTGATTGTGAGTGATGAAGCTGTGGCTTCTTCTGCGTGGACGGTCAGCAAACCGCTTGCGTTTATAGTTGTTTCCGCGTGGCTGTTGCCTGAAACGCTCCATGTTACGGTTTGAGCAGGGTTATTTGTGCCTTGAACTGTAGCTGTAAATTCTCGCGTTGTACCTCTCTGCACTTGCGCGATTGCAGGGCTGACGGTTACGCCTGTGACTGTCGGGGTTGGTGTTGTGCCGCCAATAACTGTAACCTCTACAGTGTCAAAAAATGCCGTGTTCGCTGTTGAAGTAGCTGTGACCGTGAGCGTAGTTACAGTTTCATCTGCGTGAACTGTTAATAAACCGCTCGCGTTTATCGTTGTTCCCGCATGGTTATTACCCGAAACGCTCCATGTTATGTTTTGTGAGGGGTTATTTGTACCTAAAACCACAGCATTGAATTGGCGCGTTGTACCTTTTTGCACTTGTGCGGTTGGATAGCTAACACTCACTCCTGTAACAATCGGAAGCGAACCGCCACCAAGCGTTAAATCTACCTCGATAAAACCTACATTTTCGCCATTGGAGTAGTTAATTCCGAAATTTCCATTCCCATAAGGTCTTGAATCAATACCCCAAACAGCCGTTGCTCCAACAGGTATGATATTTATATCTGTGCTTGTTCCTGCTTCATACGAGTTGTTTATATTATCCCACGCAATAATCACACCGTCTTCTTTCGGGGGAACAAAATCCTCAATCGGCAGAGCAATTCCTCTCGAAATAACTCTTGTAACATCATTATTAATAGCGAAGACTGTTCCAGAGCCACTTACCTCGACACCACCATGATTTAAATTAATACTTCCCACATTTATATTGTTTTCCCAAAAAAAATATCTATAAACGGGGTTAATTGCAGTATTTCCCATTGATATGACTTGACCGCCATTTATTGTAACTTTTCCAAATTTTACAACAGAATAATCAATATCGAAGTCACTATCCGAACTCAAAAAACTGTCGCTGACACCAATTGTAACGCCTGATGAATATATAAAACCACTTTTTATATCAACATCACCTTGACCGTATCGAATCGCAATCGCACTGCTTAAAGGCTCTTCACTAATAGAAACAACAACACCGCCGTTAATTTCGATGTTACCTTCACTATTAGAACCACCTACATATCCGTAATCAGCATAAATTGCACTTGATTGATTTCCATCTGCTCTAATAAAACCGCCGTTTATTGTGACATTTGCTTGTTCATAGTTCGAATAATCATCTCTTTCGTTGTTATAATAAGAAACTCCCAGAACCCTAATTGCACTGCTGCGATATCCTGTCGCCGTTATAGTCGCCCCCCAATTTACTGTGATATTTTCATTAATCCAAATTGCATCACTACTGTAAGAGGAATCATGATTGCTTCTTGTTGCAATAATATTACCACCGTTTACTGTGAGAAATCTTGCGTAAATCGCTCTAACATCTTTACCCGTTGCGCTGATTTCAGCATTACCGCTTATAACGGCATTATTACAATAAATCGTCCCACCTTTTTCTCCATTAAAAGCGATTTTAGCATTGCCGCCAATATCACCATTTGATAAATAAAGTGAATACACATACGAACCTGTATTATTAATGCTATTTGTTATATTTCCCGAATTCATTATAAAGGAATTCGAAGAATAGTTTACATCAACTTTAATTAAACAATCACCATAAAATGGGTTTACATTTGCGCTTACTGCACCCGACACATCAGCTTCCCATGTTATCGTTATTCCGTTAAAAGACCATCCATCCGAAAATGCAAGACCCTGCGTTAAGTCCGTGACTGTGCCTGTTACGGTAACATTGTCATTGATATTGAATGTTCTGTCTGCGTGAGTATACGTCCAAGCGGGTGCAAAGTCGTTATTATCCGCATTGAAGTTGAAACCTGTTAAATTTATTACGCTACTGCTGTTTGTGGCAGAAACTGTCACCGACATTGCGGGAATAAGTGCGAGAAACATCGCCATAACGACGACACAGGATAAAATTTTCTTAAATTTCATAGATTGTTGCTCCTTGTGTTATATTATATTCGCAGGAAAACCCCCGCTTTCTGACATTATAACACTTTTCGGAAACTTTTGTCAAGTCTTTAGGTTTGTATATATGAACCTAATGACGTTTGAAAATAACCTTTAGTATAGTTACACTATAATTAATGTATTTAATGTAGAGGTGTAGCATGGATAGGAAGGATATACAGACGAGCTTCGGGAATAATCTGCGTAAATATCGCAATATGAGCGGGAAAAGTCAAGAGGAACTGGCTTTCGCCGCAGATTTGAACCCGATTTATGTCGGAACTCTTGAACGCGGCGAGAAGTGTCCGTCGATAGAAACGCTGTTGAAACTAAGCACGGTTTTGCGTATATATCCCGCTCGTCTGCTTGCGTTTGACGAGGAATCCGACGATACGGAAGCCTACGCTATAGTTAAATACGCTTTAAAAGATGTTCCCGACTTACATAAATTGAAATTAGCGCGGGTATTTGAAACGCTCGCAAAAGCATATATTGACGAATTATAATATTGACAAAACCGCAAAAACAATATATAATAGAAGCAGAAGGGAGCTGAAAATAATGGAGGATGTTATTATAAGTGTAGACATTCTGCCGGAAATCCTGCACCGCCGTATTCGTGGCGAGAAGGTGAAAGTGCAGGAAGCTGACGGAATTATTTCGCTGATTCCGCTTGAATCGGCTACAAAAAGCGATACACCGCTCACGGATAGTCTTGCGGGTATACTTGCGGGTTCGGGCATAAAATCTGCCGATGACATAAAAGACATGAGGTTAAAGGAATGGCTGTAAAAACCGTTTTTGCTGATACAAACGTGATTTTAGATGTTCTTTTGCAGAACGAAGGTTTATGGGAAGACAGCTTGAGAGTGTTTCAGCTTGCAGAGCGGAAGGAAGTTCGGGTCTGCGTTTCTGCTTCAAGCATCACAGATATTTTCTATATTTCGAGAAAAAAGCTGACTATTTCCGGTGCAAGAAAAGCGATTGAAATGCTGTTAAATATTTTTGAAATTGTTGGTGTTGACGAGAGCGACCTGCGACGTGCGCTGACCGTACCTATTTCCGATATAGAAGATGCTTTACAGGCGTGGTGCGCTAAGAAAGCGGGCGCAGAAGCCATAATCACCCGAAACGGCGATGATTTTAAAGGTATTGATATTCCCGTCATCTCCCCTAAACAGTTTTAAAAAAACTTATAACCCCGCTTAACAGCGGGGTTTACCTAACTGAAAAAAGGAAGAAAGTGGTCGGCGTAGCTATCATCAGTGATGAAAACATCATCTACAACGAAAGCCCCCGCGACTTCACTTTCGGCGTACGTTCATCAACAAACTCCTGTATGCCTTTACTAATTCCGATGTTCTTCTCCACCTCAACAGCAAGAGCGGGATAACCGTCGTGTTTCACCCAAAAAGCTGTATAGTCCGCTATACTGTCTATAAGCCGCTCCTGTTTCGGCGAAAGCGAATTAACTTTATAATCGCCGTCATCATATTTCAGCATACCGACCGCTTTTGTTACATTTGCGAGAGTTACGTAAGAATCACGATGAGCCGTTTTCCAAGCTTCGATTTTCTTATTTTTATCAACAATTATTTTCTTTTGTTCTTCAGTAGTTTCCGATAAAGAACGAATTTCCTCTTGCAACTTATCGGTTTGAGCGTTCTTTTCCTGTACTAATTGCTGTATGCGAATATTCGCCTGTTCATAACGCTTATTGAGATTTAATTACGTGTTATATAAGAACTCAACTTCGCTGTTTTTCTGCTCGTAACGCTGTTTTTCCTTACGAGCTCTTAACCATGAATCATCAGCAAGTTTCTTGGCATTTTCAAGACTTTTCTCGGTTTTGCTGAGATTTTTAATACGCTTTTTGTTTACTCGATAAGCCTTCGCCTGTTCTTGGAGCAACTTGTATTCATCGGGAGGAACAGAGATATTTTGGCTTAGTAATTGCTTTTTTCCTATATCGCCGACTTCATCAACAGCGACTTCCATATTTTTATAAACACTCAATTTCTGCTCTAATTTTTCAATCTCTTCCTTTGCTTTTAATTCCTTGATTGTCAAATTCCCGCCTTTTGTTGCGCCGTTCAGAACATTAACCTCAAAACCGAAATAATTGTTAAGACTTTTTCTGAGGTCTTTATGAAACGTGAGCAAATCCCCTTTGGTTACTGCTTCCTTTGCCGATACTTTCTCAATGCCGGTCTTTTTATCGGCGACTACAGGAACAAAAGCATAATGTATATGCGGGGTTGTTTCATCTTCATGGACGTAACTCGATATTACGTTCTGCTCCCCACCGTAGCGTTCATTTAAAAATCTATATGTCTGCTCAAAGAACTCACGACTTCTTTCCGGCGGAAAATCTTTCGGCTGAGTAACCACCCATGACACCATAACATTCACGTCACTGCGGTTATGGCACTTAACCTCACTGCATCGCTGATTTATGAAATCAATCTGACCCTTGAGCGTTCTTTCGGGAGCGAGGTTATAATTTAGGTGTGTCTTTGTAATATCAATGTCCTCATTCCCAAATTTAACATAAGTACCGTCCGGCAACTTTTTTCGCTCATAATGTTGGCAGAGCTGCCCGACTGCCGAACGTGTGTATTTCTCCATGTGCGCCATAGATAACCCCCTTCTTCTCACGTATACCCACCATAAATATTATGGTGGAGCAAGTTCCAAAACTTCGTTTTGGAACTTGGCAGAGGGGGTATTCCCCCTCTGCACTCCCCCCTGCTTCAGCTTACCCTTCGCCCGCTTGCCCGTCAAGCCATAACCTCAATCTGTCTTTCCCGACAATCAGCCGCCGCTCGCTTACCCGAACGGCGGGGAAATCGCTCCTGTGCATTATCTCGTATGCAATCGGCTTTGATACACCTAAGACACTTGCGATAAGGGTAGCATTAAGTATCAACGGGAGCGAGTCCCAGTTTGATATAATGCTGTTGGTCATAATTCACGCTCCTTTTCTTATTTTTCTTTAGTTTATCATAATATGTTTCGTTTGTCAATGTTTAAGCGAATTATTTTAGTTATTGCAATTTATTAGTAATTACCTATTGACAAGAGAAACATATTATGATATACTGTGTTTAAGCAATAAGAAAGGAGCGTTTTTTATATGGCAAGACCGACAAAAAGAGTTGAAAAAGAAATACTTACGACCGTTAAATTTCATGACAGCCCGATTTGCAAGAGGATAAATGCCCTACTTGAAAAAGGCGACACAAAAGATTTTTGCCGTAAGCTCGGCATAACCGAGCGCACTATGTATCACTGGCGGAAGGGACAATCCCGCCCCGACATTGATAGGCTCGGCGACATTGCCGATTACTTCGGGGTAACAACCGACTATTTGACAGGGCGGATTGACAACCCCTCGCCTAATGTCGAAGTAGCGGCGATTTGTGAATACACGGGGCTTTCCGATAAAGCCGCCGCAAAGCTTCACGAAATGACACTTAACAAAGTCGAATCTTACTCGGAATCAGAGATTTTCTCAAAGATTATTACCGACGGGCGTTTCGGGGAATTTATGAAGCGGGTGCAGTTATTCACGGAGGAATTTTCGGAATATAAGATAAAATCATTCAAGCACGACGAAAGCTTCTCGATGGAGGACTCGTTTCCGTCCACGTTCAGCGAATACGATGCTGAGATAAGTGCTTCTGCGGTTGACAAGCGTTTGATTTCTCCCGAAGATTTTGCACATTTTTACAGGAAGCTGTCGGTTGAACTGATTGAAAGCATTTTGCTTTCTTTGCCGAATAAGTATATAGGCGAGTATTTAGGATTGGAGGAGGAAGATTGTGCGTAAAAATTCACGGAACGCCGCAGGGAGCGGTACTGTCCGCCAGAGACCAGACGGACATGGGAAGCGAGAATTACTCTTGACCGTGACCCCGGCACAGGAAAACAACGGCAGAAATCATTTTACGGAGCAACACAAGCCGAGGTTGTAAAAAAATTACGGCAAGCTGCGGTCGATGTTGAGGACGGCACATACCAAGAGCCGACAAAGCTGACTGTCGGTGCGTGGCTTGACATTTGGCTTGCGGAATACACAGGAAACATAAAAGACACCACCCGCCGTTCATACGTTGACAACATAAGACTGCATATAAAACCGTACATCGGGGCTGTTCCGCTTCAAAAGCTGAATTCGCACACCATTCAAGAATTATATAACTCACTTCAAAAGACAGGCAAAAACAGCACAAAAAAAGACGCTTCCGACGGTTTATCGGCGAAAAGCGCTCGTAATATCCACGTTATACTGCATAAGGCATTGAAACAAGCACTTCTTCTGCATTATATCAAAATTAATCCGACAGAGGCTTGCACCTTGCCCCGTGTCGAGAAAAAGGAAGTTAAAATCCTGCAAGAAAGCGAAGTTCCGAAGTTTTTTAAGGCAGTAAAAGAGCATAGACACGGCACATTATATCTTATAACGCTTCTGACAGGTATGCGCCGTGGTGAGGTTTTGGGGTTGACATGGAATTGCATAAACTTTAAAGAAGGTACATTTTTAATCAATAAACAATTGCAACGAGAACGTGTTGTGGGCGGGCAAATCCGTTTTGTGCCGCTAAAAAATGACAAGCAACGCAGTATTACTCCCGCCGACACCGTGTTTCAATTGTTAAAAGAACATAAAGCTCAACAGAACGAAAAGCGGCTGAACACGAGAGAATTATGGACTGAACATGACCTTGTTTTCACCAACGAAACGGGCGGTATGCTCGACGCAGATGCAGTTTATAAAGCGTACAAGCGGTTTTTGAAGAATAACGGGCTGTCGGATATTCGCATACACGACCTTCGGCACACGGCGGCAACGCTGATGTTGCAAAACGGCGATGACATTAAAACCGTTCAGACCGCACTCGGTCATCACTCGGCGGCATTTACGCTTGACGTTTACGGTCATGTCACGGATAAAATGAAAAAAGACAGCGCAAACCGCATGGAGGCTTTTATAAAGGGTATAGAAGCTGTTTAAATCCTGTAAAGGGTAAACTAAAGGGTATTTTAAAGAAAAACAATAAATTAACAGAAATGCAAAACCGCCTGAACTCAATGTTCAAGCGGTTTTGATTGAATTGCGGGAGGCGGATTTGAACCACCGACCTTCGGGTTATGAGCCCGACGAGCTACCGGACTGCTCCATCCCGCGATATACAGCGTCAATTAAGACGCTATTATAGTTTATCACAGTTGAAGCCTTTTGTCAAGACTTTATTTTTCTTTTTTTCTAACCTGTTTATTTTATGACGTTTTATATCGAAAGCAAGCCGTATTTTATTAAGTCCTTTCCTTACTAAAGAGGAATAAAACAACGCTTTCCCGGTTAGTTTATATTTGTTTTAAACTTTTCACCATATCCTTTCTGCATCAACGAGTAATGAAAAGTTTCACTTTCCCCGGCTCGGTATCATTTATTTTCAACCTTAACTCCTGTCCGAAGCCGTTGTATGTCTGTCGTTCACCTCTTATTAACCCCAATCACTCCGCCGACCGAGCCGCACAGAACCGCGGTTACCGCCCGCCCGAGGAAAAACTCGCCGGTAAGATTCCCCATGACGAGCGTTATGAACGTGAGGATTAAAAGCAGCAGCAGCGCGCATTTCGCGCCGTTAATCAGCCCGTACTGCCTTTTGAGCCGCCCCGCCGCCATGCCCGAAATAAGGCAGCCGAAGCCGAATGCCAAGAGCGAAAACGTACCGCTTAAGCCTACCGGAAGCTGTAAAAGCCAGATGAGAAGTGCGAACAGCAGCAAAGCCGCCCCCGCAGCAGCCGCACCTAAAACCGTCGAAAGCAAATATATTTTATGATTGTTTCTTCTGCCCTGCATGAAAAAGCCTCCTCTGCATAAGCTGTCTTGTACATTTTATGCAAAGATTGGCAATTATATAATTGTAAATTGTACATTGTCAATTGTAAATTGTACATTGTCAATTGTACATTGTCCGTCACGCCCAGCCGTAATCGTCGTAATCCGACCACTTCTCGTTATAGAGGCTCTGCTGCCCGAGCTTGAACAGCAGAATCGCAGCCGCCGCCAATATCAGCATCAGTACCGCACCGCCCGAAATAATCCAGCCCTTTTTATTCATAATTCTTCTCCCTTTAAATATTCTTTGTATATTAATGATTTTGAAAGTCCTGTCTGTCTTGCCGCGGCTTTGCAGGCGTCGGCGGGTTTTTCGCCCTGCGCGATTAAGTCCTGCGCGAGTTTTGCGGCGTCTTCGAGTGCCGGCGCCGGCTTTTCACCGGATTGCGAACCCGCAATCACAAGCACGAACTCGCCTTTAGGCGGCACTTCCTCATAACGCTTAACTGCCTCGGATAATTTTCCGCGGATTACTTCCTCGTGGATTTTCGTGAGCTCGCGGCACAATGCGATTTCCCTGTCGCCGAGGGCGGCGAGCAGGTCGGCAAGCGTTTTGCGGAGCTTGTGCGGGGCTTCGTAAAAAACAAGCATGCCGTCGTAGCTCCTGACTAATTCAAGCCGCTCCCTGCGCTGCCGCGGGTTTACGCTAAGAAAACCCTCGAACGAGAACCGCTGACACGAAAAGCCCGACAGCGCCACCGCCGCAACAAGCGCGCAGGGCCCCGGTATGACCTCGGTTTCCACGCCCTCCGCATGACAGAGTTCAACAAGCTCCGCGCCCGGGTCGCTGATGCACGGCATGCCCGCGTCGGTAACTATTGCGCAGGATTCGCCTGCTTGCAGGCGTTTCACGATAAGCTGAGAAACCTCGCGGATATTATGCTGACGGCAGGCGATGAGTTTTTTCTTCACGCCGAATTTTGTCAGCAGCTTCAGCGACACACGGGTGTCCTCCGCGCCGATGAAGTCCACGCCCGACAGTACTTCAAGCGCACGCGGCGATAAATCGCCGAGGTTCCCAATCGGCGTGCCGACTATATAAAGAACGCTTTTTTTTATATGCATTTTAATCTTTAAGCTCTTCTAACATCTTCTCGACATAAGCAACATCCTCAGCCTCCATTGCCGCCTTAGCCCGAACAATAACCTCTTTTAACCCGTTAATTTTAATATTTTCATTATCTGCCCTAAGTTTTAATAAATCATAGAGTTTTTCTTTCTGTGCTATTCTCATTTCACTATTGCTTGCCATAATTCTAACCCTCTCTCATCAAATCTGTCAAGTACTGCTTAAATTCTGCGCCGACCTCGGCATTACGCAGACCAAGCTCGGTCACGGCTTTAAGGAGGCCGAGCTTGTTGCCCGTATCGTAGCGTATGCCTTTGAAGTCCACGCCGACCATACCGTCCTCGCGGGCAAGCGTTTTCATCGCGTCCGTCAGCCAAATCTCGCCGTTCAGTCCGGGCTTCGTTTCTTCCAGAACAGAGAAGATTTTTGCAGGCAATACGCATCGCCCGAGGATTGAAAAATTCGTGAAAACCTCGTGCTTCTGCGGCTTTTCAATCATATCGGTAATTTTATAAACGTTGTTTTCAAGCAGCTTCGCGTCGAGCGACGAGTATTTTACAATATCCTCGTCCGAAAAGCTTTTCATTGCGACCGCGCCCAGCCCGTGCTTCTCGAAAGCTGCACAAATCTGCGCAGTTACAGGCTCTGCGCCCTCGCCCGCAACCATAATATCATCGGGGTAAATAACAACAACAGGCTCATCGCCCGCGAAGTTTTTAGCATACAGCACAGCGCTGCCCGTGCCTTTTATCTCAAGCTGCCGGACGTAGGTTACGTTTGCGAGCCCGTCGAGATGGTTTTGAATTGCTTCTTTTCCGCGGCTTAAAACAACTAAAATATCATGAATCCCCGAAGCTGCAAGCTCCTCCGTTATATATTGAACAGCGGGCTTGTCCGCAACAGTGAGCAGTTCTTTCGGGACGGCTTTGGTGGCGGGGAGCATACGTGTGCCGAGACCCGCGGCGAGAATTACAGCTTTTCTGACCTTCATATTTTCATTAAGTCCTTTCTTCACGGGCGGGAAATGAAATGTTCCGTTTTCCCCGGTTTTATACCGGTTGTTTTCAAACTTTCATTAAGTCCTTTCTTCACGGGCGGGAAATGAAACGTTCCGTTTTCCCCGGTTTTATACCGGTTGTTTTCAAACTTTCATTAAGTCCTTTCTTCACGGGCGGGAAATGAAACGTTCCGTTTT
>Ga0123353_10017309_pt1 | contig 10587 bp, 6 predicted proteins | sample TergutLab28metaG_3_FD_92763 | JGI IMG/M metagenome (GOLD analysis project Ga0123353, IMG submission 92763) | Labiotermes labralis P3 segment gut microbial communities from Petit-Saut dam, French Guiana - Lab288 P3 | ecosystem: Host-associated > Arthropoda: Insects > Digestive system > Gut ... | reverse complement strand
CGGTTGCCATCACAAAAAACACATCCGGTATCTGCGGAGACCCGACTAACGGATACTGGGTGGATTATACGATCACCGTCTATGTGCCTGCTGGCCTGATGGGGCAACGGCTCTATCTGTACGACACATTGGGAATACTACCCGGTAGCGCTAGTGTACCGAATACCCCCATTGGTTTGCAGATCACGGCAACAGACACAACGACCACCGCAGATCTCACAGTCGCCTTGTATCATACCGACCCAATCGTCAGCGGAAACACTTGGCGCGTATATTTCGGCACAACAGGCACCACAATCCCGGCTCCGGCTGCCTCAGAATGGCAGTTTAACCAAGCGGTTACCCTCACCATCACATACACAATCGACTTAGAGGTGCTAATGAGCGCCACACCGGGTGACACGGCAATCTCTAGGCTCCAGAATAACATGGGATCCCGTTTGTCCAATATCCTCTATTTGATCAACAGCTACGGCGATCCCAGCCTAGGCTCCCTTGGAAACTCTGTCGGTAGCGCAAGCGTAAATGATTCTTGGCCGATCTTTAAGACAGGTACGCCCACAGCCGACCCGGCTCTGTTCAACTATGTAGTGACAATCAATGGTGGCTATTCCGATCGACTTGATGCTTCCGATAACCCCATTCCCTTGTTCAGGCCGGGCTCAAACCCCTCGTTCACAGACACATTTGACTCCCGGCTGATGTATGTACCGGATTCATTCTATATTGTGGACACGATCAGCGGAGACATCTTCGCACCGCCAAGCGGCCTAGTTGTATCCGGCAACACCTTTACTGTGAATCTAAACCAGTTAGAGCAATTTGATACTACCCCCGAACTGGGTGGCGTGTCCATAGGAGCCGTGCCGGATTGGTTCGCCCAGAAGCATACTTTCCAAGTCCATTATCAACTGGCGGTAATCAATCCAAGTCCGGACACTCCGATCCTGAATATACAAAACACTGCCTCCATATCGGTAAATCCGGATGCCTGCACATTTGAAGCCAATGCCACAGTGTCCTATAATCCACGAAAGATTTCAAAGACCATGACACCGGCAGCACCGGGTTCAGCCCGCATTCATGTTGACATCGTCATAAACCCAGACGGTAGCACCGTGTTCAGCGATGGGACGAATCCAAATCCGCCCCTCGTCACAGCCAAGGATGTCCTCACCAATATGACCTTCTTCACAGACACCATCACAATCTATACCCAGACCCAGGTCGGCGGTATATGGAACGGTATATGGGTAGAACAGCCATATATCATTGGCTTTAACAGCAGTGTGGCGTGGAGCGTGAACATCATCGGGCAGAATGAGATCGATTTTGTGATACCAAATCGCACACCAGTCCGAATCACATATGATGCTCTGGTTACACTGGGTCAAGATGTCACAGACACGATCAGCAACCAAATAAGCATCTTCGGAGAAGAGGCCGGGGATGAGCAAAGCGACTACACAGTTGGTGGCGCGGGCATAGGTGTTGGTGCAGGCCGTGTGAATCTTACAGCATTTAAGCGAGACTATGCAGGAAATCTGCTCAGTGGTGCCCAGTTCACCCTCTATGTAACAGACCTGTCAACAGGGCCGCCCACATATATACCTCCCTACATCCCCCCTGCGAATCCGCCTTTGCCTCCGCGGCAAATAAACGGGACAGGCGGTCAGGTCTTCAACTTCGCGCAAATTGACCAACAAACAACCGATATAAACGGCATAGCGACCTTGAGCAACCAATGGTTAAACTCCACCAACAATTTGCTGTTCTTACTGGTCGAAGATGTGCCGCCCTATGGATACGTGTTAAATGACCCGCCATATACCTTCTTCACTTTAAATCCTGCGTTTACTGCCACTGATATTGCAGCGCTCCAAAGCGCACTTGGATACTATATCAACCAAACATCCGACTTTGTCACTGTCCAGAATACGCCGATTTCCGCAGTTGCCAACAGCTTGCGGATCCGTAAGATATTCGAAGGACTGACAGACGCGCAAGTGCGGCAGCTTTTGCCGGACTTTGAGATTCTGGTTACGACTCCACTTTACCCAACGGTACCTGTACTTGTGTTTGACGTGGAAGCCGCGCTCAATCCAAACGGCATTATCCTGACAGACATCGCCTCCGGTGTATACATCATTGACGAGAGAAACTATGGACCGCCGCCGGGCTATACTTGGACAGTAAGCCCAGGCCCCTTGCCGATCCGGCCTTATGTCTTGCCGAATCCCGCTGGCGAAGTAGTGATTCTGATTAGAAACATCTACACCCCCATTACACAGCCGCCCCCGACACGTCCTCCGGTTCCACCATTTCCACCACCGGAACCAAGCCCTACGCCTACACCGAGTCCACCGCCCACGCCCACACCAAGTCCCATACCTACACCAAGCCCAACGCCAAGCCCTACACCGATACCATCCCCAACACCAACACCGCCACCAGGCGGAGGTGGGGGAGGCAATCAAGGTGGCGGCGGTAACGGCGGATCCCCGCAAACAGGCGACGATCGACAGATTGCAATCTTTATTGTCTTGTTGATTACAGGACTTCTGTGCATGGGAGGCACAGTGGTGTACGCAATGCGGAAAAAGATTTTCTATCAGGGCAAGCATCTGTAAACACAGACGGCACATTCAGGTTAGATGCAGGAATCTGCTTGCATAATCAAATCAAACATGATACAATACCGAATGCGAATGGGAGCTTTCCTGTTCGCATTCGGCGTTCTATGGGGAATTATTAACAAATTCATTAAGAATCAAATTTCCACGCTGGGACGTAAAAATAAATGATCGGGAGGCGAATGGGAAATGTCAAACATTCTAATCGTAGACGACTGCCCTGAAATACTTGCTGCCAATGTGCTGCATTTAACGGCAGAGGGATTTCATGTGACAACTGCCGGCACAGGCGTGGAAGCGATCTTGCGTCTAAATGAAAAACAATATGACTGTATCGTATTGGATATCATGCTACCCGATATTGATGGATTTGCACTATGTAAAGCCATACGCACAGTCACCGACACGCCTGTGATTTTTTTGACCTGCAAAGATGATCCGAATGACAAAGTAGAGGGTCTGATGAATGGCGGCGATGATTATTTGACAAAACCCTACAGCCTACAGGAGCTAACCGCTCGCATCCACGTGCTCTTGCGTCACGGAAAGCAGCGCAATGAACGGCAGATTATAGTTGGTGAAGTTTACATTGACAAGGAAAACCGGATGATCCAGACACCGGTGAAGAATGTGTTTTTATCCCAAAAGGAATTTGCTCTGTTCATGCTGCTCTTTGAGAACCCGGAAAAGGTGTTTTCAAAAGAGGAACTCTTCAAAACCCTGTGGCCCAACAGCATGGACATTGGCACGGTGGCAGTCCATATTTCGAAATTACGCCGCAAGCTCAGTTTTGCCGAGTCATATATCGGGACGATTGAAAACAACTACAAATCCGGCTACTACATTATACCGCCCGAACCGCATGGGGGCGCATAATATGTTTCTGATTATTACCGTCATCCTTCACATTGCCGCTCTTTTGACCATGGTGGTCATGGGGCTGACCATTCTGACCCGGCTGAAGAGTACAAAGCGGGAATTGTTTGTCATGTTTCTGTTTTTCAGCTTTATCTATATAGCCGGTGAGATGTTTGAAATCATGGCGACCACTGTAGATGGCGGCATGATTGGCAGACGGATTGTGGCCTTCGGGGGACAGCTCGCAGCGCCCATGTTTTTGATGTTTACGCAACAATATTGTGAAAAGCGCTTACCCAAGTTGCTCAATGTCGCAGTCTTTATCGGTGCCGCTATTGTGATTGTACTGGTATGGACTTCGAATTTCCACGCTCTGATCTATGCAAGTGTGTATCTGTGTCCAGACATATACCAATGCCCCGGCGGCAGAGCAGATGGGCTTCTGGTATGGGGTGTTACCTACGGACCTTTGATTTTCTTGGTACTTCTGGCACCCCTCGCGAGCATGGCAATGTCTGTAGCGCTTTTAATTCGGAAAATACTTTATTCAAATGTAGAGCAAAGGAAGAGATTATCTATATTGCTCGGCTGTGCGATTATCCCCGGTATTTCCGCGGTGCTCCCGCTCTTGGTTGGTGCGTTGATCGGCAAATATATTAGCCTGTTTCTAGCCGCTTCGGCTAGTGTAGCTGTATATTTCGGCTTGTTCAAATTTGATTTACTTGAAAACGAGGAAGCGATTCATTCACAAGAACTCATGCGGGAAATGATAGGTAATATTTCTCATGACCTAAAGACACCTCTTACTGTAATGAGTGTCAACATCGAAAGACTGCTCCACGCTGCCCCAGGTGACCCCAATTATGCCAGGGACATTCGGATTGCCTACAATAAAAACCTCGATCTGCAGCGTCTGATTCAAAACCTGATCGAAGTGACTCGTATGCAGGCCGCCAATAACAAAGATTTATATCAGCCTGTATGGTTTCCTTTGAACCGCCTGTTGTCAGATATCCAAATGCAATATAGTGACTATTTGGAAAGCCTAGGCCTATCTCTCGATGTAACTGGCCCCAGCGGTGATGTCTTGCTCTACAGTGACCCCACGAAGATCTGGAGTGTATTTGATAATATCATATATAATGCCGCCCGCTATACCGAATCTGGCGGGATTACAGTGACGACCGAATTAGGGGATGACACGCTCACTATAAGGGTAAGCGATACAGGATGCGGCATTGCACCGGAGCATCTACCGCAAATCTTTGACCGCTTCTATCAAACAACGGCTGAACGAGGCGCGCGGGTTGATGAGCGAGGCTTGGGCTTATACATTGTCAAAAGTATAATGGAGGGCTGCGGTGGGAGCGTCCAAATGGAGTCTGAAGTCGGACTTGGAACATCTATCATCCTGACCTTCAAAAAGAAGAAAAAATCTGAAGAATAAAATGCTTGCATAATCAAGATAAGTGTGATATGTTAAAAGCAACTATATACAAATGCGAATGGGAATTTTCCCCATTCGCATTTGGCATTTTATAGGGGAATATTAACAGGTCCATTAAGAAGCCGGCGCTTATGTCGAAAAGTGCTGTCACTGCAAGGAATAGTTGCTCCGAGAAAAAATGAACGATTGCATTAACGAATTGAAGCGGCGCTTAATGATTACAAACAGAAAGGTTGATGGAGATGAAAGCAACAATGAAACAACAGATCGCGCTTGCACTTACCCTTGCTATGGTACTGCTCTTAGCGGCATTTGTACTGCTTACTACGATGATATTTACTTTCATTCCGTTTACACAGGCGCAGAGGCTCAATATGCACATTTATGAGAATGTAGATTGCATCCCCGCACAAAGCACATCCGCCACAATTTTCGGTGAGGATACCTTGCGCATGGATATCACCTACCGGGAGTAGCATAACTGCCTAAGAAAAGCATCTATAAGAAAGAGCCTATGTTTGCCGCTTTGTTGCAGCAAACATAGGCTCCTTTTTCAGCCGAAGTTGCTTGAGGGTTGACCTTCCTCCTTGCGATTAAACCAGACTGACACGAACATCATATGTAATAACGGTAGGCTGCCACTTAGACTTCGGATGTGCAGGTCGGATAAATTCAATGAGTCGTTTAGGAATCACAAAAGAAACAGTCGTCTCCCCCTATTCTACGTTCTTGGCGCTTCCTCTGGATCTCAAAGGAGCCATCAGTAACCTGCGGCGTCTGGAGAAATACGATGCCAAGGGCAAGTACGGCTTTTACGAAGCGCTAGACTTCACTCCCACTCGGCGCGCCGGTCGAGACTGTCAAGTCGTGCGTACCTTCATGGTGCATCATCTGGGCATGAGCCTCCTTGCGATCAGCAATGTGCTCACAGAGAATGCCATGCAAACCCGCTTCATGCGGGACCGTGCCATGTCAGCCTATCGGGAGCTGTTACAGGAAAAAGTCCCCATCGGCGGGATCACCCTCAGAAATCCTCCCCAAGAGGTGCCGGAAAAGCCAAGACGCCTAACAGAGGACACTTGGTCGGTGGAATATGCGGAACTAGACGTCTTCCATCCAGCGATGACAGTACTCTCAAACGGCGCCTACAACGTGATCGTAAGCGAGACTGGTCACACCCGCAGTATGGCAGGGGAGACTATGATCGCCCGATTCGAGCCCCGCCAAGACGGCAAGGTGCAGGGGATCGGCTTCTATTGGAAGACAGAGCGCGGCATAATCCCTCTCCAAGCAAGTCCAGACTTTGACGCCGATGCACACTATCGTGCTCGCTTCACAGGAGAGCGTGCCGAACTCACCATGAGCCGAACAGGCTTAGAGAGCACCATAGAAATCACAGTCTCTCAAAGCGAGCTGGGTGAAGCGCGCAGGATTACCCTGCAAAATCAAGGCGACAAAGCTCTAACGGGGGAGCTGATCTGCTATCTGGAGCCAGCCATCGCTCCGCCCGCCGACTATTTCGCCCATCCGGCATTCTCAAAACTCTCCATGGAAACCGAACTTGTAGGGGCGGATTCGATATCCGCCCAATCCCCCAAAACGATCCTAGTCCGCCGCCGGAGCAATGGTATAAAGCCAGAGGCCTATCTGGCCTTCACCGCGACAAAAGATTTCACCTGCGACACCTCTCGTGAAAGCGCTCTAGGGCGCTCTGACCTATACGCTGCCATAGAACGGGAATCTCAGAGCACCATGGGTACCGTCCTAGACCCCTGCATCTTTACCCGCATTCCATTGGAAATTCCGGCGGGCGGGACGGAATCTGTCACATTTGCCCTCGCAATGGGGAAGCAAGGGGATGAAACCGTCGAAGCGGCTCGAAGAATCGCATCACCCGGGAAATATGCAGAGACCGAAAGCTTCATCGAACACCGGGCGCAAACCCTCGGCCTAAACCACATGGAACGAACCGAGGCTATGGCGATGATATCAAGCCTCATATACCCCTTCCACGGCAAGGCGGAGCGAGGGAAGTATGTCACACCCCAATCCGGCGGGCAGCGAGATCTGTGGGTGCATGGCATCTCAGGGGATATCCCCCTTGTTACAGCAAAAATCAAGGAGGAAGCCTTACAATCAGCGGAGAAGCTAATCCGCCACCATAGTTTCCTGCACCAATGCGGCTTGCAATATGATCTCGTGTTTCTCATTGCCGACAGCGGAGACTACCGCCGTCCGATTCATACAGGCTTAAGTGATACGCTTACTGCCATGGGCTTGGAACACTTTAAAGGCACCAGAGGGGGCATCCACTTCATAGATGACAGCAGCGACTGGACAGCGATTCTAGCCGCCTCTGCCGTCTTCTATGATGGGGAGGGTGAGGAGACCCGCATCCACAAAGAAAAATCTGCGCCGAAGCGAGAGCCACCCTCGGTACAGATGGGCGAAAGTCCCGTAGTCCACCACGACAAAGACAGCTCAGTTGTGATCGAGACTGCAGGCAACCTCCCGCCCAACACATGGAGTCATATGCTTTCAAATAATCGCTATGGCTATATCGCCACCGACAGCGGAACCGGGCACATGTGGCAGCAAAACGCCCGTGAAAACAAGATCACGCCATGGCGAAATGATACGCTGGAGACTAGGGGTGTAGAGCGCCTCACTTTACTGCGTGATGACCACGAAATCTCACTATTCGCTGATGCGGACGGCCTAGACTGTCGCATCACCTACGGTTTCGGTTTTGCCCGTTGGGAGAAGGAGATAGACGAGAGCCGCGTGACCGTCACAGCCTTTGTGCCAGCCGATACCGAGGCCCGGGTCTTTCTCATAGAAGGCAATCTGCGTCCCGATGACAAGATCGCCTACTTCGCGGAGCTTGTCCTCGGCGTAGATGACAAAAACCGTGCCTACGTGGTGACATCAGCAGGCGGGCAGAGCATGAGCGCCCAAAACGGTTCAAACAGCGAATTTCCTGGACTGACCTTCAGTTTGGTAGCAAGCAAAGAACCCGAAGGCTACACTTGTGATCGCAGCTCTTGGGCCGGGCGTGATCTGGATCGCCGCTCCGGAGCGGGACTAGACCCCTGTTTCTACGCTGTCTATCCGGCAGATCCCGAGCTGGCTATTGTTACTGGAACAAGCGGAGTAAATGATCTGCTCCTGCTCACAGATCTGAACACAGCAAAGCGCATCCTTGCACAAACACGCACTTGGTGGGAGAAGCGCATCGGCAGCATTCGTGTGCAGACAGGGATAGAGTCGCTTGATCACCTCTTATCTGGCTGGGCACTCTATCAGTCTCTGGCTTGTCGTGTGATGGGGCGGAGTTCCGTCTATCAATCCGGCGGCGCATATGGGTTCAGAGATCAACTACAAGACGTGACAGCTCTCATTTCACTGGCGCCGGAGATCACACGAAGCATGCTTCTAAAAGCCGCCGCCCATCAGTTTGAAGAGGGAGATGTCCAACACTGGTGGCATCCATCTGGTTTAAGCGGCATCGCAGACAAAGGTGTGCGGACCCGCTGTAGTGATGATCTGCTCTTTCTGCCATATGTCCTCTGCGAATACGTGGAGAAAACAGGGGATACGTCCATCTGCCAAGAGATAGCGCCCTATATCCACTCACCAATCTTGGAAGATGGGGAGCATGAGCGTTATGAATTGCCTGTAGTGAGTGAACTCAAAAAATCTATTTTTCACCATAGTAAGCGCGCTCTAGATTTGGTGCTTCGACGAGGCACAGGTCTCCACGGACTAGCCCTCATGGGGACAGGCGACTGGAATGACGGCATGAATCTGGTGGGTGCAGGCGGCAGAGGTGAAAGTGTCTGGCTCACTTGGTTCTTAGCTCATGTGCTAGAGCGATTCAGTGCCCTTTGTACCCGCCTTGGCGAAGACGGTGCCGACCACTACGCCGGGGAGGCGGAGCGTTTCGGCAAAGCCGCAAATGAAGCCTGGGACGGCGAGTGGTATCTCCGCGGTTACTATGACAACGGTCAAACCTTAGGCTCCAAAGACGATGAAGAGTGCCAAATAGATGCCATTGCGCAAGGCTTCTCTACTATGACACGATATAGCGATCCAAAGCGTGTCAAACAAGCGATCACAAAGGCCGCGGAGCATCTCTTCAACCGAGAGGCAAAAGTAGTCCGTCTATTCAGACCAGCTTTCTCAAACGGCAAGACAAATCCCGGATATATCAGAGGATATGCACCGGGACTCAGAGAGAATGGCGGGCAATATACCCACGGCTGTCTCTGGCTCGCTATGGGTGCCTTCAAAGCGGGGCTTCCCGATTTGGGCTGTGACATGTTAGAAGCCATGCTGCCTGCAAATCACGGCACGAAGCATTATAGAGGGGAGCCATACGTTTTGGCAGCCGATGTATATGCAAACGACCAGCATCTGGGGCGCGCGGGCTGGACATGGTACACAGGCGCCTCCGGTTGGTACTGGCGTGTTGCCATGGAAGAACTCCTTGGGCTGAAGTTGCGAGACGGCAAGCTCTATATAGAACCGAATCTCCCAGAGTGGCTGAAAGCTTACACTGTGGATTGGAAGGGCTTACAAATCTGTGTAGAAGGGGACAAGATTACAGTAGACGGGAAGCCCTATGTTGGAGACGGAATTCCGGTATTTGAGGCGAAACAGGAGCAGAAGGTACGGTAGAAAGAACGCCTGCTGTACAATTTTGTGCAGCAGGCGTTCTTTTATAACGTACTCCGGAGCGCTAAAAAGTCTGGCTGGAAATTTAGCAGAATACCTTGGAAACACAGGAGAAACTAGAGGCAATGACTAATTTTGAAATCTGCAAACGGCAACATTTTCAGCACCACTGACAATCTGCTTGGGGCTGAAAATGTTGCCTACTATCGTGGCACTAAAGCAGGAATATGCCTCCCTCGCCGCAGATCGGAATAGGCTCTACAAAGAGTATCATCCCAAGCGGAAATTCATGCGAGAGATATTGACCGCTGAACAGAATGCCGAGATGATACTCGGATCACAGCAGACGCAACGCGGCTTAAATCGAGGGGACATCAAGCGATGACCCCTCAGATATTTTTGCACGGTGAACCGAGCAAAAACGAGGCGCGCTATGGCGCCATTCTTGCTTGCCAATGCCGCCAGAATAGCAGCGTGTGGACGGAATGATCAGCCTCGGCAGGTTCTATTTTTCCTGTGTTACGCTTTTATAAAAGTAGGAGCGTAGGAAGTATGAAGACTTATTCTGAAATTCTTTGTGATCTTCGAGAAGACAAAGATTTGAGCCAAGCTACTTTGGGAAAGTTGCTCGGAATTACACAACAACAATATTCAAGTTATGAAAGCGGAGTTTCTGGACTACCGATTCGGGCTCTCTTAATCCTCGCGGACTTTTACGGTGTATCCACTGACTATATCCTTGGGCGCACTAAGTCAATGCAAAACCTAGATGCATTGAATAAAAAAGTTGATGCAAGTCATACAGTCGGCGAAATCGTGTCTGATCTCTTAGCCTTAGATCATGCAGGCCGTGCATTTGTGCTTGAAAGTCTTGCTTTGCAGAAGGCGAAAACCGAAAAAAAGAAAACGGATTCGAAGTAATAATTTTTTTCAGTACATACACTCAAATATATAGCAAAGACTGGCATATTG
>Ga0123353_10017308_pt1 | contig 10587 bp, 8 predicted proteins | sample TergutLab28metaG_3_FD_92763 | JGI IMG/M metagenome (GOLD analysis project Ga0123353, IMG submission 92763) | Labiotermes labralis P3 segment gut microbial communities from Petit-Saut dam, French Guiana - Lab288 P3 | ecosystem: Host-associated > Arthropoda: Insects > Digestive system > Gut ... | reverse complement strand
TATGTATAAAATATTTTCTATGTATGTATGTATGTATGTATGTATGTATGTATGTATGTATGTATGTGTGTATGTATGTATGTATGTACGTACGTATGTATGTGTGTATGTATGTATGTATGAGTGTGTGTGTGTATGTATGTATGTATGTTGTATGTATGTATGTGTGTGTATGTATGTATGCACGCATGTATGTATATGTATGTATGTAATATGTATATGTATGTGGCGTGTATAATTATATACATGTATGTAGTATGTATATGTACGTATGTATGTAATTATATATGTATATAATATGTCCATATATGAATGCATATGTATGTAGTATTATATATGTATGTATGTCTTCATAAACAGCTGATATATTTTCAAAATTGTTTGGCCGTTCTATCTCGGCTTTGCTAGGCAAGGACCGAAAGACTTTTTCTCATTTCAAGTCTCTCCGCGGGCGGCATAACGCAGTGTCGCTGGCAATATGTTGCCTGCGAGCTACGGGTTCAGTAGGCCTGTTCTTCAGTGCAGGCCGCAAGTTGCGCAGCGTGATTAGGCTGCAGGAATGTCGCTGTAACATTTTTATTCGACGTGCCGCGAAGTATGACATACGTACTCCACAATTTCGGAGTGAAATTTAACGTATCGGTTTGTCTGGCAGTGAAACCTGACCGACACCTCGTTCTCAGAGTGAAACTTCGCGTAACTCTTGTACTGAGAGTGCAGTGTCACGTACTCCTTGTTCTTAGTGTGAATCTCCACGTGACCCTTGATTTCAGACTGAAACTGCGCGAAAACCTTGATGTCAAGGTGACACTTTGTGTTCACTTGTCACTGATGACTTAAAATTTACTTCAATGTAAATGTTCATGTCGTTTATAAAAGTGACAGTTTGCTGGGTGCGTTAACGCGAAACTTAAATAAGATTTATACTATGGACAGAAAAGAGAGCTGCGCGCTCCTTGGTTATTACGCAGAGAATATAGGGATAATTTCTTACCGACTTTTCGTTACAACCTATCAGTCCCATCCTCAGGGTTCAAGAATCCAAAAGAAAGCCTGTAGCCCCAAAATTGAATTTATGTAGTGAAGAGTGTGGGCAGTGAAAAGTCTGAGTAGTGTGGTGTCAGCCCACACACTTCCCTGTAAAAACTCTGTATTGGGGTTGCAGGCTGTCTTTTGGGCTCTTGAACCCTGAAATTGGAACCAATAAGTTGTAACGAAACGTCGGTAAGAAATTACTACCACCCGCTGCGTCATAAACCAGAAGTTCTCAGCCACTTTTCGGCGGCAGCCTGAAACCACGCGGGCGGGCAGAAATACAAATATGTACACAGAAGAAGGGTTTTCAGACTTTTTAAGCTGTTTCGCGAAATTGCGAAAAGCGTCTATTAGTTTCGACATGTCTGTCCGTCGGCATGGAAAACCTCGGCTCCCAATGGACGGATTTTCATTAAATTTTATATGTGAGGATGTTTCGAAAATCTGTCGAGAAGATTCAAGTTTCATTAAAATCAGACAAGAATAAAGGGTACTTTACATGAAGACCAATGTATTTTTTTTTATCAAATCTCTCATTTCTTCTGAGAATGAGAAATGTTTCAGAAAAAAGTTGTAGAGAAAATCAAAACACATATTTTGTACTCAATAACTTTTTTTCGAATATCGTGTTGCTTATGGGATAATGTGCAACAATATTGTAGAGACAGGCAGGCCACAGATGACAATATGGTGCATGCGCATTGCATGCTGGATACCTAAGGCTACAAATGCATACACTCAGGTTGTGTAATACTAATTGCTTTTCCACTGCAACAATGGTTGTACAAACGCACGAACGTTATACCTACATTGTCTGTCTTGCTGTTAGTTTGTTTCTTTCCGTGTTTGGCAGAGCAAGCTGTCTGTTTCACTTAATCCATTTCATGCGCGCTGTCCCAGAAATATTTGCGTCTGTAGAGGTTGTTTGTTCACCCCTGTTGCCTAGTGTGATGGTGTTCCAATGAAGGCTCAGCAGCGTAAGACCAAGTTAGGCAGAACTCTAATAATTCCGGCACATAAACCACTCACCTGTGCTGTTTAAGACTTGACTCCAACAGGAGAATTCGTAATAATTGCTACGTACTATGCCAAGTGAAGAGAATTGGTGACTGGCACAATTCATGGACTCACAGCCACTTTATCTGTCTTGTAACCGACGGCCTGCACGTAGTGTCTCGTGTTTCTGTAAACATGAACGTAATATAACAGTAAAGGAATGAATTATGTTAAAAAAAGGTAAAGTGCACCCTTGTACAGGCAGTGAGGTTCTGTACAGGTCGTACGGCCCATAGGCGGAGTAGAGATATAGTTCTACTCTTTCTTAACCACGGCACTAGAAGGGGTGAGGGGTCAGCCTCACGCCCCGGCCGCTCTTTACTCATTGTACAGGAGACTGGGTGGACCACAGGGACGGTCTGAACAGGTGCGGAAAATCTCACCCCCATCGGGATTCGATCCCCGAACCGTCCAGCCTGTAGCCAGTCGCTACACCAACTGAGCTACCCACAATGCCCACAATGAATTGTATTAATAAAGTAAAATTAAATATGTACTCCTGACACAACTGTATGTTTATTATTATTATTATTATTATTATTATATTGTGGGCTACTAGTTTCGGCCTCAAAAGGCCATCATCAGGCCAATATATACAAAGAAAAACTTAAAACGCTGGTGCATATAGCAGAAAAAGTCAATTTTATGGGATCCCATGTACACTCATTTGTAGTCTTTACAATTATTACCAGCCTTTAGATGTGCTATCTGTAGTAAATAGTGTTGAGATTTTATATTGTGAGTAGTATGCGTGTATTTCCAAAACTTTCATTGGGTGACAACCTTAAAATTTAAAATTCTTAATTTGAAAATACTAAATATGGTATGTTTAAGATTTGTTATAAATTTTGCATGTACATTTAAAATATATATAAAATATATTGTCACCCTGGTAAAATTAGTAAAATTAATAAAATTAGTGTTTCGTTCCCTACTCGTATCTTCAGCTGGTATGCACTTAGTAGGAACTGCTGGATGTTTTCTGCCGCTGTGCTCATGGTTGCATTTATTGTTTCCATATATTCTTTGATAGTTGACAGCTGGATATTATATGCCGCGTCGTGTTATGTTATGACGCTGGCGATGAGTTAACTTCAGTTTAAAGTTGAAGTTTATTGAAAATAATCATCACACTTTTGAGGCCGAAACTACGCAGTACCCAAAAATAGAATAATAATAAAATAAGCATGCAGTTGTGTCAGACGGAGTACACATTTCGTTTTATCTTTATTAATATACTTTAAACACAACGGGATGTCCTCTACCAATTGTAGTTGTTTGGAAGCAAATTGATCGTGATGATATTCGTGGACAAAACGTGTTAGTTGGAGACAAAAATTGGTGATTCTTGAATGGATATTTAGGACTGGGTGGCTCTTTAAATTTTGAGGACCAATGTACAAATTGTCAGCACTCACCAGTGGCTTAGGCGTAAATTCCAAGAATCTTGTTATTAGCGTATTATCTTAACGACTTCAGCCGACGTTGGACCACTCACTATTATATTTAATGACGTCTTAAGCCCCTTAATGTGCCTCTGATATGCTACGATAAATTCCAGTGCCGGGACGTTGCCAATATAGTAACACAATTGCTGAAGGTTGGTTATATTCTTAACACCTCAACGAATAGTAACTTTCCAACATGGTCTGCGCTACGTGGATTTGTTTGGTTATGAAATTTAGTCATGTAAGTGAAGTGTTACTTTGATGTGTCAACGTAAACTGTGAAACAATAGAGAAAAGACAAGGAAAAAATATTTTTAACTGACGATATAAACGTTGTGATTAAAAAATGATCTAAATATGTACTCGCCTGACACAACTGTATGTTTATTTTATTATTATTATTATTATTCTGTTATTGGCTACTAATTTCGGCCTCAAATATTAATAGAATAATAATAATAATAATGAAATAAACATAAAGTTGTGTCAGACGGGGTATGTATTAAATTTATTTTTTGATGTACTTTAAACACATCGGGTGTCCTCTACGAAGATAGCTGTTGAGAACTGAAATATAAAACATTTAATCTGAAGCATATTATTTTCTCTGAATTAAACGCAAACCATTAACTTGACGAACAGTTTTTTTTTAAAAAAAACTACCAAACTACATTTTTATGTTGGTTTAGTAACGAAGGATGCGTCACAACGATCAGAATATGTCGGGAAGAAAATACATGTTAAATATGAAATGTAGCCAATTTCAATGTAGCATTGCTCGTGCACTGAAAACCATAGGAATGAAAACTGAAATCATTTCGGTAGGTCCCACTGCCATGTTTTTAAATCTCGGTACAGGAGTTTTCAAACCTTGGCACCAGTGGCGCTAACATAACAGTTGTGTAAAATGACGTCTCATACATACAGAGAGCTACGTTTGATTCTGGTATAACGAATCAAAACCTGTAGGTACAGATCAAGGGAGATATATTACTGAGTTTGTTAGGAGACCGTCCAGGGATATGTCCATCTGCAAGTTGTTCAATTGAGGCCGGTTGCATTTGTAGAAAGAAAACCCTTGGCAAAATATCAGCCACTGAATCTGAGGTGTATGAATACTCGTATAGAGTCTTGTGTTTGTTGTCCATTAATGTAAACAAGATGGCTGCTCGACATTTATGCTTGCCACAATCGGCAGTGTAGAAAGTTCTGCGGAATGTTTTGAGATCTGGAAGTTATTCTCAAAAACACAGATTCTTGCAACAAGGAACAGCTCAAAATAAAGAAGTTTGCTCAATATTTTTCTGTTATATTGTTTGAATTTAAGAGGACGAAATTGTATAACCGGAATTGTGTTCAGTAACGAAGCCGCTTTACGTCTCTCCAGTTACGTTAACCGATGTAACTTTAGAATTTGGTGGAGCAACAATAGCGTACTGTAATTTAAGGTACGTAGGGGGGAGTCATTCCAAGTTCAATGTATTTGTTCTCTGTCCAAAAAATGACCCGTCTTTTCACCGAAAGCAGTGTGACTGATGCAGTGTACCTACAATTTTTGGAGTAATTAGTCATGAAATGAAGATGTTCTTAATGACATACTGTTCTACCGAGACGGAGCGACTGCGTGTTGTTACACTGGATTACGGCACTTCTTGAATAGAAATTTTCCACAGTTTTTTATTACCACAGGCGGCCTTGTTATTTAGCCAGCTCGTTCTCCTGACCTCACACCACATTATTTATACTTCTGTGGGTACAGAAGTGACTGTTTACGTTCCACCATTGGCAGTCATTTTGTCTGAACTTCCTGAGAGTATAAGAAATGCTACGGCTAAGGACTGCTACGACAAAGGACCGCTAAGGCTACATTTACAGCCGCCATGCTTGCAAACGTGTGGACTGAACTTGAATACAGATATGGTATGTGACTGGCTACTCACGGTGCCCTTACTGGACATAAGTAACCTGTTAAGTGTAGGTCACAGAGATTTGAGGCACTGCGCTACAAGACGGGAAGTCGCGGTTTCGATTCCCAGTGGTGTTAATGGAATTTTTCATTGGAATAATCCTTCCGGCCGCACTATGGTCCTTGGGTCGAATCAGGGTCTTACAGAAATGAGCACCAGGAATATTTCCCGGGGGGTAAAGGCGGTCAGTGCGTAGGGTTGACAACCTTACCACTTTCATATACAGATTGTCTACCAATCCTGAAGCTTCACATTCTTGGAGCCCTTAGTGCCTGTCCAGGCCTGTACAGGGATTGCTTTACTTTTCGACCAACTAAACTAAGTTTATTTTTCATTTTTATGCTTTTCACTTCTTGACCAAATTTATGTGAAAATCTTCTACATTAATTAATATCTGTAAAATGTAAACGAATGCAAAAAAAAACAAATTTTAGTGAACTTTCATAGCGCAAACGTGTTAACAAACTGAGTACTGGGGTGCTGCATGAGAACGAATAATTTCAAAATATCACAAACCTGCCCGCAGCTCCCACGATGTGTATTGTAATTGTAGAACAGAGTACCGTATGTTAAAATGTTTGCTTGGGGTCCGGTCTGAAGACATTCTGAGTGCAGAGGAAATCTGGCAAAGAGATTACCGAGGCTTTTAGAATCGCTGAGTTTGAGGACAAGTAATGAAGCGAATGGCGCCAAGCCAAAATTGCAGTTATGTTCTCTAATTAAATTGTTCGTGAAGTTTGAACGTTATGATCTTTTGGAGCGTCTAAAATGACAGTGTGTGCAGTATTGTAAGTCAAACTTTATGCGACATGTGGTAAAATGTACCGGGTTGGTGTCCATTGAGTAATTAAATTTGAAATAATAATAATAATAATAATAAGGGGCATACATTAGATTGATCTGGCTAAGGAAAGGGACAGGAGGCGAGCAATTGTGAGTTCTTCGAGTTCTCTAAAATGCGAGGAATTTCTTCACTAAGTTAGAACCAGTAAGCTTCACAAGGACTCTTTCATCATTGGGTAAGCAAGTAACTAATTAAGTAATAATAGTAATAATAATCCCTTTTTTGTAGGACACATTGATTATTGTAGAATAAATTCTATACATTTTAATCCAAAGGAGAAGTAAAATAAAATTCAGAAAGAGAATTTCACTTGCTAAGATATACATACAAAGTATTTCGGGTTTTACTGACCTTTGTCTAGCGCTGAGGTGAAAGTGAGTGCAGCTGTGCCTCCAATTCCACATATGTCTTGAGGCTTGGAAGGAGGAAAATTTACCCTTTTCACCGTAAAATTTTTCCTGTTCCAAGAGTGAAGACACACAGGTTAAACAGCTGTGTAGCTCCACTCATTCTTAACGTCGGCAATGGATGATGATTGTTCAGCTTCACGCCCCGGCCGCTGTTCAAACGGAAAAGAATCCAGGTGTCCATTGAGTATGGGGTTGCTTGGGTCACAGAGCCGGTCTGGACATACTGAGGAAGAGAAAAATCTCAGTTCTGCCAGGATTCAGACTACAATATTGTGGCTCCATTATTGTTATCATGATTATTATCTCATTTGTGAATGGTATTTACATTTGTATTCCTGAAACACTCCATGGTACCTATGTAACGTTAAACCTATTCTGCGTTTAAAATTTGTAGTTCATGTGATGTTACTTCCCATGTTAAATGATTTGCACTTCACATCAGCACTTTCCACAGTATGTGTGCAGTGCTCAATATGGCTGTTTTTCGTAGTTCCTTAATTTCGTGCTTTCCTGATATTTTACTCAGGTATTTTCTGAATGATTCTCAGATGGTTCCAGTTACCCATCTTATTACTGGTATCTATTTTGCTTTCACATTACACACGCGCTGAATTTCGATTTCAAGGGCCTCGATATTTTAGACTCTTCTCAGCTTCTTTCTTGATTCTATTTCTGTCTCCAGAAATTGCAACATCTATTAACATGCGTATTGCAATTTCTTTATCACGGATTGTGATGTCCGGTTCGTTGTTAGGAATGTTCCTGTTGGTTTACACTTCCTAATTCCGAAAAATACGGCTACCTTACCTGCATGACTTGTTCTATCAATTTTGTTACATGGTTTACCGGCGTTCATTGTCTAATTTACCCCTATTTCCTTAAATATGTTAAAGTGCAGTTCAGCACACACTCTATCATGCCTCTTTAAGAACTGTTCTTTTGCCAGTACTGGGCATGCTGACGTGATGTATTCCACTGTCTAATCAAATCGTTTACATAGTCCACATTTGCTGTCTCATTCTGTCTGTAATAATTTTGTCGCATGGTATTTGGTCTGTAACGCCGTATGTTCTTCTGCTATATTTCTCTTTCATTTTCTCATTTCAAATCTCTCGTTGACAGCCACAGGAACGTGTCTTCATCGCCAATAAGCTCTATCTCCATACTTCTAATATACTGCCCATATATTATTTTGCTTTCCCATTTTTTTAAAGGCTCGCTGACCTTGCTTTGTGTTACTGTTCTCAATTGATTGGTTCAATTATTCTTGAACCTTTATTGCTGTTTTAATTGTTGAATTCGTATTTGTTTGATTGCCTCGTGATTTGTAACAGTATTTACAACCTGGTCTTTTGTATACTTTGTGTTCAGATATTCTGCAATGTTGATTATCTCTGCTTTGCAATTCGCGTCAGTTTGTAACATGTCTGTCCCTCTTTCCTTCCTTTTTACATATAGCCTCTCCATATCATTGGTTGGGTGATGTGCATTCCATACACTTTATTATTATTATTATTATTATTATTATTATTATCACCATTGTCCTTATCACTTTTATGCAGGGTATTTACGATTATATACCTGAAACAAATCATGTTTTTAATATATACAGTGTTGCAGCTGTTCTGTATTTACAGTTTATGCTACATGTAATGTTATGTCGCCCGTGATATATGTTATGTACTTTTACATTAGCACTTTCCGTAGTACGTGTGCAGTGCCCAAGGTGGTATTTTTTGCAGTTCCGTAAATTCGTGCTTTTCTGGTATGTTGCCCAGGTTTATTATTATTATTTTTATTACTGAAAAGCTTGAACAGATTCTCAAAAGTGCGAATGGCACTTCCATTTTAGAGCAATCACGCGTGGCTTGTTTATCGTTCAACATCTTACGTCATCATTGCAAGTACCGTATTCTTTCCGAAATGCCCGTGTTTCACCTAACGCCGTGCTTGGGCTGCAAGTTCTCCTGCACTACAACAGAGCGTGCAGCCTAACTGCGCTGTGAAACTGCACTTACCGTTGTCCCTTGAAAAATGAGTTTAAAGACAGCAGTAGGTCGTACAGTGGGAACACATGCAGTTGTGTTCAAGTTAGGAGTTTAGCGTACGGGGTTCCAAAAAAAGGATTTAGTGAATTGTAATTTAGAGGAATTCAGTGGATTTGTCCGTGTCGCGTCGTGTTAGGCTGAAGTTTAGTTTCCGAACACAGCTCCCCCATCTCTTTATATGGACCTCAGGTTGGTTTCAGAGTTTGGAGCTTTAAATCTGCGTTTAATTATTACACTGTAATATCTGTAACGCTCTGCTAAAGCCTCTGTACAACGGAGCTGTAGACTTATGAGAGGATCCGTTGACGGGATACAAAGAAATACTGACTTTGGGCACACTCTGTGCTTTCCACCACACCCTGATCTCCGTCCGTTCAGAACGGTTCAGCGGTTACGTAACAAACGCGACGTTGCCCATTATGTATCCATTTTCTTTTTTTTTGCGTAAAACAAATCGCACATTTTCGACAACAGTGACACAACTCAAAATCTGTGATTTTTCAGGAGAAGCTTTTAAAGGTTTTGAAGTGCTATAACTTTATATGAGTGTAACGACTACAAAACTGCTTTCCAGCGGCGAGTTTTGCAAACTGCGTTATGACACTACACCTGTTAAAAGTGCATCTGCAGACGTTTCTTTCTATACCAGTAACTCAAAAATGCCAAATTTTGAGTTGCGACACTCTTGTCGCAAATAAGCGAAATGCTGTTCCTTTTCGTGTCATTAAGGTATGTGGGGAATGGAGTGAAATTCCACGTATTCATAACATGGGTACTGGATGGAGATGAATAGTGGCTTCACGCTACGGTCCCATTCTTTTGCAGTAAAAATCACCAGCGCCCACAAAATAAGCTAGGTGGGCCCCACAGCCGGTATGGACGATTTGCAGAATTACATTTCTCTCCCGGGAATCGAAACAATGTACCTCGGTTGTGCAGTCTGTACACTGTTACTAGATTCACTGAGCTATCCCGTCTTCCTTTCGCCCTCAGTAGCAGCCAGAATTAATATTCCTTAGTATTACCCGATGTCGTGTTCAGATGTCGTTCATACGTGAAGCGGCGTGAGTTCGAATTTCGACACAGTCACCAGCTGTTGTAATTCATGTCGTTCGTGGGTTTTGCACGGTCCGTCAAGGAAAGTGCAACGATAGTACCTCGTATTAACCAGGACCGCGTCCAGTGTGTTAGCCATTAACGTAACATTCATTGCAACGCCTCTAGCTATACTTTTTTCTCTATTGCCAAACAGCCCTCTCGTGGGCCAGGGCATCCTCATCATCGACGCCTCACAATCACACTCAGACACGTCACAGTCGGTAGGACTTCTCTGGAAGAGTGATCGGCCCATTGCAGAGACTTCTACGTGACAACGAACAGCACTGACAAGATCCATGCCCCCGACGGGATTCGAACCCGCAATCCCAACAAGCGAGTGACAGCAGATTCACGCCTTAAACAGCGCGGCCACAGGCATCAGCGCAGGTGTATTATACTGAGCCACGTATTGGTACTCCTATAGCTGTGTTCTCAGCCGTTGAGAGTAAGCGCGTCAATAGGCACAGTGCATTTACTCTAACAGACAGGGGCTGTCCATAAAAGAATTAGAGCCATTACAACGAGTTTCTGTGTTTTATGTTCAGAACTTCATCTCCTCCTCCGTGGCCTTAGTCCGCACGCGAACTATACCGACAGAGCGGCCGCCGCCGGTCGGCGAAGTTAGTGCCAACTTTTGCGGATAGAGGGGTGTCACGTGGTTAGCGCAACGTGTCCCCACAG
>Ga0123353_10017307_pt1 | contig 10587 bp, 5 predicted proteins | sample TergutLab28metaG_3_FD_92763 | JGI IMG/M metagenome (GOLD analysis project Ga0123353, IMG submission 92763) | Labiotermes labralis P3 segment gut microbial communities from Petit-Saut dam, French Guiana - Lab288 P3 | ecosystem: Host-associated > Arthropoda: Insects > Digestive system > Gut ... | reverse complement strand
CCTGAAGCGGGATGTTCGTTCCTGCTAGTCCGTGAGGATAGCCTTTCCCGTCCCAGCGTTCATGGTGATAACCCGCAAACAACTTGGCGTGGTGCAAAAACTCTGCACTTCCCGTCCGTGAAATAATTTGATCGATGATACGTTCACCTTCTGCGGCGTGGGTTTTCATGACTACAAATTCTTCATCCGTCAGTTTTGCCGGCTTGTTCAGGATCACATCTGAAATAGTAATCTTTCCCACGTCATGGAGTCTGGCGGAAGACACGAACAAATCCAAATTGATTTCATTAAGTTCGTCGGCATGGACTCCGCTCGCCAGCATCGCGTCCACCAAGACTTTGATATACGTCGTCGTGCGTTCCACGTGTCCGCCCGTCTCTTCGTCGCGGTTTTCAACCATATCCGCAATTACGAACACGATACCATTCTGCAAATTCTGGAGTTGTACCGTCTTCGTGTGGAGTTGCGAAGTCCGTTCACGGATCAGTTCGTCGATGCCCAGATGTGTTTTTATGCGGTTGATCAGGACAGGCGCGGTAAACGGCTTGGTAATAAAATCGATCACGCCCAGTTGAAAACCGCGAACTTCCACCGCCGCATCGGTCATACCGGTCAGAAAGACGACGGGGATGGACGAATACGAATCACTATTTTTCAGTCTGTGCAACGCTTCAAATCCATCTATTTCCGGCATTTCAATGTCCAGCAGAATCAAATCCGGCGTTATTTTTTCCAAGAGTGTGAACATTTTTACCGCCGACGGCATGGTCATGACCCGATATTGCTCTTTCAACGCCTCTTTTGCCATTGACAAGTTTATATCGTTATCGTCTACCACAAAAATTGTTCTTTGCATGTCAGCGGTCCTTTCTCCCGGGGTTCAGAGGTATTGACTGCGATGAATGAAGTACATCCTAACCTAAAATATTCCCGATGTCGAGTACCCTTCAGCGATGATGCGGTCCTTTGTGCTCTCCCGGAACGCCGCCCCACTCTGGGATTTCACTTCATAAAACGACCATTTTATTGGACACAGTCCGGTATCAATCTTCGAAACTCAAGAAAGGGAATGGATTTTCCTATTCTTGCATTTTTACTGGTAATATGTCAGAATACACAGAGAAATCCGCAGAATCGGTCGAATTTCCACAAATACCGTCTCTCGACCGACAGAATCAACTTGATTTTCGGTTTTTTCAGTATAAATTTAGGACTGGTGCGGTTTAGGGGGTGTCTTGCACCCGAAGTGTATGTCCGACATAGAAACCATCATAGTAGAATCCGAAGCCCATAACATCAATAACGCACGCGCTAAGCAAGAGGAGAGTGGCAGGACGGAAACAAACCCTGTCTCTCCATTGGCACTTTTAGCGGCACCGTTTTGGTTCGTCGGTTCACTGACATTTGGAATTTTTCTGCTGGCTGTTCTGCTTTTTCTGCTGGCTTGGGGAACATTCGTTGAATCCGAATACGGTTCCGCCGTTGCACGATTCGTCCTCTATGGCAACCTCTGGTTTGCCTGCCTCATTGCTCTACTCGCGTTCAACATTACTTTCAGCATTTTTTGCCACTTACCCCAAAGTCGGCACAAGATTCCCTTCTTAGTCGCTCATATCGGCATCCTTCTCCTTTTGTTTGGTTGTTATCAGACATTCCGACACGGCAAGGAAGCCCAAATGACACTGCCGGAAGGCACTATTGGATGTGTTGCTGTCAAACCGGAACGGCAACAATTTGAACTAAAACATGTCGTCCATTCCTTTGCCGATGCGCCTAGACCACTCCATGTTCCTTTTAGACCGGGTCCATTCAGTTGGAAAGACTACCAATATGACAACTGGATCAAAAACGACAAACGATACAAAACAATTCTTCGGCATGCAATGCGTTTCGGACATCGGGACATCGGTGAATTATCGTCCGGCGATCCCAACGTCAAAATAGAAGTGCTAGACTACTACGCCAACTCGGCACTCGAACCGGTGCCAGCGTTTGACGTAAACATTCTGTGGAAGAAAAGCGTTCAAACCGTTTCGGAACTGGGCGAAGTCAAAGAAACTTCGCGCAACTGGGAGCCGCTCCGGTTGGAATTGCGGCAGTCCGTTGCGGGATTGTATGACGTTCGCGGTTCCAGTGCAACGATGTCGCAAAGAGAGCGAGTCACATACAATTTAGCGGTTTCCCAAGAAGAGTTGACCGCTTTCCAGAAGAGCCGACCCAAAGGGGGGAACAATGCAGGACTCTGGGGGGAGATCGTTCTCTACTATGGCGGCAATCATTACTCGGTGAACGTCGATCAACTTCTTGATCTTGCAGACAACCATCGGCTTTCGGTAGAAGGTTCCGGCTTGCAGGTCGGCAATGTCCGATTCAGAGATCGAGGACCTCTCATCAACTTCACCGTTTTCACACAAAGCGGTGAAAAAGAAGAGATGACCTTGTTGCCCGACAATCCTGAATTGAACGTTCAAGCCAGACGGCTTGGAATTTTTGGCTCATATTGGGTTGAACCGCAACGAGTCATGCAACAGAGTGTTGCCCATGCCGACAACCCGATGTTGCAACGGCTAGCATTGCAACGGCTGGACTTTATACAAGGTCCCGACAAAAAGCTGTACTATCGGCTCTGGTCGGGACAAAAAATTGTTGCCGACGGCATCGTGCCGGATCGGAGCGACAACCAAAAGAAGCCTCAATTCAAACTTGCCGAGCAAACACCGGACGAAGTCGAAATTGTCGTTGATCGATTCATTCCGCAGGATGTTCCCGGTTGCCGGATCGTGTCGGTTGCCACAGGCAGGGGGCAGCAACAAGAGCAACGAGTTAAACTCCGTGTTCTGTTCGATGGCAAAGAAGACACGTTTTGGCTCCGCGCTGTTGTTCCGACAGTCGTTCCATTACCGCCGGAACAGGATCAAATTCGGTATATTTATGGAAACGACCAAACGCTCTGTGTGCAGTTAAATTTTGAAAACATTGATCTCGGTTTCGGGATTCTTTTGAAGAAGTTTGAGAAACGTACAGAACCGGGAACACGGATGCCTTCTCATTTTTCGAGTCTTGTTGATTATGTCGAACCGATTGATCCGGCGGATACCGGAATAACGTTTTCGCGGGAACTGGAAAAATATCGGACATTACCGGGCAACGAAAACGTTCTTATTTCGATGAATCGCCCCGGTTATTTTCACGGAAAGGGACGAGGGTATCGGATTTATCAATCCTCCTACCTTGGTCCGTTTTATCCCGATCAACCCCAATTTCATGAACTTTACGACGGAACAATTTTCCCTTGGGAGACTCGACCGCGAAAATCGATTGCGATGAGTACCCTTTCGGTGAATGACGATCCGGGACGCGGATGGAAATACTTCGGTTGTTTCCTGATCGTTCTGGGAATAGCCCTGTTCGTTTGGAAAAAACATTAGTACTATGTCCTTTACGCGTACCTTTATTGTTGCCCTTCTCGGATTGTTCTGGACTTTGTCCGGGAGCAGTCTTTTTGCGCAAAACGTTTTTGAGCAAAACGCTTGGGAGACGTTGCCCGTTTTTCACAACGGCAGAGTGATGCCGTTGCATACTTTTGCTCAGCAGACTGTTCGGGAAATTTGCGGAACAACGCGTCCGTACATCATTCGGGACGATGCTGTCATTGACGAATTCAATCAGGTCGTTGAGATTTTGCGCAAACAGAGCGACACCGAACAGGACGATACTTCCGCCGGATACCGATTTTTGATCCGCGGCAGCGATTTTGATGGCGGCTTTGGTCGCACATACAGCATTTTTGATGTCGAAGGAGAAACACAGCAAATTACCACAACGTTGCCGAGCCAAGGACTTGACCGTGTACGAGTCGAGCGGCTAGCAAATCGTATCCGGCAATTAGTCCCCCGGGAAGGTCGCTATTTTACCGCCGATGAAATTCTCTTTTCATGGATTTGTGAACCGGAAGTCTGGATGTACATCCCGATTTTTCTTGTGCCAGAAGCGGACTACCTGGATGAGATATTCGATATATCCTTCAAGAACGATGTTCGGACTTCACAGTACCGCGTTTCGTTGTATCAGTTGACAAAATCCCAACGATACAAGCAGCGATGTGTGGATATTCGGCGGCGGCAGGAACTCGGTCAAATCACGAGGAATCCGATACGATTCGATCAAATCACGGAACGTCTGGAAAGTCAATCACAACTGTTTCGGGAGTTAACATTCCATCCGCAACGCCAGCGACCGGATCGAATGCTCTCGTTACTTTATCAAGCCGCCGGAATGACCGGAGGACAGTCTTCCTATTCCTCCGCGTTCGAGGCATGGTGGCATCTTCTGGTCGTGGGCGACCCCGGACGGCGGACGACCGAGCGCACATCCTATTCTGAAGAACTGGTCATTCTCCATCCGACGACACAACGTTGGCATGAAGTTGCCGACAAACTACATCTCTTGATGCAGGTTTATAATCGGACGGATGCGAACGGCAATCCGGTCTTTCCGAATACATTTGCTGTCGAACGACAATATGAGTTCCTCATTGACCTTGTTGACAGAAATCTTGCCGAGGCTGCTGCCCTCATGGAAACGGTTTATCCCGGTGTTTCCTACCTCCCGGCGGAAAGGAAGTATGAGGTCAATATCGAATTGTTGTTGCCGAAACTAGGATCACCGGATAATCAACAAAATCAGACGGCGATCCGGCGAACCGCAATCAGTTATTACTATTCGGTTAAAAAGTTGCGGAACGAAATCGAAGTTGCCTATCTCGCTCTCTACGATAATGGACGTTCACTCCGTTTTTTGCCCTTACGGTCGCCGTTGGTTTTTGAAATGGGAAGTTTGCAAACCCATTCCGACGTTCAACCTTGGGCATCGGCTCAAATGATCCTCGGAAGTGGAGAAACATTTGTCAAACGCTTTTTAGACCCGCAACTCGACATACTATCCACAGGATTGCTCACACTGAGAAAGGAAACCAAGACCGATACTACAACAGGGGATGCGGCTTCCGAAGATGCTGTTTCCGATGAAATGAACGCCTCCGAAGATAGTTCGCCGCCAGACACAGTTGCTGAGGATAAAGAGGTTGTACCGGTCGTTCCCGAAGAATTGCGACTGAATGTCCCAGTGGACACAGAAGAACAGTTGAATGCAGAGATGTGGTTTCAGCCGTTCGACATGGAAACCGGCATTCTTTCAATGAGTTCGGAAGGGCAAAGCACTATCATCGGTGCGATCCGGGACAGTTTAAGGCGGATGCACCTCTCGTATCGTTCATCCGGCAGCGGTTATGGAACCAGCGACTTTATCGTTCGGGTGCAGCGATTCCAACCGGAAGTTCGTCAGGCGGCGGTACGAATTGAAACGTATCGGAAATCGCTCGTTGATGAACAGAACCCGCAAATGGTCGAACACCTTGCAAAAACGGCGTATCCCGATATACCCAAACTGCTGCCGGAATACCGGTATGATCGTTTGCGTCCCTTCTTTTGGATGTGGTTTTTTGCATTGCTCGCCGTCCTATTGAACGGTGCTGCTTATATCGCTGCCATGACCCGAAGTAAATCGGCGGTTGCCCGGACGATTTCTATTCACTCGGTAGCGAAAACAGGAGAAAATGAAGAAACAGAACTCCAAGATTATACGAATTCGATTGAAGAGTGGATTTTTGTTGGCAGTGTTGCCATGCTGATACTGTCGATACTGGTCGCTTTTGTCGGCGGCACGATGCGGGCTATCATTACCGGCTGGGCTCCGGTTACAAACATGTACGAAACCGTAGTGATGATGGCATTTTCGACGGCAATTTTAGGAGTGTGGTATGCACTTCATCCGTTGCTTCATCCCGCTCTGCAACTGGCTTGGACCTATTCCAAATTTCCGGGGATCGGTACATTGCTGGATTGGTTCGCCGCCATAAAAGCACAAAAGTCTGTACCTTCTCCTCGCGAAACGGAGGGGGAAGCCGCTATGCGCGAGGCGGCAGTAGAGTTTGGTGTGCCTAGCGGAGTAACATTCGGAGGACACTCCGTTGCGATGCCGGGACAAACCCCGGAAGAATTGGAAGCACACAAACGTGTCAAAACCACTCAAAGGAAAATGATGGGACAATGCCTCTTGGCGTTGCCGCGATTGATTCTGACTTTTGCTACATTTTACTTGATTGTCTTGTCAGCGAATGGCACCTACGCTACCGACCATGGTTTTTTGGCGGCGGTAGTTAATATGTTTGCAACAAGTGATGTTATTGATTGGCTGACTGTGGTCGCAAGTGTTGTTCTCATTGTTTGGATTGTTCCGCATCTCGTACTGATGTTGCTGCTGACCCCGGTCGTGTTGGCGCGTCCTTCATGGATCGCTGCCGAATGGGGAATTCGTTCCTTTGAAGCAAAGATTACCGTGGAAGGGATGGCGCAACCGGCACAACCACAGCAGTCAGGGGTGACCAATCGTTCCCGCTCCGAGTTGAGTGGGGTCTTTCACGGAGAAACCGCCTTTGGCGACTCGAAGGATTCCAGCGGAACCGCATGGCTTAAACAAACACGGAATGCAGTATTGGATCGAAAATTGTTCATTGCGATCACGGCGGGAATCGTTTTGATAGCCGGTTTGGCAGCAAGTGTGAATCGGACGGAATTCAATCCCGACTTTCGTCCCATTGCTGCGGTGTTGAGGAGCAATTACTGGTTGACGATTCACGTGATTGCCATTATGGTGAGTTATGCAGCGGCTTTTGTCGCTTGGGGAATGGCTACGGTTTCTTTGGGATACGTGGTGTTTGGGCGTTATCAACGTAGTGCGTCTGAATTGGAAGGACAAACAGCGTCTATTCGGCTACCGGAAATGTGTCAACTGTTTTCGCCGGTGATCGAACGGCTTCTTCGAATCGCACTGCTATTGCTGATTGTCGGAACGGTCCTAGGAGCAAGATGGGCGGACTATTCATGGGGACGCTTTTGGAGTTGGGATCCGAAAGAAGTGTGGGCACTGATCACGATTCTTTTCTATGTGATCGTGTTTCATGGCAGAATCGCTCGATACTATGGAACGGTTGGAATCACGGTCGGGGCATTGTTTGCTTCCATTACGGTGATTATCACGTGGTACGGCATTAACTTCGTGTTTAAGGGAAGCGTTCATGCTTACGGCGGTGGCACGGAAAGCAACGCAACGATCTTTCTGGGAGCGTTTATTGCAGCAAACGTCCTCTGGGGGGCTTTGGCATTGTTGCGGTACAGTGCCGAAGTCTATGGAAACGAGGCGGCAGAGTAAAAAAACTCATCAACACAATGGATTTTGCTGAAATTACCGAACGTTTTAAGGCGGATCGATTTGCTGTCGAAGTTACCGGCATCGAAATCATCGGAATTTCTGTTAGATTTTGCTCCGATTCGGACACTTCTTGATAAAAGGGCATCATTCCGTTATCCTGAATATGAGCATGACTGATATAACGTTGGTCGAACAAAGCCGCCTTGGCGATCGAGAGTCGTTTGGACAAATCGTCCGAAAATATCAAGGAATCGTCAGCGGAGTTGTGTACGGCATCTTGGGCGACTTTCACAAGAGCGAAGACATCGCCCAGGAAACATTCCTGGTTGCATGGAAAAAACTGGACGACCTTCGGGAAGTCGAAAAACTGCCCGGCTGGCTCTGCGGAATTGCACGAAATCTGGCAAACCATTACCGGGTCAAACAGCCGAAGGTACAGACAGTCTCTATTGATAAGGCATCCGAAATCACAGGAAAAAACGATGATCCCGCCCGGATTTTAGCGCAAAGCGAGCAAAATCGGCTGATCTGGTCGGCACTGGAAAAGATTCCCGAAAAGTATCGAGTCCCGCTTGTCCTTTTTTATCGTAGCGGACAGTCGCTTACGGAAATTGCCGAGGCATTGGAACTTTCCAAAGAGGTGCTTTCTATGCGGCTGTCCCGGGCGAGAAAATATCTGCGTCGGGAACTGGAAAAACAGGTCGAAGGTGCCATCGCCGCCAATGGACCAGGAGAATTTTTCTCGTTGGCAGTAATTGCAGCACTACCGGCACTCGCAACGTTTTCGACAACTGCCAAAGCAGTAGCAGGAGTAGCTGTCGGAACAGAAACGACCTTTGCCGCTTCTGCAATGGTTGCCGTTCCGAAGCAGGGACCGCCCATCGCCGCAGTTTTCGGTGTGTCGCTTGTCGGAATCTATGTATCGTTGTTGCTTGGTCTCGTTTCAACAGCATTTTTCTGTCTGTTCTTCCTGCTTGCGGCGATACCGGGAGTTTGGTTTTCCGTTCGCAATGCTCCGACGCTCCGAACCCGACGGTACTTGATCCTGTGCAGTTTACGGGCACATCTGCTCATCGCCTTTTCCGCCTTTCTGGTTTGGGCGTTTTTTCCAACGTGTCAAGCAATCATCGCTTTGGTAGAATACGGTGGCATCGAAATATCCTTCAAGACGAAATGGACGTACATCATCAATCCGCTGTCTTACGGCGCTACGGGACTTCTGATGGTCGGCACTGCGTTTTTGATTCTCGTTTCGCCCTGGGTGTATCGCCGGATTTTGCGGGAAGATACCGGATTGACTGGTACAGGTCAGCAACCTACCATCGAACGGTTGGAAAAAACATACAAACGTTTGTCAACGGCATGTCTGGTGATGCTGATTTGGTATTTCGCGATGATCTTGACCACAATAGCACTTCAAATGATTGGTGTCATGGGCATAAACAATGTGGGGCTATCTGGACAAAGGGAATTTCAATGGGACATCGGTTTGCTTCTGGAGGCCTACGGACTCTGGTTCGCTTTCGCGATTGTTGGCACCGTGTTTTATCTTGTGTTCCGTCAATTTCATCGGCATCTTATGGATACGGCAAAGGATGAAGCGACATTTCACGCCGTCGGACCCGCTTGGGATCGAAACAAAACACCGTTTGCGGAAAGAGTGTTCGTCGAATGGTTGGTCTATTTCGGCTGCTTCGTCGCCGCCGGTTTGATCGTCACGTCCAAACCGGCTTTCGGCTACACCGATTGGATACCCTATTATCCGATTCCAATGTCAATGAAATTGGCATTGATTCTCGTCGGTTCCTTCCTGCTTGCCGCCATCAATGCTGGTTTTCCGAAACTGCGTTGGTTCGTAATCTTGGGCGGGTGTCTTCTCGTGGGCTATGGAATCAGCGGGATTTACAGGTCTTCTTTAGAATATATGGGGGGGGGACCTGGCGGAACTCTCTGGTTTGATTCGCCGAATGATTGGCCGTTGCTGTTTGGACTCATTTTACTGAACATTTATGTCGTGCTTGCCGTTTTTGCAACATTCGTTTTTGCCGGGTTGCATTATTATGCCAAGTGGACCGGCAAGGCGATGCGTTTTTCCCTGCCGAAGAAAGCCGCCGTTGTTTATTGCGTTCTCGGAGCATTGCTTCTCTGTGCCGCACCGTGGGGTTATACGTCGTTTCAATCGTCGTATTGGTCAAACAGAATAGTTTTTACGAAAGATGATGCCAAGAAACTCGCCCTGTGCAACGAGGTAATGCGGCTGGAGAGTGATACACGTTCGCGCAATTATCAAAGCGCGTTGTTATATCGTTCAAAAATCTACACGGATCAACAACAGTATGATCTCGCTCTCGCGGATTACAACAATATAGATTATGACTCCGTGCTTCCCCGTACCGGCAGGGGAATATACGGTAGGCGTGGAAATGTAAAATTCTTACTCGGCGACTTGCACGGTGCGATTGAGGATTATACCAAAGTCGAACCTTTGGGCGTACGGAGTCGGGATAGCAACGTACTTTACCATCGCGGCTTTGCTTATGAAAAACTCGGTGAAACGGAAAAGGCGATTGCCGATTATACTGCCGCTATCGAGATGGTGGAAGAATATGCACCATCGTGGTCAAATCATTTCGACGCGGCAGTTCCCCGCGAGGGTTACGACAATAGTAGGATTTCACTTGACGAACTCAAGGAGATTCGGGATCGATTGCTGGCGGAGGAGTAATTTTGAATCAACCGTGAAAATCGCCTCTTGTTTTTCGGCAATGCTTTTACTATAATGACCAGGAAAGTGGTAGTTCTTTTTCGACATCGACCATGCAGACGATTAGCATTAACTTGCCGGACACACTCGGCGACTTTGTCAGGCAGCAGTCCGCTGAGTATGGAATCGATACCTATTTTGAAACGATGTTGCGGGAACGCCAGAAGGAACTGGCACGCGACAAACTCGAAGCCGAACTGATGAAAGGCATCGAAAGTGGATTCGGCGAACCCATCACGCCGGAGTATTGGGTGAAAAAGCGGGAAAAATTGCAACAACATCTGGATCGCAAGAAGGGAGTCTGGCAGTGAAGTATAAACTGGTGCCATCGGCAGAAGCCGATAACGATGTAGATGAAATTGCATATTATCTTTCCGATCAATCGGAAGGTTTGGGCTTTCGATTTTACGAATGTGTCGATGCCACCTATCAGCAGATCGCCAGCAATCCAGAATGGAAGGGTGTCGGACCATTCCAGAATCCCGAATCGCAAAACATTCGCATTTGTCCCGTCCAAAAATTCAAGAACCATCTGATCTTCTACCGAATTGTGG
>Ga0123353_10017306_pt1 | contig 10587 bp, 6 predicted proteins | sample TergutLab28metaG_3_FD_92763 | JGI IMG/M metagenome (GOLD analysis project Ga0123353, IMG submission 92763) | Labiotermes labralis P3 segment gut microbial communities from Petit-Saut dam, French Guiana - Lab288 P3 | ecosystem: Host-associated > Arthropoda: Insects > Digestive system > Gut ... | reverse complement strand
TAATAGCGCACCAAGGCGGCGCTCGCTTGGTTGCATCTCCGTGACACATTACAAGTGTTAACGTTTTTGGAATCACACAAATACACATAAGTGATAGCGTGCTTTTAAATACCCTGTATGTGCATCATGGATGAGTGTTTAAGTACTTAAATTTTTCTTATATGGCGGTGTTCCTTTTACTTCTGTAGGCACGAAGAAGTAACTGCTGCAGATACTTAAGTGTGAAGTGCGAACGAATGTGAGCTGTGATCAGAGGAGTGTATTGTGTATCATATAGAAGAGGCTTTGCTTTAACTCAGCAGTTTTGTGACTTGTGTGCGTGTTTACATTCATTTGACTAAGTGATGTCTGTTGGAACAATATTGTGCGACTGATAGTCTATGGCACTGCAGGATTATGGTAGCTGCAGCTATACGATGCACCACCACAACCAATTAGGTACGTATATTATTCGCACAGCTTGGAAACTTGCCTTCAGGTTCTTGAAGCTGTTAAAATATTCAGGTCTGAAGGACAGTACACGCTTCTCCTGTGGCTGAAGAACGTAGTGTGACCGTAGTATTGGTATAAAGGTGCGTGCGAACCATACATAGCACAAGCGTTCTTTGTGGTTTTACGTACTTCATTGGCATTGATGTCTAATTATTGCAAATGGAGAGGTCTGTATGGTGTTGCAAAACTACAAATAGTATATTGCACAATTTGCTAGCATTTCATTAAATATTCACCATGTCGAATAATGTTTGAAATAAAAGCTGTGCATGTTAGTCTTATCTTGTGCTTTATGTCATGTAACTTGGCGCTATGTTTCACTCCGATCAGGAGTATGTGCTGTGACGTGGTTCTTTGTTTTGTTGTTATCCAAGTAATGTGTTGTAACTTGGTCTTGTATTTTGCTACCGTGTATGTGATGTAATTTGGTTCTGTTTTCAGTCTCGTTCAGTTTAATGTGCTGTAATTTTGATATACGTTTCACTGTTATCCATCTTAATGAGGATATGTTCCGTTGTTGTCGAAGTTGATGTGCGGATTGCAGTGTTTGCATTCCAAGTATCCGTAGATATTGTTGCTGAAGGAAGATTATGCTTGATAAGCCACTGAAAGTGGTTAAGTATATGAAATATAAACGGAATGAGCACATGGCATGTAGGCGATTTTAAAGGTCACAGAAGCGAAAACTAAACTATTTTTGTGAGTTCTGCGATCAAGTTTATGCGAGCTGCATTTAACGTACATGCAACACTTTCAGTTGTTCAGTGAGGACACTGAGTAGTCCGGCACATAATCCGTATTTAAGTTCAGTTCACACGTTTCTAAGCTTGGCTGGTGTATCTTTCGCAGCACCTTGTAAAAGATATACTTTACGTACCTTCAGAAGAAAAAATCAAGTTACTTAAGGTTATGGGAACGAAGTGGTCGTATCTGCGAATGTACTTCCATGGAAACTTTGATCAACGGGATCGCGCTTGCACTGTAACGTGAAAATGTAGAGGCGTTACCGTCTTGCCGGAGTGGCATGTCATTAGGACCCTGTTCGTCGAAAATCGGATAGACTTACAAACTACGAAAGAAATCTCCCTTGCAGTATAAGCACATATTTCGATTCGTAATATAAGTACTCATGCTCATATTTCTGCATCTGAGACGCCATTTTCAGCAACAGCGACGTTCGTGCCACTGGTAGGAAGACTTGGGAACTCAAGTGGCGCTATTTCAAAACTTGATCGTATTAGCATTTACTTTCCATTCCTATGCTTGTGAGTCCAGCAGTAATATTACGCTAAAAACGGCAACATGTTGTGTGTGTGTGTCCCGTGTTTAAATTTGAATCCTGTTGGCAATTATGTGGCAGACCTGCCCTTTGAATATACATAGACTGCGAATGTTTCTTTGCCTCTTTTGTTTGATTTATATTCTTGTGTTTTGTTGTCTGTATTGTCCACCGTAATTTTTACGAGTTCAGAAGTATGCCACACATTTTTGCCATGTTTAAAGGTCTGTATGTGTAGTTCATAGCTGTTGTGAGATTGTTTTATATGCAGGTTGCAGAATTTGTATAGGCCCTTCCGTAAAGATTTAAGCATAGAATGGTTTTGGGGACCTGGTTTATATGCGATATCCGCATGGAGTGTGTGAAGCTAACCACGGCACACCTGAAGACGATAAGTGACTGCGGGTGCTGAGATCGACAACCTTTTGAACACGAATCGGAAAGGTGGTAGGTCATGACATCTGAGCATGCAGTGGCTCCAGAATGCCTGTGTCGACTGGGGATTGAAGCAGTTTGGGTCAGGCGTATGAAGTCGCACTGATGCCCGAGGAAGCAGCTAGTATTCGTGTTAGTTGAAGAGCGGGAAACGCAGTTGCATGTCACGAATAGTTGTCGAAAGAAGCAGAACCGAAGACACCCGAACGTCGCCGTCGAGTTATTAGTTGTCCTGCGTTGTATTCGGGAGGCCCCGGGTTTGAAAGTAGGCCTGGAGATGGGTTATCTTGACTGGGTTTTCCAGAGTACCTCCAGACAGATTCCTTTATTGTACTCCATATCCGTTTCATTCTGTATCCTTTCCAGTTGAGAATTCACTAGTCGTTCCTTCATTGGACTGTAAATAATCTGTGCCACTGGTAGTGTCCGTACACACGCTGTCAGTAATAAATAAATACGGTAATTTGAAGATAAAACATTACTATAACTTTTACCCCCTAATGCCATTTTGCGCTGGAGAAGTCATCTGGAATGGCTTGTCGTGCAGATAAAATTGTGCAAACCGGCGTAATGGAATTGCCACATGTTGTTATCTGACAAGCCCGGCATTGAGGGTGGGCTTGCTGGGCGGTTGCGCAGGGGGTCACCAGACAGACCGTGGTATACCTTGGAGATAAATACGTTTAAGTCCATATTAAAATCCTGATGTTGGAGACGGATTCGTTCTCTGACAAGTTGGTTCACTTGAACTATTGACGCTCCTGAGAGATCTAGGGGACTGTACTGAATGCTAAACTGACTCCATGAAGCAAGAATCCTTCCTGAGAAGCTATCCGGTTCTCAGCTACTCAAGAAATTACCCGAATTTCATGGAACCCCTAAGGTTCATCACCACATTCACAAGAACACGCTACCTGCCCTTGTCGTGAGCCAGACATCTCCACTAAACACTACCGGTTTTAAGTTGGCGAAGCAAAAGGTGGACATTGCGATGCTGTTCTTTCAATTTGTTAAGATTCTTTGTTGTGCTCGTTCCTGACATTTGGTGCATACACTATGCCTCTGTGACTGATGATTAAAATAATAAAAGTTAAAACACTGATATAATTGCTATTATAGTAATTTGTTTTTATCAGGTGTTACACCTGTTCAATCGAATTTGTAATTACAGGTTTTGTAGGTGTTGCGTTTGAATGTATTTTAAATGGCTTGTATAGTGTATTGTGCATGTCAGACTTACTGAAAATGTACAGTACTCTACATTTAGGGAAATTACACCCGAACTAATTGGATCCGTGGTTAGTTGGCCCCAAAGCCGGTCTCGACCCCATGGTGAATACAAAAATTTACAACCTGCCAAAAATTGAATCACAGTCGCCGAGTCCACAACCAGTAATTTTGTTTACTGTGTTGCTCCAACCTCCAGTACAAACTAACTAGATAAGCCTAACGACAGTGATTCCGGAAAGGCCTAAAACTCTTGCCTGAATTGACACTTGCCATATTAGTGATGCTGTAAAGTTATGTGCATTAATAAATGAATCTGCTGGGCAGCTTGCCGATTCATAGCGGTTTTTGAACATTTGTACTGTTCCGCAACATCAGCGGTAAGGAAAACTGCCAAGGAGACTAGTAACGCAAACGGGCCATTTCAGCTCTACTTCGGTTTCTTTCCGACTCCTTTTCACTCATGGAAGTAGGGTAGTCGTTTGCTACGCAACCCTAGTGTGGACGCTCACCGAAACTCATTCTGTTCCAGCTCTGATATTTCGAAGTTCTGTTTATGTAAATACGGGCCAAATGACCAACATGGTACCCATTTCGAACAGTTCCGAATAGAAATTATGAGGTCATATTTCCTGTCACGTGGGAATCTCGTCGCCCTTTAGACGTTCGTTGTTGTTGTAATCGTCCTTTCATTTTTTTTTGACTGCAGGATTGTCATTTTTGTGCAGATTCTGTTTAGTCCTGCATAAAAATGTATTTGGTATAAGCTTTCTTTTCGCACCGTCGTCATGCTCGTGGTGTGCCCGCAGTACATAATATCTGGCAACAGCCTTGTCATTCTACGTCCTTTCGAGTAGTATATTGTTCGCAGTAATTACCGTTATGTAATCTAACCTGTAGACACTGTCCTTAAGTAAACAAGAAGTAATAATAATAATAATAATAACAGTGATAATGTTTGAGGTTGTAATATTCTTGTTCGAAGACAGTCGCATGCGCACACACTCGAGCACCATACATTTTTTGCAGCTTTATACCAATGGTTCTGTTCGGACAAGGTTAACGAAACAGTGGATGAAAATGGCACCCATATTGATATTTCGTGGTCCTTGAAAGTTTGTTCCGACATCATTTGCAACGCCTTTTCTGCTCCTGCGCTATAACAGTGCTGTAATTATGTAATTAGTTTAACAACACTTATTCAAGGACACTGGGCATTTATGGGCCCTTTACCAAATGCGTGCTTTCTCACTGAAATACGCGTAGTTCTCTAACTCGTATTTGATCTCTGCTTTACCTCTGACTAGCTACGTTTCACAAGGCGCTGTGTGCTGTGAGTTACAGTTGCATATGTTGTGGAATTTAAAACTGAGATGTGTGGGGCTGTTAATCACTACCACTGTGATAGATGCATGCGAGTTTTGAAAGGAATAATCGGTTTATGGAATGAACTAGTTAGAAGATCAGTACTGGCAGTTTTCTATCCGAGTGGGCTGGAATAAAGTTTTGCCAAGCACAGTGTATTGTTTCCTGAAACTGCTACCAAATCAGTTTTCGAATTTTAAGTTGATACATAATGATGGCTGTGGTGGTGGTGGTGATCGTGATCATGTCGATTATGATGATTATGGTAATAATTAGAACAATCCATTACCCCTTTATTTATCTGCTAACTCAACAGCAAAAATTCCAGTTAAAACGGCAGCACTAATAGGCTACACATACACGAACACAACCCGAACGCACAAAAAGGAGATACAAAGAAACACGTGTAAGAACAACAAATCAACTGCTGTCTCAACAGATTACACTCTTGCGTGTGCACTTGCCAGTTTATCAACCCAAAGCGCCTACAATGATGATGATGTTGATAATTGTTGAAGTGTTTGACAGCGGCGGTGAAGGCGTAGGCGGTTGGTCGCCGACCGTCCTGTGGAGGTCCGGGTTTGATCCCAGACCTGTCTATACGAGATAAAGTGGTACTGGGACAGATTTTTCACTGCGTACTTCGGCTTTCCCTGTCATCATTCCAGCAATACTCCATACCCATTAACCCTTACCGATGTTATATGAATGTAACAATTAACAGCATCGTTAAATCATACACTTAAAAACGGCAGTGAACCCTCGGACAGGCTGTTCTTCGAGAACTCCATTCCTCTCCTGTTGTGAATTATCATTCCATCATTGCCTCATAGTCATAACATCTATTGTCAATCCGTACGGGTGTTAAATTCATGGGCTATAACCTAAAATGTTCGCTTAGTTTCCAGTGTCTCGTAAGAAGTTCGTAGGTTGGCTGTAAGCTGCAGATGCCTAGTTCCAGTGTTACGTTTGTTATCGCCATAAAGCAGTATCAGAAATAGTTGAACAGTCGAGTTTATTTTAAAGACATAAGAAATAGGTCATCAGGGTACCGCCGCTTGGATGTAGTGTTTACAGATGGAACCCAAGTATTTCTTCATATCTGTTGTCACTGGTGCCAATAACAAATCTGCGAATAGACCTACTGTAGAATAAAGCTGCAGTGTTCTTGGAACTGGTCGAGTTTAGACGAATCAAGGTAATGGCGTTCCAGACGACAGTTGCGTACTGCATTTGACAACACTAGGGCACTGTACAAAGCCGTAATGTCACTGATCAAACCCAATGTGACCAAACCGTGAGAAAGAATGTAATCAACTTGGTGGTGAAATTACCGCCCGCATTCCAACGGAATTTCAAGCACTTTGACACACTGCGAACGAGCAACTGTATGATTTCATAATTTGTAATTGCAGTTAATACTGTTTTACGAACGAAGCATGTGAACGTAATTTTACATATAGTCATTTTTATCACTTCTGTACAGACGCAGTATCACTGCAAAAGTTTACGGTCCATAATATTCTTAATATTACGACATATACTCATATTACCAACGGACGAAATATAGTGCTAATTATAAAGAGAACCACAGTTAGGATTAATGAACACGTTAAAAAACAAAGGGTCCGAAATTAAATCACTTTGGAGTATCAAATCTAACAGCTAAGAAGAGAATAAGACATTACAGATAGGACGGACTTGCCTGCTTGTCGGTTACGAAATCGGTTAACATAACTAGAGGATAGCCTAAAGTTTCCAAGTTTGCAAAGAAAAGACAGAGGGAGGAAAAATGCCAAACGCAGAGCCGTTTTAAGGCTGTCGCAGTCTGTGTGGTATCTGAGATTTCGTGTCAGACGTAATATGTAAATGCCGACAGTGTTCTGTGCGCTGTCAGGGTTGCATCGGAACCCGAAAGCCTTAAACTGGCCCAGCAATGAACATTATGTGCAATAAATCAAGCTTGTGCTTGAGTACTTAGCTGAATGAGGGAGGGCTGTAATATCGGCTGGAACCGCGCCGAAAAGTGTTTGGTCGGTGATAAAATGGACAGTAAATTCAGACATTTTGGGGAAGTTGTCGGTTAAGAAGATGGGTCTGAGATTCTTAACCCTAGCCCTAGTGCCTTTACACACACACACACACACACACACACACACACAAAAAGGAACAACAGCATCGGTAGCAGCAACACCACCACCAACGGCGTGTTTTCATAAATAAGCTAAAGTTCAAGGTATAATTTACCAGAGTTTTGAAATAGTATAACGTCAGTTATGAAGGATTGTTCAGATGGTTTCCGTATGTGTAGCCTTTCTGACTTAAAGCGGCAGTAGAAAGCGGTGTCATAGGTAAAATATGTGACGTAGCAAGATGCGACAAGTGTCACACGAGTTGAAATGCATTTAAATTGAGATGCGTAACTGTAAGTATTATTTTTAGAACTATTACAGTCTGGTCATAAACATTCAATTCAATGAAACTGTTATCAGCCCTTTGAAGTTGAGACATATTAACTGAGCTGCTAAGTCTCGGTTTGTAAGGCTGCCAGACGCTACCGGCGGTGCCAATCTGGGTAAACAGTAGCAATTTTAACAAATTTCGGAAAGTGTAATGTTTTTCTTATAATGACATGGATGCCTGCTTTCTTTTCATTAGTGTAGTACTTAAAAGTAGTGGAAACCAACGTAGAAGATGAGGAGGAGGAAGAAGAGGAAGAAGAAGAAGAATGTGAATAAGATAGACGATTGCGGCGACGATAATATAGTAATAATAATAATTATTATTGTACCAGTTAGAATTGGAGCATTAGGAACAGTTAAGAAGGGGTTAGGTCAGGGCCCTCAGTTGATCCCAGACCACCCGTCGTCCATAGAGCTAATTATCACACTAATGAGCACTGCACACATCATTCCTAAAGTGCTGGGGCAAATCGTTTTGATTTCTTGTTGAGATCCGGACTTACCAGAAGACCGACACCTGATAACTAATAGGCAAAAATAAAGTAATAATAATAATAATAATAAACGACGGAACTTCGCATTCCACAAGGTACGTCATTCCTATTTGTGTCATATCCGTAAGCATTCGACTTGAACTGTCTTCCCGAATACCGGCTCTTTTGCGGTGGTATTCCTCAGTCCCTGTAGGAAAATGCTGGGATGATGCTTTGTTCTTCGTCGCGTTTTTCTTGAAATAAACCGTGAAGTGATAATGCAAGTACCTATTTGTTATGACAGTTTTATTAATGTGGCCGTACTGGTAGATTAGTCTGTAAAGTATCCTTTATCATATCTCGCCGATACTGCGACGCGCTAGTGCGGACTGTCGGCCGAATGGGCTACGTTAATATGATGTACGAGCCGACAAGAAGAACAAGCGTTAGGTAGTTGTCACATACAACAATGGCTCTATACCCGTACCGCAGTGGCGCCGGAGAGCGATTGCGTGATACATGAAACGGTTGGCAAATAACGAAACGGTGGTGCTCGTAGATGATGTATGAGCACGCATGAAAGGAAAGAAGGAATTGTGAACATACGTAGCATTTTTCTATATGAAGATAGCAGCAAGATGGCAATACAGGCAAGGAGTCCACTGGACGAATTGATACTGCGTGAGGTTGGCCTTATATCGTTACTCTGTTCTTAAGTTAACATTCGTTGCTGGTAGTTGCGGATAGGACTACCAGGAGGAAAGAGTTGACTGTCTTTGACTTTTGTGAAAATAAATTGTCACTGTTTGTGGCATGTGTATATTCAGTGAAACTGCGATTTGATATAGATAATAGGGGATAAGCTGAGGGCTCTTCTTTGGAACTCGTTACCGAATACGGAAATTGTTTGGAAGTCTTGAAGTACTGCTGAAGGTCGAACGTCAGTAAAGTGTATACGAGGTAGAGTTGTGAAGTACGTGTATATTGAGTATGCAGGGTTGCCCCCATAAGTTGATGCACAATTATGAGTGACTTCGAATTATACCTAATACAGTGTCCAATAACAAAGTATGTATGGCAAGAAATGACTCATGTTTGTGACGTCGAAGTCATAGCTATAAGATGTCAGTGCTTCTGTATCAAAGAAACACCGACAAATACACTCATATATTATTTAATCATCTCTTTATTAACGTTGTACGTAACTCCTACTTGTTTCATCCCTTAAAGAGTTATCTTCAGGGAGTATACAGGATACATTCTTGCAGCACGGGTCAACCAAATGAATCATAATTTGTATAATTCTACTCATATTGTAGCCTGTACTGTGTTAGGTAGCGGCTGCCAACATTTATTTTTTATTTAATTAGGTGCCAGATGATCCTTCCATCGACTGCTTATCGTTAAGTCCCGGCTAAAAGAATATCGCTGCCATTTACTGGTTGAAGGAAAGTTGCTCTTACGGTGGGTTATTGCCAGTTGAAAAGTAAGAGAGCTTAGGTTACCTTTGACGAGATTTCTTTTTCTAAATAACCTTTGCTAAACAAGTTCTTTTAGGTAGGAGCCATGATAAGTGGGTCCCTGTCACCACGGCATGGCGCGTCCTCAGGTTGCGGATGGAGTAACGACCTCCAATATGGAGGGCACCTGCGAGTGTATTGAATAAGCAGTCGCGGACAACAGACAAGGGGTGATTCTCCAGCTTGGGGGTTGGGCGAGGTGCTAATAACTCAACGTAAAAGCTGGCATTGTTACGAAACGGATACATTTGCCTCAGGCCTGTATTAACACAGAATCTTTAGTAGTTGTTAGTAAAGGGATTGGGCTAGAACTGAACGCTGATAAAACTAAGTACATTGCCATGTCTCAAGATCAGAATGCGGGACAAAGTCACCATATAAAGATGGATAATGGTTACTTTGAAATGGTGGCACAGTTCAAATATTTGGGAGCAACTTGTAACTAACCAAAAGCCTGTCCAGGAAGAAATTGAGAGCAGAGTGAAGTCCGGGATTGCATGCTGTCATTCGGTGCAGAGTCTTTTATCTTTCAGTTTGCTATCAAAAAATATTAAGATTCAGATATACAGAACAATAATTTTGCCTGTTGTTTGTTTTGTAATGGTGTGAAACTCGGTCGCTCACACTGAGGGAGGAATTAGGCTGAGAGTATTTGAGAATAGGGTGCTGAGGAGAATGTTTGAGCCTAAGAGGGACGAGGTAACGGGTGGTGGGGAAAACTACATATTGAGGAGCTTAGTAATCTGTGCTTCTCACCGAATATTGCTCGGGTGATAAAATCGAGAAGAAAGAGATGGGCGGGGCATGTAGCACGTATGGAGGGAGAGGAGAGGTGTATGCACGGTTGTGGTGGGGAAACCTGAGGGAAAGAGGCCATTTGGAAGACCCAGGCGCAGATGGGAGGATAATATTAAAAAGGCTATTCAGGAAGTGGGATGTGGGGGTTTGACCTGGCTGAGGATAGGGACGGGTGGCGGGCTGTTGTAAATGCAGTAATGAACCTTCGGGTTCTACAAAATGCAGGCAATTTCTTGACCAACTGAGAACCGGTTAGCTTCTCAAGGACTCTGCTCCATATAGTATGTAAATATGTAGCAGCACCACTTAGTAAATTCTGCCGTGTTGATCTTCTGTGAAGTTTATTGGTTTTGTATATCCTTTATGTAGCTGTGTTCGCAGAACCGTTCGCGTCTTTTTGTGGCATTGAGATTATGAAATAGAAACCAGATGGCCAGTTTTATTTGTTTTTTAACGACACTGCCATTTTCAAAGATTGTATAGCTTCGGTGGTAGATGAGTGAAATATGAGTATGGAGTCGTGTTGGAACGGTACT
>Ga0123353_10017303_pt1 | contig 10588 bp, 7 predicted proteins | sample TergutLab28metaG_3_FD_92763 | JGI IMG/M metagenome (GOLD analysis project Ga0123353, IMG submission 92763) | Labiotermes labralis P3 segment gut microbial communities from Petit-Saut dam, French Guiana - Lab288 P3 | ecosystem: Host-associated > Arthropoda: Insects > Digestive system > Gut ... | reverse complement strand
GCTGATGCAAAAGCGCCTGATACAAGACATAGGCCGCAAGGAGAGCCTGGGGCGGCCCATTTTGTACGGCACCACCGACGAGTTTTTGCGCCACTTCTGCATTTCATCACTGGCCGATCTGCCGCCGGTGGATCTGGCTGTGCCGCAGGCGGAGGTGATCGAGGCAGCGGATGGAGAATTGCGAATTGAGAATTGAGAATAAGGTCGCGGCCGGGTGGTAAACGCTCTGCACGTTTTGCACGAAGCAAAGGGGGTAATAGAAATGGCAGGAGCAATAGGGGTATGTACACTAACAGAAGACTTACGCAAGTATATAATTGCAAAGGGAAGTGATGAAAATGAGAAAAATATTGTTGTGGCAGGCGATTATGTATTTATACGATTTCAACCATCCAATTTACAAACATGGTTGGAATTTAAAACAGTATTGGTACGTAATAAATTATTTGTAGAAATAGTATGTGAAGTAACACACGACGACAAACAATGCAAAAAAGCGGCATCAGAGTGTGTTGATGAAACAGATATTACGTTCTTCAAGGAAAAACCTTGCATTAAAAAAGAAAACGAAGAATCCAACAAGTGTTGTCAAGTAGGTTTTTCAGCTTCGTATTCAATTTGGCGAAGGGGCGCAAAAACAGTTTCAACGTTTTTCTGTTGGCTTATTTGATAATCCGAAGTATAATGAGTATTGATTTTGATGCGATAACACTGCGGCAAGCCGTCTGAAACGGGCGTAAACCCGCTTTGCGCGAAGGAGTAAGCACATGGGCAAAGAGAACAACGAACTCGCCGTACAGGGAGAAAACCAGCTTGATGGTTTGCAGATTTTTGAGCACGTAGCGAGTATTATCGAAACGTGCAAACTATCTGCTGGAACGTATGCGAACCGCGAGATCACGCTAATGTATTGGAAAATTGGGCATTACGTCAACTCCGTGGTGCTTGAAGGAAGCCGCGCTGTTTACGGAAAGCGAATTGTGACGGAGCTGGCGTCACAATTGCAGGTTAAATATGGAAAAACGTTTGATACTCATAATTTGCGGCGGATGATGCGCTTTGCAGAAAACTTCGATGATCTTCAAATTGTGACGGAGCTGGCGTCACAATTAAGTTGGTCGCATTTTATTGAAATCCTGCCATTGAAATCCCATGAGGCGAGATTGTTTTATGCAACAGAAACAATGGAACGACATTTAGGTACAAAAGAATTGCGCCGCCAAATAGCCCGCAAAGCATACGAACGCAGAGAGATAGCAAACACTCGCACAACCGAATCGTCGGTTTTGCCATTAAATGTGTTCAAAGACCCCTATTTGCTTGATGTGCTTGGGTTAAAAGATAATTTCGCAGAGGCTGATCTGGAAAAGGCGATATTGATGGAGCTTGAGAAATTCATTCTTGAGTTTGGTCATGGGTTTACATTTGCAGAGCGCCAAAAACGAATGACAATGGATGGGGATGACTTCACGCTTGATCTGCTCTTCTTCCACCGTACACTGAGACGGCTCGTGGCTGTGGAGTTGAAAATTGGCCGCTTCAAACCTCACTATATGGGGCAAATGCGCTTTTACTTGAAATGGCTTGACCGATATGAGCGACAAGAGCATGAAAATCCTCCGATTGGCATTATTCTATGTACAACTGCAAGTCGAGAGCAAGTGGAGCTTTTAGAGCTTGATAAAGAAGGCATAGCCGTAGCCGAGTATTGGACAGCGCTTCCGCCAAAAGTGGAGTTTGAGCGCAAGATTCGCGAGATTCTTGGACAAGCAAAAGAACGGTTAGCACGTCAAAAGAAGCTACCTAGCGGCAACGTTCAACGAGACATCGACTATTTCTATGAGCCGAAAGATGAGGATGGGGATTAGCAGAATGATCTCCGCGCGGCACAGCAGTAGAACATAACCTTATACGACAACTGCTGTATTCACTGAATTTGCTTTTCCGTGAACAAAGGGTCCATCATCGCAGCAAGTAGCCCATGCTGCAATAATATCGCCCACATTTACACCCATGTTTGCATAGTACATACAGAGGCGAACACGGGCATTCATCCAGAGCACATCTCCATTTTCAGCATAATATGAAGTCGGTCTTTTAACCCCATCACGGAACTCTTGGCAGATGTAGAGTAAATCTTGTGATGAGCAGGCTTCCTGCAATTTTGCTTCAAGCACAGGTCTTGTGACTTTGTGCAAGAAGGTCACACCTTCTCCCCAAGAAGAGTGTTCACCAAAGCCAGATTGCTTTAATACCCACTTCCTCTTGGATTGGCTAATTGAAGCTATGTCAGCAGTGCTATTGATGCCTCCTGGAAGTCCAGGAGCGAAGTGTTGTTCTTCCCCTACAATCCATGCTGGCGGTAGAATTTCTCTAAGAAAGTTGAAAGTCGCAGAACCCAGTTGAGCTCTAAAATGAGGCTCAAACCTTTTGTCCCAAATGAATGTTAGGAGTGCTTTTTCCTCAAATTGAGGCGTCAGCGAAGGAATGAAATGCGCATTTCTTTCTACAATTTTCTGCACGTTTTTATCGACTATAGCTTCATACAGATAGAATGCCCGGTAGAGTGTATCGGGTTCGCGAGAGAAGCTTTCGTCAATCTTTTTTGCTACCCATTTTCTTTCTTTGCCAGAGAATATCCGGTCGGCAAGATAATGAAGTTGCCCAGCATTTGCAATCACTTTTTCGCTATAGGCAATCACGCCGTTCGGAGTAGTGTGTTCCTGCACATACTCTTGGAAACGCTCTCTGGCAACTATGGTATCAAAACCACAATCAGAATATGCGCGATTCAACATTTCTGCTATACCCAGGCCAAACGGAGAAGTCTCTATCTCACAGACAAAGAACCCCTCCGGTGTGAGAATCAAATCTGGTCGGAGAAAAAGATATGTTTCGGTTGCTCTGTTCTTATAGCATTCTGGCTTTCCTTTGTCGAGCAGCAACCTAACCCGTTCATCTGTATGATATAGTTCTATTATTGCACGAAAGAACTCACAAATTGCGGGGCCAAGCCGGATGACGCGTTCGTCATTTTCTTGCGTATCATCAGTGCGGCAAAGACGCAAAGGTTCAGGGGAAATTCTGAATGGCACAATGTTGCCCTCAGTTTTGAACTTATCTGATCTGATAGCATATGGGTTATACCGTCTAGCTTCTTCCGTAAGTAGCTCTCTTATGTTTGGCATGAGAGTATACCCACTTTCATGTTTTCTTGTTCCCATTATACTATGAAACGAAATGAAAACAACGTACTCTTGTTTGAGCGGTATAGACCGAAAACATCAAAAAAGGCGGAGCATGTGATTTCCCACGCCCCGCCTCATTGAAAAACAAGAGTTAGACAAAGCCATCGTTTGTATAAGCTATTCGATCCGGAAGGGGTCGTCCATTGTCCCGGAACCAACTGCAAATACACATTTGTTTAGAAAGCACGCGGGGCGAACTCCATAATCACTTCCTCTCAATATATTCATGACATATCCTACCACTCTGCCGTTCTTATCAATATAGCCAGCACAATCTTGGTTATACTTATCCTGATAGGGTCTCGTCCAATATGCATCATAGTTCGTGTTATGTCTAGGTATTTGTGTATTAGAATGAACCCATGCAGTCATGGTCGCTTTACGAGCATCTTGTTCAGCATACCCATATTCTGCGTTCTGTACTGCATTTATACTTAAGACGAAAACCCTGCCAAGTTCATCATCACTCTCATCATCTAAAAGTATAGCTGCCAGTTCTTCTTCGGAAAAAGCTTTCCCTAGGAATCCTTATCCCAATGACGTATTTAGAAAATCATATAGTTCAGTATCTTTCCATACTGATGTATCAAAGCCATTTATTCGTTTAGCGTCAAGTATGTGTTCGCTTTGAACCAAAATCCTATCATCATCCACTCTTAGAATTCTCCAGAGTATAGGCTTTACTTCGCCGTTGGCACCTTGCGGATAGTGCCCAAACTGCACATACTGGTAACCGGAATAGTTCCACCAACCTCGCATGGATTTCTGAGTGATTTCCGCGATTCTTTGCCTGCTATCCTTATAATCCCCTAGAGCAGCAAAGGCTTGCTTTGCTTGTTCGAATTTCTGTTCTTGTTCCAACGAAACTGCTGCTTGATAATCCCGTTCAAGGATGTTCCCTTGCATCTTGATGATTTGCTCTGCGCTGTTGGAATAATCACCCAAGGCTTCGAAAGCTGCAATAGCCTCTTCAAACTTTCCTTCGTTACCCAACGCCAGTGCCTTTTGATAATCCCTCGGTAGGATTGCGTCAGCAGACTGTTGTGCACGTGTGGCACTATCCGAGTATTCGCCCAGCGCTTCAAATGCCACCTGCGCTTCCTCATAGTTTTCTGCCGCGAACAAAGCGGAGGCCGCCGCGTATTCCCGTGCAAGCATCGCTTGTTCCATTTCGTGGACACGCTCTTTGCTATTGGAATAATCGCCAAGTGCCTCGAAAGCCACCTTCGCACCCTCAAGATCGCCCGCCTCAAACAGGGTTTCTGCTGCCTTATACTCCCTGGCAAGCATAGCCTGACCCATTTCCGCAACGCGAGCCGTGCTATCTGAGAAGTCGCCGAGCGCTCTGAATGCCGACTGCGCTTCTTCCAGCTTCCCAGCCTCAAACAGAGCCTGTGCTGCGTCATACTCGCGCTGCTTCATGGCCGTGGTCATCTCGGCCACGCGTTGCGTGCTGTCCTTGTATTGGCTTATTGCTAAGAAGGCATCACGCGCTTCCTCCAGCTTGCCGTCTTGAAATAGCAGTTCCGCTGCGGCATACTCCCGAGCGAGCATTGCCTGCGCGACATCGTTGACACGGGTGGGACTGTCGGAGTATGTACCCAGCGCTTTGAACGCTTCTTGGGCTGCTTCTAAATCGCCTTTCGCAAATAGCGCTTCGGCCTCGTTATAGGCGCGTGCCAATATTGCTTGACCCATTTCACTCACACGCTGTGGGCTATCGGAGTAAGTACCCAGGGCTTTGAACGCTTCCTGCGCTTCCTCTAGCTTGCCTTCTTCAAACAGCGCTTGAGCGGCGTTGTATCCACGCTGATTGATTGCAGTGGTCATCTCAGCCACGCGCTGCACGCTGTTATCGTAGCCACCAAGAGCCGTGAATGCGTCGCGTGCTTCCTCTAGCTTGCCTTCTTGAAAGAGCGCATCGGCTGCGGCATAGGTTTTGGCTAACTTTGCGTTGTTAATCTCGGCGATGCGTTCAACGCTATCACTATAGGAGCCCAACGCGGTGAAGGCGGCAATAGCATCATCATATCTTTCAGCAGCAAACAAAGCTTCCGCTGCGGCGTAGTCCCTTGTCAGAATGGCATTGGCCATCGCTTGCGCTTGTGCCGTGCTGTCGGAGTAATTGCCAAGAGCCGCAAACGCTTCTTTCGCTTCCTCGTACTTTTGAGCCGCTGCTAGTGCCTGTGCCGCCGTATAATCTCTTGCGAGAATGGCATTATCCATTTCAACGGCGCGTTGGGCGCTATCGTCATAGTCGCCCAATGCAACGAAAGCGTCTTTTGCATCCTCAAAAGCGCCCAGCTCAAACAGAGATTGCGCAGCAACGTATTGCTGCGCGAGGATCGCATTTCTGCTCCCTGCGGCTTTCTGTGGGGCATCGCTGAACTCGCCAAGGGCGGCGAAATCACTTAAGGCGCCTTCCAAATCACCGGCAGATAATTTTGCCTCTGCCCTGTCGTAGGCGCTTTGGTTAATTGCACGCTCGCATTCCTCTATTCGGACGGCACAATCGGAAAACGTGCCGAGGCCCTCATAGACCGCAATCGCATCCTCAAAATACCCTTCGTTCTGCATTTGCCGGGCTTGATTGTATCGCAAGTATAGCCTGCTACTTTTGAACTCATCTAAGTTGGTGAGATTGGTCGTTGCAAGTGCATGATCACCATCTTCAATCGCTTGAAGAGCAGACGCGTACAGCACATATTTTGCAGCATCTTGATACTCGCCCATTTCCTTAAACAACTCAACGGCTTTGGGGAAGTTGCCCGCGTTTAACTCCTGTTCTGCGCTTTGATACTTCGATTCCTGAGATGCGCAACCAGTCAGCAAAAGCGACAGGATTACCAATAGGGAAGCCAGCCAGAAAACGCGCTTGCGAAACATATTTTCGACCTTCTTCATATTGTCTCAATTAATTTGAAGAATACTGGAATTATTGCTCGTTGTCAATATTCTGTTGATGTTCTTTTTGCTCGAAGAGCCCCAGCACATAGACACTATAGATTGAAAGACAGTCACACCATGTTCAAGGCAGAAATGACGTTGACGAGATTCTCAAAAAGACAAAATTTCTTTCCCTGGCCAAAAGCCCGGGCCTCCTTCTGCGCAACAGTATAGTAAAGATATTTACTGTAGTCAACAGTAAATATCTTTACTGCCTTAAAATGCTTTTGCGGAGAGGGGGTGGGAAGTTGCGCTATCAAAAAATCATGCGAGACCTGCGCGAGGACGCAGATAAAACCCAGGCGGAAATTGCCGCCATTCTGCATACTTCCCAAACCATGTATGCCCGCTATGAACGCGGCGCGAATGAGCTTCCTATCCGCCATGTGTTGACTTTGTGCGACTATTATCAGATTTCCGCAGACATGTTTTTGGGGCGAGTTCCGATGCCCCGCATCATCAAAAGATAACTAAAGGTATTCACAATATGCCATAGTATCCGCTTCTATGGCCCATGGACATGTTCCAACCAATGGATTCCCTTTACCTATCAAATGCCTGCGCGAGTGTGTGGTCTGTGTTGCGCGCTTCCTTTTGCATGATGTCGCGAACACTTTGCCTGATCTGCTCAACCGTGCGAATTTCTTCTTTCAACAAATTATATTCCTGGGTGAGCCTGCTTTTCCCGTTTGTCAGCTTGTCACGCTCCGTTTTCCATGCCCTGATGGGTAGAGTGGTCTTTCCGTTTATAACACCTTTGAAATAGCGTTCGGCGGATTCAAAAAGCCCAATTTCCATGCGATGCTTTTCCGCAAACGCCGCTTGCTTTTTCGGTTTCAGCTCCTGATACTGCCTATAAACCGCCTTGTATTGTAGGTACATATCAACTTGCCGGATATGCTCATTCAACATCTTTAGCCGCCGCTCAACGGGTTTCAATTTATCCCTAATGTCGAGCTGCTTTCTATACATGGCCTTTACTTTTTCCTCAAGCCCTGCCATATCTGTGATTTCATTTTCTTGAAGGAAGTTGAGCATTTTTGACGCGGATTTCAGATTGGATATGGATTGATAGCGATCTGATTTGCCAACCTGCGTCCGCTGCGAAAGGATGTTGGTAATAGCATCTGCAAGGGTGGGCGGTTCTGAATTTATGGCTTCTTCTTTCAGCCAGGTTTGGAGCTTGGCAATCCGGGCTTTGAGCTGGCGCAAATGTTGATTTGTGACTGCAATATTGCGGTTGATATTGCCGCGCTCAGTGGTGATCCCGCGCTTTTCCATCTGGAAAGCCGCAACGCCCAAACGCACGGTGGGGATTTGGTCAATACCTTGCCGAACGTAAGAGCGGTGGTCAATCCGTTCTGCATGATTTCCCTGCTCTAAAAGAGCGTTGACGTGTTCTGCCCATGCCGCCCGCCATACCTCGGCTTTGCCCCTGTCGTTCCAATCCGTCGCGTCCGCTTTTCGTGTTTTGAATGCGCCGCTTTTGAGCGTGATTCTGTCGCCGTTCTCATCGAGCATGTATTCCTTTTTCGATTTAGCGCCCCACGATCCGTCCGGCTCAATCGGGCGCATGGTCAGCATAATATGCGCGTGAGGGTTTCCGTCGTTTCTATCGTGAATGCAAACATCGGCGCACATGCCCTGCTCGACAAAGTGCCGCTTGACATAATCGCGGACAAGGGAGATGTTCTGCGCCATTGCTAATTCTACGGGCAGAGAGAGTTCGATTTCCCGCGCAAGCTGTGAGTTCTTCGCCTTCTCGATTTTCTCAACAGCATTCCACAAAACAGCTCTGTCTGTGTATTCGCCCGGTGCGTGTTCAGGCAGTAGAATCTCGGTATGGACTACGCCGCCCTTGCGAGTGTAATCGTGGACAATTCCATCATAATCGTTATGGATTTGTTCCCCGGCTCTGTATGCCGCCGCAGCGACTGCCGATCTGCCTTTGCCCCTGCTAATGATTTTGATGCTTAAGTGATAGATCGCCACGGCTTCCACTCCTTTCGTCGGGCCTATATGTACATGGCGGCAAGGGATTTTTGCTTCGCAAAGCAAAGATCACTTGCCGCCGTGTGTCGCAGGGGTTCAGGGGGCGGCGATGCCCCCTGATTTTGAAACGATAGGTTCAAAACGCCCCGCAGGGCGCGCGGCACCCGAAGGGTGTATAAGCGCGCCCTTAGTATAATTACACTAGGGATCGAGCCGGGGACAGGGTGGCTCGTTCCGCTTTGAATAGGCTCCCATAGACACAGCAGGACGGCGGAATTACACTGGCTATAAACAGGAGCATGAACGTGCGCGCCCTTGGGAGACGGATTTCTCTGTCCATACCTGGTGTGTCAGTCTGTTCATCCTTTCGGCCGGTGTTCCATGATTCGGCTGGTTGGGAGCCTTTCGGCTATTCCCGCATTACGCGCTAGGCTATGTCCCGGCTGGTAAGGAAGGAATCCCTGTTCATTTTCGTCAGAGGAGGAAAACATGAACCATCCTTTTCTCTCAGTCGGTATCGACATCGGAGCGGACTTCAGCTTGATGGCGGTCGCATTACCAACGCAGGAGGTCATCGGACGCCCGTACAAAATCCTGCACAGCAGTCTTACCTCGTTGCAGGGTGCGATCAACCGAATTCGATCGCTGGAAGCGCAGCATAGGCTGAAAGCGAAAGTATTTATGGAGTCCACAGGGATTTACCATTTCCCGCTCTACTACCGCCTGAAAGACGAAGGGCTCGATGTATTCGTCCTCAATCCGCTCATCACGCACGCAAACAGTAATATCAATGTGCGCGGCGTCCACAACGATAAGTTCGACGCGCAGAAGATCGCGCTGCTCGGTTTGAAACCGAAGTTGAAAACCTCCGTTGTTCCAAACGATGATGTTGCTGCCATCAAGACGCTCATGCGGGAATACCACAAGATGAAAAAAGAGTGTTCGCAATACATTTGCCGCCTGATAGCGCAGCTGCGGCAGACGTTCCCTCAATACCTTCCGCTCTTTTCCAAGGTAAACGGCAAAGCGTCACTTGAAATCCTCTGCCGTTATCCAACGCCGGAAGCTATCCTCGCCGCCAGTGTAGAGGAAATGACTGTGTTGATTTTGCACACTGCCAAGAAAGGCCGCGCGATGGCGGAACAGAAATGCGAGCGGCTTAGGCAGGCCGCGTCGGAAGCTGCCTTATTCGGACATTCTAATGCCGGGAATGTGTATCTCATTCGGCACTATGTTGAGATGATTCGGCTCATCGATGCGCAGACGGATAAGCTGCTCACGCAGATCTGCGAGAGCGTGGGGAGCCCGTCTGATTCGTTGATGGCGCGTCAAGTCATGCTGCTCAAAACAATTCCCGGGGTAGGATTTCTGACTGCCATTACCTTAATCTGTGAGATTGGGGATTTCAGCGCCTTTCGCCGCCCAAAGCAGCTTTATGCCTACTTCGGACTTGATCCGAAGGTACGGCAATCTGGCAATTACACAGGTAGTGAACTAAGAATGTCGAAGCGCGGTTCATCATATGCGCGGCGCTGCTTCTACATACTGGCACTGCAATCTGTAAGCCTCCGCAAAAACGGCGAACCGAAAAATCCAGTTCTTCGAGTATTCTATCTGGAAAAGTGCAAAACCAAAGCAAAAATGACAGCGCTCGGTGCTGTGATGCACAAGGTCTGCAACATCGTGTTCGCCGTGCTGCGCGACGAAAAACCGTTTGTTTTTGTCACGCCTGACGAACACTGCACACAGTTCAACGAAACTTTCAGAAAAGCAGCATGAGCATGTAACATTTTAGCTGATTATGCTATACTCAAACCGCTTTTACTCATTGGCAGGATAGGGCAACGCTGAGGAGCGACCTGAGCGGCCAACGAGGTTTGGCGGGGAGAGTGATACCTTACGGTGTCGCTCTTTTTTCTCGGTGTCACTCTCCCTGGAAAACCAAAGCGTTAAACCTCGGGGTTCGGGGCAGAGCCCCGAAGAAACCACAGGCTTCATTGACTTCGTTTCGGATAAAGAATCCAATAAGAAGCCTTGTTTTGTCGTGCAAAAAACAAGCGATGATTAAGCAAACAAAATTTCGATGAACTGCTTGACAAGTTATTAGCTGGACTCACGGGAGGGGAGCTACGCCCCCGCACCCTGTGCCGCTTTCGGTTCCTTGGCTGCCGCCGCGTTCTGCCGCCTCTTGATGGGAAGGATCGCATCGAATGCAGCTCCGGTTTTTAGCGCCGCGCTCAATACTGCCTTGACCTCCTCGTTTGTGAGGGTCTCAGCCCCGTCAAGCAAGCTTTCAAGAAGGGCTCCACGCTCGATCAAGCGGCGGGTTCGAACCTTGCGCTCCTGCTCTTTTTGTTGTTGAAGCAACCTCTTTCTCCTGTTTTCGAGCTGTTTGATTTCCG
>Ga0123353_10017301_pt1 | contig 10588 bp, 15 predicted proteins | sample TergutLab28metaG_3_FD_92763 | JGI IMG/M metagenome (GOLD analysis project Ga0123353, IMG submission 92763) | Labiotermes labralis P3 segment gut microbial communities from Petit-Saut dam, French Guiana - Lab288 P3 | ecosystem: Host-associated > Arthropoda: Insects > Digestive system > Gut ... | reverse complement strand
CGCCGTCGCGGGTTAGAAGCAAGTCTTTCATTTTGGTCTCCTCCTATGGGGCCGGTATGGGCGGCCCGCTGGGTGAACCGGGAGCGGTGCAGTTATGCACGTGGGTGTCGAGGTCGGCAGTCGCGCCGGAAACCCCGGCTTGGCCGTTCACCGTCGCTTTGCTGGTGATGTTCCCTGTCGCGTCTATCGTCTGTTGGGCCGTCACCTTGCCTGTCACTTCAAGGTCGCAGTCCACTAACAATTTTCCATTCGCGAGGGTCCATTTCGCGCCGTTCACAACGGCCTCTTGAGAATCCTGCTTGATCGTGAATGTCGACCCATCCCCGACCTTGCATTCCTGCTCGTCTTCTTTGATGGTTATACGGCTGTCGCCTTTATTGTCGATAATCACCGCGTCGTTGTCGCAGGCGTCCTTTATGACACTGTTTGCGTCCCTGAAAAGCCCCACAAGACAGATCGCATTTGTAAGGTCGAACCGAAGGTCGCACTTGGCGTCCTCGTCATCGCGGAATTTATCCAGCTGCTGCTCGCTGAAGAACAGAAGGCACCCGTCGTCTTGCTTGATCGGGTATGCGATGGTTATATCCTGCCCGGCGCATTGGATGAATACCACGGGGACATCGTTTATTTGGGGGTAATCCAGCAGCTGCCCGTTGGGTTGCTTGAACTGCCCGGTGGGTGTCACGACGGCGAGGCACTTATCCGCGTCGAAGCTGTCGATTTTTCCCGGGATGCATGTGTGAGTGTTCTGCATCATATCCTGCACAAGGTTTTCGATTTCCATCGTGACCGCGTCCTGCACAAATCCACCCCCTCATTCCTACCCGTCTTTCATAAGTGTCGCTGTGCACATCCAGTCGCCCGCGTGGGTGTCGCCATCTATCTTTAGGCTCTGCACGCGGAAAAAGCCCTTAATTCGCTTTGTGTCAAGATTGACGTAATCTCCGATGCTTATATCAGCGTTGAGGAAGTACCGAACCTCGTAACCGACGACGTCCTTGTCGTTCTCGCTCTTTCCAGATTTCGTTATCTTTTTCGGGAACCCAATCAATCCGGTATCTGCGGACAACACGTAGGCGCGGCGGTTTTTCGTGCCGGCCACCTTCTTGATGTGCAGCGTATCGTTATCGATGTACCAGATCAAGCCGCTGGCGGCGCACGCCTTGTCAAGGCTGGCCGCCCCCTGGCCTACGAAACTGTACCCATTCGGGATATCGCCAAATTCACAGTCATCGGCATATTCGACGGTCAGGTCCATGTCCCGGGAAATGTCATCGATTATGTTTCGGTTGTTTGTCGAGCCCGAATAGCTCTTGCTGACATAGGTATCGCGCACCGGCACGCGGCCATCCACGAGCTCCAAGTCTGTGCGCCAATCCGCCCCATCCAGTTCGCCATCACCATAGGTGACATATCCCGTGAAGATTGTGATCAGCGGTGTGTCCTCGTATCCTGCCTCGATTCGCACGAAGCAATCTTTCCCGGTGATCATCTCCTCGTGGTCTCTGTTCAGGTTCCACACGGATAGCGTAGCGTTGTTCCCGGTCTTTTCTTCGCTACGGCTGACGCTGAACGATACGCGAAGCTCTGATGTTTCGAAGCCCTGTTGCCCGGGTTTTCCCGCGGTCAGCTTGTATTTTCTGTTCCAGCTCACGCGCTTACCCCCACAAGGAGGAATGAAGCCAGATCCTCCCAAAAATCGCTGGAGCCGATGCGCTCCAGCTTTGTGGCCGCCATAAAAAGCGTTCCCTCGAAACGCCGCAGTGGAGTGAATAGGTTCAGCGGAAAGTTCGGCACAATCTTCACGCCCGATAGAATCGGCGTGCGGTTCAGTTCATACAGACCAAAGGACCAGTAGTCGAAGGTGTCGTTGTAGGTGAAGCGGATCAACAGCCGCTCCCCGTTGATGGTTAGGTCCGAAAAACTATCGTGTTCGCGAGGTAAAAATATTTTGATTGCCATTCCTAGCCTCCAAACATTCCAAACAGGATTGAAGATCCGCCTGAAGGCGCAGGTACAGGCGCAACGCTGGACGTCCCGGCACTGGTCCCGGTCGTTCCGCTTTTGCCGTAACCGGCCGGTATTCCCACTGTGCGGGTTTGTGTTCTTTGTACTTGCTTCAGCTGGATAGGCATCTCATATGCCGATCCATTTTCTTTCGTTCGTGGAAAATGGATGCTCTCGATTCCCATGTCCTTATATGTTTCGTCTGTAGTGACAACCGTCACCAATTCTTTTTTGTAGTACAAATCTTTCAGGCGCGCCTTTACGTCCTGCGCACGCCCTGGCCTTCCGAGAAATCTCCACGTGACGGGCGTATCGGACAGAAACAGGGTCATGGAAAGCGTTTTTGGGCGAATGATGATGGTGTCGCTGACCATGAACCCTGTTTCGATGGGGTAATCGGGAATATCCGCCTCCAGCCCTTCGTCACTGTTGATCAGCGCGTCGAGCATTATGCCCGCGATACTGACAGGCTGTTTCGCCCTGGGCATATTTGTCACCTCTGATACTTGATACCCCTGGCCAGTGCGGACGTCGTGTCTTTCACGCTGTTCCCCATGGCCCTGTCGGTTTTCTCCTGCATGTTACGGTCAGTACACGTGAAGGACTGCTGGAAGGATTGGTTAATGGTGACTCCGCCCATGCCCGCCATTGCAAGCGCAGGTTGCGGGCGCGCGAAATCCATAACGGCATTCATATCCCCCATGAAGGAGCGCAGCGCCTGCTTGAAGTCATCCGTCATCATACCGCGCAGAGTGCTCAAGGGAGATACAACCTCTGGGTTACTGGATGCGCCCGGATATTCTCCGCCCAGCAAGCGCGTTGGGCCGCGAAGCAGGCCGCCGGACGCCATTTTCTTTTCGCCGCCGCTCTCGACTTCCCCGGTGATAGTCGCCTTTCCGCTGAACCAGTTCTTCGGGTTCAGCTTCGAGAGCCAGCCCTTGACTTTTTCGACGCCGCCGATGATGTCGCCCCACAGCTTCTTGAAGAAGTTGGCGATGGGGTCAATCACCTTGTTCTTGAACCAGTCCTTGACCGTCCCGAACCCGCCCTTGATCTTCTGAATGACGCCATCGACCCATTCCCGGAATTTCTCGTTGTTGTCGTACAGATACTTGAAGATACCGGCGAAGGGGTTGATCAGGAACAGCAGGATGGATTGCCAGTTGGTCTTGAACCAGTCCACAACGGAGTTGAAGACGCCGACGACCTTATCCTTGATACCCGTGAAGAATTTGACAATGGGATCGATGACCTTTTGCTTGAACCAGTCTTTTGCCTTGCCCCAGACCGCCTTAATCTTCTCCCAGACCTTCAGGAAGACCTCTTTGACTTTATCCCAGTTCTTCCAAAGGAGAACGACGATAGCGATAAGCGCAAGGACGGCCAAGATGATTAATCCTATGGGGTTTGCCAGCATGACGGCGTTCAGGACGGTTTGCTTGATGATCTGAATTCCCTTTAGGGCGATATCTTTTAAGGAAAAACCATTTGCAAGCTTTTGTGCGGCGGCAAACGCAATCTGGATTGCCTTTCCTGCCGCCATGGCTCCGTTCCAAAGAAGTATAGCAGCTGTGATGCTGCCGATAATGCCAGCAATTGTGCCGAGCGTCTTCTTGTGCTCACCAATCCACTCGCCTGCTGCTTTTGCTTTATCCCATGCGTACTTCAGCCCGCCACCAACCGCCATCACCAGGTCTTTGACGACATTGGCGACAGCGAGAACCTTTCCTTTCGCGTCCTCAAACTTTTCTTTGCCGCCGTTCTCCCACCACTCCGTAGTTTTCGCCTTGAGTACGGATAGTTTGTCAATCACCCATGAGATCGCATTGAGGATTCCGCTGGCAGCGGAAACAATGGCGGGGAGAATTTTGGGCAACGTCGTGGTCATGAACCGCTTCACGCCATCGCCGATCTTGCCCAACGTCGCTTTGAACTTGCCCTTGACGTCGCCGAAGACCTTTTTTAGGCCCTCCAGTGCCTTTTTCAAGGGCTCCCAGGTCTTTCCGAACAGGGAGTTCTTCCCCTTTAGGAAAGACACGAAGTCGTCCACTAGGAGGAAGACCAGAAGTACCGCCGCCGCTATCGCTCCCCAGATCAGCGTCTGTGGGCGCAGCAAGCCCGTAATAGACTTGATGCCTGACATGATTTTATTGGCGTTTAGGGCAAGCATGATGCTCCCAGCGGCCACGCCGACGAGCTTCAACGCGTTCTGCGTACCGCCGAGCCGCTGAATCAGTTGCTGCACCTGGGGCATAATTTTTCGGAAGAGTGCAAGGGCCTTGTCGCTGATTTGCTTGATCCACTCGGCAATTTGCTTTGAAAATCCTGTGACCTTATCAAGCTCCTGGAAGGCTTCCCCCCACCGCTTTTTTACTTCGTCGGTGGCGTTCTTGACGGCCTCCATATCCTTGACAAGGCTCACAATTTTCTTTGTGATGGCAATCACGGTAAATGCCTTGAAGGCTTTCTTCAGCCCTTTCTCCACTCCACTGAGTTTGCGCTTGGTTCCGTCGATTGCCTTTTCCGCTTTTGCCTGCTTGGATTTATCCAGATCGAAGCCCAGTTTGATTCCTATTTCGCGTAGCGTCATTTCGGCCTTTTCGCCTCCTCTTCCAGCTCTTTCGCTTTTGCCGCCTCGATGTCCTTTTCCATGCGCCAGAGGGCATAGAGCTTCAGAAACTCATCCAGGGTGATTACCTCTTTGATTTCTGTGATGCTCACACGGCCCGCGTTGACGAGCTGGTACATCTGGAGCTCAAGACCCTCGAAGGTAGAGGCGTCAAAGTCACCGTACTCCCCTAGATCAGGCTCTCCATCTGACCGTCCTCGGCGGCTTTGCCAAATAGGCCGCCGAGCCAGGTAAAAAGGCCTCTGTAGTTGAGAGTGATAACCTCCTTGATAAGCTCAAACAGGTATTGGATATCGCCGCCGAAAAGCTCATCTATACTGCTTTCGGTGAAATCTATGGCGCGGCTTTCCTGCTCGTAGGACACGTTTTTGTTGAGGATCGTCAGCTCTGTCACGAGGGACTCCACCTTCTTCGGCTCAAGGGAGGTCATTGACGCGCCCAGGCCTTGGAGCGACTTGCCGATGTCCGCATCCGCGTTCTCAGTGATCCCGAACAGGCCGCCGATTAACCCAGCAGCTGGAGAAAGCGCCGCGATGGCGGCCGTGCCGACGCGCACGGAGGTGAGGCCCCGGAACTTGCGTATTGCGAAGCGCGTTTTGTTGATAGTGATGGTTTTGATATCATTCATGTCTACAGCGTTCATGTTTTATACCTCCAACCACGTGCCTTCGCCCGTGTCCATCTCAACAGCGACATCGCCGGCAGTTTTTCCGTATCCGTGCGTTGGGCTGTTCGCGACCCAGCAATCCGACGCAGAGAAAATTTCTCCGCCCAGCTTGTTGCGCACGAGAATCGGGAAACTCCCGAGGCCGCTGGTCTCCCGGTCCATGTCATACCTGCGCTGTAAAAAGCTGACATCATCCGACGTCTGCTTCAGCGTGAGGGTCAGATGAAAAGTCTTGTCTGGGTCAAGGCTTCGGGTGGTTTCCCCGTCGCAGCCAGTGGACTTCTGCACGCCCTCTCCGCTGGGAGCAATCTCAAGGAAACTGTCCTCGCCGTACCCCGATAAAATGCGCGGCCCGAACGCGATGATGATGTCCTTGCAGTAGTACCTCTTGGGTCTTGCCATTGCTATACCTCCTTACGCCGCTACGGGCAGTTCATAGACGAGCGATCCGCGGATCTCCACCGCGTGAATCGCCCCGGCCAAACGGGCGGCAAACGTGCAGTCCCTCAGAACGCGGGATGCCTTCTGCGTGGGGGTAAGGCTTGACGCTAGAGGGACGCTCGTGACGTATCCCGGCACCCTGTCGCCATCCTCGGTGAATTCGTCCGGTGCGATTCCGCCGTAGACCTGCCCCTGCTTAAGCGAGTCCTCCATCTGGTTTTTTACCAGGGTGATCCCTGGGTCGGTGTAGGGCACCTTCGGGTTGACGCGCAGCAACGTGAAAACGCGCAACTGCATGTCGTTCTTCAGCCAGTCGCGGAAGTGGATCACGTCGATCCATTCCCCCGCAAGGGTTTTGCCGCCCATCGCGTTGCCGTTGCCCGCCACGGTAATGTAGTAGCTGACGTTCGCCTTTTCCAGCGCGGCCTTGTGTGTACCGCTGAAGCGTCCAGGCTCGATGACGGACAGGCTCTTGTGCACCCAAGTGACGCTGCCCGGCTGATAAGCCAGGAATCGGCACAGGTATGCTACGTGGATGTAGCGGTTGTCGCCGGGGACGTCCTCGAAGTCCTGCTTGTCGCGGGTACGGGGATCAATCACGAAGCTACGGTAGTAGATGGGTTTCAGCGCATCCAGGGATACGAGGGGGAAGGACGCCACGGCCTCCTGCGCCTCTGCCCACTGCATGATCCGCTCATGGTCCGCGGGGTCGATCCCCGCCTCCGCAATCCCGTACCACCCGCCGTAATCCAGCGCGCGGCCAAGCGTGTCCTCGATTGGCTCGAACTGGCTCGCATTGATCAGCTGTATGGACATCACTTCGGCTATGTCCGCGTTCCAACGGGCCACGTATTCCAGCTGGATCGTGCGGCCCTGCGCGGAGATGCTCTCAGGGAGCGTGATGTCGAAGGTGGCCGTATTCTCGCTCTCCAGCGAAATGATGGAATACTGTACGCTGCCAGTGGTGATGCTGACAGCCCCATTGAAAACTTCACCGTTGCGGGTGACGGTCGCCGTCGTGCCAATGGGCGTCGGGTACTGCGCCACCAGGAAAGGACCAGCATTCGGGTCAGGGTCGGTCGCTCCGCCCAATATGCCGGTGATGTCGTCCATGACCGTGCAGCTGTACAGCTCCGCATCAAATTCCACCCGCTGCTGCACGGCGATCACGACTCGCTCCGGGGCAGGCATTTGTGAGAATCCGACGCGGGCGGCGCCGCCGATGGGATCAGCCTCGACGCCGATGGAAACGAAGCCTGCCGACTTCACATCGTCGGCACGGTAGGTGCCCACTGGTGGAACACTATTTTCAAGTACCGTCCAGTCCGGGTTACGGCGGATAGCGGGAGGAGGACCGACAAGCAGCGCTACACCAAAGGACTTTTCATCCATGGGCGGCTGATTCAGGTCTATGTCCACGCGTACAATTTGATCTAAGGTGTTTCCCATGTGCTGTCATCACTCCTATTTGTGATTTCGACATCTTCAAACCACCCCGTGGCGTCGATGCCGTTTTCGGAGCCGTCTGGCTCCGTGCCATCAAAAGCGTATGGATCTGTTATTGTCATTACGAAGTCCACGCGAAATTCCGCCATTGCCCGGAACTCCGGCTCTATGCCGTCCAGAATGGCGGTTATGTCCCGTACCGGACCCTCCGGCAGGAGAGAGAATTCCTGCTCGAACAGTAGGGCCTCGGTTGAAGGATAGTCTAAAAAAATGCAAAACCCCGCCAGTTCATCGCAGGCAGAGTTCTGGTATTGTACAACCCCGGCTCCCGGGTTTTCTTCCTCTGGCACACCGGGGCTGTAGAGGTTGACTTCCAGTATGGACCAGCTAGGGTAGGACTTCACGGTCGCGCCGTCGATCACCTGAACGGAAGGGTGGGAACTCATGGTGACGCTCCCGAGCTTCAGGATAACGCTTGGCGGAATTGGTTTGACGTACTTGTGGTTGGCCCAGCGCACGGTATAGATATCGAAGTGGCGCCTAAACAGCAGGTGTAAGCTTGACTTTAGCTGTTGCGCCGTCATTCTTTTCACTCCCTTCCGGCTGCCGCGTCCACTCCCCGCGCCAATGATGCAGGATCGTGTTGTCAAGGAATTCGCAGGAGGTGCACTCCCACCACGCCCCACGCCAGAAAATCCAGTCGGCGCGCGTGCCAGCTACAGGGTCCGCAGCGATGATCGGCTCGTCACCCCAGGACTTTGCGTTCTTGTTTTTCCTTTGGCCCTCTGGGCCGAATTCTGCTCCGCTTGGCGCAATTGCCTGCACGTCTATCGAGATTGTGATTTCATTGTACTTGTCCGTCAGACCAACGAAGCGACGCACGAGAATGGGGCGCTCGAAAAAAGTCATTCCTCACCGCTTCCTTTCGCGCGGACGACATGGTGGACGGACTGCCGCAACTGGCCCGTGTCGATCAGTGGTACGTCAGATTTTTTCGGCTCGACATAAAAGGGTTTTCCGCCTTCCGTGCGCATCCAGCCGCCTTCAAGCGTGATCGGCGCATTGGGGACGAAACCGCCTTCCGGGATTTCCTCTTGGATCAAGCCTTCCATCAATGCGCCTAACTGGCCAGCAATCTGTTGCGCCGTCGCTCCGTTTTGAAGGTTTTGTGGGGACATTCCAATTGCTTGTGCGATTTTCTCTTGGTTTTTGTCAAACGTCTGGCGCAAAAAAGGACGCGGTGGGATTTCCCCTTTGCGTCCCTTTTTTGCGCCAAGCTCGTTCCAGGCGGCGATGTCCACCAAGTCATGCCCATCATCACTCTGCTTTTTTCCGCGCTGGTATCCGACAAAAACCTCTAACCTCGCAAGCTCTTTCAGCTCCTTCATGAAGCGAATTCCCTCCGGGGTCATCTTGTCCGTAACGCTCATCTTACCCCATCCCCGAATACACAGTGTGGTCGACGGCCCGGTAGCGGATAGAGAGAAACATCCTTCCGTAGATGGTGTTCAGGAACTCCGCGTTCGCGCCCAATTCCGCCGCATTGGGTATTCGATAGCTAACGGACACGTCGCCCTCGCCGACAGAGGCCACGCGCATACTTTCGGCGATGGTGCCGTAGGTGTTATCGCCAAGTCCCTGCATCTTCATCTTGTGGCAGATGATGTAGGCCATTGCCAGCGTCCAGAACGCCCCGTACTGCCTGCGTCCAACAAGGAGATAGAAGATCATGATGAAATCCTCTATCTCCCTGCTGGGAACTTTTTTGAACTCCGGGGCGACCGATCGTATGACGCGGATGATCCCCTTGACCTCGTCCTTACTCGGTGGGTTCGCCATCAGTCTCACCAGCTTTCGCCTTTGCCTTCCTGGGCTTCGGAGCTATCTTGCCGGCCGCCTCTTCAAGGTATCCCATCCCGATCAGCGCAGAGGTGGCATTCTTGGCGGCGTCGGGGATTTCCATGGCTTCGCCGGGGTTGATCCGCGTTCTGCCGACCCAGATGGCCGACGTGTGCTTGTTTTTCAGTGTCATTGCGATCTCCTTTCACTAAATGCCGGTCACGATCAGCGCGCTTGCGGGGTAGTACACGATCGCGGCAGCCGTGCGGGCCTTGCAGATGAACTTCACGGATAGGTTGTCGAATTGCGGCGGCTGGATGTTGAAATCCATCGGCATTTCGATTTTGAGTTTCCGCTCGTCTTTGGTGAACAGGAGCGCCGTGCCCGACTGCGCGGCGGGCGTGGAGAAGATGTTCGTTTCGTAGCTGATGGGCTCCAGCTCGTTGACACCGACGATATTCTTGAGCCACGGGAGCTCCTGCCGCAGGTAGCCGCCGATGGACGTGCTGATAGGGGTGCCGCCGATAGCCATGGGGCGCGCGAGATTCGTTAGTGAGGTCTCCGGCAACGCCAGGGTGTCGGGGGCCTCCACGCCATTGCTGTTGGCGATGACGGCCTGGCGCATGGCGATGACGTCGTTCAGGATTTCCTCCCCGTTCTTGCTGTTCCAGGATGTTCCCAGGCTCGAACCGGGAGCGAGCGCGAAAATCGGGATCAGGCTTTCGGGCGAGAAGACGCCGCGCAGCCCGTTGACCGTGTCGCCCGCCCACGCCGTTTCGTTGACGGCCAATTCAATGGCATATCGGGCCGCCTCCGCGCGCTGCGCCTCCAGCGGCATGCCGCTCACGATGGATTCCAGGGCCTCCTGCTGGGTGTAAGAGTAGGAATCCAAGATGCTGCGGATGGGCACCTGGGTTTCGTTGTTCTCGGTGCCGACCGCGGGGATGTCATCCGCGTCGTTCGCTGTCACCTTTGCCTTGCCGACATACCCGTAGGATCGGAAGGTGTATGTGGCGTGCCCGGGGGAGGCGTCCGTGGTGACGGGGAACAGGTTCAGCGCGTTCATCTTCGGGTACAGGATTTTGTATACCTGCGCCTCGATGTACTCGAGCTGGCGGGCGAAATACGTCGCCACGGACTGTACGCTGTCCACGTTCCAGGCCCGCGCGCCGTCGAAGTTCATGCTGCCGGAGCGCAAGGCGTTATATATCCCGCGCGCAAAGCCGGAGCGGATCGCATCCCTGATTTTCATTTCGTCTACGTTGATTGTTTTGTCTTTAGCCATTACGGTTCAACCTCCACTTCCACGATCTTGATCTCGCCGCCGAAGAACTCGGCGGGGGCGATGCCCTCGATGATCGCCGAACCGATGAAGCGCGCATTGAGCGCCACGCCATCCACGGCGCTGAATGTGCCGTCCGGAGCAAGGTATACCGCGTCACCATACGCGGGGTTCTCTCCCTCGCTCAGGCGAACCCAGACGGCACCCTGCTGAAGGACGTTCAGGGTCTCTTTGTCCTTGATGTAGTCGCCGCCGCCGGGGTATCGCTGCTCCGTGG
>Ga0123353_10017300_pt1 | contig 10589 bp, 5 predicted proteins | sample TergutLab28metaG_3_FD_92763 | JGI IMG/M metagenome (GOLD analysis project Ga0123353, IMG submission 92763) | Labiotermes labralis P3 segment gut microbial communities from Petit-Saut dam, French Guiana - Lab288 P3 | ecosystem: Host-associated > Arthropoda: Insects > Digestive system > Gut ... | reverse complement strand
GATGGGGTGAGGTTGTTTCTTGGGTGGGGGGGTTGTTATGGTTTGTTGGGGGAAGGGGGTGGGCGCGGGGGGGGGGGGGGGGGGGGAGTAAGGAGATGACATCAGACAGTGAGTTGGGGTATGGTTGTAAATGAAGCTTGATGCACTGCAGAGGAGAACTCTTGGATCAAGTGCTCTAGGTCAGTGTGATCTCTGATGTGAGGATTAGTAACGATCGGTGCGTCTAGTGTGGAACGGATAAGTGGCCAGTTAGCATGCATATAATCGAGAATCGGACGTGGTTCGGAAAAGGAGGAAAGTAATAGAATTTTAAATACCACCGGGTTCAGAGTAGAATGCAGGGACAGACAGTGGTTTGGACAGTAGACAGTGCTTTTAGAGAGCAATATCAAGGACACTAATTTGGAAGTTGGTATGAAAGTACGTGGGGTGATCAGGGTAGTTAATTGCAATGTTTTGGGATAGAAAGTAAGATAAAAGCCTTCGACCGTTTCTGTCAACAGAGATACAATTCCAAGCCGTATGTTTACAATTCAAATCAGCGACTAGAACAGACCGAATCGAGGTCAGAATGCAGGATTGGGAAGTCGGGTGGGTTATAACCAGAAACAAACAAGAGATGTGTATTATTCTGAAAATATAAACAGCGACAGACTCTAAATTAACAACAGCAGTAAGTACGAACTGGTCACGACGTGCATTGTTCTTAACTAGAAGTGTGACCCCACCACCAAACTGGTTCCGTTCTGAGCGGTACACAAAATCATCAGGCATTGGAAATCTGTGTCTGGGAGCGAGTTGTGTTACACTAACAGCCGCAATATCTAGGATGTTCATGGACAAGAAATTAGCTAATTCGAATTTTTTTTAATTTTAACCGAATTAGAATTCCACACTACTAGCCTAATATTGTAGATTATAACGAACTAGAATAACAGGTACAGCATCACGAACCACCATGATTTTTGAGAGGGGAACACTAATCGTTTGGAGCTGAAGAACTAATACACGTAGAGTTTCACATAGCTTTTGAAAGTCAAGCACTGCAAGAATGGGTTTTACGGTTTCAAGCACTGGCCTGAGAGAATGAGGATCCGTTGGGGTTGCAGGTTGAGATGCAGCTTGAGTCCATGTTTTATGCGGTCGGGGGTGGATACGTCGGCGGCTTGAGAGCTGGACAGTGAGCTTGCTTGAACTGAAAAGCAGGTGTTATCGGCTTCGGGAGGCGCGGTTGCCGTTGATGTAAGAAGTTGAGTTGTTGATATGAAGGACAATCGGTAAAATTTTGCCGGGTGGGCTCCGCCGCAGCTGACGCATTTTGTAGGCGGGCCAATGGGATTTTTGCATTCCCGCGTTGCATGTGGTTGTTCGCACATGACGCACTTTGGGGGGCTTACCACAGAAGTTAGATGAACGGCCAAAAGTTTGGCAGGTAAAGCACTGACGTACAGGCTTGGTGTTCTTGTACTTCTTCCATCATACGATGCAGTTACATAGTTTTTTGATCTGTAGCACTTCACTTACGCCAGTGCTGGGTTGAATAATGACAATAAACAATGGGTATTTAGTTGTCAGTGTTTGTTTGGTTTTATCTGTCTTCGTGATCTGGGAGATCTTCACAAACCGTAGTTCATGGGCTGTCAGCTCAGCTTGCATTTCGTCGACAGGAACGTAAGGGGCAATGACTTTAAGGTCCAGACATGACTGGACTGCGTCGGGTAGTGGGTATGTACGTTAAGCCAGCTTAGCGGTTTGAATTTCAACTGAAAGAACGTTATAGTTCCTAACTGATTTCATATATAGTAGGAGTCTGTGTGATTTGGACTTCACGTCGACTGAGGTATCTTGTTTCTCGTTTACTGTCTGCAGAGTAGCGGAATGGTTGTTAAGGGAACTGTAGATGACAATAGGTGGGATCCTGGACTTAACGGCTGTTTTGTTGTGGTGGAAGACCGATATCTTCTGTGTCGGAATCGCTATCCGATAGAACTGCAAGGTAGTTCGGGGATGCGAAGGATGAGCTGGCCCCGTCGGGTGTCTGAAGTGGGTTCCTTTTCCTTTTCGGCCTCGGTGCAGGCCGAAAATCTTGCTTGTCAACACCGGATAAACTCACTTTGACCGCAAGATGGTAAAGAAAGAAGTCACAGAAAAGGATAACAAACTTGCACTCACATGACTGTAAGCAGTATGAACGCAGACTTCAAACACAGCACTAAGCACGTCTTGCTTCAACACCTGCTCATGATTGAATGAAGAATTCCTTAATTTAGAAAGAACAGAGGGAATTTAGTGTCCATTTAGAGGGCTTTAAAATTAAGCGAAGTCTCATATACGAGGTTTTGATCTCTGAAGATTCCAGTCTTCCATGAAATATCATGTAGATAGGTATATGAATAACAACGTTTCGGAAAAGATTTATCCTCGATCTTCAAGGAAGAACACTATGAAGGCTGCAAGCTCCGCTAAAACGTCGGTAGGCATAAGCCCATCCGTATGGCGTCACAACCTACACCGCTCTAAACTTCATCCTCACTCGTAAATATGAAAATGAATTTTGCAGCGAAGAGATTAAAATTATATGTGACTTCATATGGAACTCAGAGATTAATAAACACGTATGACCACCAATTGTACAAATTAATATGCTTTTATTTATTAATTAGCTTCTTTTCCTCGTGCATCGGTTACAACATGACAGCACGTACTAACGACTGTAGGCCTAACTCAGATCATATTAAATAACTACTTTCTCCTTAGTTATGTTCAAGAATGTGCTTCATGTGAGCCCGTTAATATTACGGCCAGCCTTAGGGATCTGACGTCATGCAGTTCGTCATACGTACAGATACATTCACAAGAGAACTACTGCTTCCATCTTCAGGGCAGCCTACAGATGGAGGAAGCAGCCTGTTTATCTGAAATGCTGCCACCTGCTTTCCTACCGAAATAAATGCCTTTGATGTTACATCAAATAATGCTGTTATTTAAATCCGTGGATCCCTATAATCCAATTTTTCCAAATAAAATCTAAAGACACACTTAAAATTGTGTGCGTGAACAAACCACACTGAACAAACGAAGTACATAAACGTTTTACAGTTCAAAATTTTATCTCCTCTGCAAAATGTTTCGACATGTTATAAGGTCATCATCATGGAGAATCGTCCAGAAAACACAGATGTCAAGTATTTAAGAGTACAAATGTACGTATATATACAGCAGCCACCTATTTTAAACTTCCTACCGCAAACATCTATACTTCATATTCCCCGAAGATGGCCTCATAAAAGGTCGAAATAAACGGTTGTTAATTCCACAACTGATGCGTACGTGGTTGGCCTTTTATTGCCTATTCAAACATGCAACATTAGAAGGCTCGTTGTGTATGTGTTTATTTCTCCAGCAGTTAAAGGCGTTTGTGTGAACCACGTATGATAATAGACAACTGCTTTTGATGAAAGAACTGGAGACAAAATTGAAGACATAAAATAGAAAATCTCAAGTAACGAATTTTTAAGGAAAAACCTCCGATGAGATTTCAGACTTCGAAGGCCGTTTAGTTCAGGCCTTTTATCGTCTGGGATATTACATGGCTTAACAGAAGAGCGAATATCTCAAGTTCCTCGTATACCTCTCACGCCTCTGAACACTCCCCTTCCTCAACACAAAACAATGGGATCGCTTAGACTTGAAGTGAATCATCATAGGTGCTTCTGACAAGTTGCAGAACACGTGTCTAACTGTGATTGTAAGAGACCTGCTGAATGCTGACCATCAGGTGTGAATGGACGGTCACGTGAAGCTCAGTGATTGAAAGGTGTTTACTGACAGGCAGAGCTGGGTTGTCCATGTGCCAGGTTGTGAATATCTAAATGTTTATGATCGGCTAAAATAAACGCTCGAGTTCCAAGACACTGGGTTAGTGACCGTCGCCAGTGACTCAGGATTTTACGTTTGGACATAGAGTAGTTGATTTCTTTCGCTATAAAATCATTACACTTAGTGTCAACCAGCAGTTGGTGACACGCTGTATTATTCTACGGTGCTGCATTTACTGTAACGAAACCACAGGATATCGCTGCACTTAACTAATTAACTAACGCGATGAAGCACAGCCCTTACTGACAATCTAACAGGTTCTCAAGTATCCAAGAAATTCCCCGCATTTTATGGACCCTGAAGGTTTCTTACCGCATCCGCAAGAATCAGTCACCTGTCCCTAACCTGAGCCAGATCAATCCAGCCCAATATCCTCCATCCTACTCCCTTAAAATCCATTTTAATATTTCCTCACATCTACGCTTGGATGTTCCAAGTGGTCTCTTTTCCTCAGGTGTTCCCACCAAATCCCTGTGTATTATAACGCGTAATCTAAGTTATAATCAAATACAGTAATGCAGGGCTTAAATGAATTATAAAGGCTGTCTAGGCATTTCCTCTCCAACTCTTGATGAAAGTGCTATGCGTCTTCTGGTCAGCATAACCCTGAAACATGCTACTTGTTGTATCGGCATGGAGTCTTACCTTAGATAGGTTGACAGTGACTGCGTTTATTTGCATACGTTATTTACACCAAGTGCATAAAATTGACACTAAATGGGGAGGTTGTGTCCGTCTGCCAGCCTGTGTTCAGCGAAATGATCCGCTTTTAAATTTCCTTCCAGAGAATTCGGAAAAAAAAGCGTGATATTAGAAACAAAATCTAATGGATGTGTCAGTCTAATATTGTGGGTTTGCTGGTTGATACCGATTTCATGAAATAAAAACAATTCGTGAATTCAATAATAAGCTTCTAGCCACTCCACTCCACAATTCGTCTCCACTTTCTAGCCACTCCACTCTACACTTTGTCTCCACTTTCTAGCCACTCCACTCTACATATTATGTCTCAGTTTCTAGCCACTCCACTCTATACTTTGTCTGCACTAGATCACTCACTTCAGTATTTCCGTTTAAATGGCTTCACAAATCCCTCCCCCCCCCCACACACACACACACACCGTGGTATATCCCAGGCAGAGGCAAAATATTTTCTTCTTTTCCAAATCCCATCGGGCCTTCAGTTTAACGGATACCGAAGGTCCTTTCACTAAGGGTACAGCAGCGAGGGCACGAAGTTGAAAAATCGCTCCCATCAAACACAGTGGTTAAGAATGAGTGAAGCTGTACCTCCGCTCCAACATATGCGTTTATGACGTGCAATGGTACAGCTTTACCTGCACCTGAACCGTGTGTGCTACATTTCCAACCCATCGAAATTATCTTCATTTGAACAATTTATGCGTGCGGGGTCAAGTCTTCCGGGATGTGACTTTGTGACAGGACTAAATGACCGTTCACGATTACGACCCTTCAAAGCGTCGGGAACCACTCACCCAACGACAAAGCGTCGCATTTCAAAAGACCTGAATACTTACCAACACCGCTGTGAGAACCTAAAATCTTACGGTCTGTATATAACAATATTTTCTAAATATCAGAATATTCTAGAGCTCCAGAGAACAAGCGTAGTTATTATTACATCGCTGTGTTGCTTCTTCTTTCCCAAACATAGATATGCCTATGAGGACAAAGACCCTAAATGCTTGCCACCCCGCCTCTCTCTCTCTCTCACACACACACACACACACACACACAGCGCTCACAACGTGCACTTCCTCACATCCGCTAATATCAAGCCTCTTTTTGACCCGCAATGGAGAAAACTGAATATGAACATCCTTATATGTTTCGAGACTTCTCTCATTACGATAGACAAAATACAGATTGCATCAGGAGCTCAACCAATGGGGAAGGGGATGCCGTACTGCAGCCCAACAAAATGGTAATTTAAAAAAATACAGATTTTGTAGACACGATAATAGCAAACGTTTTATGTGATTTACCCTTCAACCGAAATCGGTCACTGAATTTCGATACAGACTATACACGTACACACACACACACCCACACACACACCACACCCACACACACACACACACCACACACACACACCACACACACCACACACACACACACACCACACACACACACACACACCACACACACACCACACACACACACACACACACACACAGACACAAAGGGCTACAGTATTTCAGTAGACTTCGATAACAAAGTATGTCATACAACCGATGTGTCAGTTATGGAAATTAAAATATTATTACCTACTTACCTGATAAAATAAATGACTTCTTAACTTTTACAACAGAGCAGTTACTGCCTAATTTACTTTAAAATTACATATTGCGAATTTCTCACACACTGCGTATGTGTCTTTGCGATTGTTACAATGAAAGGGGACTATTTTCCTACAGAGCACTGACATGCTGGTCTTTGTAAGAAACCGCAATATGCCTGTACGATGTAGGAACTGAAATTTTGTGCAATATCTGGACTAAAAAGATTTTTTTCAGGGAATAATAAAACTATGACCAAAGTAGCACTTTATGGGGAACAATAAAAAAAACACATAATTTCGTAATCTATTGATGTCTGCGCACTTACAAACGGGGCAATGAAAGAATAGAAGGAGCAGACATGTAAGACTGAGCAGAGCAGAAAGAATTAGATAAGGGTAGGAACAACCTACAGAAATCCGAATAAATGTATGTTTATAATATTACTAGGACCAGTAAGAATTATCTAAATCCAAACTACAAAACATAACACCAACAAGCACTACACTAACAACAACAAGAACAACGCTAAACACGTTCTACACATTCGGAGAAAATATGAAGAGGTCTCTTACATCTAACAGTTTCACACACAGACTGAGTGAAGGTGTGCACACATAGGTCAACTGTTGCATCCTGGCCGGTGCAGTATTTAGTGGAACTGGGCGACGGACATATTTTCGAAGTATTGTGGTAATGGGAGTGTGTCTGTTTTGTTTCGTCCTTCCAATCAGCTAAAACTTTTTCTATGCAGTGACTCGCTCCCAACCTCGCGCTTCTAAGTTTCACCGGCCAAAAACGAAAAGATGACTTATACGTATATGAATATACACATAGAGGTATTTGGGCCTAGATACGGGGTCACACATACAGACATGCAGATGCCAGCATGCAATTCTTACACTTCTGTTCAGCTTCATATGCCGTATGATATTTTGTTCATCGAAATATTATCTTTTCGTCAATACAAAAGCAGTCTGCAGAAACCTACTTCTCTGTTCACATTAGAGACGCAGTTTCCACCGTGAAAAATGACTGGTGCGTCCTCCTTTACATTAGACGCAGTGACAAGTCAGAGTGACACGCCTCTAGTACAGCTTCAAAATTTTATGTAGATAATTTGAGAATTCCTTTTTGTATAATTATATCTTTAAACTAGTAAGTTATATAACGTTATGGTTGAGAAACAAGCCTAAAATACGAAGAACAAAGTTGCACAGATTTAAATATAAGGACATACAGGTTCTACGGACAAGACGCCACCTCTCTCATATTGATTAAGGCACGCGTATTAAGACAGCACGTTCATTAGACAAAGTACGCCGCCAGCTGCCATGCACTAATGGACTAACATGAATTTTTCGACTTTCGTAATAAATGGTTCAGTTACAGCTGTAGGGATAGGCGCCGGCGTCATGAGGGTGCAGAATCTACATAATGGCAGTCTTCATAATTTATAGTTTGTCGTACGTTAGTAGGAAAAGAAAGATGAGACAGGTGTGTTGCGCGAACGGAAGATGTCAGAAATGCGTACAAAATTTTTGTGGAATATCTTGAAACGTAGTGGTTACTTGGACGAAAGGGAATGTAATTTGAGTATGATATTAAAATAGATTTAAAATTTCGGATTCGGAATGAGAACCAATGGCGGGGGCTTGTAAACATGACAATGAAAATCTGATTTACATAAAAAGAGCGGAAATCCTTGAGTAAATGAGAAGCTAAGCGAAAAGTATCTCCTTAATAGGCAATATATTCACAAAGTTAATTACCTAAAACCGACGCACCAGAATTACACACAGTTTTCAGTGCACGTTTGCACAGCATTCGTGACAAAGCAAAAGCTTACTGTATTCAACAATTCTTTCTAAAATAATCACTAACTAAGCACTTAGTGCATATCATGCCTAAATAATAAAAAACACATAATTTTTTTAAATTTAAAGTTTCTATTTCATTTTATTGCTCCTGAGGTTGTTCCGAGATTGTGTCTGTGCGTAACTGCGACGCCCTATGAGCCCATTTTCCATCCCCGGCATCAAGGGTCAATGAATATCGAGCACCGGATAAATGACGACGGGGAAAGCAGAGAGATTGAAATAAATTCTCTCCCTTCGTCACGTTGTCCACCCAGAGTCCCACACGAATTTCACTTTGACTTGACTTTGATCTTGGCCCTGATACTCTGCTGACTTACGTTGGGAAGTGCAGTTGAAACTAATTTCACCAACAGAGTTAAATACGTCTAAGGCCTGAAAAACGTTTCTTTATTTGGTTCAAAGCTACATATTTATACAGCATTACAAGATTTCTGAACCCCATCCATCGCCTCTTATTCAAGGAAGAGCACAATTTGGGAACTATATGCATTGGTAGGGAGGAAGGGCCCACTGACTGGGGTCAGACAAAATGATCTGTTCTTAGTTACACGCCCAGTGCGGTTGAGGTCCCATGGCTTTAAAAGGGCTTACGAAACTGAGATATTATTTAACTGGAATTACAGAAACTAAAATAATTAAACGGCTTAGCCTTCAAAGCCCCGTGTTTAGTTTAATGTACCAGCAGGTTTAACATCTCACATTTCTACGCTGTGCCACACCGTGTGTTTGTTTGTTTGTTTAGTATGGATCTGCGCACAAACAACGATTGTTTCCCTGTAAAACATTTACTGATTATTCACACAGCTACGAATTTTCCGTCTAACACATACCTATACTCATTTCTTTTCAAGCGCTACATGTTTCGGTCGAAAATGATCACCATCACGCGTTCGTGTAAAGAATTTAAAAAAATCAAGGTAAAATGTTTTAATTTGAAGATCTTTCAAATATTATAACAAACACGTTACTGTAATATTGTAGTTTATGATGTCGTAACATGTCGGTAGGTTTTCACTACGTAAGAGACAGCTGTCATTTGCGTACTGAACAGCAGATCATAAATTGTGGGAAAAGAAATAAAACTGAAAATTGATAATAGTATGAAAAAGTAACCTATAAAGGCAAACATAGCACATAAAAAAATTACACACCGCTACACAACGGTAAAGTCAGTAACAAAGACCAGTGGCTAGCCAATCTCTCGAAACAGTACATGGAGTTACCCACAAAATTTTCAGTTTAATATTTAACCTTTAACTGCATTTCAAGAAGTAAGTCGTAAGACATTTTGAAGAAACTTTAAAGAACATAATCAAAATTACACAACTGTCTACCTACATATTATATTATTGTAACATAATAACGTATTCGTAGTGTAACAATATTGTAACGCATAACATGTTATTTTATTGTAACATATAACAAGTTACATTACTGAAACATGTAACATATTATATTATTGTAACTTATAACGTTTTAGATTATTGTAACATATAACATGTTAAATTATTGTGATATATAAAATTTTTATTCTTGTAACGTATAATGTTATATTACTGTAACATGTAACACTTTATTTTATTGTTACATACAGCGTGTTATTTTATTGTAACGTATACGTTGTAATATTTGAATTATGTTTCAAATAAAGACATTTTAGATCGATTTTAAAGATTTTGTACAAGAACGCCTGATGATGTTCGTTTTCGATCGAAACATGCAGTGTTTTAAAATAACAATAAAAAGGCTGTGTAAGACGGAACATTTGCGTCTTTGTGAATGATGATTAAACACAAGGGGAAGAAGTCCACTAACATTTAACTGATTCTTTTATATAATCCAGATTGTGTGTGTTCACTGCGCACTACGAACTGAATATATACAAGGCGTGTTCAAAAAAAGACCGAACTTTTGCTACAAAAACTCTATTGCACATTTTACAGCATTTTAAGCACTGTCCCCTTCAATTTATTCCCCTCTATTGGCGGTACACCGTTCTCAACGTTTCTTCCATTGTTGGAATGCTTCCTGGAACGCACTTTCTGTGATGGTGTGTAGTTCTCTTGTCGCATTTTCCTGAATCTCCTCTATGGTTTGGAGACAACGTCCTTTCAAAGTGGTTTTAAGTTTGAGAAACAGGAAAAAGTCTGCTGGGGCTAAGTCCGAAGAATAAGGTGGATGGGGCACAAGAGACGTCTGATGTTTTGCCAGGTAACTGCGGATGAGGAGCGACGCGTGAGCTGGCGCATTGTCGTGGTGCAACATCCAAGTCTGGTTTTCCCACAATCCTGTGCACAACATCCCTCAAACAGCTAAAACTTCCTGGTACAACTGTTTGTTTACCATCTGACAACGTGGTACAAATTCATGATGGACAATGCCTTTCCAATCAAAAAACACAACCAAAATCACATTGACCTTTGACCGACTCATCCGTGCTTTTTTTGGTCGAGTAGACCCTTTCCCCATCCACTGCGACGATTGCATCTTGGTTTCAACATCATATCCATAAACCCACGTCTCATCTCCT
>Ga0123353_10017299_pt1 | contig 10589 bp, 6 predicted proteins | sample TergutLab28metaG_3_FD_92763 | JGI IMG/M metagenome (GOLD analysis project Ga0123353, IMG submission 92763) | Labiotermes labralis P3 segment gut microbial communities from Petit-Saut dam, French Guiana - Lab288 P3 | ecosystem: Host-associated > Arthropoda: Insects > Digestive system > Gut ... | reverse complement strand
CCCCTTCCAGCACAAAATCTTCTTTGAAACTGCCCTGCTTATAAAAATTTTTTTTTTATTCGAGAATATTTTTTTGGAAGGGGGGGGGGGGGGGGGGGAGCACATAAGGAACATCCATACACCGAGCAGTCATCCGATAGGCCTGTCGCAGGCCTATGCGACCAGACGGCGTGGCTACTTTCACTGCGATGGGTTTAAGTTATTATCCTCAGCCATTTATTGCGAGGTCTTCATACGTTTCGTTTGGCCTGTTAGGAGCAATGGATTCTCTCCTCTTGGGTTAAGTGCGTATGCCTTTAATGAAGATAGTGCATCGGGATAGCTGGTTGCGGAATGGATGTCTGGGTTCGGTCAACAGCAAGATTTCTCTTCCCACCTTGGTCCGTCTTGTATGTAACCCATTATGAAGAGTGCTGCGACTTTTCTTGAATTAAAGCTAGCACGCCTTGAGGCGAAACCGCTTTGATCTCTTGTCGCGTCTAAAGTGTGGTGCTGCATCTGGACACCGTCGTAGGTATGAGAAACGGCTGTACCGTTGTCTTTCATATTACGTTCCATTTCTACGAATATAAGGAGGTGGTATTCTTCGTTGTTACAACATGTGGTTTCGTTCGAGACTACCAGCGGTTTGGGGAACTGATGGTTCCTACCCTGAAGATAGCGGCAGTGGGTTCCTTCGCAGCGATGTAACCACTTGCGAAAATGCACGCTGTTTTGACGCAGAGTAATACAATTATAATTTTTTACTCTTGCGGAAATATTGCATGTTATCTCCTTCATTGTAATTAAATCAGCGCATTGAACACTGAAAAGAGCGTCCGGTGATGGTCCCCGAATTGGGCTACAGAGTCTGACAAGGACACTTGCTTCACTTGATCACGCCATCTTGTCTTCACCTGGCTCTGAGGGTAAATTTAACTTACTCGTTCTTCTGTTGGAAGGTAACGGGAATATTTAGATTACATCAGGGCATTCAGTAGCTAGTAGTGTCAGTCACTGAAGTGCCCTAGTCTGACCCGGGCTGTATTGGAAACAATAACAGTGAGATGGAAGCACGTAGATGTTGCCAGTGCTGTGTGTCAGTCAGGGAGAGCAAGCAGCTTGTGTTATGCATTGTGACATGTTTCGACTGTTCTCTTGCCACTCAGAACAGATATTTGTCGGCAGTGTTGAGTTCTTGGATCTTACTGGAGACATTTCCCCCTCTCTGGATCGTTTACAGCTTTTTAGGCGCAGGCTTCTCACAGCCACCCCGGTTCAATTATAGAGCAGTCCGTGTGGAATTTGGGATGGAGTAGATGACGACGGATGACTTTGTCTTCGAGTCCTTCGCTTTCACGTGTGTAGAACGTGATGCCAACAAAACTGAGCAGACCGACACGGTTGTAAGAGACGTGCATGATCGTATATTCCTTAGCTGTGTAGTCTGGTTCTTTTCTTGTGTACACAGCCTCATTGCGCACAGATTGTGATGGAAATTGCAGAAGAGATGCTGTAGTTTGCCCAGCGAATTAGGTTTGTCTCGTTACGTTCGCACGAGATTGTGGCAGCTGTTAGAGTTACTCAAGTGTGACATGCCTAAAGTGACTTGCGCAATTGCTGTCAAGTTGGAAAGCACCTCATCTTCCTAGTTATTACGAACATTTTGATGCTTACGGTACAAACAGTTCGTTTTCTTTTGCTAGCCATATCTCCTGTTTGATTACATCAGTGACTGTTCTATGTAGGTATTTGAAGACTGTTTTTGGTTTGACCTGAACAGTGGGAAACCGACATGAGATTTAATGTCTGAGTAGGCAGACACTTGTCTTGTACTTAACCCTGTTCACAATGGTTTGAAACGTGAGATGCTTGACCGCCATTTCTTCGAGCTTAGTTTTAGAATATGTCATTCGGAAAATAAAGAAAAAACAGGAGGGACTGCTATTGAGTGAGACGAGCTTCTGGCGCATGTTAATTGCGTTAATTATTGGGTGAAACTGTAAATTCTACAAGGATTTTTGTCGCCACTAGGGGGAAGGGGGGGGGTGATTGAAGTAGAAGTAAATGTTGAGAAAACTAAGTATACGTGGTATGTTCATGCCTCGTCCTCAGAATGTAGGATGAAATCACAACGTAGCTATAAAATCCTTTCGAAGGTATGGCAGGGTTCAGATATTTGGAAACGACATTTAGAAATGAATAGATTAAGAGCAGATGAGGTGCTTGTGACAGTTCGGCCCAGAGACTGTGTCTACCCGTTTGATGTCTAAAAACATGCAGATTTTCCCTCTTGTTTTATATGAGTGTGAAACTTTGTCTCGCACATCACGGGAAGAACATAACATGCGGGTGTTCGGGGATAGGGCGCGGAAGAAAAATATTTTGGCGTAGAGAAGGTGGAGAAAATTACGTAATGAGGAGTTTCTTGATTTGTACTCTTCACCAGTGTTTTTTAGGATGCTCGCATCATACAGACAGGCGGTGCAGGTGGAAAGTGTGAGGGGGAACCGAAGTTGTTGGTGAGGGAACATGAAGGAGAGAAACCGCATGGAAGATTTAGGTGTAAGTGCGAAGTCTGTTATTTAACGACGTCATTCGGTAACCTTATATGGCGTTAGGGTAGACGAACGAATGAGTGATTATAAGGCATTGGTGGAATGATACCCACATGGAACAATCGAAGGACTCTGAGAAATATCTGTCTCAGTGCCACCTTCTCCGGCACGTATCCCATATAGACGGGCTTGGGATTTAACCCGAGCCTGCGCAGTGAAAGGTCGGCGTCTAACCGTATGAGCCATGACAAGGCCAACATTGTGTAGATGATAGCACTGAAATGCATCTGCAAGAAATACGGTGGGACGATGTAGAGTGGCTTCAGCTGGATTGGCATGTGAACAGATAGCGAGCTCTTGAAAACAAGGTAATAAACCTTCAGATTCCATAAAGTACGGGGCATTTATTGCAGTGGCGTACCCAGGAATTTTGTTCGGGAGGGGGGGGGGTGTTCAACAAATTCAGTTGAGGACAGAGAGAGCGGGGATCTGGGGGCGGTAGCCACCTATGCAGGGGTAATTTGGTACAAGAAATTTCATTTCATATAGTAAAATTTTCTTAATTTTTGGTACTTTAAGAGTATTTATGATGACAGCCAATTTATTTGTCATTGCTAATGTGAAACAATTGCGAACCTAGGTAGTTTTAGAATTTTACTGCCTTTTTTCCGAACATCTTGGAGTGCTGGCGTCGTAAATTCAACGGTTTTTAAGTTTTTACAATCGGGTTGAGTTTGGCAGGTACGCCACTGATTTATTGTCTAGCTAAGTATCTGTGAGTTGCTGAAGAATGGCTCTGATGCATATAGTCAGTCCGAAAGTCGTATTTGAAGCCAGAACAACTTCACTGACTCCTCCATACAGTTTTTTTTAAGTTGATCTCTGCTTGATATGGGTAGGAAATGACGCGATTTTATAAAATCTTTCCCGGCTGAACCAGTAGTGACCAAAACTACTGTAAATCAGTTCCATTGCCAGAAACGAAACACAGAAGCAGTTGGAACATTACATTGTGACATCCTATAAATATGCAAAGGAAAATAGAATATAATTTTAATAGAATTGGAGCAAGAAAATACACTTCCTGCGTTTTTTTCCCGTAGCTTAAGTGATTTCGAGGGATTTTGTTTGTGAGATATCGGATAGTGATCCATGTGGAGGGTATGCGCTTTGTCGTGAAGTTCGTATTAGCAGAAGTTCATAACGCTATTCTTCGGAAAGTTAACTGAACAGTTTCTGTTTTTGTTAAACGTCTGCTGTGTGAATAGCATATTTGCCTCCATTTGCAGATCGTAATATTAATACATGCATTAGACTTGATATAATTGCCAGCTGATATCGCAGACATAAGTTATTACTTGCATCCGTATGCGGTATGAAGATACGTCCTAAAGTAACTGTTGTTAAACTGAAAACCGGTTGATACTGGATATGCGGGTCAGGCAAGGGTTATCCATGTATGTTCTCATGCCTGTTATTGAGAAGTTATCTGCGAAGGAGGCGATTTGCGTCACAACTTCCCGCATAACATCATACACTTTGAACTTCATAGTAATACGATATGGTAGGTCATACATTCAACATCCAAGAGCAATGTCTCCTCGCATTTGAATTACCTTTTTCATGTTTTAACTGTCAGTTTTAGTTTAATCCTGGCAACGTGATGCGCTTGCAGGGCGTTTAGTAGTTTCTTTTTGTTTTCCTAATGCCATGTTATAGTATGTACTGTTGCCTACTCAGAAATAAAGTAACGACCTTGACAGCGTGCGCGGGGGGTTCCTTTCGCGCCGGGTGAAGCTTGTGGAGAAAACTTTCCGTGAAAACGTTCAGTATTGCGTGTTCACGGCAGTGGTAAGACGTGTTCCTTCCTCGTTTCCTCCCACATATTGTCCCAGAGTCTAGGGCCTCAAAGTGTGTGTCAGGCTGTAGGTACCAACGTGTCGGATGAATTTGCTGCCTGCATCGTCAGAGTGGTTTAGAGTGACAAGGATTGCCTTGAACATGGAAGCGGCAAGCTCCACGGCGTCGTGTACCGGAATACTTCGATGTTGACCACACTCTTTGCCTCAAAACATGCCACGTCCACTTCGGCCATTCTTTTTCCATTCTCTATGCTGGAAATTCCAGTAGATCTGACGAATGTGTTCTCTTGTTGCACAAGGTGTTTGGATTAATTTGCTGAGCCCATCGTCAAGTATCTCGAATGGAGGGCACAGCTTTTCGGAAAGTGTTTCCGTTTCTAGGTGTAAAAGTGGGGCGGCACCTACTGAGATGACTTATAAAATCACTGGTTCAGTAACTGCGATTTACTATTCCTAGCGAAACCAGCTGACGAAGTAAACTTTTGGTCTCGTTAAATAATCCCCAAGACGCACATCCTTTGATTTTGTGTTGTATTTTTGTCTAATAGGTAGTAGTGTCTGTGTATTTGTATAGTTAAGGTCTTGAATTTACTCATTTGTCTGTCCTTCCTTCTCGTCCTTTATCTCCTTTTATTTTTTCTCTCTTATCTGCATACGTAACTTCTCCGTCTGTCTCTTGATTCCTACACACCTAACCACGTTTCACAAAATCAGCTTGTCCAGTGATACAAGAAGCTACGAGTGCAGTGGCTGGAAGGAATTGCGGGTGTTTCTTACGGTGGTGGTGTTGGTCTGGGATGTGACGCCACATAGTTTTGCAGGCACCCACCGACGTTTCAGAGGAACATGTCTTCATCTTAAAGATCGAAATGACTTCACATCCCAGAAGACTGCAGTCGTAGGTGTGGTAGAACTGACGCGTGCTGACACATTTGGTAGAGGTAACCGAGTATGGAAACCCACGAGTCCACAGCCGGCGTAGGCTGATCCGTCTGGATCTATAGACGACGAGCGTTTACATCGCTTCCTACCACCATACTGTGAGACTTGCAGTTATTGCAGTGGTGAATATTAACACAGTAATACGTAATTCAGAATGTTACAAAATGTTGTCGGGCATTTGATTCTTTATCGCGGTTTGAAAGCTTCGAACTGGGGCTCTGACTTGCCCGAATGTGTGGATAAGCGTTGGTTGGCGTAGATCATTAGTACTCCGAACGTGCATCGCTATGCTCAGTCAGCCAATGAACCGAATCACGGCATTGGCGTGATAGTTGGACTGGCAGATATTTGATACAGTCGCTCCCAAGTACAGGGTCCTCCTATTTGCGCCTGACATATATCACCGCCGTTATTGCGCAGCGCTTGTGGGTGGTCAGCCGAGTGGGCTTGCCTACAGGAAGTGACGAACGATAATTGTCGAATAAAATAGTGGTCCGGTATTGAAACATTCTTCCTGGGATCTATAATGTCTTCCGTATTATGGTGATGTATTGCCGTGACGGAACGTGGGCGTTTGGGCCCAGGATGTTGTGCTTCGTGTGATTTTTTTCTCTTTCCTGTTTCTTAAAATAGGAGGGGGGGGGAGTCTGATTAAGGTTGGTTGTACATCGCGTGTCTTAACCTCACCCACGTGAACTGTCTTTTTCGTAGTTGCAGTCTCGCCTGAGACGTTGTTTGTTTATCGCCGTCTGTCACTGCAGTATGTCCTGAGTGTGGGGTTTCGACAGTTGTCAAAGATCGCCAGTTTTGCATTTGTATAATTTAGCTGGAATATCCGGAAGTGATTCCCTGACCCAGCGAACTTGGGTTAAAGAACAGTCATCTTTGAGATGAAATGTATTTGTGTGTGTTGAAGCGTAATTAATTTTGATTATTCGTGTGGTTCCAAGTGATAATTGTTTGATTGTCTGTCGTGACCAGATTGTCGGTTGTACATTACCTTCACATTGATAGTCGTAAACAAATTTGCCATTCCTGTTAAAATGGTAAGTAACCTACACAAAATATTTTAATTATATGTTTTTCCGTTTGTTGAAAAAGTTTCATCTCATGAAATTATGATTTGCGAACATTTTTTTGATCTACTTGTAATGCTCTAATACAGTGGTTCCCAAAGTGTGCTCCGAGGTTCCCAAAGGAGCCCAAAGGGTCCCCGACCAGTTCCCAAGGTATCCGTGGATACATTTTTGTAATGGCTACTTTGAAGTTTACTTATTTTTTAATTAAGGTTTTGTTAAAAATGTTCACGGAACTTCTTTAATTGGCTATGTGTTTATTTCGTATGACCGGTATTATATCCAATAGAGAAACTTCCGGTATCCAAGAAGCACTAGACATTCACTTTAATTAAAGTCAGATCATGCAGTGTATCGTTACTTATGCTGCTGGTATGTATATTCATAGTGATCTACAAGAAGTTCTGAGATATAAGTTTGTGATTTCAATACCTGTCATCCGGACATTTTTTACGTGGGCAAGGATGTGAGGCCCGGTCCCAGTGGTCGTCTTCTAAGGCATAGGTCTGTGGTCGCTCGCTTGCTGAGATAGTGGTTTCGAACACCTCCGGGGGCATGGATGTCTGTCTGTCAGTTGTGAGTGTTGTGTGTTGTCACGTAGAGGTCTCTGCGACGAGCTAATCACTCGCCCAGAGGAATCCTACCGATTGTGGTGCGTCGTTGTGTGTGATCTAGCAACCTCGTGAATGAAGAAGCCCGAGCCAACTGGGGGCTGTTCCGGAAGAAAAAAGGATGTGAGGACTCGTGGTTATTTTTCGAAGCCAAAAGGGGTCCGCGAGCAAAAGAGTATGGAAAAAACTGGTTTGATGGACGGTAATAAACCATCATTTCCCTTTAACGGATTACCTTAATATGTAATTATTTTAACAACAAAGCTTATGTCGGGCAGACAAGTCGAAACTTAAAATCAAGATACCGAGAACACTTACGGTACATTAAAAACAATGACCCTCGCTCGGCACATGCACTACATATACTTAACGACACTATGACTCTTCTCAAGCAGATCAACACACCGAACCTCTTGCTTCCATATAAACACATGTACATCCAGTCGTTCTACCATAATAGTGAAATCGTCCCCGAACAACATCTGAACGAGCATAATCCTATGTTTGACCTCCTTCATTCAAATACTACACGTCATAACCCACCTAACGCCTAACCCACAATCCCATGCATTCCAACCATTCTTCTCTTAACCTGTGCACGAGACGGCGACCCATAGGGTAAGTACGTTTTAACAACAGTCAAGTTACATTTTCTGCAGATTCAACAATTAAGGTATAGACACCGCAAATCTTAATAACTAGATAAGCGCAACTTTTTTAGATAGGTAATGTAAATAGACATCGTATTTTTAACAATTCTAACAGCTGGACAAACATAACCTTATAGATACAACAACTGATCAGCAATTTATACGATTTTATGACTTAGACTAAGCAAACATAAATGTAAACAGATATAGTACCTTTCGAATAAGTTTAATAACTGGATAAACATAACCTCTACATGACATAACATGTTGATAGTAAGTAATGCACAATAATCACACCCGAAAATTCGCACTTAAATTTTACTGCTATTTGCTCATATTTATAGAATTGTATTTTAGTAATTTTAGACCACTCACTTGTTTCAGCGTGATGATACCAGAGGCTGTGTAATGCAATTTTGACCTCCTGATGATGAGACATGTGCTCGAAACATGTAGAGGCTACGAAATAAACTTATTGTAAAACAAAAATTTTGTGCATCAAGTTGGTTAATTACTAAGATAAATTTAACAATCCTGTTTGTTTAGTGCAGTTACACCCCCAATCCAACCCATCTCAAGTACTGCATCATTTCCTTAGTCCTGGATTAGAAATACTTCTTCGTATCTGAACCTGGTGACACGTGCAAAATGTATAGTCTGTGAAACTGTGTTGGTTTCTATAGGAAATTATGGCGCATAACATGGGATTCGTCATTTTGACGTAGGCCCTTACTCGGCCCGTCTTTAAAGCACTAAAATGGACGAAAGGATTACAATGTATAAATTCTACATCTCTTTCACAATGATTTTGTGCTTCAGGTTTTGTGGCATGCACTGCTACTAATCCCATCTGGTTCGTGAAGACGCGACTTCAGTTGGACTACGCCAGAAATGGGAATCGGATGACGGCAGCCCAGTGCATCAAGAGGATTTACAGAACCAATGTAAGTCGTGCTGCTTATGATTGTTCTCGGTACAAGCGGCGATTATCATTACACATAGGTTGATATCCGGAGAACAGAGTCGTTAACGGAACGAGCTGAATGGCCGAAGTATTAGTTCGGACAAAGACAGCAAGTTGGACGGAAGCGGTAACGTGTCTGGCTTGTATTTGGAGGTGCGGGTAGTTGGAGTCTCGGTCAGAGCACCGACCATCCTTACCGGGGTTAATGGTTTTCGCCATTCCCTCCAGGAGAATGCTCGGGTTGCAAGCCTATCATAAATTCGGTCACGATCGCCTTTTTCTCACACACTTTCCAGTTCCTGTAATTCGCCACCATCCAGTCATTCGACGCGACATATCTTGGGTGAATGAATAAAGATGTAAATATCCCATCCAGACCTTCTCTCTTCTACAACCACCTTCGTATACAGTGTGCACGTGCACGCAAGCTCTTTCCCCCCCCCCCCCGCCTTACCGATGCGTACAGTAATGGCTAGACGGCTCACAGTGCTGAATTCGAAACTGCGTGTTAACTGGCAACGACCTTGCTGCGCGCGCGCGCGTTTGTGTGTAGTGTGTGTGTAGGATTGATGTGGTACAGGTAAACATTACATTGACATGACATTTGCATATTTGTTGAAAAGGACGTTTACACCTATGAACGATGAAGCAGAGAGGAGCTAGAGAAATTTATTTAGTGACGGACTTTGTAATTTATGTTACGTGCCTGTCTTTAAGATAAACAAGGGAGGGCCAAGTACCACGGATATGTGAAGTCAAGAAGTGGATCTTCGGTTTGTTCATTTCCGGAACTTTTGTGAGGCGAGTTAAAACATTTGGTACGTATCTACAGAGCAGACAAGGTTACAGCCAGACGGCTGTCAAGACGTTTGTAGTTAGCTCATTTTTAATGCTTGGGTTTGCTAAGAGCAGACAAGATTACCGCAAACTGTTTCCGCAATAGCGCGGAATGTGTAGAGCTTGAAACACCGTGCGGGAAGAACAGTCGACTCTGAAATCTCGTTCTGTGTGTTTGCAGCTTCTTTCCACACATTGCTGCTAGTTCGATGGGCCTGTCTTTGCAGTATTTCTTATATAGCACGCTGTAGGTGTAGGAACTGTACATTTATTAGAGAGTTTTTCTCTACAGTGTGACGTCGTCTGGGCATCAGAGACAATGGAGGCAATGTATTCAGTCGAAGCGTTCGTAGATTCCTATCAGACAGAATGGCGTCATGTCCTCGAATACCGCAGTGTTTATAGTCACCGCTGTGAGAACCTGAAATAACACTTCTTACATATCGGTGTGAAACGTATAGTATTTGGTATATTTTGTGTTGAATAATTTGCGATGTCTTAACGTGAACCAGCACGGGGCAGAACGGACACCAGTGTGAATTACCTTCAATCGTGAGAAAGTTGTTAAGTGTACATTCATGGTCCTAATAACACATAACTGTTAATTGGCCTTCGTTAGTAAATTAACACCACAGTACAGAATGAAGTGTCAATTCTCTTGTTTGTGTACACGTTGAGAAAACAGTAAACACAGTTTTGAAAGTGAGCCATGGCAAAATTACTGCCACATGCACTCGCCATAAGCGTGATTGGTTCATTGGTGCTTCGTGCACAACATGAGGTATATCGGAATGATGAATGGAGAATGACGTGAGCGTCACTTGGATTGGTCCTTCGCCGCACTTAACACATCGTATTAAACCGTAATGTGTCCAATACGGTACCTATGTCGTATATTGACAGAGTAATAACAGGTATCTTTGTTAAGGACTTCGTGTGCAATGAATGTGTAAGAACGTGAGGCAGTTGTGTTCCGGGAAGAAAACTGAGAAGAGTTTAAGCAAAATTTTACAAGCTTGGGCCTACCGAGAAATCGATACTTGCTTGGCACAGTAACAAGTTATGGGCTTTACTGTCTCCCTTCACAGGGGCTTGGGGGGGGGGGGGGGG
>Ga0123353_10017298_pt1 | contig 10590 bp, 10 predicted proteins | sample TergutLab28metaG_3_FD_92763 | JGI IMG/M metagenome (GOLD analysis project Ga0123353, IMG submission 92763) | Labiotermes labralis P3 segment gut microbial communities from Petit-Saut dam, French Guiana - Lab288 P3 | ecosystem: Host-associated > Arthropoda: Insects > Digestive system > Gut ... | reverse complement strand
TGGCAAGTGTCCCCTGAAACAGGAGCGATACAAAAATACAATTCATGAGTAAATTGTTCGTCATCGGTTTTTCCTTTCTTCTTAACTGTACAATGTCACAAAACAGATCGGAGTTTTCCTCAGGTTCCTCTATGCTCTTTGTGGTTAGAATTTTTTTTACCACAAAGGCACAAAGGACACGATGACTTTGCGAAATCTGTTCGCAACAGCATTTTCGTTACGACAACCACTGAAATTTCCAGAGATGTTTCTATTCAGTAGCTGTCGGTTTGAATTCTTTAGGTTCCCCTGTGACCTCGGTCTTCTTTGTGTGTCCCTTCGTGCAACAATCCCACGTGATCGTCATCTTACGAGTTACTGATGATCCTGTCCCACCCGGCAACTCACCAGGGTTCGTCCATGTCATGTGCAGACCTTTTGCAGGACTACTGCTGTCCACCTTAACCCGGATAATTCACTTGGCTTAGTATTTTGAAAACGGTCGTTTGTTGTAAAATGTTGTTACTATACAAGTTGCAAAGAAATTGCAACACATTTTAGCCGCTAACGACCGACACACAGTGTATCACACCACCGCCTCTTTTCAACCGCCAGGTCCAAGCCCGTCGTCGCCCAGTTCAATGGCAGAAAACTCACCTCCGATGCCGGGGCTCTACTCCTCAAACTCGCCGACAAAAAACTGCGACTCTCCGAACGCATCAACTCACTCATTCACGATCCCCGCGATCAACGATACATCGCCCAACGGATTCCCGATGAGGGAAAGGGGGATTGTGCGCCGACTGGTCAAAAAAAAACATCGGGAACCATAAACTCCTCCGAAACGACACGCACTCTACGAATAAGGAACGAATGAATTATACGGGTCAGCAAAGTCTGTTAACGATTGCGCCACTGATTTTACGCTTCATCCAGCACATCCACCGCGGCGAACTTTTTCCCTTCGAGCATTTCGAGACTCGCTCCTCCGCCGGTGCTGACGTGCGACACCTTGTCCGCAAAGCCGAGACGCTGAATCGCTTCCGCACTGTCGCCGCCGCCAATAATGCTTACCGAATTACTGTCCGCAATCGCTTGAGCAACCGCCTTCGTGCCAGCATCAAACGGCGGTATTTCGCTCACACCCATCGGTCCATTCCACACGACCGTTTTGGCATCCTTCACAATACCGGCATACAGTTTTGCCGTTTCCGGTCCGATGTCGAGACCTTGATAGCCATCCGGTACTTGTCCCGCCTTGACGACCTTCTTGTTGCCGTCCGCCGCAAACTTATCGCTGCAATGCGTGTCCAACGGCAAGACCAACTTGTCGCCGCCGAACGACAACAATTCCTTCGCCAAATCGACCTTGTCCGACTCGACGAGACTGTCGCCGACTTTTTCTCCCTTTGCCAAATTGAATGTATAAGCCATCGCCCCGCCGATGAGCACCTTATCGCAGATACCGAGCAAGTTCTTGATGACCATGATTTTGTCGGAAACCTTTTTGCCGCCGATGATGGCGACGAACGGACGTGCAGGATGGGCAATCGCACTGCTCAAATACTTGATTTCCTTTTCGACGAGGAAGCCGCAGATCTTCGGTTTCGCTCCCATCGCCTTCGGTAATGCGTACATCGATGCGTCGGTACGGTGGCAGGTGCCGAAGGCATCATTGACGTAAATGTCCGCAAACGCGGCAAGTTTGGCGGCAAAAGCATCTTTCTCTTCTTCTTTTTTGCTCTCTTCGTCCGGTTGATAGCGGAGGTTTTCGAGTACGAGCACTCCTCCCTCTTTCAAAGCGGCAACTTTCGCTTGGGCATCGGCCCCAACGGTATCGGTCGCAAATTCGACGGGCTTGCCCAGGAGTTCGGCAAGACGCACGGCAGTCGGTTTCATTGTGTATTTGGGGTCCGGCGTACCTTTGGGACGACCGAGATGGCTGGCGAGGATGATTTTTCCGCCGCGATCCAGCACCGACTTGATCGTCGGCAGTGCCACCTCGATTCGCCGGTCATCGGTAATGTTTCCACTGTCATCGAGCGGGACGTTGAAGTCAACGCGGATAAAGACGGTCTTGTTAGCAACATCGACAGCGGCAATCGACTTTTTCGTCATTGGGGAGAAACCTTTCTGTGTGAATTTTTTGGGGGAATACAAATAGCAACGTGAATTTTATCACGTTGCCTTCGACGATGCAAGAGTACCAGAAAGGCAAAACGGAGTACTGGCTAAAATGTTACCGTTTAATGCTGATGACCGCCTGCAAAATCTGGTCGCCTGTCTGCGTGGACTTGCTGTTCAACTCGTAAGCCCTCTGCGATGTGATCATGTCGATCAACTCCACCACTGGAGCGACGTTCGACATTTCAAGATGTTGCGCCTTCAACTTGCCAGTGCCGTTGATGCCGGGATTGTTGACCACCGCCACACCGGACGATTCCGTTTCGCGGTACATGTTTTCACCGACCCGAAGCAAACCCTCGGGATTGATGAACGTTGCCAATTCGAGTTGTCCGACGTTTTGCAATGCTTGAACATCCCCGTTCTGGGCAATCCAAACGAGTCCGCTGTCGTCGATTTGGATTTTCTGTGTATCGGGAGGAATGGTAATGACCGGTTCAACCTGGCGACCATAATGTGAACTACCCACCGTCAGAATTCCGTTGGAATTGACGTTAAAATTACCCGCTCGAGTGTAAAAGAATTCACCGGTGAATTCATCGGTGCATCGAAAGAACCCTTCTCCGGTAATGGCAATGTCGAGGTCTCGTCCCGTTTCGGTGATTGACCCCATCGAGAAGTCCGACTGCACACTTGTTACTCGTGTTCCCACGCCGACAGCGATTCCGGTGGCGGCAAATTCGCCTTGTATGTCTTGCGAGCCGGGATAGCGGAGGTTGTCGTAGTACAGGTCTTCAAAATTGCACCGCTGCTTTTTGTAAGCGGTCGTTTCAATGTTGGCGAGGTTATTGGAAATGGTGTTAAGTTTCTTTTCCATTCCCAACATTCCCGTCCCGGAGGTGTAAATCGTTTGAAAAGGCATTTTTAGAATGAGCCGATAGGATTTCCCGTACCCTCAAATCGGCGTTAAATTAGCGAAACTTTAACGGTTTTATTGGTTTTAACGGCTCAAAGGCGATGCAACGTTGCCTCGACTCTGTACCCAAATTATCTATTTTGCCTACGCGACACAATCGGCAAGATTGGTATAGTATGAAAATGTTTACAAATACCCCATTTTGGTAGTTCCCGATTCAAGACGTGCTCATTTCGTTACCGATACCACTCTTGACCCTGAAAAAAGTTAAGGCGTGCGGGAGGCACATTCAGGGATGAGTCAGAAGCCGACTGGGAGTTTTTGGGCCGTGTGTTGGTCCATCGGTACTGACACCGTTAACTACCGTGGTATCCCAAATAGGGAGCCCAAAAGGAAAAAGAAGGAGAATTTACCCAATGAAAGTCAAAGTTTTAATGGCTACCCTCGTTATCACCCTTTTGCTGGGTGTTCAGGGTTTTGCGAATCCCTGTGATTCGGCGTGTGTTGATCCGTGTGCGGCGTGCAACGGGTATGCGAAGTCCGGTAATCTGTTTTCCGGTCTCAAGAAATTGGTCAGCGGGACTCGCTTCCACTGCGATCCTTGTGATCCTGCGATTGCATGCAGTCCGTGCGATGAAGCCGCCTTTTGCAATCCATGTGATGAAGTCGCTTGCGACTCGCCGCGGGTTCCCCTAGGTGGACGTTTGCGAAACCTGTTTGCCTCTCATCAGGCATGCACCCCGTGTGACAACATCTGTGGACCGTGTGACCGGGATTGCTTCAACAACTGCGGTCCGTGCGACAACCTCTGCGATCCCTGTGGCGATGCCAACGGTTGCAGTGCACCGAAGTTTTCGCTTCGGAGTCTGAACCTGTTCAAAGGTTTCCGCCTTAATCGTGGTTGCGATAGCGATTGTGGTCCGTGTGACAACGTCCGCGATTGTTTCAACAACTGTGGTCCGTGCGACAACCTCCGCGACTGCTTCAACAACTGCGGTCCGTGCGACAACATCTGCAATCCTTGTGATGATGCTTGTGGAAGCAACGGCTGTGGTCCCCGTGGTCGTCTGCTTGACCTGCCGCGGATCAATCTGTCGAAACTGTTCGGCAGTTGCCGAATCGCTCGATGCGACGACGGCGGATGCGGTCCGTGCGACAATGTACGTGATTGCCTGCCCTGCGACAATGCTTGCTTCCGCTAAACTAGACGCTTCCTAGCCTCCCGAAGCCATAGCAGGTTGAAGTTCAATCATTGAGTCGAAAAAGACATGTCGTAAGCCCTTCGCTGATGTTTCAGCGAAGGGCTTTCTGTGTTTTTGGGGATGCTCACTTCATCAATGCCGCGATATGATTTTCGAGGTCTTTCTGTTGCGGATATGCTTGAAGTGAGCGCTGATACTCCAAAACCGCCCCCGCAATGTCGCCGTTTCGTTCTTTCAAGTATCCCCAAGCACGAAGAGCACGATAATTGGCGGGTTCCGTTGTCAAAACCTGTTGTAACAACTGTTCGGCTGCATTACGGCATTCTTGGGCAACCTCGGTGCGTCCCTGAATCATACAAATTTGTGCATATTCCTGATAGAGCCGAGCCAATTCGAGTTTCGGTTCGGCGGAGACAGGATTCGCATTGTACCAGTTGATGAGGAGTTGGAAGGCTTTGTCGGCATCTTGGCAATCCATGTAGAGAGCAGCCAACCCACGGTTGGCATCGACATGGTTGGCATTTTGGGCAAGACAGAGTTGATAATACTGAGCGGCATGATCGTATTGTTGCTGTGCCGCCGCCGCTTGACCTGACTGGAGCGAAACCTTTGCCGATTGATGGTACGTTGCGGCGACATTGTATAGGGCATTGGGATCATTCGGTTTCGCTTTGAGTGCCGATTGAAACGCTGTGATTGCTACATCGTAGCGGGCTTGACCGTAGTACCGTACCCCCTCGGCGGTGTGGTTCTGTGAAGCACAGCCTAGTACGAGCAATATCAACAACGAGAAAGTGCAAATTTCTTTCATCGCGGGAATCGTAGCGATTTTCAGGAAACGAGGCAAGAGCGTCTTAGTATCAAAACCGAAGCCGACCGGCAATCCAGAAATTGCTGCGGTTCGGGTTGCGGCGAAAACTTATCGAACCGTTTTCCGTGTAAATTGTCTCTCGACCACCGCCAAAGGCGTTGGAAATCGACAACGAAAGATCGAGGTACTCATTGAAAAACGCCGTCAAACCGTAATGAATCGAATGCCCACTCTGAATGGGCAAGCCTGTGTTGTATATGACAGACCTGTTTGGTGTTACGGCATGATTCCATTGGTATCCCATCCGAAAGGCAAGGATGTCCCAAGGACGATGTTCTACCCCCAATGCCAACGAATAGACCGCCCGTGAAATGCCCTGTTTCTTGACCGCCGGATCAAACGTTGACGGAATGTCGTACAACGCAGACGCGTGGGAGTAGTCGGAGTAACGAAAATCGGCGGCAAAGGTCGTCCTATCACTCCGTAATGTGTATGTTTCTTCATTCCGCAACGTATATGATGCTCCCAATGCGATACGAAATGCCGAATCCTGTGAAAACGAGAGCCGCTGAGAGTTGACGTTGCCGGTACGCGGATCAATCCAGTGGTACGTATATCGTTCAATCAATTGCGGTGTTCGTACACTGGCACCGAAACGCAGCCGCTCGACAGGCGTGTAATAGGCTCCCACTTGCATGCCGATTCCTGCTTGGCTTCGTTGAGTCTGTGTGACTGACCCGGTGGATGGACTAAATATCACGGGAAGCGTGGCGTTGGGTGTTTCGTCAATCGAAAAAATCGGCGACAATCCAAACGAAAACCGTTTGCTCTCGCGGTACGAGAATGTCGGAATGAATTCGTAACCCTGAAACCGATATTTGCAGATTCCGATCTCGTCTCCGACCGCTTGAGCACTTATCTTTTTTGCCCCGTATTCCGAGATTGCTAAGCCGGTAGTCCAACGGCTATCGGGATGTTGATAGGCATATGAAATTGTCGGAACGCGAATAATTCCTGTTTTTGGGGGACGAGATTTTTGCCTTTGTTCGGACGGCGGTCTCGAATAATCCGGGGATGAATCGTGAATGCCAATCCAGAAATATCCGTTATCGATCACGAACCACCCTTCATCGTTTAACCTTTGCCGTTCTCTATCTCGCGCATCACTGTCTTTATTGTCGTCAGAAACTACCGCGTATATCCAGAGAGCGGCAACAATGCCGACCCCAACGGTACCGGCAACGTATTCGTCGCCATACCATTTCGCATTATGCCGTCCCATGCCGAGTTGGATTTCCGATTTTTCGAGAAACGAGATCGTGGCGGGATTCCATTGTATCGCTCCGGCGGAGTCTCGCGGCAATGCTACGGCAGTCCCTGCCAATGAATGGTTGATCGGTCCGACACCGCTGAGAGTTATTTCTTGCGCAAGGATTGAGTCTGCTCTGTTCCCGCCGAGGAACAGAAGCAATGAAATGATGAGCCGAATCCAGCGCACCAGTAGCGTCCGCATGGGTTGAGGGTAGCAATTCTGGGGGGGCAAGTCAAGAGAAGTTCTTGCCACGGCTACGAAGGACACCACCTTGAAAAACGGTGTATTCCGGGTAGAATCCGGGGAAAGGAAGATGTTAGGCAGACCACTATATGGCGTTAATTAACACGAGCGATTTTCGGAAAGGGCTAAAAGTACAGATTGAGGGCGATCCGTACATTATGACGGAGTGCAACTTCGTCAAGCCGGGAAAAGGACAAGCCCTGTACAAATGCAAACTGCGGAATCTCACGAAGGGTACGACTCTCGACCGCACCTACAAGAGCGGCGATACGTTGGAGTCCGCCGACATCACCGAAATTGAAGCCCAGTACCTTTATAAAGACAATAAAGCGTTCACGTTTATGGATAATGAGTCGTATGAACAGTACGAACTTTCGTCGGAAATCGTGGACGATGCATGGAAATATCTCAAAGAGGGGATGCTCTGCAAAATGATGCTCTACAACAACAGTCCGATGGGGATCACTCCGCCGAACCATGTTGTCTTGCAGGTCGAATACACCGAGCCAGGCGTTCGGGGAAACACTGCCACGAATGTTACTAAACCCGCGAAGGTCGATACCGGTGCGGAAATTCTTGTGCCGAATTTCGTTGAAACCGGCGATAAAATCAAAGTCGATACCCGAACCGGTGAGTACATCGAGCGGGTAAAGGAGTGATTTCAGGGAGTTTAGAGGGCAAATAGTATTCAAGGAGAACTATCGATGATGGAAAACCCGATTGGTGTGTTTGCAAGTATTGATGCCGGACTGGGTGTACGGCTCGAAGTCGTTCGTGAACTTGGTATCAAAACGATACAACTCCACACCCCCCACAAGGAGAGTCGAACCGATGCGAATGCCCAAGCGTTCACGCAGAAACTTAAAGATTACGACATCACCGTGACTACAGTCTTTCTCGGCTTTGAAGGGGAGACCTACGAGTCCATAGCCCGATCAGCCGAGACCGTCGGTCTTGTTCCTACGGGAACCCGCGCCAGTCGGCTTGCCGAGTCTTGCGAGATAGCCGATTTTGCCGCGAAACTTGGTGTTTCCTCCATCGGGTCGCACATCGGTTTTGTGCCGCATGACCGGAAATCGGCAGAGTATAGTGCTGTCGTCGACACGGTGCGGACGCTCTGTGATCACCTGGCGAAGAATGGGCAAACGCTACACTTGGAAACGGGACAAGAGCCGGTTGATCTCTTGATGGCATTCATGGACGATGTTCAACGTCCGAACATTTTCATCAATTTTGATCCTGCAAACCTGATTCTCTATGGTATTGGCAATCCGTTGGAGGCTTTGCGGTCGGTCGGTAGCCGAGTTCGCGGGGTGCATTGCAAAGATGGAACGGCAACAACCGGTACGCCCGGTGTGGACTGGGGTTGCGAAGTGCCTTTTGGCACGGGGCAAGTCGATGTGGAGCAATTCTTGCGGATACTACATGAAATCGGCTACAAGGGTGCGCTGACGATTGAGCGGGAGATTCCTGCCGAACCGGAGCGGCAAAAGGCAGAAATCGGTCAAGCCGTCAGTCTCATCAACGAGTTGAAGGCAAAGATCGGGTAATCAAAATGAAAGCCGGGGACAAAGATGTAGGCTTTCCCTAGAAAATGATATGCCGATTTTCGTCATTGTACTTTCCGGCAACAAACTTGCTACGGTTTTCGATTTTTTTCGGCGAATATTCGGCTTGCCCGTTGTAAGAATTCCCGCTCCTCTGGTGTGAGTCCCGCTTCGCCTACTTCGCCGTAACGCTTTAAGATGTTGTCGAGTCGGCGATTGAATTCGTCCTCTTCCGATGTCGGGGACGTAGGCTCGTCCGGCGTATGAATCCGTACCTTCGGTTTACGTTTGGGTCGGTACGACGAGCCAAGCCTGCCCGTCAATTTTATTCCTTGTTTGAAAAAGAGAAGATAATAGAGCGTTCCGAAGGCAGCACCCGCAAGGTGAACAGAGAAGGCGATTTTTGCTTCCCCGAAACTTCCCGATGCTCCCATCGCATCCATAAAAACGAGGAGAAGCCCGATCCCCCACATCGGCATCGGCAGGATTCCCCAGAGCAAAAGCGTTTTGTTCGGATACATCCAAGCGTACAAGATGATGACACCGCAAACGCCGCCGGAGGCTCCCAAGCAACCGGCTTTTGGCGTATCGAGATTGATCAGCGCAAATACGATTCCACCTATGATAATTGTCAGGAGATAGAACGCGAGAAATTCCTGTCTGCCCAGTCGGGTTTCGACGTTTTCACCACGAACAAATCCAAACCCGCCGGGACCGATTCCGAGCATCATTCCATAACCGAACATCACGAGTCCGAACATATTGAAAACGATGTGCCATACATCATTCGGGCTATGAACAAAGCCATACGTCAAAAACCGGTAACATGAAGACAGATTTTTGACGTATTCTTCCCGCAACATGAGCAGTCCGGTGAGGTCGAGAGACAATAATCCATTGGCTAACCAAAGGGCGGCATTGATCGCAATGAGTATGACCGTTATCGACCAACCGTTTGATCGGGAGCGGCGGCGGAGTTTGATGTCCGTAATAGTGTAATCTTCTTGATAATAGTCCCGATCTCGTAATCCCATTGCGTGGTGTGTATAAATTGTTTGCGTTTATTATTATACCCCTCATCCTAACCGTCGCCAGTCCTGACGATTAACTACCATTTCCCACATTCACCAAAACGTTGTCAATGAGCCGCGTTGCCCCGAGTCGCACCGCGAGTAGAATCACCGCACCTGTGTCGATTGACGTAAGTTCTTGTAACGTAATAGGATCGGCAACAGCTATGTAATCAATCGTCATCCCGCCCGCCGCGAGAATGTTTGCTCGAATCATTTGCCGAATCGTTTCTGCCGATCGGATATTGTCGATAAGAATCATTTTTTCTGCGGCAAGAAGACTTTGTGGGAGAACCACTGCCCGGCTGCGTTCTACCTCCGAAAGGTACCGATTGCGGCTACTCATTGCCAATCCATCCGGCTCGCGGATCGTTGGTCCCATTACGATTTCAATAGGAACATTCAGGTCCGCAACCATTTTCTTGATGACGCAAAGTTGCTGATAGTCTTTTTGACCGAAAAACGCAATATCGGCTTGCGAAGCGAGCAACAACTTGAGCACGACAGTTGCCACTCCGTCAAAGTGCGTCGGTCGGATGGTGCCCTCAAAGGGCTGCGAGACTCCGCCGATGTGAACGGACGCATCGCAACCTGTCGGATACATTTCTGCAACATCCGGCACGAAAACAGCAGGTGAACCGGTTGATTTCAATAATCGCAAATCATTTTCCAGCGTCCGGGGATAACGGGTAAAATCTTCGTTTGGTCCAAACTGTACCGGATTGACAAAAATAGTTACAATCGTCGTGTCGCATTGCTCGTTGGACATTTTGACGAGACTCAAATGTCCGTCATGCAAAGCCCCCATCGTCGTAACTAATCCGATGCGTTTTCCCGATGAACGCTGTGTTTGGACAAATGAACGTAATTCCGAAAGAGTAATGAACATCGCACCGTACTAATACCCTTCGGTGAATTCGGTATCGAGAACCATACTGATACCTCCACCATGTCGGGCTGACGCACCGCTTTCGGCATTGAGATAGATTTTATCACGCAGAATTTCCTGAATCACCGTGTTCAGGCGATCACGTGTAGCCGTGGAACTACCGTATCCGAGATCGATCGCTGAAGGAGTTCCTTCATTGAGTGCAACGAGCCTTTTTTGAATCAATGTAGAAAGTTTGAACCGACCACCGATCTTGCGAATCAGTCCTTCATCTTTTAGTTCTTCAATCATCAGATAAGAATGCACTAGAAAACAGCCCCTCCATTGTATTCTGAAAACGAAAAGGGTAAAGGGGGTATAAAACTACGAAGTTTGGCCAGTCCGTCGACAAGTTTAGTTTTTCCATCCGAGTTTTCTTGCTGTTGGCATTGGATTATGGGAACATTTTTCTCGTACCTCTCGCAGGGTTCTCTCTCCTTGGTGCAACAGATTCGTCA
>Ga0123353_10017296_pt1 | contig 10590 bp, 9 predicted proteins | sample TergutLab28metaG_3_FD_92763 | JGI IMG/M metagenome (GOLD analysis project Ga0123353, IMG submission 92763) | Labiotermes labralis P3 segment gut microbial communities from Petit-Saut dam, French Guiana - Lab288 P3 | ecosystem: Host-associated > Arthropoda: Insects > Digestive system > Gut ... | reverse complement strand
CCCACAGGGTCAACATTAGGGTCAAGCGTAAAAACCGCGACTTTTGCTCTTCCTTCACCTTCCCGAACAATGTTCTTTATCTCTATTATTCCATCCTTTATCTCGGGGATCTCAAGCTCAAACATCTTGCGCAGCAGTCCGGGATGAGTGCGTGAAACTATTATTCTCGGCCCCTTGGTCGTCTGTCTCACATCAAGAAGGAAAAACTTCATCCTTTCACCAATAATATATTTTTCCCTTGCTATCCTCTCTTCTCGCGGAAGTATCCCTTCCGAACGCTCGCTCAAACGAACGACAACATGATCATTTTCAGACTTAACTATAACGCCCGACACCATTTCTCCTATGCGATTGACAAATTCTTCAAATATTATCTGCCTCTCCGCATCCTTCAGGCGTTGAATAATTACCTGACGTGCTGTTTGAGCGGCTATTCGTCCAAAATCCTCAGGGTTTACGGGAATTTTTACAGTATCTCCAACTTTAGGTTTAGGGGAAACCCCTTCTTTTACAGCGTTAGCAGCCGTTATCTCCAAATCAGGGTCAGCAACTTTCTTCACGACTTTTCGCATTTCAAAAACTGATATGAGACCATTTGCAGTGTCAACTAATACTTCGACATCCTGCTCTCCGCCGCGGTATTTTTTATACGCGGAAATCAAGGCAGCTTCAAAGCTTGAACGAATAAGTTCAGGAGGAAGTCCTCTCTCTTTCGTCAATTGAGACACCACACGTACAAAATCGCGCCCAAGCTGCATATTAAAACTCTCCCTTCTTATTTGCTTCTTCTTTTTCAGGAACCCAAACGAGATTCGCACGCGCTATCTCAGCAAGCGGGATTACCTGTTCAACCCCGTCACACTCTATTAAAACATTCTCTTTCGATTCATCCGTACCTATGATACTTCCGATTACCGTCCTTTTCGGAAGGATACGCAAGCGCGCAACCCGCCCCGAAAAACGCGCATAATCGGCGGGCGAAAATAACGGACGTTCAATACCCGGAGAACTGGCCTCTAATGTATAGTGTTCCTGGATTTTCTCGTCAAATTCCTCGTCAAGCATACGGCTGACTTTTCTGGAAACTGTTTCACAATCCCTTATATTTATTCCGCCCATTGAGTCGAACAGTATCCTAAGAATCAATTTTTCAGATTCCCTGACGAATGTAACCTGTACGCACTCATAACCCAATTCCTCGACTATTTTCCTTACAGCCGCGAATACGGATAATTTAACCGGATGGCTTACAGGAGACTGCCTGGATTTTTGCTTTTGCTTAGGTCTATTGAGCCTCATTCCCCGTCTCCTCCGGACTGATTCTTGAAAATAAAGAGAGTGGGCCTTGCCCCACTCTCAGAAAATTACTCTGTGTTCCACAGTTGAATTTTAAAATAAATCGCTCAAAAAGTAAAGCACTCAAAAAAAGAAACGTAACTGTATTGCCCCGGGTTAATTAAAAAAAGTAAATGCAACCCGTCACTTTAGGCTGCATTTACCTCACTATATGTTGCAGTTACTTTTTTAATCGACTGACAGCTACATTGCCCCGTACTTTTTAACAAAGACAAATTTATTGTTCGGGACGTCGACCTGCTGAATAACAGCCGGCTTGTCGAGCGGATTATGGGTTGTTGGATCCATCGTCAGCGTTCCGCTTGTCACCGATATATTCTTGAGGTTTGCGAGAGCTTGCGCAAGTTTTTCCCCTTCGAAAGAACCGGCAACTTTAACGGCTTCGGCTATCATTATCAGCGCGTCCTGCGCCATTACAGGATTGGGAAGCACTGGTTCCGCGCCGTAGATTTCCTTGTATTCCTTAACAAAAGCCTGAATATCCGGATCGTCAAGGTCAGTAAGATTTACAAAATAAGCTCCGTTGACCGCATCTCCCCCAAGGTCTATGATGTCAGGGCTCCCCCAGTTATCCGTTCCAAGAAGAACAGCTTTTATACCAAGGTCACGTGCCTGTTTAGCAGCCATGGCCGCCTCTTTCTGGCTTGTCGGAATAAATATTACATCGGGCTCCTGCTCCTTAATCTTTCCCAACTGCGCCCGATAATCAAGTTCCTCAGTTCTGAACGCCTCTTTCGCCACTACTTTTCCGCCCTTTTCGGCGAACGCCTCCTCGAAGTACCTTGAAAGCCACTGCCCATAGTCGTCTCCGACATCGTATAGTATAGCCGCTTTAGTCGCATTCAAATCATCAACCGCAAAACGCGCTGCCACTGTTCCCTGATATGGGTCTATGAAACAAGGGCGAAAAGCATACTGAAGCAGCTGTCCGGTTTTCTGGTCGATAGTAACGTATGGGTTTGTGGCAGTAGTGACGATCATCGGAATTTGCGCGCGTTCATAAACCGGAGCGGAAGCTATAGCTCTTCCGCTCTGGGCAGGGCCGATAACAGCTATAACTTTGTCTGCAACAAGTCTTCTTGCAACATTAACGGCTTCAACGGTATCATTACGATTATCGTAACGAACTATTTCTATTTGCTTGCCAAGAAGGCCACCCTCAGAATTCATCTTTTTGACCAGCATATCGATTGCATTGGCCTCAGATTGCCCCCACATTGACGCTCCGCCGGTAAGCGAGACCGTATGCCCTATACGCACAACTTCCGCCGCAAATGCAGCCCCTGCAAAACTAAGGGTTAACATTATCGAAAAACAAAAAATAACAAACTTTTTCATTAGATACACTCCCTTCAAGAATTTAGTATATTATACCTTACTTAAATGTTCCGGTATTACATCTCCTTCTAACAAATCCTCATAACTTTGACGTTTTACTATTATTTCAGCTTTTCCATCCCTGACAAGGATAACGGCAGGTCTCCTCATACGATTATAGTTATTCGCCATGGAAAATGTGTAAGCACCGGTATTGTAAAAAACTACTACATCTCCGCGTTCGGGCTCGGGCAATTTTATCGCTTCTATCAGGGTATCCCCGCTTTCGCAGCAATGCCCGGCAATCGCAAACTCCCGGCTCCCTTCCGCGTCAACTTTGTTCGCAATGACCGCGTTGTATTTTGCTCCGTAAAGGCACGGTCTCGGATTGTCATACATTCCTCCGTCAACATTTATCCACACACGGTCTTCGGGAGAATGTCCGGTTTCCTTGACGCTTTCGACGGAATAAAGTGTGATACCGGCTTCTGAAACGATCCATCTTCCGGGTTCGATCATGACTTTTGGCATGGGCAGCCCAAAACGTTCGCAATCCTCTGTTATCTTTGTCATTATCGGGTCGGTAAAATAAGCGATTTCAAGCGTTTTTACATCGGGAGACGGCGCCGTTCCCAAACCTCCCCCAATATCCAGCTCCCGGGTTTCAAACGCAATTGAGTCCCTAAGCTGTTTAATGTTATTTATCATCACTTCGGCCGACTTGATATGGGAATTTGGTTCAGAAATCATCGAACCGACGTGGAAATGGAATCCGTACAGGTCCAATTGCGGATGAGAGACCGCAAGTTTCACCGCCTGCTCCAGATTATCTCCGATCAGTGATATGCCGAACTTTCCCCCGGTATGAGACGTCCGCATTGCCACATGAGTATCGGGATCAACCCCCGTCGCCACACGTATCAGGATTGGCGCGCGAATTCCCAGTTTGCCCGCGATATCCACTACTTGTGATATTTCCGGTATGTTATCGATAACTATCCTGCCAACTCCCCGTAAGAGCGCTTCTGTTATCTCCTCATCGGACTTGGCGCTGCCGTGAAGCAGAGTCCTTTCCATGCTAAAGCCGGATTTATACGCAGTATAAATCTCTCCGCATGAAACCAGGTCAAGCCCGAATCCTTCCGATTCAATTATCCTCGCCATAGCCATCGTGAGGAAAGCCTTACCTGCATAGTACGCATCAGTATTTTCCCATTTATCGAGAAATTTTTCCTTCACCTCACGGCAGCGCGCGCGTATTATATCCTCGGACAAAACATAAAGAGGAGTTCCAAATTTTCGGGCCAATTCTATTACGTCGCACCCTCCCCAGGTCAAATTGCTCATAATATGCTTGGCCTCCCTATCGAAAAATACTTAAAACCGTTTCTCTTCATTTCCGAAGGCGAATATTGATTTCTGCCATCGAATATAACGGCTCCATTTAAAAGAGCCTTCAATCTTTCAAAGTCCGGTTGTTTATAGATATCCCATTCGGTGAGCAGCACAAGCGCGTCAGAGCCGTTGACAGCGTCATATTGATCGTGAACGTATATGACGTTAGGCAAATCTCCAAGCGCTTCATGCGTTTCTTCAATGGCCTTCGGGTCATGAGCCCGAACCGCCGCGCCACTCTCTGCAAGAGAACGAATCAAAGCCTGCGCGGGAGCATCTCTGACATCGGAAGTCTTGGGTTTGAACGCAAGCCCCCATAATCCTATAGTTTTACCTCTTAAACCATCCCTCCCGTAGTATTTTGAGATCATTGAAAATAGCACTGTTTTCTGAGATTCATTGACATCCTCGACCGCCTGTAAAATTCTTGGGAAATACCCTTCCTTGCTGGCAAAATCTTTGAGTGCGCGGACGTCTTTGGGGAAACACGAACCTCCGTAACCGCATCCGGCGCGCAGAAAAGGATAACCTATGCGATTGTCGGAGCCTATTCCGACTCTTACCTTTTCTATATCCGCCCCTACATAATCGCAAATGTTCGCTATTTCATTCATAAAGGAAATCCTCGTCGCCAACATCGCGTTCGCCGCATATTTGCTCATTTCAGAGGAACGTATATCCATAAAAAGCAGTTTTTCAGGGGGCAGGAAATTATAAAGCTCCTTCATCAATTCTGCTGCCCTCTCAGAATCTGTCCCAACTATCACACGGTCAGGCTCAAGAAAATCACGGACAGCGCTGCCCTCCCTTAGAAATTCCGGGTTGGAAACCACATCGAAATATATTTCCTCGTTTAATTTTCTGGCATTAAGTTCTTCTGATATAAGGTTCCTTACCATCTCGCAAGTATTGACCGGAACGGTGGATTTCACTACAACAATGAGAGCTTCTTCGACAGACCTGCCTATAGTCCTTGCGACTTCCTGCACATAGGAAAGGTTTGCGGAACCATCAGAATTTGACGGAGTGCCAACCGTAATAAAACAAATTTGTGAACCTTTTAGAGCCTCCGGAATGGACGTCGTAAATTCAAGCCTGCCAGCCTCAGTATTGTTGCAAATTATCTCCGAAAGCCCCGGCTCATAAAAAGGTACTTCGCCTTTTTTCAGCTTATCAATTTTTTGAGTTTCTTTGTCGACGCATCTGACATTATTGCCAAATTTTGCAAGGCAAACACCGGTCACCAAGCCGACATAACCTGTCCCCACAACTGTAAGCCTCATGAATTAGTCTCCATCATCATTACTTAGTATTTTTGAACGGCGAATCTTGTTTGTATATGCAAAAGAATTCTCAAACATGATTATTAGAATTCTTTTGCTCCTGAAGAACGTACTCATCAATAAAACTTGCCTCAGCCTCAACAGAGTTTTCAGGCTGGCAATACGACAAGGAATGAGAAATTGATTCCGGCTCCGGAAGAACAGGTTCGTCAATAAATTCCACTTCAGCTTCAATCCCTATGCTTCTGCAAATGGATGTAAGAATATTTTTTGCGTTTTCATTCGAACGAGCTAAAAGTTCGCCGGAACTTGCTTCTGCCTCAACATCGAGAATGTTTGCCGCTATGGATTGGTTCTGATCATCTAATAACAGGGGATTGAAAATACCTGAACGCTGATCGTATACATCTATACTTTTCATATCCGCCGTTACATCCAAGATCCTGCTGTAAGGCAGCGTGATTTTAACTTTTCCGGAAACATACTGCGTAATACTGGCTTTTGACAAATCCGTTCCAACTGCAATATTTCCTGAATACTTAAGAATAAACTTTTTATGGGTTCCAGGTAATTGAAAGCCAAACAGCGAACGAAAATCCTCATACGTGACTATTGAATGAAAGTTTTGGCGAAGAGTGGCAAGATCACTAACTTCCTGAATACCATTCATGAGCACGGAAGATATATCTTTAACCGAAGCCTTGCCGCGTCTCAGCACGTACACATTTATCCCTATCGATATCGCAATAATAGTAATCAAAACCAAGATAATAAAAGCTGTCAAGACAAATCACTCTCCTTAATAATATTTGCCGCAATCGCGCGCACTTCTCCAATCGGCATATCATATTCCGCCGCTATACGTTTAAGGTCATCATGTTCCGGAGTAACTCTCAATACCCTATCCCCCAACCTCGAGCTCTTCATTCTGATTAATCCGTAAGGGGTATCAACTTCTTCCGTCCGCCAAAAAAGTTTGCTCCGGGAAACTACATTATATCTTACCCCCTGCGTAGTCGTATGACGCAGTATTATTTCGGCTGCTGTTTCTTTATTTTCAGGAGGTACAAGGCAACAGAATTTCTGCGCCGGCCTGTTCTTTTTCATAAAAATAGGTTCCATCCAGACATCAAGGGCGCCGTTTTTAAATAGCTTATCCATTGCCGGAAGATAATCCTGCGGCATCATGTCATCTATATTTGTTTCAATCAAAACGCAAAAGTCATTATCGCAAGATTCTTCTCCTGACTCTATCAGAACAACCCTGAGAACGTTCGGGATATCCCTGCTCACTTTTTTCCCAACCCCATAACCCGCAAATACTACTTTTCCGGAAGGCATGGATGAGAAAGCAGAAGCAAGAATCTTTATAAGTAGTGCTCCTGTCGGGGTCGTTCGCTCCATTTCCTCTCCTATTGAGAAAACCGGTAAGCCTTTTAAGAGCTCCAATGTAGCCGGAGCTGGGACTGGAAGTATTCCATGAGCGCAATTAACGGTTCCTGATCCAACATTGATGTTCGAAGATATCACCCTTGGCCATTTCAGAAGATCCATCAGGATAAACGTCCCCGCAATATCCACTATGGAATCAATAGCGCCCACTTCGTGAAAATGTACTTCATCTACGCTTATACCATGAACTCTTGCCTCGGCTTCCGCAAGGACGGCAAAAGCATGTATGCTTTCCCTGATCACGCGTGAAGGCAAAGTACTGTTTAAAAATATTTTCTCGATATCGCTAAAATTCCTGTGAATATGATGGGGAGAATCCTCAGATAAAACATGCGCTTCACAATCATCGTATACACGGAACGATACTCCTGAAATTCCTCCCCTCGCATCATTCTTCAGTTCTATGCAATAGCTTTCGAGAGGCATTTTAGAGAGCTCTTCCCTGAACCTCCGTTCTGCGGTTTCAGTTCCGACTGCGGAAGCCAGGAGAGAGAACAAAGCTGCAACCATCATATCACCGGCAGCGCCGGCATAGGCATCAATGTAAATGGTCCTCAATCTTTTCCACCCCCAAAATCCAAATCAAGGTTTCGGTTCGAGAGTTTTTTACTGCGCATATAAGAATTCCCGCCAAAGAATATATCTTTAGTCCCGGTTGCTTTCTTTTCTTTTTCTTCATCTATAATTCTTTCTTCGCTCCTCCCGGAAGGCACAGCGTCATGTGTTAAAAACTTGAGTCCGCCTTTACTCTCACAGGTTATGATTGGGCGAAGCCCGCTATCACAAAAATCTGCTACTTCTTTTACTTCAGGGACATATACGGATCTGTCCTGCTCACAGGCATAACTGATATCCCTGCCAAAACCGATTTTTTCCAAAAACTTCGCATGGACTGCGGTTCGTATGTTATGTTCAAAAGAACCCATAGAATTCTTCCATGCATTAAGCGCGATGACAGCTCCGTCTGACATAACGCAATCCGGCAAAAAGCCGCAGAGTTTTTCAATTAACAGCCCTGCGCATATAGTATCATCAACACCCGGTCGTCCCAAGCGCCCTGCGCATAATATGCCTATATGGCGACCTTTTGTAATGGCTGAATCCAACGCGAATAAAGCATTTCTGGCGCATACGATATAAACGGCTGCACCGGTTGAAACCGCCTTAAGTATAGCTTTCGTTCCGTTAGTTGTAGCCATGATGGCTGTTGGTCTCCTGCTCGTCATTTGCTCATCGATTTCGAGCGGGGAGTTTCCTGCGTCAAACCCATCCGGAGGGACAGAATTTTTTTCTCCCATAAGCAGAGGCAGATAACCCTCTTTGAGCATCCTTTCCTTAAGCGAAAGAGCCGAGTCAATCGACATTTCCGGATATAATTCCTTTCCTCCGCGCTCAAACCAGGAAACAATGGTCGTGCTTGCCCTGAGCAGATCCAAAACCAGCCATACATCAACTGTGGGCAGAGGTTCGCTTAACGAAAGCGCCGCCTCTATCTCAAACATTTTGTTTTTTAAAGAAGAGTTACCTTTTATCATTAGCAATACTCACTCTCCGTAGGAAAAACTTTTCGGTATCATATAATTTAATTATAGCAATTTTTTTGCGGCTTTGTATCGTCTTAATAATTCTTCCTTCAACCTATTTGGCATGTTTGGGTTTTCGGCTATCAGTTTCTCGCTGAGCCCGGCTGTCTTTGCCCACAATTTCTCGTTTTCATAAAGCCCAAGCAAGCTGAACTCAACATGAGACCTCCACTCAGAGTCGGGATATATCTTAATAAACCGCTCAAGGCAGCCAATCGCTTCATTTACATTCGGCTCATCAAAACCATCCAGGTGAAGCTGGGAAAGTTTCCACAGGGCTTCCTGCGCAAACTCGGTACTTGAACATTCTTCCGCCAATTTTCTGTACAACATGGCTTTTGCCGCTGGGTCATCAACGTTCCTTATCTCAAAGAGTATTTGTTTTGCCATTTCTTCTTTACCGATATCATTCAAACTTGCTGAAGTTGATTTATCGCCTTGATCAGCATCATTCCCCGCACTCATGACAACAGCAGCCATATTCAGGGCGAAGCTTATAAATACAACGCTTATAAACAGTAAAAGTTTAGGTCTCATTACGCACACCTACTCTCAAAAATAGCAGCTCATATTATGAGCTGCTATCTATTATACACAAAACCAACTTATTTTATGCTAATAAATTATATCAAGCGGAGGGAAAACTATTCCTTGCAGGATTCGGTATGCTTCGGTATCATTAAGTTCTTCTCTTCCAATCGCGTAGTCTATCGCCATTTTGCCGGAGTAATCCATTTCTTTGGAGTCAGCCCCATATCTCAGTAGAGTTGTTATCATTTCAGCGGAGTTCTTGTGTGCCGCCAGCATGAGCGGTGTAATACCGTTTTCGTCCTTCGCGTTCACATCAGCCCCCGCGTCAATGAGAATCGCCGCTAATTTTGGAATGTTGCCAAACGCCACCAACATGAGCGGTGTTTTTCTGCTGGCAGTTTGCGCGTTTACATCCGCCCCCGCGTCAATAATGACTGATAATACTTCCGAATTTGAGTTGTTGCTTGCCGCTATCATAAGAACCGTATATCCGCCTGCATTCTTCGAATTTACATCCGCACCCGCCTCAATGAGAGCTTTTATTACTTCCGGATTAGAGTTCCATTCCGCTGCCAGCATTAGCGATGTATTTCCGTTTACATACTTCGCGTTTATATCCGCACCCGCCTCAATAAGAGTTCTTGTTATTCCAGAATTCGTATTCCATTCCGCCGCCAATATAAGCGGTGTGCTTCCATTTACATCCTTTGCGTTTATATCCGCACCAGCTTCAATAAAAACTTTTATCACTTCCAGATTGGAGTTATCCCATGCCGCAAACATAAGTGGCGTAATTCCAACAATATTCTTCTCGTTTACATCCGCGCCAGCCTTAATTAGGGCTGACAGCACTTCTGGATTGGAGTTTTTCCACCCTGCAAATGTAAGCGGCGACATTCCATTTTCCGTTCGTGCGCTTATATCAGCACCGGCTTCTATGAGGGCTGTTATTACTTCAGGGTCAGGGTTGTCCCGCGCCGCTGCCATAAGTGGTGTATACCCTTTAAAATACCTGTCATTCGCATCCCTTGCATTCACATTTGCCCCGTTTACAACAGCATCCTTGATTTGCTGCAAAGAACCTGCTTTGCATAGTTCCAGGAAACCGGGATCGCTCATCGCGGCAAACGCTACTTTTGAAAGCAGCAAACACATGAGATAACAAAAAAAACAAACGGTAAATTTTACACTCCTAATAAGATTCACTCCTCCCAACACTTTTCGCGATATTTTCACAAACGATTAGTCCACTATATAATAACTTCCCTTCCGTTTTCATGCCTCAAAGCGAGGCGCACCTCATCGAAAGAAAGCTCTCCAAGCTTCATTCTGCTGCATCTGGTACGTGAGATCTGGTCAATTTTATGAGAGTCGGACGATCTTATGAATGTCCTGTCCGGATATTTCTCATACCATCCGGTTATTTCACTTTCGGCTACCAGCGCCGATAGTTCTATGGCGCTGCATTGAAACTCGCCCGGCAACGGCCCTAATACTGTCTCATATGAAAACGACTGCTTGTCAATATGAGCCATGATTACAATACATCCATTTTTCAGAGCCTCGGAAGAAATCTCATCCACAGTCCGCATTGCTCCCTGTATCAAAAGCACTTCTTCATGGTCAAGAATATTATTGTCCTTATCCACGATAAGCTGATAACCGAACTTGTT
>Ga0123353_10017293_pt1 | contig 10591 bp, 9 predicted proteins | sample TergutLab28metaG_3_FD_92763 | JGI IMG/M metagenome (GOLD analysis project Ga0123353, IMG submission 92763) | Labiotermes labralis P3 segment gut microbial communities from Petit-Saut dam, French Guiana - Lab288 P3 | ecosystem: Host-associated > Arthropoda: Insects > Digestive system > Gut ... | reverse complement strand
AGGGGCTCTGCCCCTCCAAACCTCCCCGCAAGGGGGTTGAACCCCCTTGACCCCGCAATTTGAGGGGTGCAGGGGCATCATGCCCCTGCCGGGGGAGTCTGAGGGGGCAGAGCCCCCTCAGAAGGTTTGGAGCGGAGCCCCGCATTTTCATTTTATGCAAAAACCCGACCTCTCCCTTTTTCCCGCTGAACCTGGCGTGTACCTTTTTAAGGACGCGTCCGGCAAAATTATTTATGTGGGCAAGGCACGCCGCCTGCGCCACCGTCTGGCGTCCTATTTCCGCGACGGTTCGGTCCTGACCGTCAAAACCCGGCTTATGCTGGAAAAGGCGGAAAGCATTGATATTCTGCGCACGGCAACGGACAAGGAAGCTCTGCTTCTGGAAGCCAGCCTGATCAAAAAGCACCGGCCGCGCTACAACATAGTCCTGAGGGACGACAAGGAATACCTGCTCTTCCGCATCGGCGGCTCTCACCCCTACCCCAGGGTGGAGGTGCTGCGCCGCAACCAGCGCCGGAATAAAAGCCAAGACAAGGGCGAACGTTGGTTCGGCCCCTTTTCCTCCGGTTTTGCCGCGCGGGAAACCTGGAAGCTCATCCACAAGCATTTTCCCTTGCGCCGCTGCCGGGATATCTCCTTTGCCAACCGCACCCGACCCTGCCTGTATCATGACATGGGCCTGTGCCTCGCGCCCTGTGTACTTCCCGTGCCGCCGGAGAAATACCGTTATATGCTGGACGAAGTGGGCCTGCTCCTGTCCGGTAAATCGCGGGAACTGCTGGACAGCCTTAGCAGAGAAATGATCCGGGCCTCCGGGGACATGCGCTTTGAAGAGGCGGCCGTGTTGCGGGATCGCATCCGGGCCGTGGAACGCACCATTGAACGTCAGTCCGTTGTACTCGGCGGCAAACGCACCCTGGATTTGATCGGCGTGGCTCAAGCGCCGGAAGGTCTGGCCCTGGGCGTGGTGTTTGTGCGCGAAGGTCTGCTCATCGACGGCAGAAATTTCTTCTGGCCCGGCCTTTCCGTTGAAGACACCCCCGAACTGCTTGGGGGCTTCCTTTCTCAGTTTTACCTTGACCGTCAGGGACTTGGCGAAAGCATTCCCCCCCGTGTGGTCGTGCCCTGGCTGCCCGAGATCGGGCAAAACAGCACGGAAGGTGATGAAGGCGGACCCGGTATTTCCGTTGCCGAATTGGAAGCGGCACTGGCGGAAGTACGCGGCGGCTCGGTGCACATCACCCGGCCCAGAGACGCTGATGAGGATCGCCTGCTGCTTATGGCCGCGTCCAATGCCCGTGAGGCTGTAAAAAGCACGACCCATGCAAACATGGCTGAACTGCTGGCCAAGTGTTTCCGCGCGCCGGGACCCATCCGCCGGATCGAGGTGGTGGACGTTTCGCACACCGGCGGGCAGCAGACCAGAGCGGGCATGGTGGTTTTTGAGGATGGGCAGCCGGTTGCGCAATCTTACCGCACCTATGCCCTGGACGAAAATCTGGCCGAGGCGGAAGCGGGCGACGACTATGCCGCCCTTGCGGCCTGGGCCAAACGTCGCGCTACCGGGGCGCAGGAAAACTCCTGGCCGGATCTGATCCTTGTGGACGGCGGCAAGGGCCAGCTTGCAGCGGTTTATCGCGCCTTTTCCGAGGCCGGAATTCGCGCCGGTTCGCAGGAAGGCGATGCTTTTATGCTGGCCTCCATCGCCAAAGCCAGAAATGATGACGGCAAGGCCGACCGCAGGGCCGGCAGCGTCAGCGATCGCATTTTTTTACCCGGCAGGAGCAACCCCCTTGCCCTCCCGGCCGGGAGCCCGGAACTGCTCTTTCTGCAACGAATCCGGGACGCGGCCCATGACTTTGTCATTGGACGCCATCGCCAGGCCCGTGCCGCGGCAACCCTGTCCGGCGAACTTACCCGTCTGCCCGGGGTCGGTCCCAAATTGGCCCGAGGGTTGTTTGAACGTTTTGGTTCCCTGGCCGCCATGGCCGATGCCGGGGAAGACGCCCTGGCCAGCGTGCCCGGTATCGGCAAGCAGCGGGCCAAGGCCATTGCCACACGCCTGTCCCTGCTGGTGGAGAAGAATGAGGAATGAGCTTGGAGGGGGAAGTTATATTTTTTGGAGGGGCTCTGCCCCTCCAAACCTCCCCGCAAGGGGACTGAGTCCCCTTGACCCCGCAACTTCCTGAAAACAGCGAAGCTGTTTTCAGGAAAATTAGGGTAGCGCCTCAGTTTGCTGTCAGACGAGGAAGGCGCAGCTTTGCGCGATGGGGGCTGGGCTCTTCGGCCCTGCCCCCGGAGCGCAAACAAGCCTGACGAAGTATCACAGCAAACTGAGGCGCTACCCCTTAAAATAAACCGGGCAAGGTCAACTCCCCGCGCCTCTTTCTGCGCCGGGCAATGACCCGCTTAAAGGTAGTGGGCTGAACGCCGAAGCGGTAGCTCCACAAAGAGCAGCTTTCCTTGGCGTCACATTCGCGCACTTCGCGGCGGCTGCCCGCGCAATCCAGGCAGAAGCGCCGAATGACGCGCAACGACGGAGAAGCGGGAGAGGCGGAATCGTTTTCCGTCGCGCCCTCGTTCCCGCGGCGATAGGGAAACAATATGCAGGAAGCGTCCTTGCAAGCGCTGACCGAAGGCACATGCCCTCCCTGACAGTCAAGGCAGAACCGGCGCAGCGCCCGCGAGGCTTTGTCAGACATGGTCGTGCGGGAGTTGAGGCGGTATTGTTATCCGCAGCATTTTTTGTACTTTTTACCGCTGCCGCAGGGACAGGGATCGTTACGCCCCACGCGCGGCCCTTCCCGGCGGTAAGGCTCCTGGCCGTGCACATGCCCGTCCACGTAAAACCACCGGCCGTCCTCCCGGACAAAACTGGCGTCTTCCCGCAGTTCCTGGGGCGTATCCTTGATCGTGAAGCGCGCGGTAAAGGATACCTGGCCTTCATCGTCCGTCGCTCCCGGGCTGGCCGAGTGCACTTCAAGTTCGGTCCAGTTCACATGGCCGGCCCATTGCGCTATCTCTTCTTCCGAAACACCGTCGCGATGCTCCGGGTGGGTAGATTCCACAAGAAAGGGATAATTGCGTTGACAGTGCGCCGTGAAGCGGGCGCGCATCAACTCTTCAGGCGTGCGGGCCGCAGCGGGATTTTCCATAACCGGTCCGCAGCAACCGCCAAGCTCCTTGCCCGACCTACAAGGACAGGACTGTGGGGTATTTATCTGTTCTTCCATAGCTGTTTCCTCCGTCCGTCTGCATGTCTGTGCCAGAAGCACGGCCTGCGGGCAAGCAAAATTTGGTAATACCTCAGTTTGAGCAATGCCGGTAGTGTCTCAGCTTGGCGTCAGACGAGGAAGGCGAGTTTTTGCGAGGGAGGGCTGGGCTCTTCGGTCCTGCCCCCCGAGCAAAAGCGACGCCTGACGAAGTATCACGCCAAGCTGAGACACTACCGGGCCGCTCTCTCCATTGCCTCTCTCCATTGCCTCTTGCTCTGGCTCATGATAGGTTGTACCTTTCCTCATTCAGCTTTTTAACGAGAATGTCCTATGCTGCAACGGTCGGTGTCTTTTTTACTGCTCATCTTCTTTCTCGTTCTTCCGGGCTGTGCCAAAACTCCCGAAGGAGCCGCGACGCGCAAAAACAATCCCGGCACAAATGCGTCGGCTGAAGCGACTCACATGCCCAGGGCCGATCCCGCGTATCTTCAGTATATGGAACGCCAGTCCATGCTTCTACAATCCTCGGAGATGGCCAAGATTGTTTCCGGCAGCGAACTCGCCTGGCGCTCCTCAGCCGGCGCCGGAGGCCCTGCGGGCATGTTGGATTACGCGGACAACTGGCTGTTTATCCATCCCATGACCGTGCTGACCACCAGCCGGATGACGGTGTTCGGCCAGTTGGCTTCGTCCGCCACCTGGCCCATGCTGCGCGAACTTGGCGTGCGCGGCCTGTACGTCGCGCCCATACAGGGCAGCGGCGCTTTGTGGGCCAAGGAACGCACCGGGTTCGATACCGGAGATGATGTGGTCCAGTATGACTTTTCCCGTGCTGTGGGCAATGAGGATCAGTACAGACGGCTCATGAACTCCCTCATTGACCAGAATGTCCTGCTCGGTTCGGATTTGATTCCCGGCGCTACCGGCCTCGGCCCGGACTTTTTTCTGGCCGTGCGCAACGTGCGCGAGTATCCCGGCATCTATTGCATGGTGGAAATTCCCCAGCAGTTTTGGAAGCATCTGCCGGACATGACCGGGGAATGGGGCGGGGCAGCTCTGGGCCAGGCCCAGATAGAGGCCCTGAGCCGGGAAGGCTTGCTGCCCAAAGCCATGCGGGATGACATGTCTCCTTTGGGCCGCCCCGGCGGCTGGGCCGCCACCGGCGGCATCCGGGGCATTGACGGCAACATTTACCGTTGGGTGTACCGTTTCCACAACACGCCCGATTTTGCCGTACTGAACTGGGAAGACCCTTCCCGGGCCGCGCACCGCATTCTTTCCGGCAGCGCCGTGCGTCAGGTCGGCTTGCAGGGGCAGGCGCTGCTCGGTATGCGCTTTGAGGCCCTGCAGGGCCTGGAAGCAGCGCACGAAGACGCCGTGGGCAGTTCTTTCAGCGTTGAACCGGCGCGCACGGCCGCGCAGTCAATGGGTCGGGAAGTGCACCGCTACGGCGGCTGGAGCTGGACCCGTGACGACAGCCTGCCCTTGCACAGTCTGAGCAGCTACCTGTCTTCGGGCGTTGACTATATCTATGACAGCGCCTTTTCCCCCGGTGCGGAACATGCCCTGCTCTCGGGCGACGCCAGTTTGCTCAGGTTCATGGCGGACGAGGCTCTGCGCCTGCGAGTCCCCTTCCACCGCCTGATACACGTCATGCCCAACCAGGATGGCATCAATTATTCTCTGCCTCATCTGAGTTATCTGGCCGCGGGAGCAGGCGGAGGAGAAGCCGCCTCTTTCCGGCAGGCTATTCAGAACGTGATGCGTTCTCTTGCCGCCAAGGCCAATCCTCCGCTGGTGCAGAACAACCACCTGTACGCCACCGCTCCCGGACTCGCCGCCCTGGCCCTTGACGCCACTTCGTTCAGTGAGGCCCAGGCCAAAATCGAGGAGATTGAAAAGGGGCACAGCCTGCTCGTGTTTTTCAAGGCCATGCAACCCGGCGTTGTGATGCTGACCGGGCAGGATTTGAGCGGTGTCCTGCCCTTGCAGTGGGGTGGCGGCACGGTGCAACCTGCGGCGTCAAGCCGGGGCGGTTACGGACTTACCTTCGGGACCGCGGGCCTGCCCGTGACCACGCAGGGCATGCCCAGAGCGCCCCAGTTGTACCCCGCGCCGGACATGCAGGTTCAATTGCGCGACTCCTTCATGCAGCGCATCGGGTCGATTCTCCGGCCCCGGACGCAGGCAGGCATCGCCAAGGGCAGCCTGATCGCCCGTCCGGACACTCGCGGCAAGGGGAGTATCGCCTTGCTCACGCGTCTGCCGGACGGTAAAGGCTTTTTGTTGTCCGTTTGCAATTTCTCCCGCGAACGGGTTACGGAAAATATTTCTCTGAGCGGCGTTTCCGGCCTTGGCTCCGCCCTTTCCCGGGTTTCGCCCATTGCCCTTGGCGGAAGCCATAAGGTTACCGGCCCTCAGACAGTCAGCGTAACCCTGGGCCCCTGGGAAGGCCGCGCTCTCCTGCTGGGCGGCGCTTCCGGCGGCCCCGTCGCGTCTGATGAAGAACAGGTCACTCCCATTCCCACAGCGCCTGAAGTGCCTCCCATGCCCCAGGCAAAGCCGCAGCCGGAAAGGGGATCAACCGTCCCCAAGATAGTGTTGGATGATCCGCCCCCTTCGGACCCGGACATTGCCCCGCTGCCCATGACCGATGAGGAAGAAAGGGATGAAGAGGCGGATGCCGTGCCGGAACCGGATGCCATGCCGGAACCGGAAAAGGTTCTGGAAGCTCCCAAAAAAGTGACGCCCAGTAAAACAGGCGCAGCCCCTCTCGACTAAGTGAGAACCTATGCGATACCGTATCATCCTGGGAGTAGCAGCCTGTATCGTTGCTTTGGATCAGGCCAGCAAATTTATCGTGGAGCGTACCATCGCCCCTTACGAGGTCATTCCTGTGACCGGTTTTTTCAACTTGGTAAATGTGCGCAACTATGGGGCCGCCTTCGGCTTTTTGAACGATCCTGACCTGAACTGGCAGTTCTGGTTTTTTCTCGTCGCCACGCTCCTGTCCGTCGGCATCATCTTGTATATCGCCAAAAAGGCCGCGGACAAGGACAAAACGCTGTTTTTCGCCCTCGCCTGCATTCTGGGCGGGGCCATTGGCAATCTGGTGGACCGGGTCCGCTACCGGGCCGTGGTGGATTTTTTGGACTTTCATTACGCGGGCTGGCACTGGCCGGCCTTTAATGTGGCCGACATCGCCATTTGCATCGGGGCCGGGCTGACCGCTCTCCTGATCTGGCGATACCCCCCGCCCGCGCCATCCGACAATTCCGCGAAATAGCACTGGACCACGGAGCACCCATGACACCCACAGTCATCCTGGTATTTCTCGGCATCGGGCTTTTTGCCATACCCAATCTGTTCGGCATCTGGCATGCTTTTCACCGCGTGTTCCCCACGCCGCAGGAACGGCTGATCTGGGTGGCCGTGTGCGTGTTTGTGCCGGTCATCGGCGGTGTAAGCTATCTCATTTTCGGCTTGCGCCGTGCCCGCAAATGGGATCCGGCCAAGGACGGCGGCACGCCTGATCGCGAGGATGACTCGAACTCCTGACCGAAAAGAGGCTCCGGTAAAAAGAATACCTTAACGCCCCTGCGAGGGGCCGCAGGCCGCGCCGGTAGGCGCTTCGAGCGACACAGGCGGGCGCAGGGAGCTCTGCTCCCGGAGCATATTCCCGCCAAGGAGCGGAAGGAGGCAGGGCCACTTGCTTTTCTGCCTAATTTATTGCATCCAAAAAGGTATCGTCATTGTTGCTCCGGCCCGGCGTGGGTCGCAAGCAGGACATGAGCGCGACAGCGCGACACACATTCAAACACGGACGCTATGCATGAAACGAATCCTTTCAGCGTTTTTTCTCCTGGCCCTTCTGGTCCTGTCCGGCTGCATGACCACGGGCGGCGGCGGTGGCGGCGGCAACGCCAACCTGAGCGCCAGACTCGACAGGCAGGAGCAGCAAATACAGATGCTCCTTTCCCAGGTCGGGCAGGTGGAGCAGGTTCTGCCCGGACAGGCGGAAATGTGGTCGCAGATGCAGACCATGCGCCAGGAGCTCAACATGCTCAATGGCAGGATTGACGATTCCCAAGGCGGCGGCCTGGAAATGATTCACGAGCGGCTCAACCGCATGGAAGCCGCGTTGCGCCAGATGGGTTCACAACTGGGCGTTAACGTGGATGCCTTCACTACCTCGAGCGCGGGCGGCTTTGCCTCCCCGCATACTTCCGACACCCCGTTCCCGCCTTCCGGCGGGGCGGGCGTGACGCAAACGGCTCCCGCCGAGGCTTCCGGCGACGGGGACGCCGCCACCGCCTTGTATGACGCCGGGATCAAGGCCTTTGACAGCAGGCGCTATACGGACGCAGTGGTTGCCTTCAAGGATTTCGCGGCCGCTCATCCCAAGCACAGGCTGGCGGGCAACGCCTATTTCTGGCAGGGCGAATCTTATTTCCAACTCAAGGATTATGCCCGCGCGGCCCTTGCATATCAGGAAGTCATCGTCAAGTTTCCGGGCAGTTCAAAAATGCAGTCTTCCATGCTCAAGCAAGGCATGGCTCTGTATCACGCGGATAAAAAGGCCGCCGGCCGCGAACGCTTGCAGGAGCTCGTCAAACGCTATCCCAACAGCCCTGAAGCCGGTCGCGCCAACCAGTTTCTCGCCCAGAACAAATAGTTTTCATTCCAGATGCTCAAAGCGCCATCCAAAAACTCTTCCAAAACCCTGGTCATCAAGCTCGGCACCAGCGTGCTGACTCAAGGCACTCGCGCCCTTAATCGCGCCCACATGCTGGAGATAGTGCGTCAGTGCGCTCTGGCCCATGAAGCGGGGCACCGCGTGATCATTGTCACCTCCGGGGCCATTGCCGCCGGAAGGGAACACCTGGGCTATCCGGATCTGCCGCCCACGATGGCTTCCAGGCAGCTTCTGGCCGCTGTGGGACAAAGCCGCCTGATCCAGCTATGGGAACAATTGTTTTCCATCTATAACCTGCATATCGGGCAGATGCTCCTGACCCGGGCCGACCTGGAAGATCGGGAGCGCTTTCTTAACGCCAGGGATATGCTGCATGCCTTGCTGGAAAACGGCATCGTGCCCGTGATCAACGAGAACGACGCTGTGGCCACTACGGAGATCAAGGTTGGGGACAATGACAATCTTTCCGCCCTGGCAGCCATTCTCGCCAATGCCGACCTGCTGCTTCTGCTGACCGATCAGGAAGGGCTTTTCACGGCTGATCCGCGCAACAACAAAGACGCCGTCCTGATTCCCCGCGTCGAACATATTGACGATTCCGTGCGCGCCTTGGCAGGCGGGTCTGCATCAGGGCTCGGCACCGGCGGCATGTGGACCAAAATCCAGGCTGCGGAAATCGCCACCCGGGCCGGGATCACCGTGGTAATTGCCTCGGGCGCGAAACCTCCGGTCATCCGTAAAACCCTGGAGGGCAAAGCGGCAGGCACGCGCTTTCTGCCCAGCCAAAGTCCGCTTGAGAGCCGCAAACGCTGGATCTTCGGTGCACCGCCGGCGGGCGACCTGCACGTAGACGCGGGAGCGGCCAAGGCCTTGCTCTGCGGCAAAAGCTCGCTCCTGCCCGCAGGCATCACCGAGGTGAAGGGCTCCTTTTCCCGTGGAGAAGTGGTGCGCGTGTTCGGCTCTGACGGCACGGATATCGCTCACGGAGTAACACGTTACGGGAGCGACGACCTGGACAGAATAAAAGGAAAGCACTCCGCCGAGATAGAATCCCTGCTCGGTTATGCTTATGGCTCGGTGGCCGTCCACCGTGACGATCTGATAATGTTATAGCAGTTAGGGTCAACAGCTCCTGGGAGAGTTCCAATGCACAATGACAAACCAAGCAACCCTCTGGAAAACATGGGTCGTGCGGCAAAAAACGCGGCACGGGCGCTGGCGTCCTTAAGCAGCGCGGAAAAGAACGCCCTGCTGTTCGCCCTTGCCGATACGCTTGAAGAACGTTCCCAGGCCATTCTGGCCGCGAACGCCAAAGATCTGGAAGCCGCCCGTGCTTCCGGTATGGCCGAAAGCCTGACGGATCGTCTGGCCCTTGACCCCAAACGCCTGGCGGACATTGCTCGGGACGTGCGCGCCGTGTGCTCCCTGCATGACCCTGTGGGCGAGGTCATCGACGGTTCCAGCCTGGACAACGGGCTGTTTCTTACGCGCAGGCGCGTGCCCCTCGGTGTTGTGGCCGCTATCTATGAAGCCAGACCCAATGTCACTGTAGACGTGGCCGCCCTATGTCTGAAAACCGGCAATGCCGCCATTCTGCGCGGAGGCAAGGAAACCGTGCATTCCAACGCGGCCCTGGTGGAGGCCATTCAAGCCTGCCTCAAGGCCCGGGGACTGCCCGAGGCCGCGGTTCAAGCCATAACCTCGCCGGATCGCGCCCTGGTCACCTCGTTGCTGCACCTGGACGAGTATGTGGACATGCTCATCCCCCGCGGCGGCGCGGGGCTGCATCGCCTGTGCCGGGAAGAATCCCGCATCCCTGTCATAACCGGCGGCATCGGCGTCTGCCATATTTACGTGGATGCAAGCGCGGATCAGGCCGCTTCGCTCAAGGTCATCGAAAACGCCAAAGTACAGCGGCCCAGCGTCTGCAATGCCGTGGAAACCCTATTGGCGCATAAGGCCATCGCCCCTGTTTTCCTGCCCCTGCTGGCCCGTCATCTGAACAGCTTCAAGGTTACGCTGCATGCGGAAGGAGAAGCCCTGGCCATTCTTTCCGCCGGGGCCGCCGGTACGGCCGTGCCCATACAGCCCGGCGACTATGACAAGGAATGGCTGACCCTGGATCTGAACGTAAAGGTAGTGGATTCTCTGGCCGAGGCTCTGGAACATATCCGCGAACACGGTTCCGGACATTCGGAAGCCATACTCACGGAAAATATGGCTGCCGCCGATCGTTTTGTCAGCGAAGTGGACGCCGCCACAGTGTATGTTAACGCCAGCACCCGTTTCACCGACGGCGGACAGTTCGGCCTTGGCGCGGAAGTCGCCATCAGCACGCAAAAGCTGCATGCCAGAGGTCCTATGGGGCTTGAGGCCCTGACCACGTATAAATGGATCGGGCAGGGAAGCTATAGTATTCGTTTATGAGTTATATTTTTTGGAGGGACGCTGTCCCTCCAAACCTCCCTGCAAGGGGACTGAGTCCCCTTGACCCCGCAATTCCTGAAAACGGCAAAGCCGTTTTCAGGCCCTGAGGGGTGCAGGGGCATCATGCCCTTGCCAGGGGAGTCTGAGGGGACAGAGTCCCCTCAGTAACGCATCCAAAATACTACTAAGGAACTGACGATGCTTGAAGCGCACAACCTGGAAATTTGCAGAGCGCGTCTTGCTGTCCTGTTGT
>Ga0123353_10017292_pt1 | contig 10592 bp, 9 predicted proteins | sample TergutLab28metaG_3_FD_92763 | JGI IMG/M metagenome (GOLD analysis project Ga0123353, IMG submission 92763) | Labiotermes labralis P3 segment gut microbial communities from Petit-Saut dam, French Guiana - Lab288 P3 | ecosystem: Host-associated > Arthropoda: Insects > Digestive system > Gut ... | reverse complement strand
CCGTTTACTGTAAAGTTTAACACCGTGCTTATCCGGTACTGAAAAGAAATCGAAGGGAGCCCGTGCGGGAATATAAAGTAACGCGGTGTATTCCGTGGCGCCCTCCAGTTTTACGTGTACGTGTGTCAGAGGGGGAGTCCAGTCATGTCCGATATGCTGATAGAATTCTCTGTATTCGTCATCGGTAATTTCTTTTTTGTCCCGTAACCAGATTGCTTTCATGGAGTTAAGCGTTTCTTCACGGATTACCGTTTCCGTTTTATCGGGGACAGGTTTACCGTCTTCGCCTAAAACAGGTTCTGTTCTTTCGATGTCCATGACAATGGGATAGGCGACAAAGTCGGAGTGACGCTTAATGATATCGCGAATAATCCATTCATCGGTGAAATCCTGTTCGTCTTTCTCTGTTTTTTTGAGTTGAAGGATGACTGTCGTTCCCCGGGTTGTTTTTTCCGCTTCTTCGATAGTATAGGAACCTGTTCCGGATGATTCCCATTTCATGGCCTGGTCAGTTCCTGCGGCTTTGGTGATGATGGTTACCTTGTCGGCAACGATAAAGGCGCTGTAGAAGCCAACGCCGAACTGTCCTATTAATTCAGGTAAAAGAGAAGCGGCTTTTTCTTCTTCCTGTGATACTTTTAGAAAGTGAGCTGTTCCACTCTGGGCAATTGTGCCGATATTGTCTACCACCTCTTCATAGGTCATGCCAATGCCATTGTCCGAGATTTCCAAAGTGCCTTTTTCCTTGTCAGGAGTGATTCTGATTTTGAATTCACTGTCGCTTCCCAAGATTTCAGCTTCTGTCTGAGAGCGGAAGCGTAGTTTATCAATGGCGTCGGAGGCATTGGATATCAACTCCCGTAAAAATATTTCCTTGTTTGAATAGAGTGAATTGATGATGATATTCATCAACTGTTGAATTTCCGTTTTGAATTTGCGGGTTTCTTTTTTAGCTTTCATACGCGACTCCTCTATTGATTTTAACTGATTTTTCGTGTGTGCAGATTTGCGTACACTCCCCAATGATGATAACGAATTGAAAAATGTCAAGAAGGGGGAGAAAAAAGTTTGCTAATTGCTTTGTAAATAACGGAAATTACTTATTGCTGTTGTCCTTTGATATTGGGGTCGGCCCCTTTCGGAAAAACAAGATTTATAAGGGCGGCGCCGTAACGTGACGGATGTGTGTCTGCTATCTGTATCATCAAAACCAGGGAAAAAATTGCAACAACAGGGCAAATATGTTACCAAGCCAGTTTATGATCCGGTTATTTTTTGAGAAAAATGGCGGAAATTTTGCGAATCTTAATAAGAAGCACCATTTTAAAAGACACATGGAAAAATGATAAGGAATAGAATGGTATTCATGATGCTCTCCACGGAAGGCTTAAAGCCATGAGCAAAATTCTGATTATTGACGGGGATAAGTCTGCCTGCCATCGCTTGGAGCAATATCTGACTCAGGAGGGATATACCGTCTTTACGGCATCAACGGGAACCGATGGTTTAAACCGGTTCGTAGCTCTTGCCCCTGACCTTGTTGTTCTGGATGTCCATCTTCCCGATATAAGCGGTTTTACCATCCTTGAAGATTTGCAGGAGGAAAATGATGACGTCAAAGTCATTATGACAACGGACCGTCATGATATGGAATCCGCCATCAGGGCGATGAAGGGAGGGGCTTTTGACTATCTGGGCAAACCGATTCTTTTTCCGGAATTTGAGCAGGTGGTACAGAAAGCAGTCAAAAGCCACCACATGACCTCGTCCCTTGGTGGTTTTTTATCGGCGGTTCCCACAGAGCCATTCAAAGTAGGGAACATTATCGGAACCGGCAGGGAGATGCAGGAAATTTTCAAGACTATCGGTATGGTTTCGCAAAATCAGACCACTGTTCTGGTTCGGGGAGAAAGCGGAACGGGCAAGGAACTGATTGCCAAGGTCATTCATCACAATACATCGCCCCACGAGCCATACATTGCCGTAAACTGTTCTGCCGTTGTGGAAAATCTGTTAGAGTCGGAACTGTTTGGCCATGAAAAGGGAGCCTTTACGGGGGCCGTGAGCAGAAAATTGGGAAAATTTGAGCTGGCCCGCGGCGGAACCATTTTTCTTGATGAGATCAGTGAAATGTCCGTCAATCTCCAGGCTAAACTCCTCCGTGTCCTTCAGGAAATGGAGTTTGAGCGTGTCGGCGGCCATGAGCGGATTCGCGTAAAAGCGCGGATTATTGCGGCAACCAATCAGGACTTGTATAAGATGATCCATGAAGGTCGCTTTCGTGAGGATCTTTTTTACCGCCTCAATATTGTGTCTATCTTTATTCCGCCTTTACGGGAAAGGCGGGATGATATCGTTCCCCTGATCGGATATCTTATGGCCAAAATCAACCGCGATCTTCACAAAAATATGACTGGTGTTACGTCAGATGTGATGGCGATGTTTATGCAATATGACTGGCCGGGAAATATTCGCGAGCTGGAGAATTTACTGGTTCGCGCTATTGTTCTGGCTAAAGGCCATGTTTTAGGCAAGGCGGACTTTCCCGATCTTTTGCCGGGGCAGCAAAAAAGGGGAGGAGGGATTATGGAGATGAAAGGGTCTGCGGTTACAGAAGAGTCTTTTCTGACCCTGGATCGCGTGGAGGAGGCTCATATCCGCAAAGCTTTGGGCTGTCATCCAGGGAAAAACAAAGGTGAAATCTGCGAAATCCTGGGAATATCCCGTCCTACCCTGGAACGAAAATTGGAAAAATACGGGATTTCTTTTGACCGCTAGAAAGGGCGATGTCTTTACATGAAAGTGGTTTCCGCCGAATTTATAAAAAGTGCGGCCCGTCCGTCTCATTTTACACCGGAAGATATTCCTGAAGTGGCTTTCATTGGACGCTCCAACTCAGGAAAATCAACCCTTATTAATATGTTAACGGGACAAAAAAGATTGGCGAAAACCAGTAACAGTCCCGGTCGTACACAGCTTATTCAGTTCTTTCTGATTAACGGCATCATGTCATTTGCAGACCTGCCGGGGTATGGTTATGCAAAGGTACCAGAATCTGTTCGCTCTTCCTGGCGCCCCATGATCGAAACGTATCTGCGCGTGAGAGAAAGCCTGCGTCTGGTGATTCTTGTCGCCGATATCCGGCGCGATATTACGAATGATGAACTTCTGCTGATCGATTGGCTGACGCAATATGAGCGGGCGGTTCTTGTGGTTCTTTCCAAAATGGATAAACTGTCTGCCAACGAACAGTCTGTGCGGTTGCAGCAGATACGGAAAGCCCTTTCGTTTCTTCCTCCGGCGCGTATTATTGCCTGTTCGTCCAAAACAGGTAAAGGCCGAGAGCATATTTGGCAAGCCATTGCGGAGTTTGTGATGTGAGAGGAGCTGGTTTTTGCGGTATTTGATGAACCAGGGCAAGGCACGATGAATCGCACCGTGCCTTGTAATCCTTTTGTTGTACTTTATTCGGGTACACCCACCATCGCTTGCTGTAGTGCTGCTTGTGCAGCTGTCAAGGTCTGCGCGTCCGCAAGGCCAGGGTGGCCTGTTCCATAAGGTGGGTGTGGTGCGTACTCCATGATCAGTTCGATGATCCGTCCCATGTCTTCACCAGCCCAGAGTCCTGCTAAAGTGATACCGAAATCTACACCCGCTGTGATGCCCCCACCGGTGAACCGATTGCGGTCAACGCAGACACGCTCGTCGCTAGGCTCAGCGCCGAATTTGGTCAAGGCTTCCCGTGCGCCCCAGTGTGTAGCAGCACGGTAGCCCCGCAATAGTCCAGCAGCCCCAAGCAACAGGGAGCCTGTACACACACTGCACACCCAGCGGGCACGCGAACCGCGATCAGCTAGGAATGCGGTCACCGCGGAATCACCCAGCAGATCCAATGTGGGTTTCGCACCACCGCCAACAATGAGAACATCCGGATCAGTCCAAGCATCTTCAAAAGTATTCGTCGCTTGTATGGTGAGGCCGCAGTCCGTGAGAACCGGACCGGAAGAGCGCCAAGCATACTGAACTTCATAGTCAGGCAAAAAACTCCATGCCTGCAAGGGTCCAACCAAGTCCAACAGGGTCATACCAGGGTATATTAGGGCTAACACCTTCATACTGTTTCCTCCTTCTGGTTAATGGAACATTACAGATAAATAGATTACGGACAGGGTACACATTTTCTTTCCTCTCCTCACAGGAAACTACTTCCAACAGTGGCAGTATATCGCGATTTTAGGGTCGCATCAAGAATGTTTTTCCCACATATGGTATGGTAGCTCTCAATAAGCGTCATGGCAGTGACCAGGTATGTACCTAATTTTAGTTTTGAGAAAAATGGTTCCTAAGAATTTTTCTGAACAGGCCAAAAGATCTCCGTCATGATTTCTTCCGGAGCCACTTCCGCGGGATCATTAAGATAATGTTCCCGCATTTGCGCCAGGGGAGTATAGTTGTTTTCGTTTATCCATTGTAAGATAGCATCATAGGCGTTACAGAGAGTTTTATAAGGTCCTCTGTGGAGCAATACAGCCATTTCACCTCCATTGGCGACTCTACTCTTAATGTGTTCCCTGTCAGCGAGGAGGGGAGACACTCCAAAGCAGCATTCCACATCAATCTGAAAAGGGTTAAAACCAGGATCATGATAAATGGCCAGACATTCTCCTGTCATGATTCCTTTTTGAGCGGAGATGTATTCATGAAGCTCCTTGTAGGCGTTGGGAATGTCCTGTCCAATTCTTTCTATGGAAGTGATGAAACGAATCGACATAATGTTTAATGATTGCACATGGCGAACGACAATATCGTAAGACATAGGGAGTTCCCCTTTTTCAGTGATCTGTGGCAGGTTATGTCGACGGATACAGGATTGGTCAACGAAGCACGGAAAAACGATTCCTGCCAACACGTTTTATGGGGGATGGTTTCTTATCTCAGTAAATTAAAGATCCGATTCCACCGTGGGCGAAAATCATTTCCATTCCATGACCAATAAATGATAAAGGCCTTGCCAATAATATCCTTCTGTTCAACGACTCCCCAAAAACGGCTGTCATAGCTGTCGTCTCTGTTATCTCCCATGACAAAAAGAGAATCCGGCGGGACGACCAAAGGTTTCATATTATCCCTTGGGCGCAGGCCCGGGATAGTGATCTTATCATTATATACGCCATAGGGGTCTTGGTAATGTTTTCCATCAATAAATATTTTTTTATCCTTAATTTCCACTTGTTCACCACCGAGTGCAATGACACGTTTGATAAAATCCTTGGATTTATCCTGGGGATAAATGAAAACAATGATATCACCCCGTTGAGGGATGGAGCCGGGAATGATGGTGTTTCTCAAAAAAGGAAGCTTGGCGCCATAGATGAACTTATTGACCATAATCTGGTCGCCTATTTCCAGTGTAGGCAGCATTGATCCCGATGGTATTTTGAAGGGATGTACAATAAAAGTGCGGATAAGTAGAGCAATAATAAAAGCGATTGCTATAGCTTCCGCATATTCTCGTAGGGTAGATTTTTTTTTCTTCGTTCCTGTGGGATGAGTATCTGCTCGTATCATATGCCTTGTTTCTTTCTGCTGGCCGATGCTGGTCTGATTTTCTCGAATACGAGAACGATCGGAGTAGCAATGAATACAGTAGAATATGCACCGGCAGTAACACCGACGATCATGGTAAAGGCGAAATCATGGATGACAAGACCACCAAAGAAAAAGAGAACGATGAGTACCAGTATCATGGTAAGATACGTTAAAAGCGTTCTGCTAAGAGTCTGATTCAGACTTATGTTAATCAGCTCCCGCAGGGGCATGCGCATATTTTTGCGCCTGTTTTCACGGATTCTGTCAAAAATAACGATAGCATCGTTAATGGAGTAGCCGATAATGGCCAGCATGGCGGCGACAATGTTCAGGTCAAACTCCTTATTCAGCAAACAGAAGATGGATGTGGTGACCAGCACATTATGGATTAAGCCAATAATACTGCCCAGGGCATAACGAAATTCAAAGCGATAACTCACATAGATCAGAATGCCCAACCAGGAAAATAAGATGGCCAGGAGCGCTTTTTTGGTCAGCTCTTTACCAACCTTTGGTCCCACAGTCTCAACACGTTGTACTTCAAAAGAATCCTTGGCAAAAGAAGCGCTGAGAGCCGTTTCTATTTTAGCGCCGAAATCCTTCATCGTGTCCTCCGTGTATTGTGTGCGGATCACAACTTCCTGGTCGCCGTAAGTCTGGATGATGCTGCTTCCCAGGCCAATGGTCTCTAAATTGTTTCTGATATTTTCAATTTGTGGGGTTTGGGAAAAGCTGATCTGTACCAGGGACCCACCCGCAAAATCAATTCCATAATTGGGTCCTCCACGCCAGAATATGGCGGCAGTTCCACTGAGAATAATGACCACAGACAGAATGATCGCAGGCTTCATCCAGCGTACAAAATCTATCTTAGTATCCGGTTTGACGACTTCGAAATATTCCATTTAAAACCTCTTTAAATACTGAGTTTTGTTATTTTATGATTCCAGAGAATGTAATCATAAACGACTCGTGTGACATAAACAGCCGTAAACATACTGGTGAGAATGCCAACGGTCAGGGTTACGGCAAATCCCTTGACGGGGCCTGTACCGAAGCCGAACAGGAAAAGAGCCACGAGGAGCGAGGTGGTGTTCGAATCAAAAATTGTTAAAAAGGCTTTGGTGTATCCGGCCTCCACTGCAGCCCGTGGCGTTTTCCCTACGCGCAGCTCTTCGCGGATACGTTCGCAGATCAAAATATTAGCGTCAACAGCCATTCCTACGGTCAGAATGATGCCGGCAATGCCTGGAAGCGTTAAAGTGGCGCCGATCATAACCATGAAACCAAGGAGGAGGGCAATATTCAGCACCAGTGCCAGATCGGCAATCAAACCTGATAGCCGATAATAAAAGGCCATGAAGACGATGATCAGAAAGCCGGAAACAAGGCATGACCAGATACCGCTGCGGATGGAGTCCTGTCCCAGAGATGGGCCGACCGTTCTTTCCTCCAGGATATTGACGGGGGCAGGGAGGGCGCCCGCCCTGAGAACAATAGCCAGGTCACGTGCTTCTTCCATGTCGAAGGAGCCTTCAATCACGGCTTGGCCGCCGGCTATTCGCTGTTTTATGACCGGTGCGGAATAAACATTTCCATCCAGAACAATGGCAAGACGCTTTCCTACATTTTCACCCGTGATACGCTCGAAATCACGCGCTCCTTGAGCGTTGAACTTCATGGAGACATGTGGAGTTCCAAAGCGATCGCCAATTTGTACTTTAGCGCTTTCCAGAGCGTCTCCCGACAGGAGCGTTTTGCTCTTCAGCAGGTATGGTGCCGCTCCTGCACGTCTTCCTCCTGCGCCATAGGCGATGAAACTACCGTCCGGGACATTTCCACGTAACGCTTCTTCAAGGCTATGGTCTTCATCAAGGAGTTTGAATTCAAGTAATGCCGTTTTTCCGATCAGATTTTTTGCCCGATTTGCGTCTGTCACGCCGGGAAGCTGGATTACAATACGATCGTCGCCCTGGGGGATAATTTCCGGTTCAGAGATACCAAACTGATCAATACGATTGCGAATGGTTTCCAGGGACTGTTCAACGGACATTTTTTTAATTTCATCGGCACGGCTTTTTTTAAGCTGCAACGAAATTTTTTCCCGCCCATCTGTCATGGATGATGATGAGGCAAATACCAAGTCGGGGAAATAGTCCTGCAAAACTTTTTCGAAATTTCCTCTTTCCGCAGGGTTGGTCAATTCCAAGGAAATGGTTTGTTCTGCGGCACGTTCAATATTACGAAAGCGGATTTTTTGTGCCATGAGGGTTTCCTTCAGGTTGCCGGAGAGCCTTTCCATCATGGATTCTATTGCTTTCATTGTGTCCACTTCCAAGACCAGATGCATTCCCCCTTGGAGATCCAATCCAAGACGAATCTTGTCTTTGGGAAGTTTTTGCTTCCAAAAATCAGGTAATTCCTGAATCAGCGTCGGCGTCAGGAAGAACAGAGCAACGATGCAAATCAGTGCAATAAGGGTTGCCCTGAAGCGAATGCTTTTTAACATAACGAACCTCGTGGATGAAAATGATCAAGTATTCTTTGTGACTTCGGTAATGAATGGGCGCGATACTTTTATTTTGACTTTATCCGCGACTTCCAGTGTTACTATTTCATCTGTAATAGCGACAATCTTACCATGGATTCCTCCGGTTGTTACGACGGAATCACCGTAAGTAATCTCAGCCAGCATTTTTTTTATTTCTTTTTGCTTTTTTTGCTGCGGGCGAATCAAAAGGAAATAGAAAATGGCAAATAGTGCCGCCATCATAATAAAAAAACCATAATCTCCACCTTGGGCGGTGCCGTCTCCTGAAGCTCCCATTGCGTAGGCGATATCTATCACTTCTTTCCTCCTCCAAAATAAGTATAAAAGTATATATTCATGAATCTGTTGTCAGGATGTCTTCCTCTGATTGTTCCCTCTGCAGGAAATCCCTCTTAAACAAATCAAATTCCCCCTTTAAAAGGGATGATCGCATATCTTCCATCAGGCGCTCGTAAAATCTGACATTATGAATCGTATTCAAAATCATGGACAGAATTTCCTTGGAAACAAAAAGATGCCGCAAGTAGGCCCTGGAAAAGCGTCTGCATGTGTAACAATCACATGTTATGTCAAGGGGCAGATGGTCATCCCGATAACGGGCGTTTTTTATAACAATCTTTTCTTTGTTTGTAAATAATAATCCGTTGCGGGCGCAGCGGGTTGGTATAACGCAATCAAACATATCCATTCCATAATCAACGCATCGCACCAGATCTTCCGGTGTGCCGATGCCCATGATGTAGCGGGGAAATTGTGCTGGAAGTAAAGGAGCCATTTCCTGGACAATAGCCATCATTTCTTCCTTGGGTTCACCAACGCTTAATCCTCCCAGAGCATAACCGTCAAATCCCATCTCCGTGATCTTGGCAAGGGCTTCTTTTCTCAGATCCGGGTAGATACCGCCTTGTATGATACCAAAGAGGGATTGATCTTCTCTTGTTTTGACTGTTTTGCACCGCTTTGCCCAATCCAGCGTAATTTCCAATGAGGCCTTCGTCGCCTCATGAGTTGACGGATAAGGTGTGCAGTCATCAAAAGTCATGATGATATCGGCGCCAAGATCCTCTTGGATCTGAATGGCTGTCTCTGGAGAAATAAAATGCCGGGATCCGTCGATATGAGATTGAAAAAGGACGCCTTCGGGAGAGATTTTCCGTAAAGCCCCCAGGCTGAAGACTTGGAATCCACCACTGTCGGTAAGGATTGCTCCTTGCCAGTTTATGAATTTATGGAGTCCGCCGGCCTGTTTGATCAGTTCGTGCCCTGGCCTTAGATAAAGGTGATAGGTGTTGGCCAGAATTAAATGAGCTCCGGCCTCTTCAAGCATGGATGGTGTCAATCCTTTCACGGTCCCCTGTGTTCCGACGGGCATAAAAACGGGGGTCTGTACTACTCCGTGGGGTGTCGTGAGACAGCCGGAGCGGGCATTTCCATCTATCTGTTTTGTTGTCTGTGTCCATGTTACGGCGGGCAAGATGTTAAAGTTCCTTTCTTCTATATATTTCCCATTTCATATGATTAGCATACAATCGCCATAGCTGTAGAATCTGTACTGCATCTGTATGGCCTCGCTGTAAGCCTTGCGAATAAGATTTATACCTCCAAAGGCGGAAGCGAGCATGTATAGAGAGGATTTTGGCAGGTGAAAATTAGTCAGCATGGCGTTGACCCTTTTAAACGAATGCCCGGGATAAATAAACAGGTTTGTATAACCTGAAAGGGAAGAAAGACGCCCTTTTTCGTCAGCTACAGACTCCAGTACCCTTGTGGAGGTTGTGCCGACGGCAATGACCCTTCGGGAGGTGGAGATGATACGGGCCGCATCGGGAGAAATTTCAAAATACTCCCTGTCCATTTGGTGATCTTCAATACGTTCCGCCTCAACGGGAGTAAAAGTGCCATAGCCGACATGCAGGGTAATCGTGACGATATTAACCCGTATTTTCTGTAACTGCTGCAGAATAGCAGTGGTAAAATGAAGACCAGCCGTTGGGGCGGCTACAGATCCGGGATGGCGTGCATAGACCGTTTGATAGCGGGTGTGATCTTCGTGGTGGGAGTTTTTAATGTTTTTTCTGTCGATGTAGGGCGGCAGAGGAGCGTGACCAAAACGGCTTAAAAATGTGTCGAAGGGCATGTCCGTTTTGAATTCCATGAGCCATTTTTTTTCCGATAGTTGCTCCAGCACCTTACCTTCCCCGTTTCCCGCAAATGTAATCAATGTGCCGGGACGAATCCGCTTTCCTGGACGAAGTAAGACTTCCCAAAGGGAACAATCCTCAGACGTACTCCTTGGAGGTGGCAGGAGAAGCATTTCAATTGCCGCTCCGGTTTCCTTCTTACCGTAAAGCTTGGCAGGGATCACTTTGGAATCATTGAGAACAAGAGTATCATCACTGTTGAGCCAATCCACAATATTGAAGAAATGCTGATGTTGCAGGGTAAGCTCTTT
>Ga0123353_10017290_pt1 | contig 10593 bp, 8 predicted proteins | sample TergutLab28metaG_3_FD_92763 | JGI IMG/M metagenome (GOLD analysis project Ga0123353, IMG submission 92763) | Labiotermes labralis P3 segment gut microbial communities from Petit-Saut dam, French Guiana - Lab288 P3 | ecosystem: Host-associated > Arthropoda: Insects > Digestive system > Gut ... | reverse complement strand
CTCTCCTTAAATAAATGTGTTTGCATATGATTTTATATCAACCTCTTCGTTGTGCAGTAAATAATATTCCCACACCCTTATGTAACCAATCTTTGACATGAAATCTTCCTCACTTTGTAGCTTTTCTCTATTATATCAAATTCGTCACAAAATTTCAACAGCCTTTTTGTAACGACACAAAATAATAAAAATATACTTTTGTGACATGATATCCATATTTCACAAAAAGTCTACCTTTTGTGGCTCTTTTTACGCCGCTTGCTTTTCTTTTCCTTTCCTTATAGTCAGGTTCCTCGTTATTGATATAAAAAGCAATCTCGATATATGAAAATACAACATCCGATATAATAAAAATGTTATTAAATATTTAGGTCTGTTGCAATTTTAAAATACATAGTTTATACTATAAAAAAACAATTTTTTATATGAGGTAGTATAAATGTTGAATATTAAAAACAGGCGCGAATTTTTCTGGGACGAAACAATGGTTGATACGGCTAAAACAACGGCAACCCCTAAAATCCACAAGCTCATAAAACGCGAATGTGTTATGAAACATGACGAACTCTGGGAAGGCGACGGCTGCGATTATTATAATCTGTTTTATGACAATGGGATCTATCGTTTATATTATCTCGGGTGGCAGATGATTAGTTCCGACGGTACCCAGCACACCTTATCAACCATTAAAGTATGTTACGCAGAAAGCAGAGACGGTTTGCTCTGGATAAAGCCCAAGCTCGGATTGCGTGATTTCAACGGTTCGAAAGAAAATAATATCATCCTTGATGAAACCGATGATAATAATTGGGATAACTTCCACGTGTTCCGCGACGAGAATCCGGATTGTCCGTCGGATGAAAAGTATAAAGGGATCGCGGCAAGCTACGGCAAATTGATTTGTTTCCTCAGTCCTGACGGGATCAATTTCACGAAAGGCTGGCTCTTAACGGATAAAGGCACATTCGATTCGCTGAACGTGGTGCTGTGGGACGAGGCAAGCGGGAAGTATATGGGGTTCGTGAGGGGTTTCCACAACTCCGGCATCAGGGATATTATGTATATGGAATCGGTTGATTTTAAGAATTGGAGCGAGCCGAAACTCATAGATTTCGGCTACGGCGATGATATCGCGCTGTATACAAACTGCGTTTCGCAGTATTACAGAGGTAAGCATGTTTTCGTCGGGTTTCCCACAAGGTATGTTGAAAGAACGGAATGGACGGATACGTTCGACAAGTTGTGCGGTTTGGAAAAAAGGGCGCAGCGTTGTAAAATTCATCCGCGTTTCGGCTTGGCGGTAACGGACTGCGTGTTCATGACTTCCCGCGACGGGTTCAAATGGAAACGTTACGATGAGGCTATAAGCCGACCCGGACCGGAAGAACCAACCAATTGGCTGTACGGTGACGGCTACCCCGCAGTAGGCATGATAGAAACACCCGGCATTTATCCGGGCACGGATAACGAATTGTCCTTGTACATGTCAACGAACCATTGGATGGGGATCCCGGCGGATCTGTACCGCTACACTGCGCGGATCGACGGATTTGTTTCGTACAACGCGACGTATAAGCCGCAAATACTGACTACGAAGCCGTTTATTTATGACGGCGACGAGTTATTTATCAACTTTGCAACGTCCGCTATTGGTTATTTGTATATTAAAATTAAATCCGAGGACGGAAACGAAATCAACAGTTACGAGTTATTCGGCGACAAAATCGATCGGCAAGTCGGATTCAAAGACGGCTCGCCTTCGCAGTTCAAGGGAAAGCCGGTTGTGATGGAAATTAAAATGAGCGACGCGGATATTTATTCGTTTGTTTTTAAACAAATTTAAATTTGAATGAGGTGTAAAAATGAAAAAAGTAATTATATTATTATTGATTTTGATGATGATCGTTTCGTGCGGCGGGAATACATCAGATGAAGTTAACGACACAACAACGCGACCGGACGAAACCACGGAAGACACGACATTCAAACTGCCGGAGTATAATTTCGACGGCTATAAATACAATATCCTGACGGCGGCGGAACAATGGGCGCATTACTACGTTGCGGAATCCGAAAACGGCGACATAATCAACGACGCTGTATACGCGCGTAACAGCGCGGTTGAGGAAATGTATAACGTCACGCTGAATTATCAGGTGTTCAACGGCTACGGGGCAGGAATGCCGGCTGTGGCGACGGCATTAAAAGGTGCTGTACTTTCCGGCACGGACGAATTTGATTTGGTTATATCTGGCACGGTTTATATTTCCGGGCATATACTTGACGGTTTATTTATGGATATGAATACAATCGATACGATAGATCTTGCCAACCCTTGGTGGTATAAGAAAGTCAACGACGAACTTATTATAGCGAACAAAGCGTATACTGTAGTCGGGGAATATTCGCTTATGGCGATAACAAACTCATGGTGCGTATATTTCAATTCCGCGCTGATAAAGGATTTCGAATTGGAAAATCCATATGTATTGGTAAATAACGGCAAGTGGACGTTTGACAAAATGATCGAAATGGGTATGTCGGTCTGCGCTGACTTGAACGGGAACGGCAAACCGGATGAAGAGGACAGGTTCGGACTACTTACAGGTGTGAGCGAAGCGTTTTACGCGATGCGTTACGCTATGGGGTCTACGATAACGAATATCGGCAGCGACGGTTATCCGATTTTGGTAGGCGCTTCTGAAAAGACGGTCACGGTATTTGATAAACTAAAAGCGTTAAATAATAATAAAGAATTCTTATATAACTACAAAAATAGTTTATATGTTGAACAGATACCGATATTTGTCGGCGGACAAGCGTTATTTTACAGTTACCCAATAAAAGCAACTGAAAACGCCGTTATGAGAAATTTTGAAGATTACGGTATAATCCCGCAGCCGAAATTAGATGAGGCACAAGAGGAATATTATGCGCTTTGTTTAGGTGACGGGTATCAAATACCCGCGGTCGTTAACGACGCGGATATGTCCGGGGCAGTACTTGAGACTTTGAACTGGGAATCGTATATGAACGTAACTTCGAGATATTATGATGTGGCGTTGCAGGGAAAATTCACTCGTGACAACGAATCCGCCGCGATGCTTGACCTCATACGCGCAAATTCCATAATGGATTTCGGCGCGTTATATTACAGTGCGTTAGATCCCAATTTGATGTATATACATAATATTTTTAACAGGGAATACACGTCATGGTGGCAGGGTATCGAGACTTCCGTTCAAAAGAAACTTGATAATATTATCGAACAAATGAAAGCAATTAGTTAGGGAGAGTGATTAATTATGAAAAACACATTATACATGATCGGCAACACACATTTTGACCCCGTTTGGCTTTGGACATGGGACGACGCAATGTCGAGCATACGCGCGACGTTCCGTTCTGCGCTTGACCGCATGAAAGAAGACTCTAACTACATTTACTCGTTTTGTACGCCGCCGGTTTTCGAGTGGATAAGAAAGACCGATCCAGCGATGTTCGAAGAGATAAAGTCAAGGGTATCTGAAGGGCGCTGGGATCTGGCGGAGGGTTTCTGGTTGCAACCGGATTGTAACGCGCCGCACGGCGAGAGTTTTGTGCGCCACGGATTGTATTCGCAGAATTATTTGCAAGACACGTTCGGCAAGCGTGCTACGACCGTTTTCAACATCGACAGCTTCGGTCACGCTGCCACCCTGCCGCAGATAATGAAAAAATGCGGGCTGGATTATTACGTCTTCGGGCGTCCCGATTCCGGGGAAAGGGAGCTTGAGGACACGCTGTTTATGTGGCAATCGCCCGACGGCAGCGAAGTTATGGCAATGCGCGCGGGATGTTATCAGGGAATGTATTATATGATTACGCCGGAAAGCATGAAAGCGATGTGTGATATCCTTCCCGATATGCCGCACGGCTACGCGTTTGTATTTGGCGTTTCGAACCACGGAGGAGCCCCGACAAGGAAATGTATCGCGGAAATAAACGAACTGATCGACGCGGGGTATGATATTAAATACGGCTCGACAACGGATTTTTTCAAAGTGAATGAAGGTAAGCCGATGCCCGTGATCGCCGACGAACTGCAAGTAACTTTCATCGGTCCTTACAGCAACGACGCACAAATAAAGAGCAACAACCGCCTCGCGGAATACGCCGCGATACGCGCGGAAACCGCCGCCGTGTTTGCCGGGATTGCCTATCCAAGCGGGGTGATAACAGACGCGTGGAAGGATATCCTGTTCAATCAGTTTCACGACATACTCGGCGGCGCGTGCATTAAGAACGCCTACCATGACGCGCGGAACCTCCACGGCAGGGCATTACAAAACCTTAACGAGATCACTCATACCGCGATTCAATACATCACCAAAGACATCGCAATGCCCGGCGTAGGGCTTGATAATACGGAATGGAATGCCGTTATACTCAACCTAAGCGGTGTTGATTATAGAGGCGCGGTCGAAGCGGAAGTCCAATGGGTGTGGGAGCATGACTGGTACGAAGGCGACATCGAGCTTGTGGACGGAAGCGGCAAGATATATCCGTGCCAGATGATACGGGAACTGTCAGTTATAACCGCGTTTCGTTCGCGTATAGCGTTTTACGCGGAGATTCCCGCGTTCGGCTATAAAACTTTCGCGGTGCGGCGTAAGAATACGCCGAAACCCGAAATAGATTTTAACGCTTCTCTGGAAAATAAATTTTATAAACTAACGATCGGTGAAAAAATTTCCGTTTACGATAAAGTTAGGAATTGCGAACTTCTGAGCGACGCTTTCGCCATGACGGTCAGACAGGATGAAGGCGACACTTGGGGTTTCAATATAAAAAGTTACGGCGAAAAATCCGGCGAATTGACTTTTGCGGAATCAAGTATTATCGAGAGTGGCAGCGTTTTCACGACTTTAAAAGTCAAATCATATTACAACGAATCGATCATCGAGCAGTATTTCACCTTGTATGAGGACAGCGCGATAATAGATTACAGATACCGTGTCAATTGGAACGAGAAGCATAAAGTTTTAAAGTTGGGGTTCGACTTTTCCGGCGGCGCGAAATTGACGGCGGCGGTTCCATACGGCAGCATTGAGCGCGGCTTTGACGGAAAAGAATGTCCGGTCGGTGAGTGGCTGGACGTTTCGGCGGCGGACAAGGGATTCTCCCTTCTCATGCGCAACAACTTCGCGTACGATACAACTGAAAACCATATCGGCGTGACCGTGCTGCGTTCGCCGGTTCACGGCGACCTGCGTAGAAAACCGCTCGACGAGAAAGCGGATTACGATTATCTCAATCAAGGTATCACGGAAGGCAGCTTGCGGCTTGTGCCGCATTGCGGCAATTACGCCGCCGCGCGGATTCCGGAACTCGCATCGGCGTTCAATAACCCGCCTATTGTAGTGATTGAAGCGAATCATGGCGGCAACCTGCCGTCCGAAAATCAGTTTCTGAAAGTTGACGCGAACACAACGATGGTCGGCGCGTTGAAGAAGGCGGAGAATGGCGCGGATATTATAATCCGCCTCATAGAATACGGCGGCAAACAAGATAATGTTAAAATTTACGGGAAAAATGTTGTAATGAACAAATACGAGATAAAGACATTGAAAGTAAACGCTTCGACGCTTGCTGTGTCTGAAGTAAACATGCTGGAGGAAAAATTATAAATGAACTTTATAAATTATCTTAAACCGGTCACGGATGAATTGGTGAAACATTGGCCCAATAATAAAACCATTAACATAGTGTGTCATGGTCACAGCGTTCCCGCGGGATATTTCGATACGCCGTTTGTCAATACTTTTGAATCTTACCCGCATCTTCTGCACAGGATTCTGAAAGAACGTTTCTCTTTCGCCGTGATAAACGTAATAGTCACGGCGATCGGCGGCGAAAACTCCGTTCAAGGGGCAGCAAGATTTGAGTCCGAAGTATTGAATCACACCCCGTCGGTCATAACGATAGATTATGCGTTAAATGATAGGGGTTTAGGTGAAGAAACGGCAAAAGCGGCATGGAAAAGTATGATAGAAAAGGCTGTTTCACGCGGAGTCAAAGTAATTTTGCTTACACCGAACTGGTCCAACTCATATTACATAAAAGACGAAAGCTGGCAAAAATTAGAATCGCATACGAAACAAGTTCGTATGCTTGCCGAAAAGTATGAAGTGGGGCTCGTGGATACGTTCATGCTGTACGAAAACTATGTTAAAAAAGATTGTGATTTAGTTTCGCTGATTTCCTGTTTACATCATCCGAGCGCGATCGGTCACAGGATGATCGCTGAGGAAATCGCTAAATTTTTCATGAATTAAACAGGAGGAAAAAGTATAAAATGAAACGCTCAAAACTTAACAACATCATAAAAGACGCAATCAAATTTTTAAACGAACAAAACTTCAAACTGCCGCCGTTTGGCTATTGGACGATGGACGAGTGGGCTTCTTTGAATGACGAACGCAAAGAAATCTTAGACAACATGCTTGGCTGGGACATCACCGATTTCGGCAGCGGCGATTATTTGAAGGTAGGGCTTTTGCTGTTCACCGTTAGAAACGGCAGTTTCAAAGACAAGCAGAAATACCCGAAGCCGTACGCCGAAAAGATAATGATAGTCGGTGAAGAGCAGGTTACGCCGTACCATTTCCATTGGAGCAAGATGGAGGACATAATAAACAGGGGCGGCGGAAACCTTCTTGTTGAAGTCTATAACTCCACGGAAGCGGAAGAAAAAAGCGAAAATCTCGTCGAAGTCAACGTTGACGGGCGCTCGTTTGAAGTTCCCGCGGGTTCGGTAATAAGGATCACGCCGGGAGAGAGCATAACTCTGCCCTGCGGTCAGTATCATAAGTTCTGGGGCGAAAAGGGGAAGGGAACAGTATTGGTCGGCGAAGTTTCAAGCGTCAACGACGACACTATTGACAACAGGTTCTATGAAACCATCGGCAGGTTCCCTGATATAGACGAAGATGAACCGATACTCTATCCGCTGTTCAGCGATATAAAACTGAGGTGATTAACATAACGACACACAAAACACGTATGCTCAATGCGTACAAAGGCATTTATTCGGATTTTTATCCGGTTTCCCCGGAGTTTTGGTATTATTATCCCGCGAAGGTTTTAGGCGTGAACATGCTTGAGTTTCAACGCGAGATTCCTCATTGGAAGGCAATGCGCGAAACGTTTCTGAAATACGACGCCGAAGGATGGTGCGTCGCCGGACCGGGAATAACTAATCCGCACGTGACGGGCGAAGGTGAGTTCAAGAAGATAGACGGCACCCGCTACAGAAGCAGACATATCGTACATTATCCCGGCGGGATCACTACGGAATCAACCGCGATCTTTGATATAAACGAACCCGCCTGGACGGAAACCCATCCGGTCAAAACGGAAAAGGAACTGATTGCGTACATGGACGCGCAGCTCTCGGACGATATAACATATACTTTTCACCACGCCAATCACGCATGGAAGGAGTGCGGCGAGGATATTCTGATCGAGTTTAGTATCGGGCTTGCGTTCTTTGACGTTATCGACGGCGCGATGGGCTTTGAGGACGCTATCATGTATTTTCTTTCCGGCAATGATACGCGTCTTGAAGGCTGGCGCGAAAAATATATCGCACAGCAGATCGATTTATTGCGTGAGGTCGCGGCGAACACTAAATTTGAAGCGGTGTTTATAGGCTGCGGGGCATCTTGTAATTCTCTGCTTGGTCCGAAGTTGTGGCGAAAATGGGACAAACCTTATTTAAAAGCCGTCACGGACGAAGCACATAAACTCGGGCTTCTCGTACACAGCCACAACCATGGCAAGATCATGGACACAGTTCCGGACTTGGCGGAGATCGGTTTCGACTGCGTGTGCCCGTTCGAACGCGAACCGGGCGACGTTATCGGCTTGGAAGGCTTGTTGAAAGTACGTGAAATGTTGGACGATAAAGTCACGTTCAACGGCAACATCAATACGGTTGCTACGCTGATACGCGGCACGCCGGACGACGTGCGCCGCGAGGTGCGGGAAATCAAGGAGGCGTTCAAAGGTACGCCGCGGCTTATCATTGGAACGGGCGACCAGGTTGGAGGCGAAACCCCCGAGGAGAATATTTACGCGATGATTGAAGAAGGGCGTAAATCTAAACCTGAAAACTTGTAGTTCTTTTAATTATTTCATTCTGGAGCGTGGTGTCTAATTTAGTAAAATACGCGCTGTAACCTGTTACGCGGACAATTATCCCGGCGTATTTTTCCGGTTCTTCTTTAGCGGCTTCAAGCTCGGCGGGAGATAGTGTATAAGCTTGGATATGCGCGCCGCCCATATCGAAGTAAGCGCGCGTCAAATGGCTGAGTTGTTCAAAACTAACGGGTGGAGGCAGTTTCAAATCAAGCGTCGTACCATTCGGCGATATCATGTAATTCAGTTTTGCTGCGGACGCGAGCATGGCGGTAGGTCCGTTCAGATCCATACCATGCATGGGGCTAACTCCGTTTACAAAAGGTTCGCCGGCTTTTCTTCCGTTCGGGAGCGCGCCGCATTTTCTGCCTGCGTCCATGAAATTCAAAAAGCTGAAAAGCCCGGGGCGCAGTTTCGCGCCGTATATATGAGTTTGTTTCAGGATTTCCCCGCAGCATATTTCCCCAACCCTGACTGCGATTGTGTCGGCTACATCGTCATCGTTGCCGTATTTCGGGGCTTTAGAGAGCAATACCTGACGCAAGGTATCTTCACCCTCAAAATTGTTTTTCAACGCTTTAATCAAGCGCAGGAGGTCTACAGAGGTATTCCCGTTATCAAACACCAATGTCTTGACGGCGGTCAAGCTGTCGGTAACAGCGGAAAATCCCGTAAACCTTACGCCGCAAGTTGTATATCTCGCGCCGCCGCTGTTAATATCGGCGGCTCTTTTTATGCAGTCGCCGACAAAAGCCGATAAAAACGGCAAAGGATGATTACGTCTGTATGTCAATTCTTCCCATATCATTTTAAGGCGGACTTTTTCAGCATAAAACGCTACACATTTCCCGAAAGATGATTCTAATCCTTCATAGGAATCATATGTGTTTTCGTACAACGCCTGCTCAAAGCACGCCGCCAAATTGAAAGTCACGCTCATAGGAGAAGGGCGGTCAATGCCCGCAAGCCCATATTCATAACAACCTATGATTCCGTAATCTACAGCGTCTGTTAATAAATAGCCGTAATTCTCAAGGGCTTTGAGAATCACGTCGTCGTTATATATCTGCACTCCCGCGTTAATGGATGCTCCTTTCGCACAAAGACATAAATACTCATCAGGTGAATTTTTATGTATGCGGGCGTTCAGTTTAGGTTGAAGCATTTTCATCCTGGTCGCGCTGTTTAACATAAGGTATGTAACGTCGTTCACGCCGTCGGTGCCGTCCGATGTAACACCGCTTATTGTCACGGCCCGGCCGGCATCAATCGTTATCATATTCTGCTCGTTGTTCTTCACAAAGAAGCAATCCATGATTTCCTGCGCCTGTTCGATGTTTATACGTCCGGTTTCAAGATCGGCTTTGAGGAATGGGTACAAATATTGGTCGGCGCGTCCGTAAGAAAATGCTGATATCCCCGATTCTATCTCCAAAAGCAATTGCATAAACCATAACAATTGTACCGCCTGAAAGAATGTTTCGGGCGGATTGTCTGCGAGCGACTGCAATTCTACTTTTCCGCTCGTTTCGGCATAACGTAGTATGTATTCTGAACCCGCTTCAAGTACGATCTTTACCGCGAGAAGAAAATCACGTTTATCTTTATCCGTGACTGACGCGATAGATTCGTCAACACGCGCTTTCATCCCTTTGAAGCCTATTTTTAAAATAATACCGTAATCCGCGATTATATGCCCGTAGCATATGCCGCCGGTAAAAAAATTCTGCATTTCTTTAAAGTTTTCCGGGTCTGTTCCGGTAAGCGTTCTGTACTCCGCTTTTGCTTCGGAGTCGATGGCTTCTCTTTCTTTCGAAGTTAAGAAAAGCGGCATGAGTTCTCGGTTATCTTTAAATTCATGGTAAGGAACATCGCCGATAATAAGCTCGTTCGGATATACCGGCTGTTTCAGGACTTCGAGAGTGGCGCGGTAAATTTTTGCGCGCCGGATGATCGGCGGGTCATCGTAAAAATCACCGCCGAGGATGATGTTTTCGTCCGTGAGGCTGTACATCGCTTTCGGTTGTGAAAGTCGTTCTATAGCTTGTGCAGTGCGGGCAGATATAGGATTATCCGTATTGAATTTTTCCATAAGTTTCTCCTTAATATAAATCTATTTTAATTATACTATTTTTAGATATTATTTTCAATCTATTTTTTCGTTTTTTTTTTAGCTAACTAACAAACCGTTTTTCTCTCTTGTTTGTTAGCTTGTTTTAAAAATATATTTATATACTTGTTTTAAGTACTTGTTTTCGGCGGAAATTTTTGGGAATTGATTTTTTAACAAACCCTTATGCTATATAGGTTTATCGCGTATGAAAAATGTAATCGTTATTCACACTTAACGACACGAATCCGCACACTTAACGACACGAATCCGCACACTTAACGACACGAATCCGCACACTT
>Ga0123353_10017288_pt1 | contig 10594 bp, 7 predicted proteins | sample TergutLab28metaG_3_FD_92763 | JGI IMG/M metagenome (GOLD analysis project Ga0123353, IMG submission 92763) | Labiotermes labralis P3 segment gut microbial communities from Petit-Saut dam, French Guiana - Lab288 P3 | ecosystem: Host-associated > Arthropoda: Insects > Digestive system > Gut ... | reverse complement strand
TTGTGGGGCGAAGCCTCACGTTTACTTATCAGCGGGAGGAATTATCTTGCCATTTTCATACGAGAGCATTCTGGCGAAGGAATTTGGTTGCCAGCAAGCGCATGTTGGGAATATTATCAAGCTTGTTGACGATGGGAATACCATCCCTTTCATAGCCCGTTACCGCAAGGAGATGCATGGGGCGATGGACGACCAGAAGCTTCGCGAGCTGGCCGACCGGCTGCAATATCTGCGCAACCTGGATAAACGCAAGCAGGAGGTACGCGACGCTATCGAGGCGCAGGGTAAGTTGACGGAGGAACTGGCCACGGCTATCGAGAGGGCGGGGACGCTTGCCGCGGTCGAAGACATATACCGCCCATATAAGCAAAAACGCAGGACACGCGCGACAATAGCGCGTGAGCGGGGACTGGAACCACTTGCGCAGTGGTTGCTGGCGCAGGCTCGTGACGGAGTACAACCGATCGACAAAGCAGCTGATTTCATCGACGCGGAGAAAGGCTTGCCGGACGCCGAAAGCTGCCTGGGCGGAGCGCGCGATATTCTGGCTGAAGACTTCTCGGACGACGCGACGCTAAGGGCGAAATTGCGGCCGTTACTCAACCGTGAGGGGATCATTCGGTCGGACAAAGCCGGGGATGGCGCCCCTGTATACGAGCAGTATTACGATTATGAGGAACCGGTCCGGCGCATCCAGCACCATCGTGTACTCGCCATCAACCGGGGAGAGAAGGAAGAGGCGCTGAGAGTCACGCTGATCGCGCCGCATCCCGCGGCGGTGGCAATCATGGAAGGGGCGATACTGCTCCAGGGCGGGTCGCCGGCTGGCGAACAGGTTCGAAGCGCTATACGTGACTGCTGGGACAGGCTCCTGTTCCCGTCGCTGGAACGGGAACTGCGTTCGTCGCTTACGGAACGCGCGCACGAGCAGGCGATCAAGATGTTCGCCGTAAACCTCAAGCAACTCCTGATGCAACCGCCGGTACGCGGGCGTGTCATCCTCAGCATAGACCCTGCTTACCGCACCGGATGCAAGTGCGCGGTCATCGACGCTACAGGCTCGGTACTTGACACAGTGGTAGTGTACCCGACGCCGCCGCAATCGAAGGCTGAGGAAGCCGCAGCCATATTGAAAAGGTTGATTATAAAGCACAAAGTTACAGTCATAGCCATAGGAAACGGGACGGCATCGAAGGAATCGGAGATATTCACGGCACGGTTAATCAAGGAAACACCCGGCGTATCGTATATTATGGTAAACGAAGCCGGCGCGTCGGTCTATTCGGCGTCAAAGCTGGCTGCCGAGGAGTTCCCGCAATTCGATGTTTCACTACGCTCGGCGGTGTCAATCGCCAGGCGCTTACAGGATCCGCTGGCGGAACTTGTCAAGGTGGATCCGAAATCTATTGGCGTCGGCCAGTATCAGCACGATATGCCTCAGGCACGGCTGGGCGACACGCTCGACGGCGTTGTCGAGGATTGCGTCAACAGCGTCGGGGTGGATTTGAACGTAGCCTCCGCGCCTTTGCTGGAGCGGGTGGCGGGGCTCGGCCCTGTGACGGCACGGAATGTCGTTAATTATCGCGAGGGGAACGGCGCGTTCCCCGACAGAAAGACGCTGCTCAAAGTGCCTAAGCTCGGCCCGAAAGCCTATGAGCAGTGCGCCGGATTCCTTCGCATTCCCGGAGGGAAGAATGTGCTCGACAACACCTCGGTTCATCCGGAGTCATATAAAGCCGCGACGGAGTTGCTCGCGTCTTTTAGTTTGACGCCCGGCGATGTCGGCGCGATGCCACCCATTGATGAGTGGATCAGGAAACGTGGCGAGGATAGTGTCGCTAAGGCGTGCAATGTGGGCGTCCATACGCTGAGAGATATCGTGTCGTCGCTCCAAAAGCCCGGACGTGACCCGCGCGATGAGTTGCCGGCGCCGCAGCTCCGCGCGGATGTACTCGATATGTCAGACCTGAAGCCTGGGATGGTTCTGAGCGGTACGGTGCGCAACGTGATAGATTTCGGCGTATTCGTGGATATTGGCGTCCATCAGGACGGGCTGGTGCATATATCCGAGCTGGCGGATCATTATGTCCGCCATCCTTCGGATGTGGCAAAGGTAGGCGATATCGTCAATGTCACTGTCCTGGACGTCGATATGCGGAAGAAACGGATAGCGCTCAGCATGAGGGGACTAAACAACCGCTGAATTACTCATCGTCTTTGCGATTATTTAGAGATTAAGGTTGCGTGGAATGAAAAAAGCGGATTTGGAGCATGAAGATGAGGCTTTCGGCACAAAGCGGAAGAAGGGCAGAAAAGCCGCCTCGTTTTTTCTATTCGTAATCATTGTAATCGCCGCCGCTATACTCTTATTATGGGTGATACGGAGGCAACAGCTGCGGGAGGATATGGAACAGCTTCTCGCGGGGGTCATCGTCGATATTGACAACGGCAGGTATACTGCGGCGCTAAATGACGCCGTGCAGGCCTGGGATTTGGCGGAACGGCTGCGCGACAACGAATACATCAGCGAAATCAACGCGCGCATACGGCTCATAGAAGAAATCATCCACGCGGATGAGTTGTTCGAAAACGAAAGCTATCAATCAGCCATGGACGCATATATGCTGGCGTTGAGATATGCTGTGGAAACAGGCAATATCGCTACCGGTTACCTGGCTAAAATGATTGCGACTACGGAGAGGTATATAGATTTTTATGATTTGATACAGGACGCGGAAACCCTTGTTGAGCATATCAACTACGAAGAGGCGTTGTCCTTATACCAACAAGCGGTAACGGTAGCGGCCACCCTCTCGTTCGCGGATGGCAAGGAGCTGGCAGCCGCGGGGATAGCGGACGTTAAAGAGCGTATCGAGCTCGCGAAACGCTCGGAGGCGGCGCAGTTCATTCTACAGGGGGACTGGAGCTTACAAAACGGGTTCCTGGCTGAAGCAATCGTATTCTTCGAAAGAGCTTTGGAGATATTCCGGGAACTAGATGATTCACAGGGCATCAGCCTGGTGAGCTTCAGGATCGGCACCGCGCAAAGCAGCCTGGCGGATAGCGAGCTTCAAGTCGAACAAGAGGCGCAGGACGGTCAGCAAAGCAATCTTGATGCCAATCCCGACGCGACGCAGGAAGAAGCGGAATCGAACTATGAGTACAATCAGCGCTTGATCTTTGACATGAGAGCGCTCATCGATGATCAATATAAAAGGCCGGCAAACCAGGTTAGAATGGGGTCTGCCGGCGGCCGTAACGAGGGGTGGTATAACGGGTGCGGCTGGGTATCCACATATAACGCTCTGATACTCCTGGATGACCCGTGTCATCCAGCGGATATAGTCAGGTATTTTGAGTCGAGCGGCGGCACAGTGTTCGGCGGGGTGTTCGGCACCTACCCGCACGCGATAGAAAGGTATCTCAAATACCTGGGGTATAAAGTCGATCATGCTCTTTTTCCGAGGATACCCGCGAACATCGACGATATCATAAAAGCCTCAAGAGTATGTATCATTGCGTATGCCCATACGAGCGCCGCTCATTATATAGCTGTCGAGTACCGGCAAGAGGATGGCAGGTTCATCGTATACAACGACAATCTGGCGAGAAACAGGTCTGTTTCACTCGGTCTTGATGAGGTTTCCAGTAAAGGCGCCGTAATAGATTCGGTGTCGGCTTTTATCAACAATACCCCGGAAATACTGTTCGCGTTCTCACTAATTCGGGTCTCATCCCGCAACCAATAACTTGATTTTCTTATGCGTTCTGCCCGAATTAGTCACTAATAAGCATTAATCCGCGTTTTTAATAGCAGTTTTGTTTTGTTTTATCGAAAAATGTATGATATACTCGGATTCGGGTATAACTAATAACGAAAGGTGGAACTTGGTATGTTGAAAGACTCAGTAAAGAAGTATGTGGCGGAAGCGATAGGTACATTGGTGCTTGTATTCATGGGGTGCGGAAGCGCGGTGTTCCTGGGGGCTGATACAGGCGTTGGCCATTTGGCGGTGACGCTTGCATTTGGCTTGTCTATCGTGGCGATGGCTTATGTAATCGGCAATATCTCCGGCTGCCATATAAACCCTGCCGTTTCTCTGGCCGCGTTTATTGACAAACGCATCAGCGCCAAAGACTTCGGCTTGTATGTGGCGTCGCAGATCATTGGCGGTATCGCGGGCGCGGCTCTGCTTAAGGGGATACTCACAGTATCAGGCCGTGCAGACTTAACCGCTGGAGGCCTCGGAACAAATCTTGTGGCTGGCGCCGGGGGGATATGGGGAGCATTGCTCGTAGAGGTTATCCTTACGTTCATTTTTGTGCTCACCATACTGGGCGTGACCGCGGACGAGTCCAAAGGCGGCGTGGCGGGCATTGTCATAGGCCTTACGCTGACGTTTGTGCACATCGTTGGTATCCCGCTCACGGGAACATCTGTAAACCCCGCGCGCAGCATCGGTCCGGCGATTTTCGCGCTGGGGCAGTCGATTGTCGATTTGTGGGTGTTCGTTGTTGCTCCGCTTGCGGGCGCGGCGCTGGCAGCCGTTGTTTATAAAGAGATCAGGGTACTGAGGGCTGAACCTGCTAAACCGGCATCAAAGGCGAAGAAGGATAAGAAGGGCAAGAAGAGCAGGTAGAATCCGCAACAGTGATGTTACTGTTACTGTAATTAATATTGTGAAAGGGGCGATAGACGGGTGAGGTTTATCGGGAACTTACTGTGGTTCATTTTCGGCGGGTTTATTCTGGCGCTGATATGGATGATCGCCGGCCTTTTACTGTATATATCGATTCTCGGTATACCATTTGGCGTTCAATGCATGAAGATAGCGGGTTTCGTGATGTGGCCGTTCGGACGTGAAGTCATAACGCGTGGCTTCGGGATGATGGGCGCTATCGGGAATGTCATATGGATACTGGTTTGTGGGATAGAGCTTTGCTGCATGCACCTGATTCTCTGGATCGTGTTTTGCGTAACATTGATTGGAATACCGTTTGGCCTTCAGCATCTTAAGATGGCCAAGCTGGCGCTGATGCCCTTCGGAGCGGAGATACACAGGATTTGAGCCCTATATATTCCCGCAGGATGTAATAAACTCGCGGTTGAAAGTGAAAAGGATCAAAATGATCCTTTTCACTTTCAAGATTTCGTTGACCCTTCATATTGATGCTAATGATCCACACAACACTTGAACAATTCCATTAATTTTGCCAGAATGCCGTGTGACAGGTATTGTTTTTAGGTTATCAGTTAAGTATAATAGAGGTTACACAGGGTTTTCTTAATGTAACAATATGAGACGGGAGGGAGTTTTCCGTGAAAACGTTTATTGCCGCAATTCCGTTTTTTGACTCCAATATATCTGTGGAAGCCTACAGGCTAAATTTCCGAAGCGGAGAGAAACTGCTCGGCATGATGGACAGCACCATGAAGGTGTCTGACGCCGTGCTGACTCCCGGGTTGGATTTAGTAAAGACACTGGGAGTAGAGCCTATAGCGGGAGACCGTCCTTTGTTTATCGATATCAATGAGTATCATTTGCTTATGAGGGAGGTGCCGCTGACTCTCAGTAGCAGTGCCAATATGCTGGTATGCGTACTGCCAAACAACATTTTGCCCGACGACGCCGTTCTGTCCAGATGCAAGGAACTGAAGGAACTTGGGTTCGGATTGGCGGTGGACGGATTCCTTGAAGGGCATACGAACAATCGGCTATTTGAGATGGTGGATACTATTATCGTCGATATCACAGACTTAAAGACAGATAAAAGATTCATAAACGCGATGGCAAACCTGTCACGTCTGAAGAAGGTAGTTTTAACGAATATCCCCGATATGGAGACATTCGAGCAATTGAAAAGCTTAACTAACACCCTGTATTCCGGCGATTTCTATAACCAGCCCATCACAAAAGGCGTCAGTAAAATATCCCCGATAAAGATCAACGCTCTTACGCTCCTCAGGCGGATCAACGAAGAGGATTTCGACCTTTCGGATATTGCAGACACTATAGAGCGGGATCCGTCTTTGTCAATATCACTGCTGAGATTCATCAATACAGCCATGCCGAGGAAGATCAAGTCGATAAGAAACGCCGTAGCCATTCTGGGGCAGAAGGAAGTAAAACGCTGGGCAACAGCCGCTGTTTCCATCCAGCTCGCGGCGGACAGGCCGAATGAGATTTCAAAGCTTTCGCTGATGCGGGCAAGATTTGCGGAAAACCTTGCGGGGTCGTTTGAAATGGGCATTCATTCGTCGAGCCTCTTTCTGATGGGCCTTTTCTCACTGCTTGATGTTATTATTGAAAAGCCGATGAAGGTTGCGGTCAAGGAAGTCGCCTTGGACGAAAGCGTCAGGGAGGCGCTTGTGGATAAAGCCGGGGAGCTGTACAAAGTCCTGGAATTTATATACGCTTATGAGCGGGCTGATTGGGACGACGTGGCAATCATTATGGTGCGCAATAATCTCGATCTTGATGAAATAAACAAGGCCTTTGTCGAATCACTCGTCTGGTATAAGTCGCTTCTTGACGCTATTGGGGAGGAAGAATCTTAAACACTGTTTTTTTGAGAGGAGAGATGGAGATGTTTTGTACAAAATGCGGCGCGAAGTTTGAATACGATCCCAATTACAAGTTCTGTATCACATGCGGCACTCCCATAATGAATCCCGTCGTCGTGGCTAATCAAGGGGGGGAAAGGCCGGCGGGGGACTCAGCGGTGTATAATCCACAGCCGGGCGATACTCCCGCGGCGGCTGCTGACCCGGCGCCGGGGATCGTTACTCCAGTGGACATGGATCCGTTTCCTGGCAATGTCCCATCGCAGGACATTGATATGACGGTTGTAGCGATACCCTCACAGGACATTGATATGACGGTTGTAGCGATACCCTCACAGGACATGGACCCCTCGCCGGACACAGTCGCGTATGGGCACATACCAGTACCGCCGCCGGGCATGGAAACCATGCCGCAGCAAGCATACGGGATGCCGTCGCCGGGTATGGAAACCATGCCGCCGCCGATGTATGAAATACCGCAGGCAGACATGAACGCAATGCCACCGCCGGTATACGCAATGCCGCCACCGGATATAACAAACAGCATGTTCGACACGCCTGACGGCGCAATGCCGCAGCAAGCATACGGGATGCCCCCGCAGGATATGGGCGTTATGCCGCAGCAGGGATATGGGATGCCCCCGCAGGATATGAACGGCATGCCGCAGCAGGGATACGGGATGCCCCCGCAGGATATGGGCGTTATGCCGCAGCAGGGATACGGGATGCCCCCGCCCCCGCCATCCACTCCGGTTGCGCCCCGAAAAGAGAAAAAGCCCGTAAACAAGACCAAACTTGCCATCATTATCGCAGCCTGCGCTGTTGTGCTGGCTGTGGGTACATATTTCCTGGTATCCGCTATCATAGAATCCAACAGATCGTCAAAATATGAAAGCGCGGCGGAACTCATGGAAAACGGAGAGTACCTGGATGCTCAAGCGCTCTTTACCGAACTTGGTGATTACCGCGACGCGGCGGAGCTTGTGGACGAATGCCAGAACATAATGGACTATAACGCCGCGAAACAACTTATGGACAACGGCAAGTACGCGGAAGCCAAAGCCGGATTCGATGCGCTTGCGTCCTATAAAGACTCCAGTGATAAAGCCGCGGAATGCCAGAACATAATGGATTATAACGCGGCGGTAGAGACAATGGACGCGGGCGATTACGAACAAGCCCAGGCAATGTTCCAGAAACTGGGGTCATTCAAAGACTCGGCAGACCTCGCCACGGAATGCGGCAATAAAATAATCTATCTGGAAGCCGTTGCGCTGATGGATGAGGGGAATTACGCAGACGCTATACCAAAGCTGCTGCCGCTGACAGAGGTGGACTTCGAGGATAGTGTTAAGCTATTGGCCGAGTGCAATAACAGGATAGAATACGCGCAAGCCGTTGCGCTGATGAACGCCGGTAAATATGGCGATGCCATAGACAAACTGACACCTTTAGCGATGCTGGAATTCGAGGACAGTGCTGATCTTCTGACAGAGTGCGAGAATAACGTCACCTATGCGCTGGCGGAAGCAGCCTACGATTTGGAGTTTTATTATACGGCTTCTATACTTTTTAGATCTATCGAGGGGTTCAAGGACGCCAGGGTAAGGGCGGAACAGTGCATACAGGAGCAGCCCACTACCGGTGAGAAATACAGAAACAGCGACTATAAAGGGTCTGCCGTAACGTTGAAAATCAAGACTCCGAGTGATGATTCGCGGCCTACCCTGATAAAGATATATACTGAGGATGAAGTCCTTGTTTCGACTATTTTCATCCGCAGCGGCGGCGCGCCGAGCATCAAACTTCCCGCAAACACATACATGATAAAGGCAGCCTTTGGCGATACCTGGTATGGAATGGAAGAGATGTTCGGCGATGATAACGCGTATTATCAGACTCTCCTGCTTGAAGGTGGCACGACGTACGCTTTCAGGAGAAATTACACATATACACTGACTCTCAGGAGCGCTGTAGATGGCAACGTAGGTTCACAGAACGAAGACCGCGACGGCTTCTAGTTTGCTCCGCAAGCGGGGAGCAATCCGCCCGGCGGGAAGCAGCGCCTCGTCCGCGTTAATTAACCAAATATCCGACAAGCCTTTAGGTTATCCCTCAATTTGAGGGATAACCTTCTTATTGGGTCAGGGCTTAATCGATTTGATTAAATTTATGAATTAACGGTTGACACAGTGATAAGGTTTTATTAATATTATGTGACACAAACAAAGCGAGTGGTTCCGGGCGGAATCAGTCAGAAGATAAAACTTATAAAGGAGATGGGGTATTGATGCTTCCTGTATTGGATAAGGGGTTTATTCCCGCGATCGTGTGGGTCAAGAATTTTCTCAGAACTGCCGCGAAGCCGGTCTGTCTGGCAATCGAGCGGGAGAACGGGTTTATTTACCGATACGACACCAGAATCGGCGAGAACACGCAGGACAACGAGTTATATATCGAACGGCTCGTGAAGATGCTTTTATGGGCGGTCGGCGGGTTCAGGGTCTATATCGACGACGAGGATATGGCGCAATACATCGGGCAGCGCTACAGCGCCGATGGATTGCGCGCGTTCGACAGGCAATTCATTCAGCGTGTGTACGAGAGCCGGTTCGAAGTCATCTATAGGGAGGATATCCCGGAGCCTAAGAGCAACGCCATCGCCGTAGGCAGGAACCTTACAGGGAATCGCATCGGGTTTGACGCGGGCGGGAGCGACATGAAAGTGTCCGCGGTAAAAGACGGCGAAGTCATCTATTCCGAGGAAATCGTGTGGCATCCCAAAATCAACGACGATCCGGAGTATCATTACGGGAACATAGAACGCGCCATAGCCATGGGCGTTGACAAACTGGAAGGCAAACTCGATGCCATAGGCGTCAGCTCGGCGGGGATATTTGTGGCAAACCGCGCAATGGTCGCGTCTTTATTCATCAGGATACCGCAAGAAGTGTTTGACGAGAGGATAAAGGATATCTACATCAACATAGCCCGGGGGTTTGGCGCGCCCGTCACCGTAGCCAACGACGGCGACGTCGCGGCACTCGCCGGTTCTATCTGCCTTAAGAAGAACGGCGTACTCGGCGTGGCGATGGGGACAAGCCTTGCGGCGGGATATATCGACAACGACGGCAATATCACAGGATGGCTCAACGAACTTGCTTTTACACCGGTAGACTACAATCCGGCCGCCGCGCGCGACGAGTGGAGCGGCGACTTCGGCGTGGGCAGCAAGTATTTTTCGCAGGATGCCGTTATCAGGCTCGCCCCGATGGCGGGAATCGAGCTTGGCGATGAGCTGTCACCCGCCGAGAAGCTGAAAAGTGTACAGAAACTGCTGGGGGAGAATCATAGCGGCGCGAGGGAGATATTTGAGACGATCGGTGTGTATTTCGGGTATGCCATAGCATATTACGCGGAATTCTATGATATCAGCTTCCTGCAGGTCCTCGGGAGGGTCACCAGCGGCGCCGGCGGGGATATCATCATATCGAAGGCAAATGAAGTCCTGGACACGGAGTTCCCGGAGATCGCTTCGAAGACAACGATATATGTACCGGACGAATATGAAAGAAGGGTAGGCCAGTCAATAGCGGCGGCTAGCCTATAATGCCACATATAAAAAAAGGAGGATAATGACATGGAAATCTATATTCCTGACGGGATTAGCCGGGAGGAGGCTCTCGGGCGAACTACGCACCTTTCTGTCGCGGCGCATCAGGACGATATCGAGATCATGGCGTACCACGGGATACTGGAGTGTTTCGCGAGGGAGGACAGATGGTTTACAGGCGCTGTCGTCACCAACGGCAGCGGAAGCCCTCGCGCCGACTTGTACGAAAACTGTTCAGATGAAGATATGATGAAAATCCGGAAGAAGGAACAGAAAAAGGCCGCGATCGTCGGGGACTACGCGGCGCAGGTATTGATGGATTATACCTCTTCCGAGGTAAAGGACCCTGCCAACACCACAGTCGCGGACAGCATAAGAGAAATCGTCATGGGTTGCCGCCCCAGCGTTGTTTATAC
>Ga0123353_10017286_pt1 | contig 10594 bp, 10 predicted proteins | sample TergutLab28metaG_3_FD_92763 | JGI IMG/M metagenome (GOLD analysis project Ga0123353, IMG submission 92763) | Labiotermes labralis P3 segment gut microbial communities from Petit-Saut dam, French Guiana - Lab288 P3 | ecosystem: Host-associated > Arthropoda: Insects > Digestive system > Gut ... | reverse complement strand
CCAAGAAAAATTTGCAAGCTTTTTATACAAAATAAATCATTACTTGCAGATTATTAACATCTTTTTAACAATATCTTGGTGATATTATTAAACAAAAGCTGTTTTTAAGGAACGACTAATTAAAAAGCTTAATCGTACTAATAACTCCATTATATGTATCCTTTCAATGCACAATGGTATCAATGAATGCACATCAAGAAAACTATGAAACTAAAATAACATTGAAGTTCACAGTGTTGAGTTTTTGGGCGGGTTGCATCATAAATATTACCGCCAAGCTGCTTAACAAAAACGTCTGCTTATGTCTGCACTTCGCTCATTGCAAAAAAGAGCCTTACTATCCTCATGTCAACAAATGTGATTTTCTGGGGAGTGTAAAAGATTTTCTAAAAAAATCTAACCCACGGTCGTAACTTTCCGCCAAAAAATTTTTTCGTTAACTAATCATTCGGAGCATTTTGATGCCGGATGACATTTTCGTTACCCACAGGAATACAATGTTCTATTATATTAACGGATCTTTCTCAGCAGTATAGCCTTCTTCTAAGCGTTCAATTATCAATGTATCATTCCATATCCCACTACGTGGCATTTTTCGTTGTTCGTCACTTATTTCGCCAACCGGCCATTCTTTTACGCCATCCCAAAACCACCAACAATCAACCTTCGTTGAATTTGGCTCCATGGGTATACCACTTCTAAATACTGGAAATACTTTTAATTGAGACGGTATTTCCATCTTACCGACTTCTTTCACAATATTTCTTCTGAGAGCTATTCGCAATGGGAAAAAACAACAAAATTGGGTGGGAGCATCTTTTAGCTCCAACAATTGTGTTCCTATAGGATAAAGATATATCAGAGTACCATATTCCGCATTCTCATGAGTACATAAGCTATATGCAATTCCTTTTGACGTTTCAAACTGAGCAATTAAACCAATAACATTTTTGGGAGCCATGATATTTTCCTTAAAAATTAAATTTTTTAGCACGCTCTTTGAGTAACTCTTGACCTCTTATTAAAGATTCTTCATAGACAGGATTTTTAGGTGAAATGCTGTTCATTTTATTTTGCAACTGTCCACCTTGTTTCTTTAAGCCATATTTATTTATTAACACTTGCTCTACTGCTCTTGCATCCGTTTTACTAAGATTTATTAAGCCTTTAATTTTTTCAATTTCCATACCTGTTTTTCTAAGATGTTCAGCTTGTCTTCTTCCTAAATTGTTTGTAATACCCACATATTGAACTTTACCGGCTTTATCAAGTGAAACGTATACTGTATTGACAGCTTCACTTGCGGCCTGACCAACTGCCTTTGCCGTAGGTTTAGCCAACTGTTCAGCCGTTTTAGCGGGTTTCAATAATTTCCCTATTTTCGCAATTGGGACGACAGATGCGAGTTCAATTCCCGCAAATACCCATTCACCCGTACTTACCTTTTCTCCAGTATTAGCTACTTTATCAGTAACGGTGCTAATAGTTTCGAATCCAGCTACACTCCATATTGCGACAGCCGCAGACCAAATATATATTCCGGCATCACTACCTGACTCAGCGGCTTTAATTGTCTGCCTTTCAAGTACGCCTCCAACAGAATTGCCTTCTCCGAAAGCGCGTTCTCCAGATGTTGTTGCTTGTGGGGGGCTTGCATCTCCTATAACATGAGCTTCCTCAAACACCATAGTCGTTGTTGCCTGTGGGGGAACAGCGTCTTTTTTAGGAGCTATATCTGATTTGTTAATATCTACATAGAATGTCTATCGCGCCGAACTGGCGCACGTCGAGTAGACATTACGAGTATTCTCCTGTTAATTTGTATACATTGCGGAGATTACTCAATGCCCCTCACAGAACTACACGTGCGGTTTTCCCGCATGCAGCTCTTCAAGCCAGCGTCGGTTACATGTTCCAGATATTTACGGTTAAACGCGGCAGCGGGACATAGAACTCCCACACTCGGAGAAATTTATCATATCGGAATTTGCCTTTCTGGTCGCGTCTATTGAGCATTCGAAAGCATGCGTACTTCACGTATTCGTGAAATTTATCTAACATCCGCGTGTTCCCGCTTACTCCATAGTAATTATAGTGACCTTTCAGTGCTATTCCCATACGTTTTATCGTCTCCGCGACTGGCTTCGTCCGTCTTCCCTTAAGCCATTTCTTTACCGCTTGCTCCTTGACTTTAAGTCTTTTCTTGCTCGTACGCACTCCTGCCATGTACTTGTCTTGCTTAGATTTCATGTTGTAAAACGTAAATCCAAGAAAATCGAAGTCTTCCTTCGTGCCTTTGAATCGACCCATCGGCAGTATGCGTGTCTTGTCTTCTGCAACTTCCAGATTAAACTTGCCGAGTCTGGCTCTAAGCTCCTCCAAGACAGATTTTGCCTCATTCTCGTACTGAAACATCAACACGAAATCATCGGCATATCTAACATAGTATACTTCGCCTCTAAGTTCATTCTTTAGCACTCTTTCAACCCACAGGTCTAACACATAGTGCAGATACACGTTCGCAAGTACCGGTGATATAAGTCCACCCTGCGGCGTTCCTTTGTCACTCTCTTTGCGTTCCGTGCCCTCCAACACACCACCTATCAAGAACCTTTTGATGTATCTCAGAAAATTCTTGTCAGCGATGTCGTGTGCAAGAAACTTCATAAGCCAGTCGTGATCTACGTTGTCAAAAAAGCCTTTAATGTCTGCTTCCAGAACATAGTTGACTTTATGCGTAGTTATAATATGGCTGACATATCGAACAGCATCATGGGCGCTTCGGTTTGGCCTGAACCCATAGGAGCTATCGTAAAACCGCTCCTCGTATATGTCGCTCAGTATACCCGCCATAACGCCTTGGACGAGCTTATCCTCATACGACGGTATCCCAAGCGGACGCATATTACCGTTCGCTTTGGGAATGTAAGTCCGCCGTACCGGATTAGGTCTGTAGCTGAACGCTTTCATTCGCTTGATTAAATCTGCAACGTTCGCGTCCAAGTTCTCCCCATACTCATCTTTCGTTACACCGTCTACACCACTCGCTTTATTCCGTTCCTGTTTCCTGTGTTCATACTTCAAGGCATGTTCGTTAATGCGCGGCATTAACGTTTGCACTTGCGCATACGTTCTGGACAGATACCTTAAATCCCGTAACTCATTTTCCATGCTTAATAGCGGTCTCCCTGTACCTTGCATGTTTTGTTGAAGGTTTAGCTGACTTGTCACCCCCTTCGCTCCACGTACTTTCATACGCTTCGCAGCTACAATATGAGGTGATCCGACTTCTGACGGCTCATCAGGACGTACTCCGTTTGTTAAGACTTTGTTTGTCATTACCGAGTGCTTTAACACATCGGAAACCGTCAGATCTCCCAGGTACACGATAGACTCCTTGTACGCTCGCCACGCTCTAAGACCCCGACGGAACCTGTACATTCTCGCGATATCGAATGCACATTACTGCCTGCTGTGAAATACAGCACATCGGCTTCCGCTTTAATGTACCTAACGAGGCTCAATCGCTTCACGCTTACGCATTGCGGCTCTCGTACTCTCTGTCCTACGCTTAAACCTAATCTCGCGACTTCGGCTCCAAGGACTTGATACCGGCTGCTCGCTAAGCTTTGCCAGACGCGGTGTCTCACCGCGCTATGTCTATCGCGCCGAACTGGCGCACGCATTTTCGGTACCCACAACTAATTAATCAACGTTTCATTATCACAATTGAACTTATTTTTAAACTCTCTGGAAATTCCGAAATACTGCCTGCTCCATAGTATAAAGGTGATGTATTAGGGATATCTGAAATATCCAATTCAATAGCAATTTCGAGATATTTATCCAATGTTACAAATAAATATCCATCTGGAGACGATATTTTATTCCCTATCAAATTTCTAATATTTCCTAAAGTTTGACCTACATATACCTCTCCTTCTATAATTTCATTCGAATATAAAGTAACTCTGTTGACAATATTTTTGTTTACCCAATTCGATTCCACTTTCATCTGCAATTTATTCTGATATAAATATTTTACTGCAAACCAATTATATTCAGGGTCATATTCATAAACAACCTCTTTTCCTTTTTTTTCATATTTTTTGATTTCGGGTAATGAATCTATTGGTTTGCCTAATAAATTAATCAGATCTTTTATTGTTGCTGTATCCCAAGATGTAGCTTTTATATCTATTGGGTCTTGCATTTTCATTGTTTTATTACCATCACTACAATTTAACAACATCAATATCATTGATATTACTATTAATTCTGTTTTTATGACAATGGTATTATTCATTTAGTTTTTCTCCTGCTTACCATATACGTTTCCATTTGCAATAGTAAAACGACAATTCAAAACGATGGAAACATATCGTTAACTAATTTGTATTCATTCATATATTTCTTCAAAAATATTTTTCCATCCGCTCATTGAATCAATTAACATATTTAATGCTCGTTCCACTTCAAAACGTTTATTATTTAAGTAGTCTAGTGCTCGAGTATGCATTGGTTTTTTATCAGCAGTTCTTGATGATGCAGTATCTAAAGCACTCTCATTAGTAGCTAGTTGCTGTTTATGTTCAAGTAATTTCTTATAATCCCCCCCAAATTTTCCAAAAAATGTTTTATTGTCAACAGTACCATATTTTGTTTGTTCAGGATTTATGCTTTTTCCATCTTTATCTTTACCATCAACATGAAGATGAGGGACATATCCACCAGTATTCCCAGATTCTCCTATAATTTGACCTTCATATACTTTAGCATCTTTCACTATACCATCTGCAAAACTATTCATATGAAGAAATCGTATCCTGTCGTCATTATTATATTCTATGGTAACGAATTTGCCCGTTTTTGTATTAGTATTTGTATCAACATGCACAACAGTACCATCTCCAAGACTATATACTGGTGTTCCTATTGAAGCTCTGTAATCTATTCCTATATGGGGGCTTGAACCGATATTTCTTATCTCTTCATACGTAGATGTTCTAACAACAGTATTTGTCAATCCAAAACCTCCATCTGCGTAATCTATTTTATTAACGGCACTATCTCCTTTTAATGGATAATCAATTTTTCCTGTTGGATCAATTCTATTCATTGGGTTATTAGAACAAAAATGGTACGGCGAAAGCCATAGTTTCATTTCAAATAATGGGTCAGAACTTAAAAACATACTTATTATTGGGTCATAATATCTCGCACCATAATAATACAATCCGCTTTCTTCGTCCTTTTCTTTGCCGGTATAACGGTAACGTTTTTGCCTTACTTCGCTAACGCTACGTCCCGCTTGATAACTAGTATCACCATATGGATAATATTCTTCATATGAGATAATGCTTGCGTTTTCGTCAAGTTCCAATGTAGCAGATTCGATATTATTACTTAATTGGTACCTCAGTACAGGAACAGTTGTCCCACTACCCACCGTCAAAGTTTCAACAAGAGCAACACGTTTTGTATCGTCCATTACATGAAGTGTTTCACGCTCTAAAACTAAATTGTTGCCCGTCTTTTTTCTGTATATCTCAAACCCGCCTAAATACAATCTTGTTTCCACAATGCTACCTTTTTCCACAACCTTACGCACACGTTCACCACCACCATCATAATTGTAGTAAGCCTTGGTAGTACCCCGTTCAACATAGCAGAGTCTTTCCGCAAAATCCCATGTCATCTCTTCTAAATGCGGCATCTTCTTCATTGAGCCATGCTCATTGTACTCATAGTTAGCGGTCTCATCACCAACAGTAGTAGACATTAACTGATTATTATTCGGTTCGTATTCATACGAACGATTCCAATTACCACTGCCATTATTCACACAGTGAATTAATTTTAGAATATTGCCAACCTCATCATATTTCCATTTACGGGTATAATTACGTAAAGCGGATGTATCATTTGGTATTGACGTATAAGCGTGTGGGTATCCTTCAAACAAAGTTTCCATATCCGCTGCATTGTTGGCGTGTTCTCTGCCTGTTGCCTTTGTTAATCTGTATAAAGCGTCATATTCAAATGTTTGGCTTGGGTTTACTAACTGGTTATCAAAAAACACAACTTCTTGAGCGCTGTCTGTTATTTGAGTAATATTACCCACAGGATCATAAGTGTAGTTCAAATCCTGTAATGTGTCTGCACCACTATTTCTTGTTGTTAATATGTTTGTAAGTCTGAATGTTTTTTCATCGTACTCATATCTTGTGGTTGAGTTATTTCCATAACATATACGTTCTCTTTGCCCTTTAGGATTGTATGTTATGTTTGTAACAAAATCTGTGCTTTGAGCAGAACCGCGCAATTTTGCTTTTACGCCTTTTAGCAACCCGCCATCATCATATTCCGGTAAAATTTCATTAATCGCATTTACATTGCTGTGCGGAGCTTTTATACTTGTTGCGCGATTCTGAGCATCGTAAGCTGTAATAGTTGTAAACGTTTCATTTTCAAGTTCAGGATTTACATTCCAATTTATTGTTTGTTTGTATTCCTGTGTTAATCTGCGCTTACTTTCAAGCAGATTATCTTTAAAATCGTACTTTACATTAACTACTTCCCCAGACTGGTCATAAACTTTCCACACCTGACCACGCAAATTATTATCTTCAGGAGTATTACTTTCAGATTCCCCATAAAAGGTTTCTCCCACAAGTATTTCGTCATTCAACCATTGCTTTGTTGGTCTGCGCAACTCATCGTATTCTATGTGTAATTTATGCTTTCGTGAGTCCCAGGTATATATTGGCTGCTCATCTACAGCAAGAAGCATCCACCGCTCCCCTGCGTCCATACTTTTTGTATAGGCTTTTTCTCCGTGTATGCCGTATTTGTACTTCATAACAGTATTTTCGCGCGCGTCAACTATCTTTTTCTCGTTGCCTTCTATGTCAAGGTAAGTGAAGGACAAAAAGGACTCAACGCTCTTGCCGTCAGTTGTTTCTACGCAGAATGGACGGCCTAAGCTGTCAAGATGTGTGATTGTTGGAGTGTTATAATGCGGGTTGCCCTCAGTTGTATCATTTTGATCATAGTCTTTTTGTATCCACGGTGTAAATTCTACTTTGCTGTGTGTTCCATCAGGGAAATCGGTTCTTATTAACCGCGACAATGGGTCATAGTGCATTATGGGAGTTACGCCAATATCTCTGGCTTCAGACTCCGTCTCCCATTCGTCATCGTCACTAAAATACGGTTCGTATTGCTTTACTGGATTTCCCTTGTTGTTGAGAACTGTTCGGCCAGTACCCACCCAGCGCTCATTTCCGTCTCTATCCGGTTCTGCTTGCACTTTTGTAAGCACTGCCTCACCCATTCCATCGCTGTACTCTACTGTTTCAAGCCATCGGTACCCACAGGTAATATAATCCGCTTTCTTCATCTTTCTCTTTGCCTGTATTTTCTAACATCATCTTCCGTAATATGTTTGCTTCTTCTGAATAAATCAGAAAGCTCACCACGTTTTACAGGGTACAATATATCCCATCCTGTAACGACATATTCAAGCATATTCATATTCATTTTTTCACAGTAGTACTTTCTTTTTTCCGTAATGTAAAAGACAAATACATTATCTGCCATTACAAATTCATACCTTAAATTTAATTCTCCAAAAGGATCGGCACCAATAATATTGCAGTACTCATTGGTTCTTTTACCAAATTCATTTTTGATGACAATCCAATCAAATCCAGTTACCATTTCGTGTTGACACAAAATATAACTTTTGCCTCTCAAATCACGTTTTTTAACTGCCGTTTTAAGAATTGTTTCCGGTATATATGAGTTTTTCATATAAAGTGATACTCCCACAACTACTATTAGCATAAGAACAACAAACCATTTTATCATAGTCTTATCTCAATTTTGCGGTTTCGGTTTAAAAGTCTTCCATCTTGCACCAGATCCAAGTACAGGTCTCCTAAAAGCAGGAAATGGAACAGAATAACCACCTACACTCTCTCTTAGCTTTTTATACAACATCCGACTTCCTTCCCGACGTATATCAAACGCATTTATATGTCTGTAAGTAGTTTGACCAACAGCGGCTACGGTTTTTCCACCTGTGATATTACTCCATTCTTGGGCAAATGATGTTCCATTTTCTATAGGAGTTCCTGTGTTACATGAATAAAAAATGGAGTTAGCATTATTAAAAGCATTTGTATCTAAGTCTTTAATTTCGCCAATTGTCCAACGAAGTTCTTGTTTGTTCTTGCTTTGGGGACGGAGTTCACTTAATTTCATTTCAAGAATATACGTTTTAGTAGCGTAAAGAGCAATTTAGCTTGATTTTTTTTGTTTAAGCCGATGTGAAACAAACGGAACCCCGTCCCCGATTTTATGCTTGGCGCTTTGAATCAATTCCGTAATAGATTGGAAAAAATCTAATTCATCGGGTTCATGTACTATGATTTCATTTATTTTCTGTAATTTACCCATATACACTGCTACCTTTGAGGTTGATTTTTATTATCATATTAATTACAATTACAATGATAATATAATGCCTTTTAAAACGCAAGGTTTTTTTAATGGGAAGTGATTTAATTGCATTTTGTCCAATTAGTGAAACAGCATTTCACTAATTCAATCCGCATTAAGATGCGGATAAAAAGCGGTGTATGTGCACCGCTTTGACTTTCTTTTGTCCAATTAGTGAAACAGTGTTTCACTAATTCAGCCCATTTCAACATATTGATAAATGCTGTTTGTGTGCCGGAAACGCCATATTAAGCGAAAATAGGGCAGAGGAATAGAGTCATCTGACTGCCATTTGTCAATTAAAATTATCCCTGTATTCCAACTAAACCGCGTACAATGCCGGAGACTCTTTCTTGGTTCTCCGGTGATAGCTGCCGGTACATTTGCAGTAGTTCGATTTCGGTGGGATTACATGGATTTTCGGTTAAACCGCGTTCCATTACCACCCCTTGTTGAGCGCGCTGGATGATGATGCTTGAGCGGAAGATGAAGTTGAACCCGCGCGTGGCTTTGCTACAGTGCTGCTGCGTAGCAACTCGACAAGCACCGCAGGTTGTAGAGCGCGGCCTAAATCGTTTGCGCGTTTCCCAATCTACGGCATTGAGTTCTCTATCTAAGAGCTTTCGGCGGTGTAGTTTTTGTGTCTGCGTTAGAACGAACTGCTTTAACGGGTTGCAGTAGCTTATAAACATGGGGATAGATTGCATACGGCACTCGTATCACTGCGTTTTTTAGGATTAGCGAAGTCTTGCCGCATCCTGCGGGGCCTGTGAAGATTACCCATAATAATATAAAATATCCCACGACCATATATGCAAAACTTTTTTATTTGAAAAAAGAAACCCCGTCCCCGAATACGACACTTAATTAAGCACTTCGCCCGAATATGGATTTATTCTTATAGAAGAACTAACCCCTCTTTCACTATCTGTTAAAAACACTTCCCATGTTTCTTTATTTCCCTTATAAATAGTGTTCGTTAAAAGCCATATTCTATCATATTGAGAATTTTTATTGGAATTAACAAAATCTTCTGCAATTCTTACTGCGTCCTTGCTATCAATCTTCCAGTTTTGTATATGAATGACTCCTGGATATAGTTTGCCTTCTCTGCCATAATAACTAAACCTATAAAACATATTCTTTCGAGTATCCAAATCCGCAATTATCACATTTGGAATTTTTTTTGGATTTTTATTTATTTCCACAAATGTAACTTCCACTTTTCCACGGTGCTCAATATCAAGTCTCATGCTAATTTTCCCAACAACGAGACCATGTTTACGGTAGCGTTTATGGATTTGCTTAATTTTATTACTATTTAAATATTCTACAATCTGCTTTGCCGAAACAATTTCGGAGTCGATAGGTTTGCCTAAATGTGTTGGAGTTGGATCGACGATCACGCCAATAACTACAATAACTACAGTAGCAATTACCAACACAATTGGGCTGCTCATTATCGCAAAAACAATTGCTAAAATTGTTATGCTTTTGTCGCTTTTTTGCGTATTTTTTTTTAAGTTAAATTTGAACAACAGATAAAGCGGTATTGCAATTATTAAAAGGAGTGCAATAGTTTTTAACATATTGCCTCCTAATCCAACATCTTTTTTATGTAAGGTAAATAAGCGTTGACTTTTTTCGCGTATCTGTCCCTTGCGTTTAAATTTTCGTCAGCGTTATAACGCCCTACTGTTTCTTTCCATTGCTTTTGAGTTAGGTTTTTAACTTTATTTACCAGGTCTTCTTTTCGTTGCTCTTGTGTTAGGTCTTCACTAGGGAGTTTGATATGACCAAGTAAACTGGCTTTGTGAATAAGTACTACGGCAATTGTATTAATATTAAACGCATTGTCGTACGTTAATTTAAATTGTGTATCCATATAGCTAAAATCACTTATAATGCTTTTGTCCCTATAAACAAAATCCCACGCTTCTTGAGCTGGTCTAGGAAAAATAGCCCCCAATCCGGTAGAGTGAGTCTTAAACAATTTTTCTCCAAATCCGGTGGGGTCAACTTTAGATAATCCTCTGGCTGCTTTAGCAAAAACTCCTGGATCTTCAAGGGCAAGGAATGTTAAGTAATT
>Ga0123353_10017284_pt1 | contig 10594 bp, 9 predicted proteins | sample TergutLab28metaG_3_FD_92763 | JGI IMG/M metagenome (GOLD analysis project Ga0123353, IMG submission 92763) | Labiotermes labralis P3 segment gut microbial communities from Petit-Saut dam, French Guiana - Lab288 P3 | ecosystem: Host-associated > Arthropoda: Insects > Digestive system > Gut ... | reverse complement strand
AACACTTACAACACAGTATTTTATTCATTTATTCATTCACCCGCATTCCACAACTCTGATATGGTTACAATAATCCATAGGATATAGAATTAGTCAATTTCATGTGGATATTTGCTTATAAGAAGCATATGTCTAGATAAATAACAAAATAAAATAATAAGTTTAGCCTTGTTAACTATAAATATGATAAATTATATGAAGTATATAAAATGCTCTTATTTATAAATTATTATTAAGTCATACAACAAAAATTTATAAAATATATAAGGAACAAGATCTTTAGTTCAATTCAAATTAAAATATTCATCTGGTGAGTAAAATGAGTTTGTGTGTATAAACTGTTTTATATCTACTCTATACTGTTTCATTTCATTAGATAAAATCTTAAGGTTGTGTGAAGATGATTAAAAACCTTCATTCTGAAACAAGATGCTCTCTCTCGAAATGTAGTTTATTTTGATATAGGAGGGTGCAAATCAGTGCTATGTCTGGTATTAGTACTACGAATAGTAGAATTTGATTTATACAATTCTTTATTCCTGACTACACATAGTACTAGGGAAAATACACAATGTGAACATTTTAACATAGCTGTAATTCTCAAAACTTGCTGATGGTGGATTAATATCTTACACCGTATAATGTATTATGACAACCTAACAATTATAATAACGCAATGAGAATCTAAAAATATTACATACTGGGTACTTACATTTACACTTTTTGGTAGGAATTATGCGTTTCTGATACTTTCTTCCTTGTGTGACTTTCAAACATGGAGATTTTACTTTTATGCTGGCGCGTTCTGTGTGTACAATAAAAATCAAAAATATTTCCAAATAAAGTTCTATTCAACAAACACGTGTTTTATTATAAACATATTAATATTAATATAATTTATGAGTGTTATCGTTTTAGAAAATTGTACTCTTATTTACGTTATTACATTCACTGACATAACACTGACTATAGTTGTTATCCGCTTCCAATTTGTCTAGTAATCAGCTGGAAGAACAGTTTGTTGCAGGAATGTAATTGCAGATTTGTACGTATTGTAGTGTTGAAATGTGGTAAACTCTGGAGTTATCAGTAAATCGGTAAGAGTGTTGTTAAATAGTATATCATAGATGAACAGTCTTAAATTAATCCCGTTCCCCATACACGCTATGTCGGAAGGATACAGACAGAAAGTGATGTGGTGAACTTAATCTGATGTCTAACATAAAAACGGTGGTTATGTCAAATGCATTGTATACCGCTTTCTTTACGAATAAGCGAAAAATATTCAACTGGATGGTGCACAGCAAGTAAAAGTATACGAAATCGGTGTGGTACTGTCTTGAAGGTTAGGCAAGAATGAAACTAATTGTGTACTTTTGCAGTGAGGTTGCAGCTGTACGAAATTGAGTGCAAGAATGGCTGCGGCCAGCGAACCAGGCTCTTCCAAAAACAATAATGGCGAAGAGAAGGAAAAAGACGAAAGGATGTTCGAATGCAATATCTGCCTAGATACTGCAAGAGATGCAGTGGTCAGCATGTGTGGGCATTTATTTTGGTATGTTTGGACAGCAATGTACCTTCTAAGGAAACAGGTTTAGGCATACATAGGGATAGGTAGCTATTCAGTATGTTAGAAGTGAGGTAACTTAGAACAGAGAAGGCAAAACGTTTCCTTATAGTACACTGGAAACTGACCTCACATGATATAGCTGTACCTTCCTGGTGTAATGTTAACTCTTCATTTTTTTGTGACTAATTGTGGAATGTCATCTACACCAGTAACAGTTAAGTATTTCATAGACCTAATTTAAATAAAAGCGAACGTGAAATATCATAAAGTCTGGAATTAGTAGTGGCTTTTCAGTGCAGTATAGTACACACCTGAAATTTCTTATACAGCATGCGAAACTCATTGCATTTGCTTAAATCTACGAAGAATTTGGCATTTGGGCCGTGAAGGTGGTGTAATGTCCTATCAGTACCATCACAAATATTTTTCCAGGTTTGGAACAAAGAATGTTATTCAGCTCGTACTACTTGATTGTCTTCCCAATGGCATATATTTACAAAATTGTAACATTTATTTAATGTATCAACCCTGAAGTACATCAATTTCTCTTTCATGGTGCTGCTTGTGAAGTATGTGTTATAGCAGTTTTTGGAAAGGTAAAAGATGTGTTGGTTTTTCATCATCTTATTTCTTAATGAAGCAAAAGGACAGATATTACAATTTTCATTACCTTCCTTCCAAAAATATGAAACAGAACCTAGATGCAACATGAAAGAAAACCATGAGCTGTATCTTGAACAAGACCTCTATAGGCATTCTTAAGTTTGTTTTTACAGCTTTCTGGAATTAACTTCCTTTCTTTGATGCAAAATTATGTTTGCTTATCTGCTGGAGCTTTCTGATTAGTACTGTATTAATTTCTGTAACATGCAGGATGTAGTTCAGCAATGAAACTGTGTACTGCCAGGAATAACATTTGCCATTTTCTATGTGATTAGTGGTGTTTATTAGTATTGTGGTACAAGGCATGAAGTTGTTGATGATAATAGTTTGTAAACTTTCATTGTGGCTATATTTGTTTTTGTTGTGTTTAATATGACAGAGAAGATGAAGTTAGATATGAAAACAGTTATGCAGCAAAATTCTTGTAATCTGACGTCTTTTAACTTGGAAATTCTGACAATCTGACACTTGAATAGAGTAGTCCCAAGACTGGAAGTTTTACTGTTTGCCAGAAAAAAGCTTTATCAATTAAACAGGCAAATCTCAGGGACGTGTTCAAAAAGGCCTCCAAGTGTGTCTATGTCAACTCTTATGGTATTTCCTGACCCCTTAAATCTTATTCCATCAACTTCTTCTGCTATGAAGAATATGTCCAAATGGAATACTCCTCTGACTTGTTGTGCAGCCCAAATATAGGAGCAGTAACAAAAATTACCTGTACGAACTTAGGTAATTACAGAGGTTACCTGATAATCTGGAATATCCAATGGTCTGGCACCTCTCTGGTCCAGTGCAAGTCAGATTAATGGAATTTTGCTGTACTTATAATGAAAAATGTAAGGTTTCAAAGGGTCTTGCGATGATAACCCTTGGCATTGCAGTCTTTTTTGCATTGAAGGTAGTGAAGATTCAGACAGTAAACAGACAAGTTTCTGCTTGTATGTGAAGATGGGTAAGGTACAAGATATATTTAGAAATGGTAGATCTTTCCCAGTATGGGGTGTGTTCAAACAAGGTTACATACATTATTGTAAACATATGGAAAGGGATCATTGATTGCCAAAGCAATATGGACAGAACTGTCATTTGTTATGCGAGATTTGAAGTTCTCACATTGGTGTTGATTAAGATTCATGTCTTCTGGGATGTTACCATATTGGTTGTAAACTGTGATGTTTGGTAGTGCCTTCAAAACACTGATAACTATGTACTAAAAAATACAGCATAAAATTCCAGAACACTGGAATCTTCTACTATTTGTGATATTGACAGAGTTTAAATAAATGTTTTCTTTTAAAACCCATCAGTCTCAGTTTTGAATATGTAAAGTGGTTATCATGGGGCTTCAAATTTTAATAGTACACTCTTCCGTTGGCAAACGTGACTGGAATACACCATCACAGGAATATGACTATGAAGTTTTTTTTTAATACAAGGGGGTGCTGATAAGTCCTTAGCCCGACCTACTTCCTGGTGTCGTAGGATGGAATTGATAGTGTCGTTGGAAAGAGGGGTCTGTTCATGTGCCAAATTGCAAGTCTTTTCTTGTTACAGAGGCTTAAAGGAAGAATGTCAGGCGATGCGCGCACTTTCAACAACATGAAGATGCAAACTATCAAGTTTTTTTTTTTTCTGCAAAGCAAGGCACTGAAGGAAGTTCACGCCATTCTGACAGACACATTAGGGGAACATGCACCAACGTATGCCATCAAAAACTGGGTGGCCCAGTTTAAACATGGTGATTTTTTCCACCTGTGATGCGCCTCGTCCTGGACGACCCAAAATAGTGACCACCCTGCAGATTATTGATCAGATTCACGAGCTAATCTTGGAAGACCACCGGATTTCAGCTAAATCAATAGCTGAGCAACTGGACATCTCACGTGAGCAGGTTGGGTCCATCATTCATGAAGATTTGAACATGTGGAAGTTTTTTGTGAAGTGGGTCCCGAAATGCTTGAACACAGATCAAAAACGTCAGTGGTGCCAATCGTCTGAGCAAATTTTGGAATTTTTTCAGTGCGATCCAAATGATTTCCTGTCACGATTGGTGACCAAGGAGGAAACCTGGTTATATCACTATGACCTAGAGACAAAGCAACAATCAGTGGAGTGGTGGCATAGCGGCTCATCCCGCCCCCAAAAATTCCAAGTGCAAAAATCCACTGAAAAATTCTGGCCTTATTGTTTCGGATCAAGATGGCATCCTCCATATTGATCATCTTCCAAAGGGCCAAACTATCAGTGCGGAGTATTACTCATCTCTGCTGGTGCAATTGAAGGACATTTTCAAAGAAAAATGCTGGCCATAGGAAGGTCACCAAGGGGGTCTTGTTCTTGCCTGACAATGCCCCGACTCACTGGGCACTTGCAACCCAGAAGAAACTGGCCTACCTGGGCTTCCAATGTCTTGATCACCCACCTTATTCTCCGGATCTGGCCCCATCAGACTACTATCTGTTCCCTGGACTGAAAAAACAATTGAAGGGTCATCATTTTTCGTCTGACGCAGATGTCACTGCTGCTGCGGAGACCTGGTTGGACGGACAGCCTTCAGAATTTTTTTTGAGTTGCTTGCAAAAGTTAGGGCAATGGATGAAGAAGTGTATTGACCCTCGTTTTTGAGTTGCTTGCAAAAGTTAGGGCAATGGATGAAGAAGTGTATTGATCTTCATGGGGAGTATGCTGAATAAATCCCGAGTTTGGTCGCTGTAGCTTGTTTCCTTCCTGGTCAGGCTAAGGACTTATGAGTACCCCCTCCTACATAATGAAACATTTCTGCTGTTTAGATTTGGATGCCTTTTACTTTGTGTTTAAGGAGGCTGGATTTTGAATTTAGAATTCAAATCCATTAAAATTCAGGGCTTGTTCACACGACGTTCATGCTAAAGGTAATGTGAAGGAGAGAAATTTGTATGAGAGAGAATCACAGATTAGAAAGAAAGCTGTCAGTACATTGAATAAGCAGTTGTGGATACTGACAGTGTTTAGTCTTCTAGTTTAAGCATGAAGTTGAAAAATCTAATTAGTAATGTTGAACTCGTGGGTTCTGCAATAGCAGAATATAACATAACCAGAGAAAGTATTAAGAAACAAGAATACAGGTGTACTTCTTTTCACAATTTTGTTATCCAGTGCCTTATTTGACTTAATATTTGCAGTTGGCCGTGTTTGCATCAGTGGTTAGAGACACGTCCAAACCGGCAGGTATGCCCAGTCTGTAAAGCAGCCATCAGCAAGGAAAAGGTTGTTCCTCTGTACGGGAGAGGGAGCACCAAACAGGAAGATCCTAGGTTAATCCAGTTCACTATTGAATTAATGAAATATTTACATTTGGCCGGGTGTGTGTCATAAATCTGGAAACCGAAGTTTTTCCATTTTTTCATTATGCAGTGTGTACACTGATTTTAAAGAAATAACCAAAATAAACGTATCTTTCATAATTTCATGCATATAGTCTCAGTTGATGCAGCTGTGACTGGAATATACATGGACCAGTCAAATGGAAAATTAGTGCAGGCAGATAGGTTTTTGTGCAACTGTGTCATTCTTCAGAATAGTGCCAGTTCTGTCATACACATTACATGTTTCTAGCCATTGCTTATTACTTGCTGCACCTACAGCTTCTCACAGTATGGTCACTTTTTCACACTTTCAAGGTTTTAGTATTACTTCCCTCATATTAAAGAAATGTACCACTGGTGGGCACAATTTTTTTTATCTGTTCTACTGTAAATCATATATATTCAACTTGTAATGACCTATTATAAATGGCTGTAGTCTGCAGGGAATAGTTATATAAGCCACTGTACACCATATAAACAATTGTCTACCATGAAATTATTCTTTCCCCTTTCAGGAATAAAGTGCCTCCTCGGCCACCAGGGCAACGTTCTGAGCCTGAAAATAATGGGGTAAGTATGCTCATGTATTAAGCAAGATTTGAGGTTCTCACATTAGTGTTTGGGAAGACACTAATGTGAGAACCTCAAATGTGTGACACCATATAGTCTTGTAGAAATTAACTGATGTTTTGGAGAAACATACTGCCCCCATATTCAGGGTGGAACAGAAAGCCATGCAGGCGAGGTTGAGATATAGGGACAGAAGGAATATACATGTGTGGGAGCTTGCCAGTGGGAGGCGGATGAACCAGGAAGAGGTGGGACAAAAACAAATGGAGAAGATGCTGTGTAAAAGCCTCAGCTGGAAAACTGGGAATCGATCTAGTGGGAGCCTGCTAAAGGAAACTCAAGAGAATGATGGCGTACAAAGGTGTAAGCCAGTATGAGAAAGACCAGCAAGAGAAAGATTTTTTGAGATCCTGGGATGAGGACAAAACGACAAACTTCTGAGGGATAAAAGAGGAAATGGTAGGTGGAACAAAGAGATGGACTATGGTTAGGAATTGTGTGAGAAGGTAAGGGAAAATGATTTGTAGATGGGGATGGAGGAATTAATGTCAAAATTAAAAGTGGAAACAGCAGAGGAAGATCAGTGGAGCATGGATAGAAATTGAGTTAAACAGGCTGATAAAAAAAGATTTTTGAATGGGAATGATTAGAGTAACAATATACAGGGGGGACAAAAAGAGCAACAGAGGATGGACTGCTGGAGAAGGGCTAGGAATTAAGGAAAGGAGGTATGAAAAAGTTATTAGAAGGAGAAGTAACAACTACGGTTGTTGGGTGATATAAATGGGAAGTACTTTACTGAGAACCTCAGCAAATTCCAAAAGTTAACTGGATACAGTTCAGCACAGTTAGGAATACAGAAGGGAGATGAGAAGTAATCAGGGGAGAAGAGAAAAGTAAGATAAGCCCTCAGCAAGGCTGCTGGGAGGGCGGGTGGTGTCAGGAACCAGTCGTAGCATATCCTTAGAGGAAGGTGGTCTACATTTATTCCATGAGGCAAGCCTTTATCACCCATCGGATGGTGCAGTCCACACACGCACATGACTTAAGTGGGGGGAATGCTGATATTCAATGTGATGCCTAAGGTTTATGCTACATTCACCATGGCTGATGTACATGGGTGACAGAAACAAATATTTTGGTGATGCCTCTTCACCTGGGTCCCACTGGAACTGCCAGTCTTTCCATTGTACACCTGACCACACTTGCAAGGGATGCTGCTTATGCCTGGTGTCTGCAATCTCAGGTCACACCTTAACCTGACCTGTGTGGCTCACTCTTATAATGTGAATATGGAGGCAGTATCTTCCTTCAAAACATCAGGAAATTTCTCCTGGACTCTACATATCATATCGTAGGTAACAGTACTCCTGTTATTTATGATGTTTCATTGCTTATGTTGTAACTGCTTGTCTCCTGATGATTGAATCGTTTTGAGGTCCCACCAAAATTCTCATAAGAATATTTTAAATTTCCTGACATAAAAGTTCTCATGTAAAAATTTTTCCCACATCAGGCATCCATTATCTGCATTTTCAAACAAAAGTTCCCATACACTACATTTCAAAGGCTTTACAATTATACTTCATGACTTGGTTGTTGAATCTACCATAATCAATAAGGGACTGTGGACACCTGATCACGTCATTGCATCTTAATGATTGTTCATTTTTGTTCCCAGTTTTTGTTATTAATTTTTTGGCCTTTCTCAAAGTAAAGGGAAAATGCCCTACGTGGAGACCAGGCCTGTCTTGTCTGTCTGTGATCAGCCATACCATTTGTCAGATTTTCATGAAATTCAGTGTACCAGTTTCTTGCAAAAAAATGAATGAGCACAGTTTCAAGAAAACTGGCTCAGTGGTCACACTTCACATTGGGGTACAAAGGAATTTCTACCACTACCTTCCGCATTTTATGGCCCATAAGGGTGAAATCTGGTGCAGAAGATTTCCATGTACTGTCAGTGGCCAGTTATGAGTTATGTGAAAATCAGTGCCCTGAAAGCCAAATGTTACCCAAGGGTGTGAATGAAATTTTATTCATATTTTCTACATTTTTTTGTCCAGTTTGGCTAAAACTTGATAGAGAAGATGTCCACAACAATTTAGTGAGTAACTTTCTCATGAAAAGCAGCATAGTTAAAACCATGCTGTACCTAGGGGCATAAATGAATTTCTGTCTGTACAGTCTACATTTAATGTCCAGTCTGGGTGAAATTCAATAAAAGGATGTAAAATATTTTGCAAACATGAGAGGAGTCTGCATAAATACAGTAGGAACAGTAATGATCAAGAAACAGAAGCATTTTACAGTAAATATTTTTAAGGTTCTGAATAAATCCATAAAAGGATCTCCAAGAAAGCATCATGATAAGAAAACAAAAACAGGAGTAAAAAGATGAGAAAAGTGCATTCACTAGACAAGAAGCCATCTCCTTTATAAACACGGAAAAAGTAAAGTTTTTGATGATTTAATATTCCCCCCCCCAAAGATTTCTAACATTTGAATCATACACCAAGTGGGGCGAGAAGTTGCAGATACATTTTTAAAACATTCATACCCTGGACCTGGGAACCTGGGATAAAACTTCCTCAAATCAAAAACTCATCAGGTTATGATGAAATAACCTGCAATTTTAAAAGCATGTTCATTGCTGATCAGTCTCTCATTCATCTGTCTTTGCAAACCATTCAGTATATATATAGATATATATATATACACACACAAATATTAAGAATAAAGTGAACATTTAACTTAATTTTATTTAAATGTAACCAACTAATTGCACAAATGTATGATTCTAAAATCTTATTTACACATTAAAACCACGTCACTTGGTTAAAATACTTCTTACAACTCCTACATGTTTCAGTCTGTCAAGACCATCTTCAGGGAGTTTTGTTTTCCCTTATTTTGAAGTTGCCAGTGCTTCTATGCTTACTATGTATGGTACTGCAGCAGCATGTGTGTGGCTGTTTATGTAGTACGTACAACATAAACAGCCACACACATGCTGCTGCAGCATAGAAGCACTGGCAACTTCAAAATAAGGCAAAACAAAACTCCCTGAAGTTGGTCTTGACTGAAACATGTAGGAGTTGTAAGAAGTATTTTAACCAAGTGACGTGGTTTTAATGTGTAAATAAGATTTTAGAATCATACATTTGTGCAATTAGTTGGTTATATTTAAATAAAAGTGAATTATTGCATGGTAAAAACATGAAAATAAAAAAAAAATATTTAACTTAATATTTTGAATTTTTGAACTGTACTTGTATGCGCTGTATGTTATGTATAGTTATGATTATATTCCTGCCTTAGAAGCAGGGTCAGCTATGAATTTAGCCCACATGCACATAGTGATACCTTTATTAATGCTGGTGACATTGTTTTGCTATCAGACTTTTCATTTTTGTAGGGCTTTCCTGGCTTTGGATTTGGGGATGGTGGTTTCCACATGTCATTTGGAATTGGTGCCTTCCCATTTGGATTCTTCACATCTACCTTCAATTTTGGAGAACCTAGGCCTAGTGCAGGTACAAAAATTTGTTTAACTGTCTTTACATTTGTTTTATGAGATCACGTCAAAATATGGTGAACTCATTTATTGTATTTCACTCCACAGCTCCCCGTGGAACCCCTCAGTATGAGGAAGAACAGTTTCTGTCAAAAGTGTTTCTGTGGGTGGCCATCCTTTTCTTTTGTTGGCTCTTGATGGCATAGTACTGATCTGATGTAATTTTAAGAAAACTAAGTCTCAGATCTTTAAATATCTGTCAACTGCTGTAAATTATAAAAGTACATCTCAAGCATTGGAATTTTTTTAGTAAGAAAATTTCATTTGATGAATTGAAGAGTGACATAAAACATAAGAATGGGGTAATCATCATTTATACTTTGATATAACGTAACTGAAATATAACTTCATACGATTTAAAATTTGAAAGTTGCATTTGTGCCTATCAGGGGCAATCTCTGAGAAATTTGAGAGGGATGTAAAATTAATGTCAGATTGTGGATTTATGAAAAGTGTAACATAAATAATCTATGGTATCTCAAAAGGCATCCATTCACATTTCATTAGAATTTAATACAGTATTTATATGGTACCCAAATTTTCAATTTCAGAATATATTTTGATATACTTTCTCAAAACACCCCTGTTGGAATACTGAATTCAGTTTTGAGCTTTTATGAAGTAAATGTTAACATCTATTAATTTTCGTCTGCTTCTTTAATATGTGAATGTATTAAAGTTAGAGGAACTTTATGGGTCACAATATTATTTTTATGAATACATGTGTTTTACAAGACATTCTTCCATATCTGGTATTCCTGTTATTGTAACGAAGCTTAATAATACCAATACGTCCTCATGAATATGTAAAAATAATATGGATCCTAGAGGACATATAATGTGTGTTATCCTCTGTGTTGGAAATAATTT
>Ga0123353_10017283_pt1 | contig 10594 bp, 8 predicted proteins | sample TergutLab28metaG_3_FD_92763 | JGI IMG/M metagenome (GOLD analysis project Ga0123353, IMG submission 92763) | Labiotermes labralis P3 segment gut microbial communities from Petit-Saut dam, French Guiana - Lab288 P3 | ecosystem: Host-associated > Arthropoda: Insects > Digestive system > Gut ... | reverse complement strand
GCTTCATACGTTAGTAGCAGGCTTGTTCGGTCGTCCTCATCAACAATGATGTCCGTGAAAAGATCGTATAGCTCTTCCCGAAAAGATGCTCTGGCTGAATCTTGTCGGCGTGTAATAATGTTGCTTCCCGGCAAGGCAGCATCAACACTAGCCGCCTGCTCCGTTTTTCGGAATTGGACCGGATCGACTGGCCGAGAGGCATCCAATTGATTGATAAGGCTGAGATCGATCAAGACGCTGGCCGCTGTACAATATCCGACCTTTGCGCCAGGATAGCCGTTTTTGACATCAACTTCCGTATAGCTGCCGTCGATTGCGAGGATAAATCGAGGAAGCGACACAGTTTCCGACGGTGCCTGCGCAGGGTGTTGTGAAGGTGTCGCCTGCGCTACATCTAAGACCTTTGATCGTGCCAAGAGTCCTTTGACTCTTGTACATTCTGAGATTCGATGCAGTGGTCGGTACGTTGCATATTCGCCATCGTATGGCATATTATACCCTCGCAGCCGCGACAGTGTCTTGAATTAGGAAACGATCCACCTGTACAGGAATGACGTAGGGATTTGACAGCGTTTTGACGCGGATGAATCCCTTGTCTTGCGCACGCAGGATGCTGCCTTCGAAGTCAGCGAAGTCGTAAAACTTTCGAATTTCACGCGTCTCATCTGTGTTGTTCAGATGTCCGATGAACCAATTGGCTGTGTTTCGCAAGATATTCTGCTGGATGGAACTTACCTCCTGCGTGGCATAAACTAGGCCGATGTGGTATTTAGCGCCCTCTTTGGCAGTGCGGACCCAGATGTCTTGGAAGTTAAGCTCTCGTGAGGATGGCAAGATATTGTGAGCTTCCTCGACATAGACTAGAATTTCTGGCGGTTGCTGCGCGGACCGGAATCGCTGTTGATTTCGCTCAAAAACACGTCGAATCACTCGATCCGCTGCTGCTTTGTTTAGGGCTGAATCTCCGCTCGATTGGTCCACGATTACTAGTCGGCCCGCCTCTAGTTCATCGCATATTACATCTGCATAATCGCCGGCGGTACTGGATGTGTGTTGCTCGCGCACACCACCTATCAATCGCGGACCATTCCGTGTCTTCCATATTCCGAGGATACCTTTCAAATCCGCATCCGCCCATGGCGTAGCTTCTTTACCACTCGTTTCTTTTTGATTCATCTGTTGTCGATCAAACTGTTCGTAGCCGCTTTGTGAATCGTTGATGAATTGATTCAAAATTGCGCAAGCATGTGCCACTTGAGGCCAACCACTGGAACTGCGGATCGCTTTTGCTGCAGCGGCATAGTCGTTGGCATTGACCGCGGTAGAGTTTTCCATGGCGGCCAAAAGTTCCTGTGAAAACAAACCCTTCGTGACGGGCTTTATGTCGGATGGCGGCTCAAAGCCAGCATCACACAGGAGAGCACGATAGCATAGTAACCGACGATGAAAACGAATATTCGCTGATCGATCACCTTCATGCGGCGCTTCCATCCGAACATCTCGGAAGTTACTGATGTATTTATCGCTGTAATCTGCGAGTGCGCTATCGATAATCTCCTTGCCAATAGCGATGTTCTCGTCCCGATAGAAATTCAACAACATAAGCCGCCGATGTCGATCGTTGGGATGTCCCATGATGCCGTAAGTGATCACATCTTTCTTCAGGTCTTGGTGTTGCTCAGTTGGGCCACATTTCCAAACATTTTTAATCGCTTCAGCGTTTAATCCATGACCGCCGGAATCCTGATCATTTTCGTTTGCGTATTCACCGTTTGGATCAAAGACGATTTGGCCAATACGAATAGGAACTCGGCTCCAGCGGAGAGCAAAGATAGACTTAAGGATGATCTTGGTTGTATTTGATTTTCCGGTACGTGTCATGCCAAAAAGAGCGGTTTTCTGGCCAAGAAGGTCAGTGGGGGTGATTTGTACCGGCACGTCGTGGATGTTTTGAAAATGTCGATGACTTGATGCGTAACGAACCTTTCCGACAGGCACATGCCCATCCTGTGCCGAAGCAGATAGGCGAGGATCACGAAAGTTTGCGATTGCCTCTAACACCTTCCCCTGTGGTTTGAATACCTTCAGCCCACGGTTCGGGTAGTAGTTGCTCAGATCTGACCCGAAAAACAACCGGAACTCAGTTTTAGCGTCAGAACCGACGTTCACCACGTAATATGTGCCCAACACCCGACATCGGATGCCGGCATAGCTGAGAATGTTGTGTGTGGTCGGATCCATTACGCCCCGGTCATCCCAATGCTTCGTTACCTCGCCGCTCACCCGTTGCGCTGTCTCAACGCGCACTCGGAGTGCTTCGTCTGCGTTGGGAAGATTTGCATTGTCCAGAACCCTTAGTAGAACAATCGAAGCGTCTTCACGTCTCACGTCCACCACGCTGGATTGAGAGATACGTGTTGCGATCAAAAAGGATAGGGCAGGAATGCCACCAACCTGTTGTCGGTGATAGTCGTGAATTTGGACAAGCGCCTCATCGTACCCCAGCGAATAGACTTCGCCGACATAGGCGCTATCCTCCACCAACTGCGTGATTTGTTGGCTGGCCAGCCTTAGCGGTTGGTCCAACTCGGGTTCGTTTAACTTGTCAGCGACGTTCGCCAGGATGTCAGCCATATCCAACTCCCGATGTAATTGCCTCGGACGAAAGATGAGAATTTCGTCCCAAAGCTTGGCATGATCTCACAATGAGTGTTGTTTGTCAAGGCTAGCAAAATCTGACTAGCAAAATCTGTGGCTGGCTGAATCTGCCAAAACCTATCCAATGATTATCGTGTTGTACCTTCCTCCCTTCTGGCTGGAGGCGATTCAGGCGGTCGGCGTCAGTGGGGTGAATCAGTCGGCAATGTGGTAATCGTTGTGTTGGGTAGGATAAGGGAAAATATACTCGGAACCGTTCGATCCTCCAAAAACCACGCGAAAGAGGAATCCCTGCGTTTTCATGGAAATTTAAAGCTAACGAAACTAATCCCAAGGAGTAATACCATGAGAACAAGTGACTATCTGAACAACCCTGTTATCGCGAAAAATTTCTACAACGTCAAATGCACGAATGTTGAGGTTGAGGCTGAGGTTGAGATAGAGGATAAACCTGATTTTCCGACCGTCATCGTCCAACTGAAAATCGTCCCCTACGAACCGTACGGCGAGGCACAGGAGAAGGTTTTATACATCACGCTCCGCAACAGCCCCAAAGCTCAGCCGATACATGATGCTTTCCGTCAGATATTCCGCATCAAGAAGTGTCCAAAGGAAGCGATTGGGCGATTCGCCTGTATTTTTGTGGATGCAGATGAATACCAAGGCGTGGTGTATTCTTCCGTTCATCTCATTCAACAAAACGATATCTCCAAGAGACAGGCGACATTGCTGGAAGACGCGGATCGGAATGGCGAAATCCCGTGGTCATCCAGGCTGTAATTTTGTGCTTTCGAAGCCCAGTGATGTCCAGACAACGCTTGCGATGGTTAGTATGTTTGTTGGTCAAAAGGTTCTGATGCAGCCACGGCGTCATCCTTGCACCGGGTTGGGTTCCCTTTCGATGGCTGGAGTCCCTTGGAAAAATAACCCCCCTGGGGGGTGGGGGTATGCCGAATGAACACGAGTTTCCTTTGTTTTCAAGGGGTTTCTGTGTAGTCCGCATCATGATTCGACAGGAGATTTTGTGAATTCGACATCATCCTGTCTCGCATCCTGTTTCACTCCCTCCTGAGGTAGTCCAGGTCCTTCGTTGCTTGAACACAAACGAAGGAGCCGAAACATGCTGGCCGCCGAACTCAATCGCAGCAGAAAACTTGGTGTCGAATACGAGATGACTTTCCCGCTGGTGGGTAGCGGGAATGGGCGGGATGTGCAGCAGGCGTTGGCTCGGGTGTTGACGGCGAATGGGCTTCGGGCGGTGGCGCGTGGATATTCTCATGAGCCGCTGCCGCCAGGGATGGACTTGGCCATTGAGCATGATATGTCCGTGCAGGGCGAAAGCCGTTATGCGGGGATTACGTGGCATCCCGTCGAATTCAAAACCCGCATCATCGACTACAACGAATGGGAAATGATGATCCCCAAAGCCCTCGAAATCTGTGCCTACATGGGTGGGAGGATCAATCGAACATGTGGCCATCACGTCCATCTGGCTCTGGATGAGGTCCATCAGCGTAGCCAAGGGCTGAAAGTCATTCGCTCCCTCTACAACCTGATGCATCGTTTCGAGCCGGTCGTGTACGGACTGGTCTCCCAAAGCCGCCGGAATCCATCCGGCTATTCTTCTCCTCTTCCGGGCCAGTCTCGCATGTTCCATGGGTGTAGTGGCGTCCGTTCATTCCGAAAAATTCTGTCGGGTTTCGAGCGGAGGTTTGGTTTGAATTTGACGCACGTTCTGGAGGAAAAGCCGCATGTCGAGTTTCGATATCACCAAGGCACATTGGACGTTGAGAAAGCGAGACACTGGCTACGGCTCTGTTTGCAACTGACACAGCACGCCGTCACGCGAAACTGTGCGGCGGCAGAAAAACAAACATGCAATGATCGCAAAGGATTCGACGCTTTACGGTACACAATCGGCCTCAAAAGTAACGCAGGGATCTATGCCAAAGTCTGCGATGAATTGAAGGAAACCAGCCGTTATCTCCTGAGGCGTTGGAATGCCTTCAACATGCAGCCATCCGAAACTTCCGGCAATGGTCAAGGCGACAACGAGAACGGAGGATAACAGCATGTGCGGTATACTTGGATTCACCGGACAACCCAAAGAAGGCCAATGGACAGAGACCTATCGCTTGCTTGAGGTGCTGTTTCTGGCCAGCCAACAGCGGGGTTGGGATGCTACGGGGTTTGTTGTTCGTACGGAACCGTTCAAACATCCGAAGGCGGGTGAGACCGTAATGGACAAAATGCCGGTGACTGCTCAGCAGTTTGTGGATCACAATGTCACATGGCGAAGTCTGCGGCATCAGCGGTGTACGACCGTTCTTGGCCATGTTCGATTAGCAACACATGGTTCACCAGTGGATAATCGACACAATCACCCCCTCGTGGGCCATTCGTCGTTGTACCTCGCTCACAACGGTATCCTGATGAACCATCGAGAAACCGCTCAGCGCCACCGTTTGCGATTGTCTACGGCTGTGGACAGCGAATTGATCCTCCGGTTCGTCGAGTCGGCGAAACATCCTGCTATGGGTTTGGATCACGCTTTGCGAAACGTTGAGGGATCGATGACGGCGGTTGTGTATGACGGGCATCGTGACACGCTGTACATGGCGCGGGACGAAGGGAGGCCGCTGTGGCTTTTGCGATTGGCCAATGACAAACGATGGTTTTTTGCTTCGACGCGCGAAATTTTGGCTGACGCCTTCGCTGCGGTTGTTGGGGATAGTTGGATGAGCAAAGTGGAACTGCTCATGCCCTTGGCGTCTGGCGGCGTTCATCTGCTGAAGAATTCTGGCCAGTTTCTTGGTCTGCCCCATGGTATGGAGGGTTGAATGCGTTTGAAAACGACATATCCCCTGGGATCAACAGCAGATCAAATACCCGGTTCTACTCCTGTTCTTGCTACCAACAGGGAGTAAAAGTGAATCACCGAATTGGAAACCCGGCGTCTCATGAAATACGGATGGGGTCAATCCATAGGTTCAAATGTGAGAAAAGTTTGGTTCAAAAGTTTCTATTTCTTAGGCAATAATGGTTTTGTATAAAAAAAGGCGTTTGGCGCTTCTTGAATTTCGGCCAGCGTGATACAAACCTAATGTGTTCTCAGTAATCTCCTGAAGTAACGTGAAAACGGACATCCCTGGCGACAACAAATTCTCATCACGTTCACATGAATGGCTGGATGAGGCGAAATCAGAGGCAACCAATGACAGAGCCAGCGTTTGACATTAGTGACGGAGCACCACCGACGTTGAATCATGTCATCGGAAATCAACACGTCGTTCGACAGATTCGGACGGCATTGGACGCTTACTTCAATGACCGGGCCAGCCTTGGTCCCAACCGGGAAGTCCCTGCCTTTCCGCATACACTGCTGGTCGGACCTCCGGGATTGGGCAAGTCGCTTTTCGCCAGTATTATCGCGGGTGAACTGGGGGCCAACGTCCACGAGGAACTGGCGCAAAACATCGTTACGCCAAGCCACCTTCAAGGGTTGCTCATGATGGCCGACGCAGACGATGTGCTCTTCCTGGACGAAATCCATGAACTGCACCCGGTCGCCCAGACAACGTTGTACCGCGCACTGGAAGAGCGGAAACTCTTTCTGGCCACCGAAAAAGGGCAGCGTCAGGGTTTCAATTTGCCGCCGGTGACGTTTATCGGGGCGACAACGGACGAGTGGACCCTCAAACGTCCGCTTCGCGACCGATTCAAACTAGTGCTCCGAATGTCGTATTATACACCGGACGAACTGGCCCAACTCATCGTTCAACGTACTCGCAGAATCGGCTGGCCAATTGATGATGCCGCTGCCACTGGAATTGCCGCTTTGGGGCGAGGAACACCCCGCTTGACAATGCGTTTGCTCGAAAGCGCCCGACGCTGTGCAAGGGCAAGAGGGGCAACAACTATCGAGCGGCAACACCTCGACCTAGCCATCGACATTGAGCAGATTGACGCACATGGATTTGGCCCAGTTGAGCAGCAGTATCTTTCCATTCTCCGGGAGGCGGGCGGTGGACCTGTTCGGCTTGGGGTTATTGCCACTCGAATTGGCCTGCCACCGATGACCGTCGAACGAGTTGTCGAAGTCGATCTGATTCGTTTGGGCTGGGTCACAAAAACCGACGCTGGCCGCAGCTTGACGATGCAGGGACTGGCCTGCGGAAGCTCACCACCGTAACTACGAGCATAGTCGTAATCCGCCTATTCGTTTTCGCGAAAAAAGAAATCGTCGAAGTCAAAAATCATCGTAGAGAGATCCGCGTACCATGCCGAACCAATCCGCCAGTACCGCCAGCACGTTGAAATCAGCCGTCAGTGTCTCACAGATGGCCAAAATGCTCAGCCTGAGTCGTAGTAGGCTCTACGAACTGGTAGAACAGGGTATCTTCTGGCCACCTGTTTATTCAGTTGCCGATCACCGTCCATTCTTCCCGCGCGACATTCAGGAAGCGAACCTCCGCATCCGGGCCGATCAAATCGGGGCGAATGGCCAGTTTGTAATTTTCTACGAACGTCAGCCTCGTCAGCAAACGCAATCACAATCGACAGCCGCAAACCGTCGCCAGAACAATCAGAACAACGTCGCTGCGTCGCTCCTGCAAAGCCTCCGCTCCCTTGGCATGACAGACGTGACCCGGCCCCAGGTCGAGCAGGTGCTGGCGGAATGTTTCCCAAACGGCACGGCAGGAACGGACGAATCAACCGTTTTACGAACCGTTTATCGCCATCTCCGACGCTCTGGGCTCTCCTGAAATGTGCCCGGTGTGTGTACATTGTGCGTCCGTTATGCGTTGGAAGCCATCCGAAGTGTGATGGAAGGCGTCCGAAAGGCGTTATGAAGGCGTCGTGAGAGTGTCGGGGAAGTGTCCGATTTCCGTCCGAATCCTGTAGTAAACCTGTATTGGAACCGTCAGCAATGTGTTCAGAATTATGCAACATAAGAACCTTTATGTTACATTCGCAAGGGTATGAAAGCATGAACGAAACTATCAATGACGACATACTGCCCATCTCCACCGCACCAACGACCACCTTCGCCCCCGTTATGCCGAGGCAGGCGGAAAACGATGATATGCTCGTCGCCCTCTGGTTGCATGGGCGAAGTCTTGCCACTCAGCAGGCATATACCTTCGACACTAGGCGATTATTCACGATTGTGGGGAAATCATTGTCACTGATGACACTGGCTGACCTCCAAACTTTCGCCGACAGCCTGGAGCAGGATGGCCTTGCTCCAGCATCCCAGCACCGTTGTCTCGCGGCCATTAAGTCCTTATTTACGTTCGCCGTACGACTGGGTTATCTACAGTTTGACGTGGGACGTGCCCTGCATCTACCTAAACTGCAAAACCGTCTGGCCGAGCGAATTCTGGATGAGGGCCAGGTTCAACGAATGATCGCGTTTGAGTCGAACCCGCGTGATCGGACCATCCTGCTGTTGACCTACGCTGCTGGCCTTCGAGTGTCGGAAATTTGTGGGCTGAAATGGCGAAATCTCCAGCCACGTAACAATGGCGGGCAGGTTACGGCCTACGGTAAGGGTGGCAAGACCAGGGCCATTCTACTGCCGCAAACAGTATGGGATGCCGTTGTGGCCCTCCGCGAAACCGCCGGTGACGACGAACCTGTTTTCCGCAGCCGTAAACGCGGCCATCTCAGCCGCGTTCAGGCCATGCGAATTGTCCGCCGTGCGGCTAAACGAGCTGCTGTCCGACAGCAAGTTTCTCCCCACTGGCTCCGCCATGCTCATGCCAGTCACGCATTGGACCACCACGCGGGAATACATCTAGTGCAGGTAACATTGGGCCACGCCTCGCTCGCCACCACCAGCCGCTACGTTCATGCCAGGCCAACCGACTCCTCCAGTAACTACTTACCGCTGTGATGAAGGGCATACTATTTGACCATCGCCAAAAACTGTAAACAAAACCGAACACTGGAAACCGTTTTCATCGTCGCGGCGTCGGACGTTGCGGCTGGGGTTGCGGTCTCGGAGGGTTCGGTTTTGTGACTTGCGGTTTTGCGGGTTGCTGCTGCGGGGGTTGAGCCTCATCACGCTTGCTATTATCACGCAGCCACTGCTTTGCTTCCTCAGTTCCCGCCACGGAGTATGGCGTCACGTAAGTAGGAATCGAGCCGCCGAGTTTACCGAAACGCCCTGCATTTTGTGGACTAACGATTTTCATTTCCACACGTTCGGACGAGCGGGCTTGGATGTTGACCTCCGCACTTTGCGACTTCAGCCACTTCATGGCTTCTATGTGGCCTCCCCTGGCTGCCGCAAATATCGGTGTCTCGCCTCCAATATCCACACGAGCGTTAACATCTGCACCCTGCTCTTTCAACCACTTCATGGCATCAAGATGGCCTCCTCCGGCTGCCGCATACATCAGCGTGTTGGCACGGTCTTTCGCGCCTTGTGTTTTCAGCCACTTCATGGCATCGACACGGCCTCCTTTAGCCGCTACATACATCGGCGTCCAGTCATAATTGTCCTTGGCATTAATATCCGCCCCTTGCGCCTTCAACCACTTCATGGCATCAATGTGACCTTTCCAAGCCGCCTCAAACATCGGCGTCACGCCATTGTTGGCCTTGGTATTGATATCCGCACCTTGTGATTTCAGCCATTTCATGGCCTCGACATGGCCTCCCTGGGCAGCCAAGAACATCGGTGTACCACCATGTGTACTCACGGTGTTGGTACCCACGTCTTGCGCCTTCAGCCACTTCATGGCCTCAATGTGACCTCCCAAGGCTGCCGTAAACATTGGCGTCTGGCCGGTATTGTCCTTGGCATTGACTTCTACGCCTTGTTCCTTTAGCCAGATCATGGCCTCGACATGACCTCCCTCAGCGGCGGAAAACATCAGCGTCCGACCGGTATTGGCCGTGGTACTGACTCCCACACCTTGCGTACTCAGCCATTTCATTACATCGATGTGGCCTCCCTCGGCAGCAGAAAACATCGACGTTTGGCCGGTGTTGTCTTCGGTATTGATATTTGCGCCCTGCGATTTCAGCCATTCCAACACATCAACCCGGCCTGCACGGGCCGCGAAATGCACCAAGGTCTTGCCTCCGTCATCCTTTTCACCGACCCGAAGGCTCTTTGTTTTTGCCCATTCCTCGGGCGTTAGTGATTGGTCTGAGGCAAACCTGGCATTGCCGTCCTTATCTTTGATTTCTGGTTCTTTCGGTTTTGCCGACTCCTCGACCGGTTGTGCTCCACGCGCGCTATAGTCATGCAACCACTTCTTTGTTTCTTCATTTCCCGCCAGGGACAAAGGCGTGCGGCCAGCCTTATCCTTAACATTGAAGTCCGCGCCTTGTGACTTCAGCCATTCCAGTACGTCAACCCGGCCTTCTTGAGCGGCGTGGTGCGCCAAGGTTCGATCATTGAAGCCCTTTTCATTGACCAGCAGCCCTTTCGCTTTTACCCACTCCTCAACCGTCATTGTCTCGTCAGACACCTTTTCCCGTATATCCCGGCCATCGCTGCGCAGCCATTTCTTCGCCCGTTCATTCCCCGCCACGGATAAGAGTGTCCGGCCTTCTTTGTCTGTGGCATTGAGGTCCGCCCCCTGTTCCTTCAGCCACTTCATAGTATTGATATCCCCATTCTTGGCCGCCCAAAACATCGGCGTCCAGCCGTTATTGTCTTTGGCGTGGAGATCCGCGCCTTGCTTCTTCAACGACTCCAGCATGTTAACACGGCCTTCACTGGCGGCGTGGTGCACCAAGGTCATACCCTGATCGTCCTTCCCGTTGCCCCATAAGTTCTTCGTGCGTGCCCAGTCCTCTACACTCAATGGGCCAAAAGCTGGGCCAACCGGGCCAAGTGGGTTAGCTGGGCCGCCAAGGCCAACTGCACCATGATCATTAACACCTAACCACGCCCGTGCTTTTGGACCCGCCACAG
>Ga0123353_10017281_pt1 | contig 10594 bp, 5 predicted proteins | sample TergutLab28metaG_3_FD_92763 | JGI IMG/M metagenome (GOLD analysis project Ga0123353, IMG submission 92763) | Labiotermes labralis P3 segment gut microbial communities from Petit-Saut dam, French Guiana - Lab288 P3 | ecosystem: Host-associated > Arthropoda: Insects > Digestive system > Gut ... | reverse complement strand
TGCTAACTTAATCTTTTTCTCATTGTCCATTTCAAATAGCCTGTTTCGTCTTCCTTGCATCTGTCCGAAATTTCCTCGTTGAACCTTCGCAGCAATAGATTTTTTACGGGGTGCAGTCGCTAGCAGCACGCCCAATCCCCAACCTGGAGGGCCAGGGTATCTCTCTTTGTCTGGGTGCTCTCCTTTGACCTGTCCGGCATGGGTGGCCCTACCGGTAGCTATGCTACCACCGGCATAGCTCTCCGGGTCATTGCACCACGCAAGCCTCCTTACCCGGCAATAATGTCTTCGTCAAGGTGGAGATACCTCAAGGAGGTTTCATATCATTACATGTCTAATATAATTAGCCATAACTACTCTTACCATTGATAATCGCCTACCTGAAGATGACCTTTGTAGGTCGAAACATGAGAAAGGAGTATCATACATTTATAAACTATTTTCATGTTATTGTTGTGCAGTTGTTGGAGTAAATATTGTGAGCTAGTTTATTGCACGGAACATAGATTATGTTAAAAATCTTTATAGTATAATTGTATGTTGCATTTTGATGCGAGATAGGAACATATGCCTCGCTGTTATCTCATCTCCTAATCCAAATGTTTATATATATATATAATATTTATTAGACTTTTGGTTCTTAATGGTATTTATGTTTTCGCCCTGTAAATTAATTTCACTCGCATGTACTACAAGCCGATGTGTCCGAATCCTGCCCCACAGGTTATAAAATAGACATAAAATGGCTTCTGCGTGTAAAAACACAGATCAAAGAGAATATTGTCATTGACTATCGCAAAGCTTCTACTAGCGCTCGTAGCGTGTAAGGAAGAACCCGCCTATAGTAACTCTGGCGGAGTGGATCCGGAACTGTATGTTATCCATGTTCTAAATTGATTATAGTACTGGTTTTCAAATATTTGTGTTTTGGGTTCGAGGATAACACAGCGGCTGGATTTAAATTGTGTGGGATTTTAACTGTTAGGGTGTGATAACCATGCGGTCTGATAAGCGAAGTGACTCTTTTACATTTCATACAACGAAATTTGGTATAACAACACAAAATGAACCCGAAACTGCGAGAGTAACACGCCAGCGTCTTCAAGATCGGTTTGACAACGAATACCGGTTTTCATTAAAGTCAACTAAACAAGGTGTGAATACGTCACTGAAAAGGTGGACAAATTTGAACCTCTCTTCGGTGTCGTTACCACCTATTCATCCACGTCGTTTTCTGAGGTCTGGAGCAGATAAGTTCACTGAAACCTTAAACACTGTGCGTACAACGTTTGGCACGTTTTCGCAAGTAAGTTATACTTCTGATATATTTGTGATATGTAAAGGTAAAGTTCATGTGCTTAATTAATACTCACGCCACGAAAGCATATGCAGTTTCACACATCAGTACCTTGGCGATGGTTGGAGGCATGTGCTCAGTTTAACGCCACACCTCGTCTATCCGTCTGTATCCAGCGAATGGGTTACTCGGTGAGTCCGAGTTCCGGCCAGGACACTTGGGGCAAGATCTTTGGTCTCTGCCAGGAATCGAACCACACTTGCTTGGTTGTCCAGACCATAGTAAAACTGCTGTACTGGCTGAACAATTCTGATCTTAGCATATTTGTATGCAGGAATGCTCATTAGTGTAAAATATGTTGCTTAAAAACCATGGAAATTTTTAAAGACAACATACTGTTGGAGAATAATTTGAATTTGTTACATAAATCACATTACATCAGGAGGATTAAGGATTACATTTAGGAGTTTTGACTAATGCAGGTTATATGGTTGGCAAGAAATAGGACTATTTGTCATATAGTCTGTACATTTCTCCATTCTTATGAAGAATAGTTAGTAAACTGAATGTATTAAAATCATCTAACTTTCATAAATGTGTTTGCTGTAAACAGAAGTAAGTAATACATATCATTGCAACTGCACAGCATCTGTCTGGGTCTGGGTGGGGACAAGTGGTGTCCTGTTATGAATATAGTAATAATCCTTTAGATACCTTAAAATATGGGGAATTACTTGACTTACCCATCAACTACTCAAGAAGGACCCTGCCCCATTGGGTTAATTAAACTGACAGCATAGTCATAATATTTTTGTGCCCTACATACACTGCCCAAGTAATGGAAATAATCATGGATGTACGGTGTACTGATGTGATGGTTGTTAGCACTCACAGCTGCCAACATACACACACAAACCCAGACTGTAACCTTGTCTACTACACAGAAACACCACAGCTACCAACATACACACACACACACATACTGCAGCACTGATTTGGCTGTCTGTGACCTTCATCTGATTTGGCAGGAATTGTAGAAGATGTGGGATGAGGCTGGGCAGACATGAAGAATGTATCATGACTACATTTTGCATTGAATTATTGCCTTAATTGAAAATATAATAATATCTGGAGTTGTCAGTGAATCAAGAATCATAAACAATCAAGAGTTATTAAAAATGTTACTTGCATGACACTATTGTACATCAGTGTGCATTCAGTCATCTGAATTGATCACTGTGTGTGATGCTTGGTTGCCATCTTAACAGGAATTGTTTCAGCATTTGATGAAAGGTAGAATGAATCATTTTATGTGTTATCATGCAGTCATTTTATATTTGCTGCACAGTGACAGATCAGCAATTATGGTTGCTTATCTATTGCATTGTATATGGCAACTATTATATTTGAATACAAGCGGCTGGCACTTTCTGTCAGTTTGTCAGTCATAGCCCACTCTTTCAACCGCTCACATTGTGGTGGCATAATAGCAGGAAGTGACAAGTGATAGGTGTCAAATAAACTAAGGACCCTGTATTTGTCACTGCTTTGGATAGTGTTGTAGCATCTGTCACTTTACTGCTGTATAAGCATGCCCACCTCTTGAAGTGGTACTGCTACACTGCACCTACTCTTACACTTACATGGCTTTACACTTTTTCAGGTCTTATTTTGAAAGTATGACACAAAAAGCTGAGTACTGTGTTGATCAGTGTGTCATTCAGTACCAATACCTTATGCTGTCTGTAGTGGGTGGATATGTGAGTGAGTGAGTCTGTGCATGTGTGTATGTTCTTATCTTAATGGATGCTACCACATTGAGAGACATTTTGTCCCCTAATGAGGCCAAACTCTACTGGCAGTAGTGTAGTACCCTGATGAAGTCAACCTCTGTACTGGCAGTAGTGTAATTACTCACACGTCTAACTTTGCTGGACAGTCAAAGCTGTAGGCAAGAGAGAGTATGTCCCAAGCCTGTTTGAAGACTCAGAGTCATAGCTTAACATAGCTTAACATTTAATCTATGTTTCAGATTCTCAGAACTCTTTAAAATGCAAAGTTTACTGAATTGCAAGCCCCAAAGTATAGGCAGCAAAATAAGTTAACATTATGAGCTTAAGAAGGGCTGTGAAAGAAGAAAGGCTACTTATTTTAATGTTTTGTACAGTGTCTACAGTGTTTGGTTTCACATATTATAGCATTACAATGTCAATGTGTTATAACCCTCCATGACCTGTTGTCTTTATTCCACCAGTATAATATTATGTGCATGTACACACACATGCACACCCACCCACAGGCCTAGGCTGATGGTATTTACCAAGAATATAACCATAATATGTAAGGTGCACCAGCTGCACTGTATCACTAAACCCTATTGTAATGTGATCATCTCATCTCTGTTCCAGTCTCCCGAGCTGCTGATTTCCAGTACTTCCCCCACCAAAATTATGAATTTATCTTTGTTCTGTTCCATCCTTATTATGCAGCCTTTCCTTAACTAATATCTAAACAATACCAAATGAGGAGTATAAATTAACCTACATGCAACTGGATTCTAATATTTGGTTTGTTGAATTTTTTACGTTAACTTTATGAGTTCTTACTTTACAGAAATTTCGCAGTTCAACCAGGCGCCGTTATCGTCTGAAAAATGAATCACCAAATTCTCCCGTGACACCACAGACTCGTTCGCGGCATCTTTTGGGTCGTACCCCAACCAAACTCTACAGTCCTTTTGGAATTGAGTCACCATATAAAAGGAATGTCCGAGGTGGAAGCAGCAGAGGCAAAGAGAATGGAACAAATGCCAGCAAATACACACTGCGACCAAGGTAATAAGATGTGGAGGACCAAAATTTCGTGGGATCTGGTATGAGGTATTCATGTCATGATGTTACAGGAACCAGAAACAAATGCATTGTTAATATTTTATTAAATATACCATTTTTTATAATCTTTGGGCCCTTCATGCAGGGTCATGTAAGTTGAGTGTGAGTTTGTGCAGCCATAGTCATAGAGCTTAGTATTGTTGAATATTTTTCAATGATTTCTGCAATTTTCTGTTAAAAGCAATTAATTCTTTGTTAACACATGGGGGAGATTGGTAAATTGAATTGGCGCAGAGCAAATACAGCAATTGCATTAGTATTACTGCTACTAAATGCAAAATGAGTCAGAGAATGAAGACCCAAATTTGAGACATTTCTGCCAGTGTTTCAGGCTCCACCACGCACGATTACCGCTTAATTTTTAGTGAATTGTTTGATGTCTCTATTGCTTGTGGAGATGATTGCTTCCAAATAGGGGTGAGGCTTAGAGAAACCAGTGACATTATATGTGTTGTCTAGTTATCAGAAAGTTTTTCAGAGCATTGCTTTATATACCTGGTTCTTTACCATGTTCACAGATACCTGCCTAGTTGATTTCACCAGTTTGACAATGCTCTAGACTGTGTAAGTTGGCTACACCATACACCAAGGCCTTGTTTACACCCAGGTTGTGTTGATGAAAAAGTGGGAATAAATAAAAGAAAACGATATTGCCATAAGAAGTAAAAAGACACAAATATATGGAAATAAACTGAAAATGAGAGGATGTAAAATTAACCGTTTGATGCCTAATGACCCCTGTAGGGGTCGTACTGCACCGCTGACCTCTAAAGTTGCATTTTATATATTTATTCAACAAATATAGGTACTGAATATTTTGAACATGGTATATACTCTCCATTTTTTTTCTCTTCAAAATGCAGTTTGTTTCATAATTCTAACATATTTGGTTCCTGTATTATTCACATTTTATATACAGGGTGTGCTAAAATTAAAAAAATAATTCTGGTGCCAAAAGGTTAAGTAATGTTGTATATTGGCAAGGGGCATTACAGCAGATACGGTGTAAAACAAATGGACATAAAACAAGGCCTTGGTGTATTTGGGAGACGTCTGGCTCAGTTCTTAGCTAGGCTACTGACTGCTCTGAAGATTTTTGTGCATTTCTTCATGCTGATGCAAGGATAGTAGTTAAAATTATGCCATAACCACTTCGTTCCATGTCCTTTACATTTATTCACTATCATCCAGTCGTTTGATGCCATGTAGTCTTGAGTTAATTGAAAGTGTCTTCAAACAGATTACAAAATCTGAATTCACATGTACATAGTGATCTGTCATCTTGAACCAATATAACTGTTTGTCAAAAATTTTACAGGAATGTCACCCGTTCAGGCTGCTGCAATTCATCACACGTGTCTGGACCTTGCTGTTGGAGTGCGATGAATGATGGTAAAAATCAATCTTCTTTCTCTAGCCCACACAAGAAATTTGATTCAGATCTGGAAGACACCCGTATTGGTATCTGGGAATTTAACCAGGCTGCTAATAAAGTTGTGAGACACAGTTTGAGGCACTGAATATCATGTATGAAGCCTGCATTATATGCTGTTCGCTCTGCTTTTGTCATGGAAGTGCAACATATTTGTTGTCTTCTGTCATTTGAATGAAGTATTAAGTATTTTATAATAATACTATCAGCAACAGGAACTGCTGATATTTTATAATAGTTAGTGCTGGGTAATGGCTACTGATTTAATTCAGGTTATATTTGTTGGAAATATACATGAGAAAGAACTGTGAACTAGCATAGGGAAGTATGTTGCTGTAGAGTAGTGATAATCTGTGAAGTGATTATGCTGAATGGTGGTACTGTAGAAGCACGTGGTTGCTGTAAAATAATTTGGGTATTTGCACAGTACAGTACTGTGTAACAAATAAATACCTCAGAAGTACAAGCTTTATAAAAAGAAAGCAGTCCTATTGCAGGCCTGGACAGGACCAGAGGGTTCTTAGGAAGTTAAGGTTCCCAGATTTTGTGACAGCGGCACAGGATGATGGTAGGTTGTCAGCCTTACGCACCAGCCACCTTTACCCCCAGGAAATACTCCTGGTACTCATTTCTGTTAGAGGCTGAGTCGATCCCAGGGCAAAAGTGCGATCGGAAGGATTTTATGTCAATGAAAAATCCACTGACACCAGCTGGAATCAAACCAGCGACCTTCCGATTTGTAGCATAGCACCTTAACCACTGCGCTACCGCAGTCCCCACAAGCTTTATAAGGGTATACAAATAACATGCTTGTATGCTGAGATGCTAAGCTGCATTGATGTCTTTGGATTCTTAGCACGTTTTTATATTAAATAAAATGCAGACAACTGCCACATTTCCTGCTGGTTACAGTGAATAGGTTCAGTATAAATAAAATGATGTGTTGGTGACTCATGTAACAGGCAAACCTGAATACAATTGCTGAGTACAAAAGTGAAATATTCAACAAGCAAGTAGAAGAATGAGTTGTCATTTATAAGGTAGCTAGCTGATAACAGTACTACAAGAAGTGGACTGATTGTAATTAGAAGACCACACATGAACTGTACAAGCTGCTGAATTTATTGCTACTCTGTATTGTCTTTTGACGGGTATATTTGAAGGTTTAAAAGGAAATGAATTTTGATGGCACTCCTGGAAAGTGATGCATGTTTGTTGTGTTATTCATTATCTTCAGTGATAAGAGGGACTTTAGTTTGTTTTCCCTTAAATGAAGAAAATTTTTTTTTTTTTTTAAATTCTTTATACCGGAGAACTGCAGTAGAAAGCTGTGAAATTGAAGGGACCATGTAATCCACAAACCTATAATAAGGGGTGTCCAAGAAGACATCTACTTCAAAAGTCTGCCATTAAACATCACCTTGAGCCAGTTCTACCCATCTCCCACTCTCATAATGTGCTGGCCTAATGTCCACCATAATGTTATCTTTCCATCGTGTTCACAGTATTAGGCTGTGTGCACAAAACAAATGGACTGCTATGTTCAGTGTCATTTGTTTCATAGGATATGCAAGTTTGGCAGCTACCAGAGTCCTTGATGTAGATATAAATGAATTTAGTCAAATGAAAAGTGTTTTATACCATTGTCAAGTGTATAATATACACATGTATTTTTGTATTTTGTGTTATAATCATCTGTAACACAAGGGATATGCATGTGTTCAGGCCAGGAATAGACTTCGATCAGAACTATGTAGACAGCTTTTGTGCAGCTTTTCAGGGTAATTAGGCATTTTAATCAGTTGTGTGCATTAATTTTATTGTATAATCATTTAGGTTTTTGATATTTATACAGCATCTGAAGATAAGATATTTTTGTGGTGTTAGTATCAGAGTGATAGGGACAGGTGGGAGGCATTTGTGAATGTGGTAATGAACCATCGGGTTCCATAAAATGCAGGGAGTTTCTTGACTAGCTGAGAACCAATTAGATTCTCAAGGACTCTATTCCATGGAGTAAGTAAGTAAGTATTATTTTGTATAATGTTAAATAAGGAGAATGGTTAACTAGATGAATTTTATTCCGTAGGGATGGTTAAAATTTATTAATTCATTGTCAATGAGCTATGCTAATTCCATGGAGCAGAGTCCTTCCTGAAAAGCTAAAGTTAAGAAATTCCTTGTATTTTATGGTCCTGAAAGGTTCATTACCACATTTACAAATGCCCACCACCTGTCCCTATCATGAGCCAGGTCTTCCAGACCCTGCCTCCCCATCCCACTTCTTGAAGACCCATTTTAGTAGTCATATTATCTTCTCATCTACATCTAAGTCTTACCAGTGGTTTTTTTTCCATCAGAATTCCCCGCCACAGTCCTGTACACCTCTCCTGTGCCCCATATGTGCCACTTCCCCTGCCCATCTCATTTTTTATTTGATCACCTGAGTAATATTTTGTGATTCGTACAGATCACAAAGCTCCTTGCCATTCATGTACTGGAAAATAATATTCTGATGTGTACAATTTAGAAACTGAAGAAAAACAAAGGAGAAGGGAGTCTTTAACTGTATTTTTTTTATGTCAAAGTCTTTATTAATTTGGGGTGATATGGTGATGTTGACTGGTAGAGACTTGTCTCAATGGGTTGCTGTGAAACACAACTTTAAAGGCTAACAGATATGCCACATCTGTTAGTAATAATTTATATTTGCAAGTTCAGCCTATTGGTGATTAGTGTCCATTGTGTTATGCTACAGATGGTTCAGGATTTGAGAATCATGTTCATTATCTCATGTTTATTTCATGTTCTTTTATTATTTGGTTAGTGCATGTTTATTTTTGAAGAGTAGGTTTCACAGCTCACATTTTTTTCTTATAAGTACTCAGTAAAATGTTTTAAACATACCACACTTGTTACAGTACAGAGCAGAACCATATAGTCATCCTACACATGCAGATGTTATGTAGTATAGGTAAGGCCAGCCACATTCAATAGATTTTCCTGCATACCTTCCTCATCCCATAAGTCTTGACAAGTTAAAATTAATTTGGAGAATACCGTGATGGTTGAAGTTCTATGTTAATTTTATGTCCCCTCTGTTGTCATTGTGTATTCTAAGTTAATGTTTAGGTCCCCTCTGCTAGCCATCACTCTGTATTCTCTGTTAATGTTTAGGTCCTCTCTGCTAGCCATTGCCTTGCAATCTGTTTTAATGATTAGTTTGTCTCTGATAACCATCACCTTGTATGTTATGTTAATGTTTAGGTCCCCTGTGGTGGCCGTCACTCTGTACTCTATGTTAATGTTTAGGTCCTCTCTGTTAGCCATCACTCTGTATTCTGTGTTAATATTAGGTCCCCTCCGCTAGCCATCACTCTATATTCTATGTTAATGTTTAGGTATTCTCTGCTAGCCATTGCCTTTCATACTGTGTTAATGTTTAGGTTGTCTCTGTTAGCCATCACCTCGTATTTTATGTTAATGTTTAGATTCCCTCTGCTAGCCATCACTATATTCTATGTTAATGTTTAGGTCTTCTCTGCTAGCCATTGCCTTGCATTCTGTATTAATGTTTAGGTTGTCTCTGTTAGCCATCACCTCGTATTTTATGTTAATGTTTAGGTTCCCTCTGCTAGCCATCACTCTGTATTCTATGTTAATGTTTATGTCTTCTCTGCTAGCCATTGCCTTGCATTCTGTGTTGATGTTTAGGTTGTCTCTGTTAGCCATCACCTCGTATTTTATGTTAATTTTTATATTCCCTCTACTAGCCATCACTCTGTATTCTATGTTAATGTTTCGGTCCTCTCTGTTAGCCATCACTGTGTAATTTATGGGAATGTTTAGGGCCCATCTGTTAGCTGTTACCCTGTGTTCTATGTTAATTTGTACATCCCCTCCACTAGCCACAGAACATCACTGTATGGATGGTTCCTTCTCAGAACTGGATTTCTTTCTCTTCTTTTATTGAAATTAGCCATGCATTAATTCTTATTGTATCTAGAGAAAATATCAAAGGAAATGTACTGTAGCAGAATTGTTATGTTAATATTTCATAACTTTTTATTGTGTTAAATGAAAGTTTACAGAAGTAAGATGCTTCCATAACAATACCTTAACTGCTTATGGAAACAAAGAATGTGTCAGATTTCTGATAGCCAAAAGACACTGATCTCTGCTCTTTATTTTATATGTCAGGGAGCCAAATTCTTAATTGAAAACACAAGTGTAGATAAGGTTTCAAACTGTGTGATTATGGTGGTCACAGTAAATAAGTGTTTTGTTTTAATTTTTTGCAGTTAATCAAGTTGTAGTTTCCTTCAAAAATTGTGTTGTATGTTGTCTTTGCATAACACTGCTCAGATATATAACCAGAGGCAGTTAATGTTAAACCTCCTCCACATGATCTATTCAAGTGCATGTCAGATTTCTGCAGTGGTCATGTTTCGCCTTAATGAGCTAGTTACAACTTTGCAAGTCGTGACTATTATTTTTTTCCTTCAAGTGTTTTAAGAGTAAGATCATGTACCAAAGTATACCAAACTGATATACTCATATTTGTACTCTGTAGCAGTAATGAATAAAACCTTACAGTGCTTCAGATGCTTTACTTACTTATTCCATGGTGCAGAGTCCTTCTTGAGAAGCTAACTGGTTTGCAGTTAGTCAAGAAATTCCCTGCATTTCACGGAACCCGAAGGTTCATTACCGCACCCACAAGTGTCCGCCACCTGCCTCTATCCTGGGCCAGCCCAATCCAGTCCATATACCCATATCCCACCTCCTGGAGATCCAGCCTAATATTATCCACCCATCTATGCCTAGGTCTCCCCAGTGGTCTCCTTCCCTCTGGTTTCCCCAGCAAGACCCTATACACCCCCCTCTCCTGACCCATACGCGCCACATGCCCAGTCCATCTCATTCTTCTCAATTTTATCACCCGCACAATATTGGGTGAGGAGTACAAATCAT
>Ga0123353_10017280_pt1 | contig 10595 bp, 8 predicted proteins | sample TergutLab28metaG_3_FD_92763 | JGI IMG/M metagenome (GOLD analysis project Ga0123353, IMG submission 92763) | Labiotermes labralis P3 segment gut microbial communities from Petit-Saut dam, French Guiana - Lab288 P3 | ecosystem: Host-associated > Arthropoda: Insects > Digestive system > Gut ... | reverse complement strand
ATCACTTCATTACTTTCCGGTAACATACTTCAGGAGTGGTAACTTTTGTGTCTTCCGCTTTTCAAATTAATTTGCTTCCAGTCCTATTGGGTTGGTAATGGTCCGTATGTTCAGAGCAGGTCTACAGATTGCAGACAGTCTGTCTGTCTGTCTGTCACAGGAAATTCACCCTTTGGTACCGAATGCATTACACCAGGCGAATATTTTGTTTGAACACACAAATGTTGTTTTAATATATCGCTCGGAAAAAAAAGAAAGATTTTGCGAAACACTACAAAAGAAGCGCCAAATACAAATTGCTGTCCTCCGAAATATGACGCCGTGTAGTTTGGTAGAAATGTACCGACGTTTCGCAGACATTTACTGCTACATTTTCCATCTCGTCTATCGCCGTACAGAAGGCAAGAATTTCCGAAACGTCACGTCTGAGAAGACGGCACCTTCAACTGCTTTGGTGATCACAATTTGAGGAAGCACAATATTGTGAAGAGTAGCATTAAGTGCAGCTCATATCTGTCTGTCTGTCTGGCCGTCCGTGTCAGCTGCGCTCACAATGAGCTAAGTGTCAGCAATTCCCAAGAACCTAAGAGCTACTTCCATTCATCCCCAGACACATAAACCCTCACCGCACACCCCACAGCACCATCGCCACCTTCCGAAGGCCACCCTGACCCTTTCATTCTCGGCTCCCACGTCTGATCCAACCGTCCCAAATCGCTTTCCTTGCCTCTTCCAAGTAAGCATCCTTACTGGATTGCCGCGAGTACAGCTCGTTGTTGTCAGGCACAGACGTCACATTCGGATTGACAGAAGCTGTTGTTGTTGTTGCGTTGTTCTTCGGTTTGTGTTGGTAGCGGTGAGCGTAGACGTCGGGCAGGACGCCGGCACCGGCGGCTGGACAGTAATGTGTTGACAGCAGTTAGGTTCTGATAAATAGCAACACGTCCATAATAATCATAACAACTAACGGGTCACCAGGTCAAGAAGGTGAGACAGGTCTGGCATGTTGCGTGTATGGGAAGCGCAAAATGCATACAGAATTTTTCTGAGAAAACCTGAAGGAAAGACACGAAGGTCAGCTCAAGGAAAACTCACGGTCAGGCAGTGGCTTACAGCACTCACACTGAAAGCTCTCGCGGCGCTCTATCACAGCTTTTTTTAATTTAAGCATGTTCAAAGCACAACCGACAAAATCGCACTGCTTTGGCAACAAGCGTTGTTCCGCGGAATGCCGCGCTGTTTGAGCGGCCAGTGACGTAAGCATGACCGTTGGCATGAACAGATGCAATCACACACAACCAACCAACACTTTTTCTGACCTCAGCTGATCGTGACCTGGCCGTGACCTGATCTTGAGTGGACCGTACGTGTCCCTCCCTGTTCAATATTGTCAGCCGAACTGCGCTGTGCACTTCAAATATTGACGAGAATCCACCGGCCGTGCCCACGCGCTCGACGGTTCCATGGCGTAATGGTTAGCACTCCGGACTCTGAATCCAGCGATCCGAGTTCAAGTCTCGGTGGGACCTGACTGCTTTTTTTTTTATCTGGTAATGTGAAAACGGTACTTTCAAAGCTTGTGGTCAGTTACTGCCCCAGAGATGGTTCTGTACAAACAGAATTACTGAAGGGTGTCCAAATTGAACGTAAAATATAAAAAAAGACGCCAATAAACGTGAGCGATTTAAAAATACCAAGTGGTTTTTATCGAAACTTGTTTAAGTATTTATTGTGTGATTTGTTTAACATTCATTATACAGCGCAGAGACGCATTTAAAGACTCTCAGTAAAAACTGGGATCACAGAAAATGGAAAAACTGTGTATTAATTGTGTAGAGCAACTTTATACATGTGGTAAATGGGCGGAGAAATACGAAATTGCGCACCACGACGGACGAGAACTCGGGAACAAAATGTAACTGATATGGCGCAACAGAATAAACCCACTGAGCAGAATTCGTCTTGAGAAGCTAAGCTGGTCAAAAAACTCCCCTCATTTATGTAACACGAAAGTTAATAACCGCATTCACAACAGTCCGTCATCGGTCACTACCCTGAGCCAGATCTATCCCGGTCAAGCCCCATCCCAGACTATTTATTGCAGATTTATATTAATATTATCATCGTCCCACCTACACTTACGCCTTCAAAGTGACGTCTTTCCTTCAACGTCCCCATCAAAACAATATGAAAGACCCTTCTCCCCCATACGTGCTACATGCCCCGCCCATCTCCTTGTTGATTAATCACTCGAGACGGAGGAGTACATAAAATGGCAAAACAATATAAACGACACAGACAATAGGCTACAATACAGGTGGTACAGTCACAGCCATAAGCTTAGTGTTACGCACTCACTGATACAACTGAACCTAGCGGAATACGCTATAATGCAGGGCACAAAGAATTCAATGAATCAATCATTTCTAATGACACAACTCTAATTGCTATCATTAATCTATTCCTTGCACCTTCTTCCTATCTGTTATTCAGTGCACCAGATTCGTACGTTTGCATGTAAACAGAAGATCCACGTGCAGATTCCACGTGGCAATTCGACGCGCCAGCAATTTGATTAACAAAAACAAAGTCCGGCTGTTTTCCGACTGGCCTTAATGTCTTCAATTTCACTGCGCCTGCTGCAAGCTTTCTGCTGCTCAAAGGCCTATCCATCTGAACTCAACAGCGCTGTAGCTTAGTGACTTCCGATATCTGTGCAGTCGGTGACGTGATGGGCTACAGGACGGACAACCGAGAGTCGAGACTAGATGTTTTTGTTGTCCACAGCGCCCTTCGACCCGGGGCCCACCAAACCCTCTAATTATTTTTAAAACGCAGAGGTTTTCCCCAGGTATAATTGTGGTCGTGGCGTGAAAGTGAACACGCATCTCCGTCTACAGCCGAGATTAGGAATGAGTGGAGCCCCACCTCCACTCACTTATGCTTTCACAGCGTGTTCAGGAACACTTTTACCTACGCCCTGTTTTCAAGGCAATATTTATAAGGATTAATGATTTCCGGGATCAGACGCCGTGTAGTTTGTGAAAAATGTACCGACATTTCAGGGGATCGTGCTAACTTGGTCTTCCGGGCACAGGAAGGAGGCAGCAGGTTTCTCCGAAATGTCGATAATATTCTTACCAAACCACAAGCCATCATGTCTCAGAATATTGCAGTCCCACGAACACGAATTGACCTACAGTCAGCAGTAGGCCTCAATGTTACTTTGTGTAGCTCCACAAGTACCAAGCGGCAAACTAAATACCGCAGTTCAGCACCCGTGCCCATAACAGTCACTGGCTAGCATATGGTCACCTGGGGTCTCGAGCCGAGTTCTCGGATTTTTTTTTCTACATTTTGCCAAACAACTGTCATATTGGTACATTACGACTTGTAAGGTGCTCTCCAGATTAATTTTTTTTTACAGTGTAAGCTCGTTTAAAGCCCAGTGGTCACTATATATACCACAAGATTTAACATTCACAAATTCTACCTTCTGCCCACACAGTGTAGTTATGTATGCATGTGTTGTGTAAGGCTCTCACAGCTAAAAGGCATAATTTCCCTACACTACATTAACTTTTTCTGGTTCTTTATATACATCTCAGGTTAGCAGGCTGCTCCTCATATGTCTAAACGCGCAGTCTAATTTCTGCTGCTTATTGGTTGCTCATATGACAATTTTCTCTTACGGATGGCTTACAGAATTAATATCCTGAGTACATTGGCAGTACTAGGCAGTACTTGGCAGTACACTGGCAGTACATTGGCAGTATTAAGCAGTACATAGAAAGTACAATGGCAGTACTTGGCTTTCTGCCTTACAGATGACCACAATGTGCAGTTTGTGTTCTGTTGAAATTGTAAAACAACGACCATTAAATGTACCACACAGCTCACAGACAACAGCACATCATATCACCTCTCACCGGGAAACCTAGATAACGAAACGCGAAGTGTCAACATGGCCAAAACCAATGTCAGCCATTCGACATTACAATGAGGAATATCCATCCAAATCCCACACCAAGAGCTTATTTCCCTGACATCCATCTTAATATTATCATTCCATTTCCTTTCCAGCCTCCCAAGAAGCTTTCCGCCAGAATTACATATGCATATCTTGCCTCCCCTATACAAGCTACATGCCAAACCCACTGCAGTTCTCTGCCTCCTACTGTCCCAGTAATGGCAGATGCCTTCGTTACTACTGACCAACAATTCATCATTATTATAGCACACAAAGACTACATCTGCACAAACCTCACACTCAAACTCCAAAACAAAATGTATATTCACCACACAGCACGCCGTTTGTACACTCAGAATCCTCGGGGCAGAAGGTGCAGGGCGCGCCTATAAGGTACAGCGGGTCGCCCTTGTAGTTCCCTGTGGGCCCATAGTTACATACGTAGTGCTGCACATACAGTGACCCTCTACGAAACCCTCGACGACCGCAACCCACGAATCGACTTTGGGCCCACACCACTTGAGTGTAATGGGCGGTCATCTTTGGGGTTCCATTAAGTCTGTTTAATGGAAACGGCTTTGTTGTTAGTAAGCAAAAATTTGTTTAAATATTGACTGGTATAGCAATAAACTGGCCCACTGCAAGAAGTCTGACTGGTCACTTGGACTAAAAATAATCTGTATTATTATTAAATATTCCAGTGAACACTCCATCGCAATTGTAAACAAGATAGGAAATCTTAGTAATTAACCAACTTAATGCACAAATTCTTGTTTTATAACAAGTTTATTATATGCCTCCTCTCTCAACCGGTGCACCGGACGGCCACCTACAGGTGTGATGATACCAGATGCTGTATAATACAATTTTGACCTCCTGATGATGAGCACAAAATGCTCGAAACATGTAGAGGCATATAATAAACTAATGGTCGTTTGTCACTTCCCGCCGCAGCTCCGCTCACGAGTGGGCGGTCGTATAAGTGGGTCACTTTAACACGATAAACGAGCCGACAGAAAGTAGCAAGGGATAGTTGATAGACAAAATAATGACTCTGGATGTAGAACTTAGGTACAATATTATACAAAAAATGTCTGGACCTGGTAATGCGCAGCTCTGTAGCTTTGGAGAGAGCAGAGGAGACACTGTCGGTGCTTACAGCGGTGCTCGTGAAGATTCCGTTCTTACGCAACATGGCGCTGTGTGGGTGCCAACGTTCAGAAGGGCCAAGCTACTCCAACTTCAAATTAATCCAAGACGTGAACAACCTGCACTGTCACAACAGGCAAGTTACACCAGAGATATAGAGAACAAGCTCTCCGGAACGTGGGTAAGCTTTACATGTTGCAGTCTACACGGCGTCACGTGCCGCAGGTCTGTTTGGGCAATACGCTTTCTCCAACAGGTCCAGACATGCTCCGTGGCTAACCCACTACCAATTTGACGTGTACCGAAAGCCCCTTTTCTCGGGGCAGAAGTGGCTGGGACATGAAATTGATGGCATACCTGAACCTAAATCCGAGGTTAAGAATACATGCAGCTCTGATTCCACTCCTTCGCAGGGACGTTATATCTGAGTAGAGTTGCTGAAACTGTGAACTGTTTGACTGACAGCAGTATACAGAAATTCAAGACACCAAATTACTGTGATAGTACAACGCTGGTGGTTATAAACAGGCCTTCCGCGGGTCGTTTAGAATTGCGTTCATGTGGTAAACTGCAGAGGAATATGTCTAGCATAGACAGAAACACAAGATATGATCACAGAATTCTGCTGAAGGAATATCTTGGAAAGACAGAAGGTGGGATAACATTCAGATGGAACTCAGGAAAATAGCTGTGAGAAATGACGATATGTTGCTGGGTCATGTCCAGTAGCAAACTGTTTATACTCGTACAGCTGTGTTGAATTCAGGTTCTACCAGTGAGCGTTCTGTTCAGTTCGTAACTGGAATAGAAATGTTCGTAGTTAGGAAGTTAGTAGAGACAACAGTTTGCAGTAACGTGGCGCTGTTCAATTTACACTGAAGACAGAGCCAGCATGTCCCCAGACATTGTTAGCAAGCATCAGGCTGCACGGTGTCACATTCAGAACACAGTGCCGTAGAAACCTACAGTATCATACATAAATTTAAGTGTGTATGAGTTTGGGTTGGCCGGCAGGACCGCCCAGGGCTCGAACGAGTGTACCTGAACTTTGGCGTGTCCTCTGACGACCAGTCGCCGACCTCGTCGTACCAGCTGCGTATCACCCTCCGCCATTGTACTTCCGGCGCCACATCGTTCCAGTACTGCGCGACGTTCTGTCCCACTTTGAAGTCCTCTGAGAAAAAGACGTTCGTTATACAAGGATACACAACAGTGGGAGGTACAGCATTCTTGCGCCCAGCAACCGTGAGGAACGTCACACTAACTGTCCACGACTTCCAGACTGCAGCACAACGACACCACGAAGCTATTCCCAAATTCCGACCACGCCACACCCCATCCCCCACAAGCATCCACCCGCCCCTCTAGCCTTTCACTCAAAAGCAAGTCGGCAGCGACAATAAAGCCATAAAAGGCCCCAGCAAAAAGCCCTGCGGTCTGGTTGACTGACATTGTCCTAGGGGCGCTGAAAGAGGAGCAGTCTTGGGCTCCACCACCACCACCAGGTGACTTGTTGCGTGGCCTCGGTACAGGTGACGTGTTTGGTTTTCACTTTGAGCTAAATACGGCTGTCAGACGGTGCTATAGGATTATGATGACGCTGTAGGCCTATGGCGCTTCGAGTCGTGCGACACTTGCATTTTGTTCGTCGCACCAAGTTTGAAACAGAAACTACAGAACAACATTTCTGAGACAGGATCGGTCCGCCACCAGGCGTAACGGACTGCCTGCGGGAGGGAGTTCTTGTAACGCTGGTCAATGAAGACTGTAAATGATCCGAAATGGACAGCACGTGTTGTTTGTAACTGATTGGTCCTCAGGTACGAACAGCACAACTTCAGACTTTGCCTGCTTCTAGGCAAAATTCCGGAATGACATCTTTAAACTGAACCTTCAGTGTCGTTCCTACACGCCCTGCCTGCCTCCTAAATCAAGGTAGTCAATGTTTTCGGTACAGTACAGTTAGAGACAGAATGTGTAACACTGCGAGGGGTCAAGGAGGGGCTTTCAATTGCTTCAGATACGACAAACCTGAGTAGAATAAATAATGTGGGTTTGAATTTGACAATTAAAATGCATAATTGTTTCTACCGTAGCCGAAGGCATTTGAGAACAGCAGGAAAAAGAGTAGACTGGAGATAACTGCAGAATGAGGAGCTTCGTGACTTTGCTCACCAAGTGTTATAGCAGGTAAAGGAATGGAGGATGACGAGACAATCCGTAATGTGGCGCGTGTTGGGGGAAGAGCCAACTGCACACAGGGTTTTGGTGAGTTAATTGAAGGAAAGAGACCACTGGAAGACCTAGGCATAAAAGGTAGAATAATATGAACCTGCATCTTAAAAAAATCGATGTGACGGCTTGGACAGGATTGATCTGGCCGAAGACAGAAGTAGGTAGCGGGCTGCTGTGAATACGGTAATGAACAGTCGGCTCCATAAAATGGGAATTTCTTGACTAGCTGATTTAGCTTCTCAAGAACAAATGCTGCATGTAATTAGTTAGTTAGTTAGTTAGTTGGTTGGTTGGTTAGTTAGTTAGTTGGCTGGTTAGTTGGCTTGTTATTTGGTTAGTTAGTTGGTTAGTTAGTTAGTTGGTTAGTTAGTTAGCTAGTTAGTTAGTTAACTAGCTAGCTAGCGAGCTAGCCACCTTAAATGATCACACTGAATTCCTCTCCGCCCTCAGTCCCACGCTAAGACTTCGCTCTCCTCCACTAGGTAACCCTCAGCTCACTTTGCAACTGTATGGCTCTAAGACTCGCCGTAGCCAATTTTAACCACAGCATCGGCACTGTTTACTCACCCACGTTTCGACAGTCATGTCGGAAGATGCACTGATCGGCCCACAACTGAGCCACTTCACTCAGTTCTTCGTCCCATTTCTGCGATGAAAATAAAATAAACTTAACAAAGGACTTACATTTGTTAGCGCACAAATTGTGTAACTTTCTGAGGTGTGGTTAAACAGAGGAGGAAATGGGAATGACAGAAACGTTGTGGTCAGGTTTGTCGAAATGCTGTTTGAAGGTGAGACATGAGAGAGCAGTGAAGGTGATGCAGTAAGTCACACAGGACTACAGCCCTGTAAAATATTAGGTTCTTAAATAACCATCATTATCATCATCATAATCATCAGTGATAACAATGACTGAGGTCTTGGACTGTCCAAACAAAAGGACTGACAACATTATTTCTGTGTTTAAGTAAGGGTGTACTGCATAATGAAGCAGCCAGCTGCTGACAGCATGTACAGCCGGCGACTGATGAGTGAGTATGGGGCACTGGTGGAATGATACTGACAGGGGAAACCAAAGTATAAAGAGAAAACCCTGTGCTAGTGTCAGTTTGTTCACCACAAAATCCACATCGACTGACCCGGTATCGAACCCAGGCCTGCGAGATGACAGGCTGGCCTCTAATCGTCTGAGCCATGGCATCTAAACTAACACGAATGCTTTCCTTCAGGTTTTCCGTCTAAAACTTTCTAGGCATTTCTCAATTCTCTGTGGGACATTAAGCTATGAGGAAAGATGAAACTTGAGGCAAACAACTGTACCAGAGCCATCATGTTCGCGGCGGGCGGTTGGGGTACTCCGGCCGGCAGACCGCGTGTCTCGCTACCACTGGCCACGTCGGACCGCAATCTGTTGTGCTCCTGCACTATCAACAGCTGTTCCTCCAACGTCACTCCGCCGTCCAGGGCTTCCGTGCATGCAGGACCGACGCCCTGTGGCATGCAAGATGTTATGTTACAGGTGTGTTACTTCCATAAAATTCCTGTCACTTGGCATAAATCCTTCAGTGGGAATCTCACATGATTTTAGGTCCTCCTACATGTCACGTGATCATAGGTCCCACATACAATACAGCGACATCCTATAGTGGCACTCCCTCCTCTGTTATAGCAGGACACCACAGACCACACCCATACACATATGCATTCCCTACTCTTAGTACGACGCCAGTTCCGGCTCGCTAACAAAACGCCAGGGGCTTTACGAAAATAATCCTGTTGCTCATGTCAAGTGACGAAGACTATAGATTACTCTAGACTTCGGTCGACCGAATTATACTCGTATTAGGCTGATTCCTCCAAGGCAGTCCGTGTCTGGCCACGTGAGTGCCTCCGTCCACAGAGAGCTGTACTGTGTAAATACAAATACCTGCGGCTGGGTTGAAGAAAAAGGCATTTATGTTTCACCTTTTCAAAGCTGAGATTCATACAGCATACAAACATAAAATTCCTTAGACTGCTTGACCCTGAAGATGAAGGACCTTCGACCACTAACAGCGACACAGTGTAATACCTCAGACACTCCTATGTCAGAACCTCTTACAGCCCACGCCTGTAGGTGCAGCTCGCACTAAATCAATGTCCAGCGCAAGTCCCTAGCAAAAGTGCGCCCTCTGTTTATGTAGCGCATAAAGCACAGTGCAGCGTCCAACTTCGCCGATAGGCTGTCCAGGTGTTTAAACTTCAGTGACATTGTGAGGTCACAGCATCCTTCTTTGGCAGGAACGTGAATTTATACAAATTTTGTGTTTGAAATGGAGGAGTAAATCATACATTGCAGTATTGATTACAATGATCTGATGTGATCTGATCTGTTGTGATCTGATCTGCTCTGATCTGCGCTACAGTGTAACAGCTAATACAACGTTCCTTACAGCCACACAGAACGCGTCAATTCCCTTACGTCCGCTGTGACTGTGCTGCAGAACATGCAGTAAAGTTCAGCCTACAACACATCTTAAAGGACCAGGGGAGAAGTAGAAGTATAGAACTACTCTTTCTTTAACCTCGGCGCTAGAAGAAGTGGATGTCAACAACACGCCCCGGTCTCTTTATCCCCGGGACCGACTTAGTACTCGTTGTATATGGGGCCGCGTAGGCCCCACGACCGGTCTGGAGACGTATGAAAAAACTTGCCCCACCGGGATTCGAACCCCAAACCGTCCAGACCATAGCCAGTCGCTATCGCAGCCAACTTAAAGCAATAATGTCGCAATAAAATAGGGGTGAAAATGACACTATTTATGTCTATGTAAATGGTTTTATTTTGTAATTAGTTTAATTAAGGATGTGGTTATCATGAACCGGTTTAAAAAGTTGAGTAGTTTTTGCAGTATGTGCATTTCAGTTCGTTTATCAACGTTTGAAAGACTAAAATTAACCTAAATTATTCGTACGTTTAAATACCCAGTCCGTACCGCGCAGTAAACACACTCCGTCTCAGTTATAAAAACCAGCCAGTTAATGTTGTATAGGGAAATAATGGCTGTTTGTTCTCAGATCCACACAAAACACATAAATACAGCTGTGTGGGTAGAACGTAGGATTTGTGAATGTTAAACTGGTGGTACATATAGTGACCACTGTGCGGTACATATAGTGACCACTGTGTGGTACATATAGTGACCGCTGGGCTTTAGAGGGTCAATACAATTGGTAATGTAATATTTGAAGATACTGTATT
>Ga0123353_10017279_pt1 | contig 10595 bp, 6 predicted proteins | sample TergutLab28metaG_3_FD_92763 | JGI IMG/M metagenome (GOLD analysis project Ga0123353, IMG submission 92763) | Labiotermes labralis P3 segment gut microbial communities from Petit-Saut dam, French Guiana - Lab288 P3 | ecosystem: Host-associated > Arthropoda: Insects > Digestive system > Gut ... | reverse complement strand
GCTTTGGCATTGGCGGATACCGCGTTGGCAGTGGCGGATACCGCTTTGGCTGTGGCGGATACAGCGTTGGCTGCGGCGGATACAGCGTTGGCTGCGGCGGTATTTTCAGAAATGATATCGGCAATGATATCATTTCCTTGTATCGGTTCGTTCATGGCGTAATAGACCAGCCCGCCCGCGACGCCCGCCCTTTCAAGCTGGTATATCAGCCCGCCGACGTCCGGGCAGCCAGGGAGCTCGCCCTTCATCGTATCCGGGCCGAACGCCAGGTTACAATCTAAAAACTCCATATATGACATACTCCTTGCTTCTAAATTGTGTTGACGGCGCGACGCGGACGTCGCGCCCTACACCCCGGGTACCTCGTAGGGCGCGATGTCCTCATCGCGCCGTGTCAGACATATGGTTACCGTGGCGTTTGGCATAACGTGTTTAATTGCCATGAACATATATTTACACATTGCTGTCCGCATAGTTGATGGCCTTTGCGACCTTTTCGATGTGCTCCTTCTTCAGGTTGACGTTGATCGAAAACCGCATCGAGCGGGCCAGGACGTCCAATGTGTTCTTGCACATATCCTCAGAGTATTCCACGCCGCCCTGATAGTTTGGGTCGTTCCACGGGTAGCCCGCCGCGGTCGGAGCGCGTTTTTGCAAAATTGCCTCCCAGTACGTATATATGTGCCTGTCCGGGAACCCCTCGTTGTACAACGAGCCGATATCAAGCCCCTGTTCGTCCATTAAGTCCGCCATGCGCTCCGTGGCTTCCTTGTCACGCCCGATCATCGTAAACGATATGCCGCAGTCGCCTTCGGGGTCGTCCACATGCTGCCGCGCGTAATTCTTCGGCGCGTCCAGGCAGCTCAGCAGGTATTTTTTCAGTTCGCGCGTCCGGCCTAGTATGGCGTCCATCTTGTCCAGCTGCACCCTCGCGATGGCGGCGCACACTTCGTTGCCGCGCATGCCCATCTGCGTGTACGGCGCAAGCAGCGCGTCCCGCGCGAGTCCGGTCTTCCACATCGGCGTGCCGGGGTCATGCGCGTATATGGCGCGTATATAGGCGTCGTCGTCGTTCGTCAAAAAGACGCCGCCTTCCCCGCAGGTGATGACTTTGTAAAAATTCAGGCTCCACGCCGCGGCGTCGGTATGTTTTCCCACATATTCGCCCCGGTATTGAGAACCGATTGCCTGGCACGCGTCGTCTATCATCCTGACGCCGTGTTTTTTACATACCGCCCTGACCGCGTCTATCCTGCCGGGCACGCCCTGCATATGAACAAGGATGACCGCCTTTGTATATTTTGTTATTTTACGTTCGACGTCAGCCGGATCCAGCCCCAGCGAATCGTCGATATCGGCGATGACGGGCACCGCGCCCGCGTTAGTCACCGCGGAAGCGGTGGATATATACGTATACGCCGGAATTATAACTTCGTCGCCGGGCCCTATGCCATATGCGGAAAGGCACAGCGTAAGGGCGCAAGTACCCGACGCCACCATGAGCGCGTACTTCATGCCGGTTTTTTCGCTGACCTCCTGTTCAAACTGCTGGCATTGGCTTTTCCAACCTTCGCCGGGATACCTGAACAGGCGGCCCGGGGTTTTTAATACGTTTGCCACCGCTTCGATCTCGCGATCGTCTATCATGCTCCATCCAAGCCCGCCGCCAGGCAGCGGAGTATCGATAATTTTCATACAGCGCACTCCTTTATTCAATAAATTTCAAAACCATACTAACAAATGGAATTATACCCGTCAATGTGTAATAATAGTGTAGTTAATTCAATACAGGGGTGACCGAATATGAAAATTGGCATATCGACCACGGATTTTCCACAAACGCCGGCGGATATATTATATAAAAAAATCAGCGGATTCGGTTTTAGCGCGATGCAATTGGGGTTCGCCAACCTTTCGGAATCCGGTTTTACGCAGGACGGTGTATATGAAATACCAAAATCCATTGACACAGGGTTGTTAAAGGCCGCCGGCGCGGCTGAGCGCTATGGGTTGGAAATAGCCGCGGTAAACGGCACATTTAATATGGCGCACCCGGACAAATCCGCCCGCGTCGAAGGCGCGCGCAGGTTCGGCGCGCTAGCGGAGGCCGTTCCGGAGCTGGGCTGTAAAATCATTACGCTATGCACGGGTACGCGCAATACAAGCCGTATGTGGGCGCCCCACGCGGACAACGCCGCGCCGTCCGCGTGGGCCGATATGACCGACACAATGCTGAGGCTGGCTGAAATCGCCGAAAGGCACGGTTTAACGTTAGCGATTGAAACCGAAGCCTCCAATGTGATCGATACGCCGGAAAAAACCGCAAAGGTCTTAACTGAAACCGGTTCGGGCAGCCTGGGGGTAATAATGGATTGCGCCAACCTGTTCAGGCGCGGCGAAGCCAGCCGCGCGAACATGGACGGGCGGATCAGGCAGGCGTTTGAACTGTTTGGCGATAAAGTCGTACTGGCCCACGGCAAGGATATAAAAGAGTCGGACGGGATCGAGTTTTGCGCGGCGGGCGAGGGCATCGTCAACTACAGGCTGTTTTTACAGCTTCTGGGCGAATACGGATATGGCGGCGACATGATCCTGCACGGGGTATACGACGAGGCGAAGATGCCCGGCGCGCTGGAATTTATGCGCGGGCAGATCGACGCGCGGGGACAGGCTTAAAGGTATGGCCCCGGAATTGGGACTAAACGGTATGGAGACGGGTCTTTAGGCCTGTCACAGGAAAAGACGCGTCCCCGGAATAGACGCGTCTCTGGAAAAATGAGCATATGCATCTGACGAAAAAGATATATAAAGCCGCAGACGCACTGCGGTTTGCGTTTAAAGCCGCGCCGGCGTGCGCGGCCCTTAACGTATTTCTTTATTTGCTGCACGCCGTTATGCCGACCGCGGCGACGGCCCTGGCGACGGCCCGCTTCGTAGATACGGCAACGGAAATACTGAATGGCGCGCGGCCGCGCGGCGATATCTACATGCCGCTGGCGCTGCTGTTATTTGTACTGGGCGTTTTTACCACTATCGGGGCCGTAACGCAATTGATCAATTCGCGGATCAACCTGAACATGCAAAAAATATTGAAACCCGCGATTGTTGAAACACACGCGGCATTGGATTTTAAACATATTGAAAACGCGGACAGCTGGGAATTGATCGCACGCGTTTCACGCGACCCGGTAAAATCCGTCATAGACGGTTACATCGCGTGTATGCAGTTTCTTCAAATAGTTATCTGCGTAATGTCGGTATTGATACTGATCATATCGCAGGTATGGTGGGCGGCGTTGATCATCGTCGCATTTTCTACGCCAATGTTCTGGCTCTCCATGCGGGCCGGTAAAAAGAATTACCAGGCGGGGCGCGACGCGGAAAAATTCAACCGCAGGACAGAATACCTGGATGAAGTGCTGACCGGCCGCGACGCCATTGACGAGCGAACCCTTTTTGCGTATGGCGGCGATGTCAACACGCGCTGGCAGGGGCAATATGAAGCCGGGCGGAAACTCCAGTTAAAAGTGACGGCGCGCATGTTTTTTATAACCAAAGGCTCAAGCATGATCCTGGCCCTTATCGCCCTGCTGGTGGCGTTGACACTGATTGGCCCGGTCGTTGCGGGCACGTTGTCGGCAGGCATGTTCATGGGCATAGTGGGCGCCGTTTTTGGCATGATACATCAATTGGGCTGGCAACTGTCAAATTCACTGGAGAATATTTCTAAAGTCGGCGAATACATGAAGGATCTTTCCGCGTTTACGGCATTGAACGGCGACGCAAACGCCCTGTGCGAACCGGATATTACCCCGCCTGAGTTTGAATCATTGGAATTCCGCAATGTGAAGTTCAAGTACCCCGGCGGCGACGACTACGTATTGGACGGTTTGTCAATGAAGCTGGACAACGGGCGGCATTACGCGTTTGTGGGAAAAAACGGCGCGGGGAAAACTACGATAACAAAACTGCTGACCGGCCTGTATACGGAATATGAAGGCGAAATCCTCATTAACGGCGCGGAACTGCGGCAGTACGAAATATCGGCGTTGAAATCCCTGTTTTCAGTCGTCTATCAGGATTTTGCCAAATATTATATCCCGCTCAAAGATAATATAAAATTCGGCGATTCCGCCGGGGCGGCCACGGGTTTGGTATCTGATGAAAATATAACGGAAAACGCGGCGCTGGCGGGGCTGCGCGATATAATAACCGATCTTAAGGACGGAATTAATACGCCCCTGGGCAAGATCCTGGAAGGCGGGCAGGACATTTCGGGCGGCGAATGGCAACGCGTGGCTATCGCGCGGTCGCTGATCAGCAGGGCGCCCGTTAAAATGCTGGATGAGCCGACGGCCGCCCTCGACCCAATCGGCGAGAGCCGTATATATGAAGAATTCGAAAAACTGATGCGCGACAAGACTACGGTGTTCATCAGCCACCGGCTCGGCTCCACTAAACTGGCTGATGAAATCCTTGTAATAGACGGCGGGCGGATAACGGAGCGCGGAACGCACGACGAACTGATGGCGACGGAAGGGCAGTACGCGGAAATGTTCGAATCACAAAAAGGCTGGTATCAATGAGCGGAGCAAAAGGGTTGGGCGCGCCGGCGCAGAACGGCAATACAGCGCGGGATGAATATTCGGTGTTCACGGTTTTAAGGCGTTGTATGGCCATATTGTTCAGGTCGGCGCCTTTGTGCGCCGCCGCAGACTGCTCGCTTGCCATAGTGCATTCGCTGTTTTTTACGGCGTCTGTAATCGCGACGCAGGGGCTCTTTGACGCCATATCAGGCGCGGCGTCCGGAAACCTCGGTTTTTGGGACTGCCTGATTCCGTTGTTAATCCTTGCCGGTATAACATTCGGACAGCAAATAATGAACGGCGTCCACAACTTTAACGCGATGGCCGTCGCGCACCCTATATTGAAGGGCAGGGTAATGACAATTTTACATAAAAAACTTCAGCGCGTAGATCCCGCAAGTTTCGAAGATACATCGTTCCTCGACGATTTGAATAAGGCCCGCGAGGGCGCCAACTCCATGATATTTTTCTGCATGATTATCCTGATGCTCCTGTTTTTTTACGGTTTATATTTTATGACGATAGGCGCCTACCTGTATAGTTTAAAACCCATACTTCTATATACATTGCTGCTGGCCTTCATCCCCGCGCTGCTTTCACAGGCGGTGCGCGCAAAGGTATTTACGAAACTGGAAGAACAGAACGCCCCGCTCCGCCGTGAATATGAATACTATCAAAAGACGATTTGCGACAGGGAGTATTTCAAGGAAACGCGCATACTGGGCGCTTTTTCATTCCTGCACAGGCTTTTTTCAGAGACAATGGCGCTGTTGACGCGTAAAAACTGGCAGGCAGAACGCAAGACTTCGCTGCTGCAGCTGCTGCTCAATACGGCGAGCTTCGCCGGAATGGCGGCGGCGTCATATATGCTGTTCACAGCCACCATGGCGGGTGAAATAACCGTAGGCGCGTTCGCGGCGGTCTTTTCCGCCCTGGGCGCGATATTTAATATCATGAATGAAATCATTAACTGGCATATAGGCAACATGAACAGGGATATCGGGAAGATTAAAAACTTTATCCGTATGCTCGATATGCCGGAACGCAAACGCGCCGCCGGGGCCCCTGACTTTTCGAAGGGCGTCGCGGCGGAAAACGTGCGTTTCACATACCCCGGCAGGGATGAACCGGCATTGGACGGCGTTTCGCTTTCACTGGCGGACGGCGAGACCATAGCAATCGTCGGTGAAAACGGCGCGGGCAAGAGCACGTTCGTCCGCCTGCTGACAGGCATATACCAGCCGTCGGCCGGCACTGTAACGATTGGCGGGCTTGTAAACGGCGATCCCGCCGAGCAAACCGCAGGGGGCGGCGTCCCCGCTGCCGCGCAAACCGCAGGGGGAAACGTCCCAACTTCACCGCCGGTGGCGGCGGCGCGCGCCCAAAAAAACGAATTTTTCCGCAATTCAATACATACGGGTATATCCGGCGTATTCCAAAAATACCAGCGATATAAAATGACCCTTGGTGAGAACGTAGCAATCAGCGATACCGGCGGCACTGATGAAATACCCGGTAAAAACCCCGCTGTTTCTGATATGGGATCAAACCGGCGCGAAGGCGTTTCGGCAGATGAAAGCCGCGTCAACGCCGCGCTGCGCGAAGCCGGTACTGAAATCGGCGCCGGGCTGGACGATATGCTTTCGCCGGAATTTGACGGCGTCGACCTGTCGGGAGGGCAATGGCAGCGGTTGGCGATTGCCCGAGGGCTTTACCGCCCCAGCGGTTTCATCGTGCTGGACGAACCGACTTCGGCCATCGACCCCATTGAAGAGACGCGTATCTATACGCAATTTCAAAAACTCGCGGAAGGCAAATGCGCTATTATCGTAACGCACAGGCTAGGTTCGGCAAAACTGGCGCATCGCATCGCAGTGATGGACGCGGGGAAAATTGTGGATATGGGCACGCACGACGAGTTGGTGTCGCGCCCTGGCAAGTACGCGGATATGTGGGCGGCGCAGGCGCAGTGGTACGAACGCGGATGAAATAGCCTGTTTGACCTGTTTGTATCATGACCGGCTTGTTCGCATCGTGTTAAACCCGATCGCGTCAGGCCAGGCTTGTATGCGTCAGGTTTGATCTGTTCGCGTCAGATTTGATCTGTTCGCGTCAGGTTTTTCATCCAGCGGAAGCGGTTGACTTTAACGACGGCGACGAACGCCTTTAAAATCTGGTCGCAATGGATCGCGAAAAATATAAACCACGGAGGCGCGTCGAACACAAGCAGCCCCAGCAGAGCCATCGGTATCATCACCAGCCATACAAATATCAAATCGTTAATAAATACAAAATGCGTAGCGCCCCCGGCCCGCACAATTTGCAGCGTCGACATCTGATAGGACGTCCCGACCAGCGTTACGCACAGGATTGTGAAGAACTGGAAGCAGAATTCCATAGTTTCCGACGTAAGCTCCTGGAACTGGGGCAATGACAGCACCGCGCTCCGCATAACGAACATTACCGACGCCGATATGAGGCCTACGCACGGGTACAAAACCTGAAGCGTTTTTGTATATTTTTTAGCCGTCTCAAAGTCGTTTTTACCGATAACCTGGCCGACAGTCAGCGAACCGGCGCTGGCGAGCCCGTATACGAATATCGCAAAGAGCTGGCTGAAGTTCCCGACAATCGAACTCGCCGCGATGACTGATGTGCCCAGCCGCCCGATTATCGCCGATTTTGCCGTGTTTCCGAACCCCCAGGTAATGTCGCCCAGGATTACCGGAAGTCCGTATCTGAAATAATCAAACGAAAGCGTTTTATTCCGCAGCAATAAATCCTTAGGGCGGTATTTAAGTTTTTTGTCTATGCGGAGGACAAATGTCAATACGACGACGCATTCGACTATCCTGGCCAGCAATATGGCCAGCGCGGCCCCGGCGACGCCCATTTCCGGCGCCCCCAGGTTTCCGTATATAAACACATAGTTGAAAAATATGGTGACAAGGAACGCGGTCGTGGAAGCGACGATCCCGACGTTTACCTGCCCCGTGCAGCGCATGGCAGCGAGCATAACATGCGTGATCGCAAATATGATAAAAGACCAGCGGAGCCAGGACATATACACAAGCCCCTCTTCAATTGCGGGGGTTGAGTTGCTTAACAGGCTGAGGATGGGCCGCCCGAAAAATGTCATCAGTAAAAACAGCGCGGCCCCGACGCCGACCGCCAGCTGAATGGAAAATGAAGTGAATGTTTTTACCGAACGCGTGTCGCCCCTGCCGAAGTATTGGGCCGCCAATATAACGAGCGCCGCGCCCAGCCCCATGACGAACATATGGAGGATGCCCTGTATCTGGTTCGCGACGTATATGCCGCTGATCGAACCCTCCCCCAGGTGCGCGACCATGAGGTTGCCGACCAACCCGACGCCAAATGAAATAACGCTCTGCCCAGCCATGGGGAGCGCGATGAGGATTAACTTTTTATAAAAAGAAATATCCCTGACGAACCACGAAAAACGTTTTGGCTTCATAGTGATCCTCTAAATAACCGGTTTTGACAATGATATCTTTTTTTTATATATATGGCAAGGTAGAATAGTAGTGTGAAATATATTAATCTTGGAGTTCTGGCGCACGCTGACGCCGGCAAGACGACGCTTGTTGAGCAAATGCTGTTCAAAAGCGGGGCGCTGCGGGTTCCTGGAACCGTTGAAAAAGGGAACACGCAATCCGACCGGCTTGCGGTGGAACGGGAGCGCGGGATTTCCGTGCGCGCTTCGTCCGTCACGCTGTCGCACAGGGGCGTCACGGTAAACATCATAGATACTCCCGGGCACATAGACTTTGTGGGAGAGGCCGAGCGGGCGCTTTCCGCGCTGGACGCAGCCGTCCTTGTCGTTTCCGCGGCGGAGGGCATACAATCGCAGACGGAAATATTCTGGCATGCGCTCGCAGGCTTAAATATCCCGACTATTATTTTTATCAATAAAATCGACAGGATGGGCTGCAACCCTGAAGCGGTATATATCTCGCTCCGCGATGAATTTTCCGAAAAAATAATTGCGCTCAATGACGCGGTTAAGCCCGGCGGGCGGGATTGTTCGGTAACGCCGCATATATATACGGACGATGAAGCCCTCGCGCTGTGCGAATCCGATCCGGCGCTCGCGGAGGCGTATCTGAACGGCGACGTCATGTTAACCAATGAAATGCTGTCCGCGTCCCTTGCGGGGCTGGTAAAAACAGGCGGCGCGCATGCGCTTACGTCAGGTTCGGCGGCGCTGGGGATCGGGGTTGAGGAGCTTTTAGACGCTGTTGCGGATTATCTGCCGGTTAATACGCTAACGCCCGCGGGCGGTATTGACGGGCCTGCGGGCGGTATTGGCGGGTCTACGGGGGTTGATATTTACGGCTCAGGGAAGAACTCCGCGTCAACGGGGAGTTCCGCGCCTGCGGGGAGTTCTGGGCCTGCGGGGAGTTCTGCGTCTGGATACGCCGATTACCCCGCCGTCGGAGTCATATATAAGATCGAGCACGACGCGGCAACGGGAAAAATTGCGTATGTACGCCTTTTTACAGGAACGCTCCGAAATCGTGAAGCCGTATATTATATCCGTCGCGGGGAGTTTGTCGCCGACGCCCATGCGGCATATCCGGCCTGGGCTGTTACATACGCGGGAGCCGCCGGTGTTAAGGCCGGCGGGGATGGCGCGGGCGGGGCCGGGATACCGGGCGGCGGTTTAATATTTAATAAAATTGCGCAAATACGAAAGATAGCAGGGGCAAAACATGAAGATTCCGGCGTGTTATACGGCGGGGATTCCGCGGCTTTTTTAGGTTTGGCGGATTCGCGCGCCGGAGATATAGTGGTTTCCGGCAGTAGCGTCGATTTTATGCGGCGCGGGCAGGGCAACGGTGTTTTGATTAACGGCCATACAGCGATTAACGGCTATCCGGGTGAAAACGACGTCGGCGCCGATAATGTGGGCGTAGATTCACATTTGGCGGGCGACGGGCCACATCATCGCGCGCATATAAAAGTCCCCGGCAACGCGGCCCTGGAAAAACGCCTGCATGCAATATGGCGGCTGAGACTCGCCGAGCCCCTGTTTACAGTCAAGGTTTTCGCAGGCGACGGCATGGAAAGCAGGCTGCTCGGCGCCGTCCGGGAGTTTTCGGACGAAGATCCGCTGCTGGAATATGAATGGATGCCAGACGAACGGGAACTCGTCCTCAAGGTCATGGGTAAAATACAGCTGGAAATACTGGAGGCGCAGTTTTTGGAACGCTACGGCGTCGCCGTCCGGTTCACCCCGCCTACGGTAATTTATAAGGAGACGCCAAAGAGAGCGGGTATCGGTTACGAGGCGTACACGATGCCAAAACCGTGCTGGGCGGTCGTGCAGCTCGCCGTCGAGCCGCTGCGGCGCGGGGCGGGCTACCGCTTTGAGTCTGTAATTAAAGCGAAGACGCTGCCATACCCGTATCAGCGCCATGTCGAACTGACCGTGCCGCAGGCGCTGAAGCAGGGCATGTACAACTGGGAGGTCACGGACGTCAAAGTCACGCTCATCGGCGGTGAACACCACCATGTGCATACGCACCCGATGGACTTTTTCCTCGCCACCCCGATCGCGGTTATGGACGCGTTGAGGGACGCTGGGACTGAACTTTTGGAACCGCTTGCGAAAATGCGCATGACCGCGCCTGAAGGCCTTGCGGGGCGTATTATCGGCGACGTCACGGCAATGCGCGGCTCGTTTGACAATCCGGTTATGCACAGGGGCAATGTCACCGTAGACGCGTTGCTTCCGGTATCGGAGTCGCTCGAATACCCCGTCAGGTTTTCGTCCTATACGTCGGGCAGGGGCGTGATGAAAACGTCCTTCGCGGGTTATCGCGAATGCCCGGTCGAGTTAGGCGCCGTGGCGCGGCGGCGGGGCGTCAACCCCCTCGACCGAATGCGCTGGATATTATATAAGCGTAACGCGCTGTAAACCCCTGTCATCCCGGGCTTGACCCGGGATCTCCTGCGGTTTATTGTTTTTTTCATGGGGATTGC
>Ga0123353_10017277_pt1 | contig 10596 bp, 5 predicted proteins | sample TergutLab28metaG_3_FD_92763 | JGI IMG/M metagenome (GOLD analysis project Ga0123353, IMG submission 92763) | Labiotermes labralis P3 segment gut microbial communities from Petit-Saut dam, French Guiana - Lab288 P3 | ecosystem: Host-associated > Arthropoda: Insects > Digestive system > Gut ... | reverse complement strand
GATCCATTTTAAGATCACAATTTTTTGTAAGCCTGGTTATCATGTCCTTCCATTTTTCTCTTTATAAATTTGATATTTCAAGGAATATATCATTACCCCTGCAAGCCGCGTCTCAGATGCAGGAGACGGATTACACTTACGCAGGAATTTCGCGTAACTACAAACAATTTACACTGAAAGCCATATTACGTTTCTTAAGCTATAACTCCTATTGTTGATATGAAGGATACTGATGATACGATAATTCGGGTTATCAGTGGAATAAACCACTTTTTCTTCGTGATCGAACCCTATCAGCAGTTCGCGTCCATGAAGAACCCATTATTATATCGACCGCACAGCACCCCTTATTTTACACACGCGTCAGCTGTTCGGTGAGATCAGCTGTAACCATGGCAACAGGAAGTCAATAAATATGGCGAGCTGATTGCTTTGGGTTGAACGTAAGTATGACATAATCATTATTTTTCTTTACTGTTTGGCCTAGTTTTGCTGTTTTATTAATAGCACTTAAAATCGCTTGCGTACATGTTTGAACTATATTATAAGTGCTAGTCATTGGACCAAGAAAGAGCAGTGCTTGTGTTTTATATGTGATGTGTAATGCATTGTACTAACATCAATGACGAACGCTCAGTGAAGAACCTGCAAGTCAAACAGCTCGTCTCTCGATCGTTGGTTACCACCTTATCATTAGGTTGCACATCCGGTCTTTACAAACAAGTTTCTGACGGCCGATTCAATGCATTTGTGTTGAAGAAAACGACAACAGGTACGTTAATTCCAAATGACGGATTCACGGCTGAACAAGTACAACAGCTTTGTGATATGCCAAAGAAGTTTTAGGGAACATAAATCCTGTTTGTTTCTATTTTAATTTGTGAGTCAACGTTACTATGTACTGTAGCAGCTGGGAAGAGTTTCAGGGCCCACATCAACCAGATACTGCATGAATCACTGTTTTTTGTTAAAATGTCAGTTCTAAATACCTGCTGTAAAATCTTCAACCACCTTCCGTGTAATAGGGACATACGTAAGTTATCGTTTTTTTTCTTATTACGTAACCTTTCCAGTACTTTACTAAGCACTGCTCCAGGAAGATATACGGGAAGTGCAGTTTTAGCTCCACGCATTCTAAACATCAACGTAGCATGGACTAATTTTTTACTTAAAGTCCCGGCCGCTTTACGCTTGGAGCAACAGCCCTCGGCCTGCAGGGTGGGTGCGTCCCAGAGACAGTCTACAGGCTGCAGAAAAAAACCCTGTTCTTTTATGAAGCCAAATGTCTATCGTCCATTCCACAGCGTAGTCACAATACTGACTGAGCTACACCGGTTCCAGCGTATGTTACGGCTATACAGGAAAGCACAACCACATTTCTTTGTACTTAAGCATGACTACTTGTTTCGGTCTGAAAGACCATCAGTAGGCCACTATTATAAAATTGTCAAAATAAGGGGAAATACAGTATACTGTATTTTGCCGTATTTTGAAAGTTCTGTAATGGCTGCCTGACGATGGTCTTTGCAGAACGAAATATGTATTCATGCTTAAGTAAAAACAAACGTGGTTTTATTTGACGGATTTATGATGGATTGCTTTGAAGGTCTTGTATACACAGCGGGATGTCCTCTATTAAATTATGCAAGAAAGAATAAAAGGACGCCCTGAAGCATCTTAAGTGCGGTTCCTTTCCAGTTTTTCATTTCTCACGGGAAATATATTCACACAAATATTCTCACTTTACAGGCATAAATGACGTCTGGTCAACCATTATCTTTCATAAAGCTGTCAGAGAGACCTCATGACTATTCTGATGCGGCCGGCACAATGACACACCAGGCTGGATCAGTGAGTGTATTGTATAGTGATGACTGATTTTTGGACCATTTCACGGAAATTATGCATGTAATATTACTTCACACACACACACACATACACACACACACATATATATATATATATATATATATGCACACACACACATATACATGCACACTTAATGGTTAGAGTGTAAAATATTACAATTATACCTGCTGTTTTGTATTGGTGTGAAAGCTTTTCCCCCATTTTCTTGAAATAACGTAAATCGAAGGTGAATAAGAACAGCATAATGTGGATCATTTGTAAGATCGAGAAAAAGAAGCAACAGTAGGACCGAAGAAAATTGCCTTCGTACACCAAGCAAGTCACAAAATATTCACCGTAAAGCGATTAATTAAGTTCATTTACGTTTTGTTTGTATTTGATCAATTAGACCTTTCTTTGACTTTAGAGTAATATAAAAGTTTACCATTATATTTACTCTCCTCACTATCTTCATCATCAGCAGCAGCAAGAGGATATAAGCCATTCCAGAAATTCCGTATTCATGGGTGTTGTTCCTTCCATCTTTTCCTTAATCGAAAGGCATTTCCACTGCTGGTTCGAGGTTATTCATAAAATAATTCTGGAATGCTTGTATCCTTCAATGTCAGTAAGTATTGGACCATCTGCATATACAACGCACAATAATATCTTTTACATTTTATATATTTATTTGTTCCTTTAATTCTTATTTTTATGGTCATGTAAATGGCTGTAAAAATTTCACCTGCGTTAAATTTTTCTTTCATGCTCTTTCAGTAAAGTCCCGTTCTCATGCCCACATTGGAGCATCAATGCCGTCATTATCTTTTAAAATTTCAACAATGTGTTCTTATTACTTATTCAAAAGTGCTTCTAATTTTTCGACGAAAATATTGAAAATTTCTTAACTTATTTTGCACGCCATTATTACCCATGTGTGCCATATTACTTCCCATGTAGTTCCATCCTTTCAGGTGTTCAGTTACTTTGCCTTCAATAACTAATTTTGCTCAAAGTTTCAGTGCCTCTAAATGCAAATAAATTTCTATAACGCCAGAAATTTTAAAGTCATTTTCTTCAAAATTATATTTAATATATAAAAATACCTCTAGAGGTCACTTTCTCTTTTGGCGATTATGACCTGCTCATCTTAAAATGAAAATATCTAGTACAATTTGATTTACTACTAAAGCAATATCTAATTTATATTGTCATGTTCAGAAACATTTTTCTTACATATGTTACGAAATGTAAGTGGTAATTGCCCTCCTTCTGTAACTGCCTGGTGTACTATGAAATTTTCTTTATTCCAAACTTTTACTTTCTGTTGCAATTTTCGTAAAAATTTGTAGGATTTTTTCCGCTCTTACTGTTGTGTAATACGTTTAATGAAAGTGGTGCACGGCTTAAACTGTGGCAAGTGATAACGGTAAAATGCTTTCTGTATCTAATTTTTAATGAATAATTTCATTTCTCTGGGAGTCCAAGGCTTTTGTTCGAAAGAAAAACTTTCCACCGTAAAATGCTGTAAGAAACGCTGGTTTGCATTACTGGGAATTCTCTGTCATTAGTTCGTAGTGCTATTTTTAAACCACATCGATAAAATTGAGGAGAAGTCGGTATCATTAGTACGGAGGTAAATGTTGTATTAACAGAGCTTCCAATGGAGAACAAGCAGGTTTCCCTTCTTATTCACTCCCATGCCCTCAAACTTTAACAAGCATATCGATTCTCAGACACACAGGCCTAGTCTGGCAGCTACATCTGCTGTTATCTCCATGCAAAGGTCTTGTATTCGTAACATTTGCATATGACGTAGACAAGATGGAAAGTACAGCGTAGACAAAAGCGTTAGAATATAACCACATGAAAACATCCTCCTCTCGATGGTGTATAGTTTGTGTTAGAGTCGGCGTTGTCAAATTAAAATATAAATAAATAAATAAATGTATATATTTCACGTTAATACTCATAATCATCGTCATAAAGATGATCTTGTTGAGGTAAGAAAAATCAGGTTCAGGGGGCTGAACACCTAGATAAACCTGCAAGCTATGTTGGCAGTACGAGGTCGAGGTCCTAAGGCTGAGAGATGATAACCACAACACTGAGCCTTTAAAGTGCGATGAACTACTACTGACTTACAATACAAGACGTGTGTACAGGATAGAATTCAAATTTTTTTCTTTTTATTCAGATGTGGTATAACAGAAAATTCTATCTGGTTTGCTCCGATTTAGAATTTGTTTTGAAACAAAAGAAACATATTTACACTGGGCAGGAGTCCTTTGGGTAGGGGATCGGCCCCTCACTGGATATACCTATACACCAGAACACAATACACAACACCACAGACATATTGCAATATCATGAATGAGTAATTGATTAAGTAATTATAATTACTTATTATTAATAAATTACTTACTTACTCCATGGGGCAGAGTCCTTCTTGAGAAGCTAACTGGTTTGCAGCTAGTCAAGAAATTCCCCGCATTTTACGGAACACGAATGTTCATTACCGTATTCACAAGTGTCCGCCACCTCTCTCTATCCTGAGCCAGCTCGATACAGTCCATACCTCCACACCCCACTTCTTGAAGATCCATTTTACTATTATCCTCCAATCTACGCCTGGGTCTTCCCTCAGGTTTCCCCACCAAAACCCTCTATACGCCTCTCCTTTCCCCTATATTCGCTACATACACCGCCCATCTCATTCTTCTCGACTTATCACCCGAACAATGTTAAATGAGGAGTAGAGATCACTAAGCTCCCCATTATGTTGTTTTCTCCAATCCCCCGTTGCCTCGTCCCTCTTAGGCGCAAATATTCTCCTAAATATCCAATTCTCAAACACTCTCATCCCATGTTTCTCCCTCAGTGTGAACGACCGAGTTTCACACCCATAGGAAGTCTACGTACTATAGAGTATTGCGCAGAAGCTTTAGCAGTTGCCAGAAGGAGAATGGACTAGAAGGAAATGCTGATAATACTAAGTACATGGCCAGCTACACAATAAGCCTAAGGCTGCGGTGCATTCGGTGCATAAGCTGACGGGCCGTAAGTACATGGCCATGTCTCGAAAACAGAATGCAGGATAAAGGCACAGTATAAAGATTGATAATAGTTTCTTTGAAAGGGTGGAAGAGTTAAAATATTTTGGAACAACCTTAACTGATAAAAATTCTATTCTTGAAGAAATTAAGAGCAAATTGAAGTGAGGGAATGCTTGTTATCATTCGGTGCAGAATCTTTTGTCTTCCAGTTTGCTATCCGAAAAATTAAAGATTAAGATTAATAAATTAACTACTTAACTAATAATTATTACAGTTAAGCTGGCTTATGACGTGTTCAAAGGTTTTACAGATCAGGATAAATTCCACGACAATACAAAGCGTTCAACAATGGCAAGGAAGGATTCAACAGCAGTCCTGTCCTGTGCTCTTAAATAATTGCTGTGACAAATTCTGTGTTAGTACACAGTGTTAACGCAATTGTTAGACAAACTCATGGAAGTCCGCTGCATGCAGTTAACTTCTAGGAAAATTTCCACCGTAGTCCACTGTGTCCCAGTAACTGTGAGAAACTCCATGGTGGAACATTTTGCAAGAGTATGTCCTAGAACAGACCTAGCGAACTTTTTGAGGGCGCTTGCCCAAACTGTCTATAAATTTCAAAAAAATTCTTTCGCGTACCCATGGGAATTATGAAGATCAAAATAATGTCTTGGAGGCTTCCATAATTATTATTAGTTATTGCATTATTATTTATGTTTATTATAATTATATTTTATAATTCATGTATAATATAATTATTATATTTCTAATAAAGGCCTCATCGAGAAAAGCGAAAAGGTAGAAAATGTGGAATTAACTGGGGCTGCTGCTACTTCCCGTTTGGAAAGAATAACCCAAGGAATAAATAAAATGACATTGACTACTTCATAGTTATTAACCCTTTAAACGCCGAGTTAAATCCCATCTGTCACTTTCTGGCATTATTAGGAGTTCACCATATTCTCCACGTTGGCAGGTTAAGGGTTAAACACATATTACTTCTATTGTAAAAATTATTGCAGGTTGAGAGAGAACAAAAAACTTGAAAGCATTCTTAGGACGCGTGTTTAGATGATCAATGTTGCTTCTAAATGATTTTAAATGGGATAGGTTTAGAAATTACATATTATTTATAACCACAGTACTAGGCCTGCATAACAAGAGACAACATTAACGATGATGTGACAGTAATAAGGGGACAATAACGAGCTTGTGCGAAATTTAAAGAACTATCTTTTGTCATGTTTGTTTTATTTTATGGTTAAATTTACCTGCATTCATTTTATTTTGCTAACAAATAGTACACAATAGAGGAGTTAAAACAGGTGCAAAATTTGGACGAAGACTGTTCGAATAATTAATAATAAATCTCTCTTTATTTTAAATATGTTTTTAAAAATAACAACGTTCATTAACAATACTTTATAAAAGCAATATAAATGTCACTGTGACAGTTATAATTAAAATTATTTACAATGAAAAAGGGAAAACAAGTGAACTTATTTTACTATTAGAGTGCCTTTCCTGCTGCACCTAAGATGATAGGTATTTTGTGCCAGGGTTGTATTTGATTGCTTTGAGAGCTATGCACGCAGCTCTGACTTCTTCATTAAGACTCATATTGAATTTTAGAAATCGATACCTAAACACCACACAACGTAGAACGAACTCCGATTTAAGACAATTATAATGTGTGAACAACTGCGATCTAGGATCTACGAAATGAAGTAGTCGAATTAATAACAGTGTAATTATTTGTCACTAACCTCGAAATGATCACTTCTCTATGATGGCCTTGTTATTGCCTTCTACGTGTGTTTGTCAGACGATATTAATTGTCCACTCAAAAAACAATCAAGACAGAGTATGAGCAGAAGGTTCTACACTGCAACTGACGTTGTGCCGCGAAGAAATTACTCATGTGGTTCTCATTTGGACACTTGGGTCAGCGGTTTATTGCGGAGAATGTAAAAGTTGTGTTCCAAGTCACGCATTCGCCTAGATACCGCCACACCTCTGACCCAACGATAAATATCCAGTCAAAACTTCGCACCGCTCCCGATTTGTGTAAAAATGTTTCACTTGTCGTATTATTTGGTAGCAACAGTAATTCAAACACATTCTGTGTACCATCAGATGTGTGTAGATACACACACATTCTTTTTTAACATTCATAGTTCCGTGCATCGCTAATATATTCTTAGAGTACAACCAACAAGATACAACGTTTCTCAAATTGATTTATTTCTGTAAGACGCTCTACATGTTTCAGACGGCTTTTCCTTCCATCATCAGGAGCACAAAACTGCACATACAGCATCAGGTATTTGTCAGACCGTTACTGCTACCTGCTACTAGCCAGGCTAGCAACAGGTAGCAGTAACTGTCTAAAAAATGCCTGACGCTGTATGTGCAATTTTGTGCTCCTGATGATGGAAGAAATAACCGTCTGAAACATGTAGAGCGTCTTACAGAAATAAATAAATTTGAGAAACGTTGCATCTTGTTGGTTGTACTCTGAGAATAAACACATATTTCTCACAATATAAGTACGCTGGTCGGTCAAGAGAATTAAAAATAATTAATGCAGCATTAAATGCCGCGTGACAAATAATTCCGTGTGCCACTTTGTGGACTTGTGCCACAGGTTCGTTAGCCCTGTGCTAGGACAGTTTTCTTGGCAGTCAGTTTTTTCAAGTAAATGGACGAGCGCCATGTTTCACCACTGTGCAAAGTCAGCTTTAGGACAAATTCAATGGCCGGCAAAAATGCACTGCGCGCTGCAACACAAAAACTACTGCAAGGCCTCTTTCTTATACCTAACTATGGTTGCAACCCGGCACAAAACATAAGACCGGTTTAGTAAAATACAGATTAACACGACATAAATTTTAAAACGTAAAATTAAAAATAGAGACATCACATTTCATGTTGCAACACATGGCAATATCGACGCTCAGTTTCCTATATTCAAAGTAATATTTTTCTTCAATTTACCTCTCTATCCCAGGGGTGAAATTAACCACTCGTCACCATTTTGTGTCGAGTTTAAGAATGAGGGAAATGTACCCCTGCTGCTCGTACGTGCTTTCATGGCATGGTTAGGGACAACTTTCCCTCTATATTACCACTCCTTTCTCATAACATGATATGCAATCTTCCAGCATTTAGGGATATAAATGCGTCGCGTGATGCTGGTAATGGAAATTCTTTTAATTTTATGCTTTACATCGCAACATTTTGCAAACCATTGCTGCCTACACACTGATAATACTTATCTCAGTATTTAACCAACTTGATGCACAAAATTTGTTTCACAATAAGTTTTATTTCATACCTCTACATGTGCTCGAAACATGTAGAGGTATGAAATAAAACTTATTGTGAAACAAATTTTGTGCATCAAGTTGGTTAAATACTGAGATGCACGGTCAGCAAAACGTCAAAAACTGATAATACTGTTACTGGGAATTTAAATAGTACTAGTGAGAAGTGACTGCCTGTGGAACAAAGTTATCATGAAAGTACATCTATAAATACAATTCTTACAGGAGAACAGGCCCACTGACATACCAATATAATCCTATGGCTTCCTTAACTGTAAGGGAACTACGCAGAATTTTCCAGTCCCAAGAAGGCCTAATGTCACCGTAAGGCGTCAGGAGCTGAATCCATATTTTTACCATAGTCTTCATCGAATAAACGTGTTCGATTTACGCGTTTTTGAATCGCGCGGATGGGTTCAGGAATACAACTGTTGCATAATTAGAGGCGTGCCTACAACTTGCATTTCGTAAAATCGAACTAATGTGCCTTTTTAACAGAATATCATTCTAAACGGCGTTATTCCCTTTAAGTGCCAGTTACCTTTTTAAATGCCATTTATTTGAAGCATTGCTCCAGCCCGGCTTCAACTATCACTGCTGCTGTTTCCCAACATTACTGCAGATAAACTTGTTTGCTACCATCAATGAGAATTTCCCAGTTCCATTTACTGTAGACCTATAGACAGTGATTTTCGTGACGTCAGAACAATGCGTGATCTGGTCTTATTCTCCTATAAATAGGCCGAAATACCTGCCTGCCGTTAACAGAGGTTAAAGTATCGATTCCATTGTCTTCCTTGCGTGGTACAAAGTACTGGATATCTACACGGAATATTGGAATTTAATATCAAACTTCTGACCCGAATAAAGGTCAAGAGTTCAAAGCAAGGAGTTGCTGTTTTAAGGAGGAAAAAGCGTTAAGAAGTAAAGTATGCACTTACAATATCTGACTATTGTTTAAATATTGTGTTTCAGCTGAAATAATACTTATGTGCATCTATACACATAAATTCAGTAATTTTTATTAAGTTCATCGCTTCCACCGTGCTTTCTGCACCAAGTTTTCGGTCGTCACAATTTTTTGCAAATATCATGAGAGAATATTGTGCCAGTATGGAATGTGGTACACACATTCTTTGTCATATTATTTAACATATCTCTCATTTACCAAGGCTATACAATTAACGTCAGTTGATAGCCAGTACGCCAGTCTTAGAATGACACTGACAGACAGAAACCGAACTAGAGAAAATTCTCTCCCAGTACCACGAATTCTTAACCTCAGCACTAAGTAGGGGTGAGTGTTTAGGTTCAAGCTCCGGTTACTGTGCCCTAACTGGGGAGATAAGCCGGTAGGCAGAGCAGTTTCCCAAACCGTCGCAAAGGAAAATAATCTCGATTCTGCACAGATTCAAATACCGGTCTTCCCGCCCTTCTCTTAGTCACTGCAGTGAATACAATATGGCAGGCTCTAGCATGTACGTGGAAGTGAAGACAGCAAGTCAAACCCCGATACACTGTCATCCTCACTTAGTGCGCATGACAGCCAGTGAACAAATTTCCATATTATAAAATATTTCCATGTATTCCCACAATCGACATAGCTCCATTCTCGATATACAACCAGAAATGTTGGCGAAAAAACACTGGCACTGTATCGGGGATTTACTCTATGCTGTCCAAGGAATGGCTCCATCATCTGGACTGCTAGGTTTCTATTACACCCATAGTTTCACATTATTTTTCCAAATTGTGTTCTTACGGGTTGTGACGTCACGTAGCCTTGTAATTGGATACCAAAGTCGTGGAGGAACGTTCTGCTTCCACACTCAGTGACCACCTGTGGCAGCAAGTTCCTCCACAGGGTTGGTGTCCACTTACAAGACTGCACGGTGTCACAACCTAGAATATCATAATTCAGAATCTCACCAGTGAAAAACTCGAAACTTGTAGGGCTATCTTATCATTCTTTTTGTCATCAGACTCCATGAAAGATGTTATAAAATTCTTGAATATTTAGTCACAGAAGCACATACATTCGTACATACCCCGAAGCCATGCTGATAAAAGTTTCACGTTTTCGTCATTAGGCACTAAAACAAAGACATGTGTTAATGAAGAGACATTTAACTGTTATTTCCAAATTGTTGTCTTTGCCCTGTACTATATGTCTAAGGTCATGGTGCATTTTATACAGCCAGTCGCTCACAACACGCAAGTTTTGCATTGATCAAAGTTACAGCCGTTTGCTTAACTAAGCATCATGCCATGTAAACGTCTGGGTGTACAGAAGAGTGGAAGTAAAATTCCACATGTTCTGAACATAGCTGCGAGTGGCCATTTTCATTCCCAGGCTATACAATGTC
>Ga0123353_10017272_pt1 | contig 10596 bp, 8 predicted proteins | sample TergutLab28metaG_3_FD_92763 | JGI IMG/M metagenome (GOLD analysis project Ga0123353, IMG submission 92763) | Labiotermes labralis P3 segment gut microbial communities from Petit-Saut dam, French Guiana - Lab288 P3 | ecosystem: Host-associated > Arthropoda: Insects > Digestive system > Gut ... | reverse complement strand
GATGGCGGCGTGCTGGGCGTGTATGGCGGAACAGCCGATGGCACTATCAGTCTCGCATGGCTTGAAAATGGAAGCGGGTCGTCCATCGCCCTGGCGAACAAAGTCGAAAGTTGGCAAAAGATAGGGGCATGGGAGTTCGATTTTGCAGCAAAAACGGCAACGTACTCCGCATCCGGTAGTTCTGGCGGCGGCGGCGGCAGCGGCGGCAGCGGTGGCGGTGGTGGCGGTGGTGGCGGTGGTGGCGGCGGCGGCGGTCCCGTCGGTCCAAACGCCTTTACCATGAACGACGGCAGAGTGGGCGCGTTAATGATGCACAACCGATTTGCCGCTTGGAATGCGGTGCGTGATAAGATGATCTCCGGCAGCGGCTACGGCTCCTACGGTTATCGTGGGCAAGCGTACTGCGATCCGTGCGAACCGGTCGGTTGCGATCCTTGTGATCCTGTTTGCGGACCGGCGTTCAGTGGTGCCAGAAATGCGTGGGTCAATTACACCGGACGCAATGATCGCTATCGCAGTAGAGACAATGGAAACCCCTGGAAACTTTCGGCAGAAGGGGTGCAAGTCGGTTCCGACCTGTTCCGTAGTCGCACTGACCAGTTCGGCGTGCTCTACTCTTACGAAGGGGGCAACATGTACAACGACAGTTTGACCTCCGGCAGAGTCGGTAGAGATTTTATCAAAGCCGATGACAACACCATTGGTTTTTACGGAGCGAGTGTTCTTCGTAGTGGTGCTGATGTTCGCGGTTCATTCGCTTTCGGTTGGCAGAAGTACGATATGCTCCGACACGATTTCGGAAGGAGTCTCTATGGGGCTTCCTTCAAAGGGAACACTTCGGAGATCAACCTTGAAATCGGCAAACGCTTGGCGGCGGGTGCTTGGAGTTTGCGACCGGCGGCAGGTCTGGACATTTTCAACAACAACTTGAAAGCCTCGAATGAAGTCCATGTCGGTGCCGGTACCGATCCCGGCTTGGGAGTGGATTATGACAAGACGAGTTTGACGCAGGTGTTCGGTCGTTTTGGAACGGACTTACGTTACCAGGTGCGCGGTTTTACCTTTATGAGTGGTCTGTACTATGCGTACAACATGAACAACAAGGGTTTGCGTGCTGGTGTTGCGGAGCAAGGTGCGGGATATGCGAAGGGCTATGTCTATGGCTCGAAACTGGGTCGCGAGTTGCTGACGGCGAACCTCGGTGCGACGTTCCAAGTGACGAACGCAATGTCACTCTTCGGCGGCTACGAAGGACATTACACCCTCGACGGTGCCACGAAATCGTCGATGAATGCAGGTTATGCGGGGGTTGGTTGGAAATGGTAGAGTGATGGGTGGTTGCACCCGTAGGGGCGTTGCATGCAACACCCCTACGGGGTACATTCGCGAAATACGGGGACACAGTCCCCAATTCTCTTTTTCCTTTTGTGCTGGGCTGGTTCGGTTCCTTTCTGCCGAACCGGCTCGGTTTTTGCGCAAGAGCGGTTGGGCAGGGGGGAGGAAACTTCTTGATTTGAGAACGGATTTCGCTAAAATGTGTGGGACGTTTGTTTTTTTCGTACAACATTGATGCTGAAATCCGCCCGCGACATTGACCGGATGAGAAAAGCGGGATTGTACGTCTGGCATGCTCTGCAAATCGCCGAACAGTTGATCCGCCCCGGCATCACCACCGGCGAAATTGATGGGCGAATCGAACAATTCTACAACGATCACCACATTATCCCACTTTTCAAAGGGGTTCCGGGCAAAGTGCCATTTCCGGCAGTGACGTGTATCAGCGTCAATGAGCAAGTTGTTCATGGCATTCCGGGGGACCGGGTATTGCAAGTGGGGGACATTGTGGGCATTGACACCGGCTGCAAAATCTTGGACACCGGGTCGTCCACCAAAGGCTGGTGCGGCGATGCGGCACGAACCTTTGCCGTGGGTACCATTACCGCTATCCAGCAACGTCTTCTGGAGGTAACCGAGGGAATGTTGAACATTGCAATTACAGAAATGGGCAACGCGGCGACGTGGTGTGCGGTTGCCAAAAAGATGCAGGCTCTGGCTCACAACAGCGGCTTCTCGGTGATCGACGAACTCGTAGGACACGGGATTGGTCGGGAAATGCACGAAAGTCCGCAAGTGCCAAACTATGTGAGTCAAAAAGTGATGCAAACCGACTTTAAGCTTGTGCCAGGGATGGTGCTTGCTGTCGAACCGATGGTCAATGTGGGAACGAAAAAGATACGGACGCTTCGGGATCACTGGACGATTGTGACGAACGACGGCAAACCGAGTGCGCATTTTGAACACACACTGGCTCTAACCACATCGGGCGTTCGCGTCTTGACGGGACCACCGGAAAACGACACCGAAAAAATTGATATTTCACAGTACATAGTACCACGGCAAGCCTAAAATTGTGAATGGCTGCCGGGAGCGCAGGCAACGTCGGAGGCGGTTGCGTCAGCAAACGCGGTCGGGTGCAGTCGCAATTCGCCGGTAATGTTCCGTCGCGTGTTCACGCCGCAATGCACCGGCTGGTCGGAACTGCACGCGACCGGTCGTTCCAGACTGCTATTCACAATTTTGGACTTGCTGAGGTAATAGACAAAAATTAGCTCCGAGCCGGATCAGGTGGTGGGCTGAGCGACCACACGGCGGCACAGGCATTGCCGAACAATGACCCGCTCTGGGTCTAGGAGTGCAATGTCTGGGGAAACTCGCCGCATACGTGGCTTATATCGTTTGGAACGTGAAGACCTTATTTCTGGGCGGAAATGGGATAACGCAATCGTTCGGAACGCCCATTTCAGCATCGACATTCATAATCCTGATGGAAGCGGTCAAGCGGAGAATCAGACAAACAGCGAAATTCAGGGAACGGCGGTTCGTGTCCAGCCATACGATATTCCTCTGACGTGTGCGATTCCGCTGAAAGTCGAAGGTCTTCTGGTTGCTGGTCGCTGTATCAGCGGAAGCCACGACGCTCACGCCAGTTATCGAGTCCAAAATATCTGTTTGGCAACAGGAGCTGGTGTGGGAACCGTTGCTGCCGTTTCTTTGCAGGACAATGTTGCCGTTGCTGAAGTCGATATTAAAAAAGTACAACAGGTTCTCTTTGGAGAATCCGAGATCGGAGTGGCGGCAGCGAGGTTTGAGTGAATGTGGTGCGTCTACGCTTGCGACTCTCAGAAAAACACACTTATTGACATCGTATCGTTGACACTGTACGATAAAAATACAACCCTTTCATAATCCCAATCAATATGTATTTTAACGTTTTGCTCCGTGTATTCGGTATTGCTGTTTTCCTTGGCATCGCCTCTACCATTTCCGGTGAGGTGCCTGTGGTGTTCCCCGTCGCAAAGGACGTTCAATGGATCACGCCACCCGATTTTGAACCGATCAAGAATCCGAAAATGAAGTGGGGCGACGAATCCATGGCGGGAAGACCGTTTTCGAAAGACCCCACCGTGATTCGTTTTCGCGGACGCTATCTGATGTACTTTTCCCTTCCGCCGAACGAAAAGGAACCCAAGCCCTATAAATGGACCTGCGCGATTGCGGAAAGTCAGGATCTTGTCCACTGGAAGTTGGTACGACAAATCGTTCCGATGCAGGAATGCGATAAGAACGGTTCTGCGGCTCCTTGCGCCAAGGTTTGGAATGATCGGGTTTACCTCTTCTATCAAAGTTACAGCAACAAGGAAATGAAAGACGATGGCATTTGTCTGGCTTGGTCAGACGATGGCATCCATTTTACGCCGCATTCGAAGAATCCGATTTTCAAGCCGCGCGGCGATTGGACGAACACCCGAGCCATCGATGCCGATGCCGTCATTTTCAAGGGCAAACTTTTCTTATACGGATCAACGCGCGATCCGCAAAACATCTACCAAAAGACCGTCGTTGCAACGGCAGACCCAGCTGGATTGAAAGACCCCGAAAACAAACTCGGACCCGATGCGTGGACGCAAGCCTTCGACGGAGCCATTTTGGAACCGGAACTGCCGTGGGAAACAAAATGTGTTGAAGCGACAACCGTCTGTCAGCGCGGCGATCAGTTGATCATGTTCTATGCCGGTGGTTATAACAACGATCCCCAGCAGATCGGCGTTGCTCAAAGCTCCGATGGAATCCATTGGACGCGGCTGTGGTCTGTGCCGTTCATCCCCAATGGTCCGCCGGGGCAATGGAACTCCGCCGAAAGCGGTCATCCCGGTGTGTTCATCGACGATGATGATCGGACGTACCTTTTTTATCAAGGCAATCCCGGCTTGGTAGACAAGAAACGTCTCTGGTTTCTTTCCTTCGTTGAAATCGGCTGGAAGGACGATGTCCCGTTTGTCAAAGGATCGGAAACAACCAGATGAGGCTTTCGACAGAAATGATACCGTACCCTGTCACCAGTTGGTCGTTTTTTGACACCGTCGGCGACACAACAATTGAAATCTCCCGATCTTTGCGGTAGAATAGGGGGAGTAGAACACATCCTTTTTCAATCTTTTTCATGATGAAAACAACCCCCTTTCGCTTGTGCCTTGTTTGCCTTGCCCTCTCCTGGAGTTACGTCTCTGCCGCAGAGTTCTCCCCCGAAAATTTTGCACTGCCCGAAAAATTGCCGGAGCATCCCCGGATGTTCTTCACCAAAAAGAAGGAAGCCGAAATCAAAGAGGGGATGAAGACCGATCCCTTCCTCAATAAAACGGTTGCAGAACTCCTCAAAAAAGCAGACCGCGTCATCAAAGAGCCACCTTCAAAGTACGAAATCCCCGATGGGAAACGGCTCCTTGCTCAATCCCGACGAAGCATTGACCGGACAACCGCTCTCGCCTTTGCCTACCGAATGACAGGCAAGAAAGAGTACGCCGATGCCGCCATAACGGAGATGCTGACCGTCTGTCGATTCAAAGACTGGAATCCGAGCCACTATCTCGACACCGCCGAAATGGCAACGGCGGTCGGGCTCGGTTACGATTGGCTTTACGATGTCATTCCCGAAGAGCCGCGAAAAGAGATTCGGGAAGCGTTGCTCAAACACGCTCTAAAAACCGGACTCGAAATTTACGAGAAAGGCGGTTGGTGGACGACCGGGAAAAATAATTGGAACGAAGTGTGCAATGCCGGTTTGACCATCGGTGCTCTTGCTATTGCCGAGAACGAACGGGCGGTTGCCGAGTCGATTGTTCGTTATGCCCTCAAAAGTTTTCCCGTTGGACTTTCGGCGTATAAACCGGATGGTGCCTATCCCGAAGGACCCGGCTATTGGGCTTACGGGGCACTCTTCACCGGTTTGAAATTGATGGTTCTCCGAGATGTTTTCGGGAATGACTTTCCCCCTCTGCAAGCATTTCTGAAAACAGAAGGCTTGGCGACCACCGGCGATTTTTTTATGAGCGTTGCCAGTCCGCAGTATCTGTCTTACAACTTTGCCGATGGCGGGGTGAATGCGAGTGCGTCGCCGATGATGTTTGCTCTTTCACATTTGTACAATCGCCCCGACTATGCCGTTTGGCTTCGGGCATTCGTCGAAAAGCAGAACCGATATTCAAGCGGTCGAGAGGCGGTTTTTCAAGCCCTTTGGTACAATCCGGCTGGCACGGAAAGCGATTTTGCCAAAACACCCCTGGCTCGAAAGTTTTCCGGCGTTCAGGATATTTGCACGATGAGAACGGCGTGGAATGATCCGAATGCCGCGTTTCTCGGTTTCAAAGGAGGATATAACAGAGCCAATCACGGGCATTTGGACATTGGTTCGTTCGTGTACGAGGTGAACGGCATCCGCTGGGCGGTCGATTTGGGAATGGAGAATTACAATCTTCCCGGCTTTTTCGGCAATCAACGTTGGAACTATTTTCGGACGAACAACCGGAGTCATAACACGCTCGTCATCGGTGATAAAATCCAGAACCCGGCGGCGGATTGTAAGATCATTCAATTTGAAAGCGGGACGACGCCAAAAGGAGTGATTGCCACTGCCCTCGTCGATATGACCGATGCTTACAAGGGGCAGGTTCAACAAGCAAGACGCACCGCTCAGTTGTTGGAGAATGGCGAAGCAACCATGACAGATATGTTGGAAGGGGTGACGGAACCCGTTCGCTGGGGGCTGATGACGCAGGCAGAAATCGAGATCAGCGAGGGCGGCAAAACAGCAACGCTCTCTCAACGCGGGCAGAAAATCCGCCTTGTACTCGATGGGGATGCTGAAAAGTTTGAGATTGCTTCTGCAACACCGCCAACCGAAGCGGAGAACCAGAATCGGGGACATGCGATGCTCGTCGCCGTTGCCACACCAAAAGAGGGACGGGTGCAAATCCGTGTCCTCATGAAACCGGTAGCGAATTAAGGCTCTCGCTGGGAACGTGAAACTATGTACGATATTGGAATTGTCGGAGCGGGACCGGCTGGAGCGACTCTCGCACGATTGCTTGCGGATCGCTATCGGGTTCTTTTGCTCGATAGCAGTCGCCCGAAATGTTGCGGCGGAATCCTTGCCCCAGAATCGCAAATCATCCTTGCCCAGTTGGATCTTGCGCTTCCCCAGCAGGTTCTTGCTTTCCCGCAACCCTTTGCCGTCGCCATTATGGACTGGGATAACCATCTCGTTCGAAGTTATGCCCGACACTATATCAACATTGCCCGAGATGCTTTTGACCGTTGGCTCTTGTCGCTGGTGCCGCCATCGGTGGATGTGCGGAAGCAAGCCATTTACCAACAGTCGGAAACCGACGACACGGGATTGACGCTCCATTTCCGTGAAAAGGAGGAAATGAAAACGGCAAGGGTCCGATGGCTGGTGGGTGCGGATGGTGCCTTCTCGACCGTTCGCCGCGAATTCTTTCCTAACGCCCTCATGCCGAAACGTTACCTTGCTGTACAACATTGGTTTGAGCAAGATGCCATTTTCACCAGCCCCCATTTCGGCATTGATCCTTGGAGTGATTACATCGGAATCTTTGATTCAACACTGACCGATTTTTATCTTTGGATGATCCCCAAGTGTCAGCAATTAATTCTTGGCGGAGCGTTTCCGTTAGGAACGAACGCTTCAGCGGCAATGTCTATGGTCAGGGACAAACTGGAAACGCGCGGACTGCGATTCGGTTCTCCTTTCAAACGGGAGGCGGGGCAGATTCTTCGTCCGCTGCGTCAATCTTCTCTCTGCTTTGGCAATACCCGAACAATGTTAGTGGGGGAAGCATCGGGACTGATTAGTCCAAGTTCGGCAGAAGGAATCAGCAGTGCGTTTGTCAGTGCGTTCCATCTGGCAGAAGCCTTTCATCAAACAAAAGAGCAACAACCGGAATTTGACCCTTCCTTGTACCGCCGCTTGCTCGGCAATAAGCTGTGGTGTCTCTGGTTGAACAAGGTCAAAATCCCTCCGATGTTCAGTCCCCGGTTACGAAAGTACGTCATGCTTTCCAGGCTCACGGCGTTACGTAAGGCTTTCGCGGGAAAATAACTTTTGCCGTTGCCATCGCCATTCCGTAGAGTAGGAGTTAGAATGGCGCTACCGCACCGTCTTGTCGGAGATGTTGCAGCACCGCATGCGACTTCTGACTCCTGTATTCTGACTCCTGACTCCTTGCTCCAGAACGGGAAAAGGAAAACCGACCAATTATTTTCCAGCGAAAGCCTTACAGTCCCAGCGTATGGATAAAATTCTCGGTCTCATCCTGGACGTTGGAGACGTCTTCGGGGGGAGTCAGTGGTGAAAACTTTGAGGCGGGCATCGGTGTGCCGCCTACGATGACCTTGGAAAACGATTCCTGAAACAGCGGCGTTTTAGGGGCAGACTTCTCCGAAGCCCGGCGCAAGTACCGAATTTTATAGGGAAAATCATTGTGCTGCCCCAGCCAAACCTCAATGTCGCTCGGAAAGTCCGCAGGATACTGCCCCTTTTTGTTCGCACCGCCAAACTGTTCCAGCAACTCCTTGAGATAAATGTTTTTTAATGTGCCAGTCAATTTCCAAGTTGCCACCGTTTCTTCGTCCGGCAAATTTTCTTGTGTTGGTGCCGCAAACTCATAAAACCGGCTGATCTGACGCATCGTTCCTGCAAGACCGCCCCAGTTGCGTACTTCGCTGATCCCCGCAAAAGCTGTTGCGTGGTTGACTGTTTTGAGCCACTCTTCCACTCGTGACAAGTGGATCGTACTGAACGACTCGAACCCTTCAATGCAAGTGTAACGTGTCATCAGATTCCGCTCTCTCTCTTCCGAGGGATGACAAACGAGAGTCATCCTGTTCGGCTTGGAGTTGTTTGCGGTGGGCAAGTTGATGAAAATAATTTCAAGCCGATACATTGACCGCAGAAACGTTTTCGGTGTGGCTTGCGGCAACGCTTGCTCGGCATAATTCCCTTCAGCGGTATACTTTTTGCCATCCACATAAGTTTCGATCCGAAGATCACCTTCGATGGTACGCGCCGACAACAGCATTTTCAGGGAGTCCAGTACATATTTGTCCCCTTTATTCTGGGCAATGGCGATGCCGCTTGCCGCAAGCATGACACTGAGAACAAGAAAGAGCAACAATGCAATGAGCTGAATTCGATTGAACTTATTTTGCATAAGGCTGTCGCTGGAAAATAATTGGTCGGTTTTCCCTTGCCCATTCTGGAGCAAGGAGTCAGGAGTCAGGAGTCAGAATACAGGAGTCAGAAGTCGCATGCGGTGCAGCAACACCCTCTGCGCTTGCGTCTCCTGACTCCTGACTCCTGTATTCTATGCTCCTCCACGGAATACTGCAAAAATGGATAAAAAATTTCTGGCAACATCCTAAAACCACGAGCACGTAAAACCGCCATCCACGTACACGGTGGAGCCAGTCATGTAACTTCCCGCTTTTTTGGAGAGCAGGAGCAATGCGGCTCCCACCAGTTCGTCGGGTGTGCCGTAGCGACGCATGGGCGTGCCATTCATTATGTTTGCCACTCGTTTTTCGTCGAGCAACTTTCGGTTTTGTTCCGCCGGAAAAAAGCCGGGGCAGATTGAATTGGCACGAATCTTTTGCGTCGCAAACTCTTGGGCAATGTTTTGTGTGAGATTAACCACTCCGGCTTTGGAGGCAGCGTAGGCAAAAACGCGGGACAGCGGACGCTCCGATGTCACGCTGCCGATGTTGAGAATCGACCCCCCCTCGGGATTTTGGAGCATCGACTCAATGAAGACTTGACATGCTTCCATCATTCCTTTGAGGTTGACGGCGAAAATCTTGTCCCACAACTCTGTATCGACTTCGAGAAAAGAGGTGCCGACGTTGATCCCTGCGCAGTTGACGAGCATATCGACTCTGCCGGTGACTTTCAGCGACTCGGCAAGGAGTTGTTTGAGGGAGTCCCGCTGCGTAACATTGACAACGCCGTACGATGCGTTGATGCCGAGGCTGTGGAGTTTCTCGACTCTGCTTTTGCAGGCATCTTCCGCCGTATCGGCAATAATGATGTGTGCCCCCGCTTGCCCCAGCCCGGCGGATAATGCCCCGCCCAGTTCCCCCGCTCCGCCGATGACGACCGCAACGTCGCCATCCATTCCGAAAAGACTCTTCAAGTATTCTGCCGATTGTGTCATTCGATTTTGATGATGTTAAAAATTCATGGCACCCATTCTATCGCGTTTCGCTGGCAATATCAAGTTCCGAAGAAAAGAGCCAAGGGGGCTTTCGCCCGAGATGAATACGGCTTTCGGCGGAAAGTTTTATACTTTCCCCCGCCACAACTTGGTCGTTTTTGCTCAAAAAGTTTCCACCGGGGCATAGACAGCAGCTTGCAGACGGCAGCAGATTCCGTTGGAAACACTTCACCGCTTGCGTATTCTAGCTTCTAACTCCTTCTAACTTCTCACTCCTTTTCCCCAATGGGTATTATATTTTTCAGCGAAAGCCCTACTGTCCGATGCCGACCCCCTGTATCCGGGCAGAATTGATGGTGCCAGTCTCGATATTGTATTGGAGCGACTGGGCTTCGAGTGGTCCTTGCGTCGCCGTTTTCAGCCTTACGGGATTGCCTTCCAAGTCCACGAGACTCTTTGCCTGATTGTACTTAATCGCCTGTGCCCTGCCAAAAATTCCGCCGACACCCTCAATGACCGCGTCAATCGATGCCGTCAGTTCCATCGAACTCTGCGAAAGATTGAGCGGATTCGGCATCTCGACGATATCCAGCCGCTCACACTGGAGCGTGTACCCCGTCTTTCTTGCCGCGTTAAGATTGTTAAAGGCGATGGTGTCTGCCCACGAATTTGCCGGACAATAGGCAACATCCACCTTGCCTTTAATGTTGACCGTTTTGTTTCCGAGCAGTGTTCCTTGGACGGTGTCTTGGAACTTGACCGCCAGAAAATTGAGTCGTTCGCCACCACCCGGCGCACCTGCTTGATTCCCTTTCTCGAAGCCCTGCCCCGACCCGAGAAAGACCGAACTCATCTCGCCAGGTCCTTCCGCCGCAAAATAATTGCGTTCCACATAATAGTACAAATTGGTCACATTGGCGGTATCAATCGACTTTCGCTTGCCTTGGGCATCCAGCGGCTCGTTCCGAACAGCCACGTCGTGCGAACATCGGATTTCCACCGCTTTCGGTTCGACGGTCGATGCGTCGTC
>Ga0123353_10017269_pt1 | contig 10597 bp, 9 predicted proteins | sample TergutLab28metaG_3_FD_92763 | JGI IMG/M metagenome (GOLD analysis project Ga0123353, IMG submission 92763) | Labiotermes labralis P3 segment gut microbial communities from Petit-Saut dam, French Guiana - Lab288 P3 | ecosystem: Host-associated > Arthropoda: Insects > Digestive system > Gut ... | reverse complement strand
TGCCAGTTTCAATATGTATTTGGTAATCAATAAGTGAGTAATAGCTGTCAAAGTTTCAAACTTCTCTGGCCAATATCTCTGTAACCATTGAACTTTGGATATAGGTGTTTTGGGTTATATTGTTATAGTTTGACCTAAGGAACACTCTCCTGAAGTTAGGTCCTTTCCTCCTGGGACACCCTATATATTGCATATGTACTCTGGAGGTCCGTGTGTCCACTAGTGGTATAGTCCTATGCTATACAGGATGAGGTTGTCAATCCCCTAAACCCCCAGGAAATACACAGTCTTAAATCAGAATTTTGTGTTAGATTTGTACAATTTTGATTTTTTCAACATTTTTCAGGAATGTAATCCTGGCATATAAAAAGACCTGCTTGTATCTGCTTGATACATAGCATGGAAGCAGGCAGGGAAATAGTTCAGTCCAAGTGACAAGCACCAGCATCATACTTGTAACATGAGACAACAGCAAACCATAGGCATTTATGTTATAACTGAAGGGGTGAATCAGTCATTGATGTAGAGTGTGTGATTGAAAGTACAGATTGACAGCCCTAATATTAACACACTAGGATCCTTTGTTTTTGAAACTATTCTGTTTAAATGGTGCGCTTTTATGATTTTACTTCCTGGTTGCTTATTGATCTGACAATAACAAAATAAAAATGACATTATACAGCCACTTTTTTCCTTCGTAGAACATCATCTCCATGCAATGTTCCATCTGATTGAGACTGAGTCGTGCTCTTCACAAGGCATGCTGTACAGCTAATGTAATCTGCAGTGTGAAGTCCCCAAAACAAATACAAGAGTGTATTTTCTTTGACCTTTACACTGGCTAGGAAGTGCACAGCCATTTTGTATTACTCATTGCATTACCAGATTTTGGTAAATTAATGGAATTCTGTCCCAAAGTTCTGTGCTTTGAGACTGGTGAGATCCATTGTGGAGTTTGAGGAATATCTTTCCTTTCACTTAGTCTCTAAGAAGAGTAAAACTCAGTACATGTGAGATATACTGAGACACCACTAACTGGGAAGACACAGTAAACTTTCAGGCCCTTCTCTGTTCTTCATACTTACAATTTTCCTGTTACTAAGCAAACAGATTCTGTATGCCTGCTTCCTGCCTGTCTGCCTCTGCCTCAGATATAGACTGCACTTGCAGAATTATATGTCTTTGTTCAGCTATGGAGATCATTGTTAGCTGTCAGCATGTTATGAAATCTAACCTAAAAATATCTGTTTCCATTTCTTCATCAACATCTGTTTTTTGCTTCATGTAAAGTATGGTTTATGTATGTATGTGTGTGTATATATATGTATGTATATGTGTGCTGACTGTTTGTTTTCCTGAAATACTAACTCATGACATTAGATGTAATGGTAATATTGCTACTGTAATGATGTACTGATGTTACAGGTTTGATTTTCTTGGCAACATTAATGGCTGTGGTCAGGGTTCGGCAGATACAAAAACGCCATTCAAATGGTGAACCAATTTCCCGTCCTCATATAATGTTTCCCAACATACAGCGTTGCCATGCAGATCAGGATCTGCGGAACTGTTTCAAGTATCTCCTCAATTATGGGTTCTACAAATTTGGTGTTGAGGTAGGTAAATCACATTTTGCAAACAAATATACTCTTGTTTTACGGTGTGGGTACCACTTGACTGAGACTGTTGTTGCCCTGCCATCAAATTTCACTTAATGCTGTGCAGAGTGTTTTTCTTACATTTTGTTAATGTATATGTCAGACTTATTCTGGTTGGTTATTTTCCTTCCTATCTCAGCTAGTCTGCATTTATAACATCAAGCAGAAAATGATAATAACCTTCAGTACCATTAAGTGTCCATGCCCTCTGTATGAAACAATGCTTAGCACAGGAATGTCTTTGTTACATATCTTTTTGACTGTGTGATTTTATAGCAAAATATCCAATAGCCTCTCTGATATTGGAGTGCTATACTCAATACTTACTGGTAATGCCCGTCTCAGTGGCACCAAGTAGTTATGTCGGATGTTTACCACCAACCCTTCTGAATGTTGGTACCTGTCTACCAAACTAAAAGGTGTCATGTCTCTGAATGCTGAGTTTAATACTAACTGCCATGCATACCCCATATCTCAGAAAGGATGCGTCTAATACAAGCTTATTCCTTCCACTTTTTCCGTTGCTTCATTATTTATATTCATTGTAGTATACCACTGTTTAAATGCCTTTGGCATTATATTTTAACATGAAAACTGCTACTGGGAAGCATTAATTTTATTGAATTTTTTGTGTGACATGGCAGGGGATTATCACTGCATACCATTTACTGATAAAATTATTTAAGTGTTTAGAAAATGTCCTCCAACCTCATGAGCAGTTGTGGAGAGAATAGTATGATCAGCAAATAGCATGCTAAGGATTAATTGCCATTTTAGCAATGCACTTTACAGTGTATATGCTGTGTTATAATACACATCTTAAAATGAATGTCTTTTGTTTCAGATCTGTCTGATGGCAACTGTGGCTTTGATTGGCACTCGCATGGATGTGTATGCTGTCCTGTATGGCATATGGCTGTGTGTGCTGGTCATTATGAAGCGAGAGAAGCTTGCTAAGATTTGGGGCATATATCAGATGTTTATTGTAATGCTGGTACCCATTCAGTATGCCATGGCAGTAGGTTTGCCACCTGGACTATGCATTGGTAAGCAACTGATATACTAACCATGAAGGATGGGTCTAGGATGAAATATAATACTGACAAACGTATGCTTTTAATATTTTTTGTGTTCGTTTCAAAACATGAGTGGAAATTTTCTTTTTTATTTAGCACAAGCATTTTAAAGAGTATATGTCAAGGGACCATGAACCAAGGTACTGCTTGAAGAAGTTATCCAAAAGTACTTCTTGATTAGTTATATTATTAGCTTTTCTTGGAGGTTTGATGTACTTCCATATATGCTTTAATATTGCTGGTTGTATGTTAAAATGCAATATGATGTAATTTTAGAATATCCATGGAGCCAGTCACAGTTAATGAGGAATCTACAAGAGTGGATGTTCTTGCCTGATCCTGTATATCCCCCGGCAGCATACAAACTTGTTTGTAAGTACACATGTTCTGCGAGTTCATTGTAGAGCCGTATGTGTGTCACATCACATAAAATGATGACAATACAAGCATTTTAATGAGTGTAAACATGATATATTGATTTATAAATGAAGGTATGAAGTAGTTGTGTTATTTTAAAATGTGTTATATGCAGGTGGTTTGGACTTAGTTGGTTGTCTGGAATTGCCGTGATAATTCTAATTTTAGCCGAAACTTGTAGTCAGAATTCATATCAGTTATTACATGTTACATATATTTTACTTATTAATATAATTGCTGTGGATATTGGATTTTAGATTTATTTATATGAAATTGGTTGTGGTCTGACTTAAATTGCTGATTATTCTTTATCATCTTCTACCACAGTTATATTTACATTGTGCTGTCCAATCACAGTTTGTGACTGCTTGTTTCCTTCCTGACCAGTCACATATTATGGCAGTATGTTTTTCTCACCACTTCAACTTAAAGAATTATGCCAGGGATTGTTTTCTGTCTTAAAATTTGTGACATCATGCATCCTGGAACATATGTATAACTACAGGCATGTTAGGAAGACTGTGTGAAGCAGTTACCAGGCAGTCAGCTGCAGTAGGGGTTTTGTTATATGGGATGTTTGTTTTCTTACTACAAGAATGTGTTTACTGTGTTTTGTTTAACAGGTGACTTTATATTGCTGATGCTGGTGTGTCGACAGAGTCTTGTATTTCGAATAGAGAGACGTTATGCTGGGCAACTCTATGCTGGTGGTAGTAACAAGAGCATCCTTAAAGAAGCAGAACAGCCAGGTTTTGTTAATCCTGTGCCTGATCACATTTCTTGCATTAGGTAAGAAATGGCATCCTCTTTATTTAGTGATAGTGTTGCCAAATTCAAACTGTGAAAGAGAATTAATGCTTTAGAACTACACTTCTTATTTGAACTATTTTATTCTCAGGCCATACATGTAAAGTCTCTCTCTCTCATAGGAATTAGAACTTTGTACTTCTTATTTGAACTATTTTATTCTCAGACCATATAGTAAAGTCACTCTGTCTCATAGGAATTAGAATTTTGCAGATCATAAGTTGTCTGCCAGTTTGTGTGGGTGTGAAACATGGTTGTGAAACTCTTCTTATTGACCTCTCACTTCTCTAGATCATGGCTGGATATTGCAAAGCGCTGTTTCTTGTCGTCCTTCCTTTGGGTGACACTGGCCATTGTCTTCTTAGCTGGTGCAAACCGGGTGAACATATTTTCACTTGGTTACCTTATGGGTGCCTTTATATTCCTGTGGCAAGGGGAGGAGATATACCTGCGACCTGTGCCTTATATCCTTAAGCGGTGGAACGTGCTGTTGGGCTACAATGTGGCTGTCATCATGGTCAAAGCTTTACTGCAGATCATGGGTTGCATGTTCCTCATGGAAGTGAAGAATAATGCTTGTTGGGCTGCACAGTTGTTTGGAATAACATGTATCAGGAAGTTTCCTGCTGCAGTTGGATCATTACCTGTGTTTGATGGTGAGTATTGACATTGCTCTGAATTCAGGTATGCAGACACAGTAACATAACAATGTGGCATTGCAGGGCAAGTTGGCATACTCATCACACGAAGATAATAGTTTTATCAAAGTTCTAATACTACTAGAGTAAAATTTTGTCATGAATATTGTGAGGAATCGTTATGTGGATCATAGAAGTGTGTAGAACTTGAAGGACTAAAAAGGGATGTAATGGAATTGACTCACATGCTACACATCACTGATAGGCCGACCATAAAAGAGGTTATTCAAGTGGATATTGTTCTTCTTCTAGCAAAAATAGAACTCCTGAAGGACATCATTAGTGAACAGTTTGAAACAGATTTATCATGGGCAAAAATGGTGGCGAGGAAACACAAGAAAAGCACATGCATAGAGGGAAGGATTACTCATCCAATACCAGTAATACCAAACCATTACAACCTACTGTATAATGATATGAATGGCAAAAAACCCCAAAACAGTGCTGAAAGGTTAAGGGATTTAAATTCCAAACATGCAAGTAGAGATAAGATGTAGAATCATAATACCATGCAACACCTATCTGTTTCTAACCTACAAGAATCAGGAAGTGATCGGAAATGTACTTACTTATTCCAAACGTAGTGAACGTTGCAGTTATTACAAATAACAGTGGTGGATCAATACATAGAATCAAAGGTAGTACGGAAGACTTTCAAAATACTTTAAGTAAGTATGCAGTGAACTTGCTAAATAAAGAGAAATAAGCACTCATGTAGCTTGAGACATAAAATGGTTCTAATTGATGACAGTCATATCAGATGTTATGTGGGTAATGTAAAAACTCTTTTAAGTAGTAATTTTGAACTCTACATTGCCGTACAACCAGGATCAAGTTCTAGTGATTTAAAGAAACCACAAAAGAAGAGATTAGTAAATTATGATGATATTTTGTGATTTGCAATGGTACTAATAATTTGGAAATGAAAAAATTCTCCTTGGCTTTTCAGAACATTTCAAATTTTGTAACAGTCAATGATCACACTAACATTATTTTTGTTAATGTTCCCTAGAGATATGGTGTAATGAACTACTGTCAGTGGAAAGAAACTTTTAATAGGAAACTAAATAAGATTGTAAAAATATTTCCTCAGACTAGTTTTTTGGAAACAGACCATAATAGAAAATTATTCACCAAGCATGGACTCCATCTGAATGGACTGTGAAGACAGCTACTTTCTCATAGAGTAGTCTCCCTTGCTTACTCAATATTGATCGAAAAACTGTTACTTTAACTGATTATTAAGTACACGGATCAATTTTTATCCAATTTGGAGATCTGAGATATCAGTATAAGATACAACTCTAATTTACATTACCTTTAGCAAATCAACATTATATCATAAAAGTGTTTTTTGCACAGGATTTATTACCACTGGCTGTCAGTTATCAAGGACTTACTAAATGATGGGAAATATTTTAAAACAGCTGTTGGTAGATGTGTTTTGGATAATTCCTCCATAGATTGGAGGAATACTTTAATCAAAACTTTCCATGATCTTGGTTCTTTTCACTTAGTAATTAATATGAAGTTAGTGGAATTATAATTGCCATTGTTTTTTGTTCACTTGTTTAGGTTATTACATTTTTAGCCAATTCAACCTCTTTGGTAATATTGTACAGTTATTGTTGTTAAGTGTCGCCTGGACAAATGCGCTTGCTACACTCTTTTAATATGCGTGCTGTGTATATTTATATATATTCATACATGTTGTGTTGTATGTGTTTGACTATTTCCATATCTTGAGATTGAAGGAATGTAAAAATAAAAAGCCTTGTTGTATTACCAGGATGTCAAATGATCCTTGCCAGCAGTCAAACACATTTCTTTGGCTTTCCAGATGTACATAATTACTAACGTGTTTGACACATTTCTTACAGATTGGACACAGTGCAATGTACCAAAAGAAAACAGTGGCCTAGTATGGGATGGTGTTTGTTTTGGGTGTCTGATTATGATGAGAAGGTTGTTCAAGAGTTATTATTTCATCCACCAGGTTAATGAGAGCAAGGCCATGACTGTTCTTGCATCCAGGTACATTCTTGTTTTCTTCTGGTCTCAGTAATTGTGGTTGTTACACACTTGCCAGGCCAGTGGTGACTTTTGTTAATTTTTGGATTCAAATACGCCCAAGATCATGAACATGTTTAGCTTTCCCACTATGTTTTATGTTATTATCTTTGACAGAACTATAGTTCATCAATGAAGTTTCACAGAAAACAGTTACCATATTTTCCCAAATTCAGGACGAGAGAATCTAAAATGACCTCCCCAAATAAAACACCTTTGTCAAGGGAATTTTCTTTTTGACCGTAAAACATAAACATAAGTTGGCTTCAGAAATATTGATGTTCTGTCTTCTTCTTAAATACCTCATTTCTCTTGACTGTAACAAACATGAGTGTAATTAAGAAATCTTGTAACTATTCTCAAATCAGGAGCATATAGAACCTGTTGCCTATGGAAGTATTTTATATGTATGACACAGAGGTGCAGAGTTGATCAATGAATTGCGAATGAAGCGGATTCAAGAGCAGGAGAAACATGAACACCGCATTCTTGAGAAGATCAGGGTAAAGATGGAACGAATCAAGGCAACCCAACAGAAGATCCAGGGACCCATGTTCAAAGAGCCTGAGAGTCACCATGTGGGTAAGTCCATTTGAATGTCTGGTACTATTACAGCAGTGATAATCCTTTTATTGTTTAATAAAATGGATATGTGAAGTTCATGCATGTGCTCCCCCCCCATTTGGATAATATTTTGCAATATTAACTTCCTAGTAGAGTGGGCTATTGTAGCTTCCAAGCTAGGAAACTTAAATGTTTATATCCCACAAAATGTCTCCCAAATGTCAGGTGGTTATTTACTGTCTTATTTGGAGTGCAAAATGTTATGTGAACAAGGGCTGTGATCTCAGCCATGTTTAATTGCATTGTCTTGAAACAACTTGATATTTGGAATGTCCTCATGCTATCATGGTTATTCCACATGAGAGCAGCACCATTTGTGTTGTGTCATAAAAGTTTGTTCCATGATTGTCATTTCTTCTGGTACACCAACTCCTTACATCCACACAAGCAGTAATCAGAAAGTGCCTAGTCTTACAAGCAGGGTGACCAGGTTTGTGGATCTCCATGACCAGGCCAGTGAGTTCCATACCACTATCTCAGTTGCTGTGTGGTTTGTCAACCAATGTGATGTGACGCAACTGTATATTTAATCAGACATGAAGAGGAACCCATTCTGAAAGATGTGGCAGCTTCTTTGTCATGCAGATATTAACCTGCTGTTACGCATCCAATACAGTCCAACAACTGAAATTTACTAGAGCTGTGTAATCCTTCAGTAGGATTGCTAACACATGTGGATGCTGGTACAGATACCTTCATGATGTACATTTTGTCACACATGCATGGTATAAGCTGTGTGCATTTGATCTGCAGTTCACTGAATGCTCACTGTCAGGCTTCAATGGACCCTTCTCACAGTAAATGTTCTTTGTCATGATCATGTTACCATTCTCCACACTGCCTGGTACCAGTGATGAATGGTCCCATATCTGGCAGCTGCTAATATACAGTGCTAATTACCACTCTGTGGTGTCCGCTGTTTGGAAACCAATGCCTGTATTCCACAGTTGCTGCCCATGCATTCCCTTCGCAGCATCTGTTAACAATGAATGTTTGCAAATCTTTATGTGTGCAAACTCTGTGTTTATTGTTGCTCATGACATGGGCACGTTGTGTGGACAAGTAACCTTCTCTCCACAGTGACTGAACACAGTCAACCTGCCAACTAGTTTGTGTGTATGAATGGCATTGCAGGCTCCACTGCCTCAGAACTAATGGAGGCACATTTTTGAATGGGCAGGAAGTGCATAATGGTTGAGGTATTGACCTATGTTGTTATAATATTTTGCAAAAAAAAAAAAAATAAATAAATAAAAAGAAATAAATAAGCAATGTTTAACTATCTGAAGTTGGGCATGTTTTATAGACCACTCTGTAGAATAATAAAGCAGTTTGATTCAGGTATGTTGAATATAAACACAACAGAAATATGGTCCTTTTTCTGCAGGATTGGATCTGTATTGAAAGCCTGACATTTGTTATAAGTGAAATGTTGGATGTCTTCTGCCTGCCTCCTAATCATCAAGAAGGATTTCTTATAGTTGGAACCTTGTAATGAAATGTATCAGTGAAAAGTTATTCTATGTGTTGTTGTATAACTATGTTTACTTGCAATAATCCTCTTTCTTGTAGCAACTGGGACCTATTATGATGCAAAAACTGTATGACCATCTCAAGCAAAATTGTAGTCACTACTGTAGTAAATGTGAAGCTTCTGTTTTAAACACTTGAAATCTTGTCATAGTTTTGTCGACCATTCAGTTCCACATGTTTTTCCTCAGTGACGATGTTCTTGGGAAAGGCATCACTGTTCATTGTCATAGACTTTGAAAGCACAGTGAAGTGACATGTCTTTACTAACAAGAACAGTTCTTTGTTATATTTTGGGGTATAATCTATAAGTTTTCAGATATATTTTATACTTTTAAAGCAATGTCTGTGATATTTGATACTGAGGATTTTGCATTTATTTTACTTTGTGTAACCCACAGTATGCCGTAATGAGTTGTGTTGAACATCTTACATTGCTTTTTATTATGTTCCAGAGCTGGAAGTCGGTGTTTGGATATTATTTCTTGTTTCTTCCTACACACAATAACTGTCAATGTAGCTTCATCAGAAGTGCTTGGCAAAAAGTATGGTTCAGTGTGCATGCCACAGATGCTTCCACGGTGAAACAACTTTGCCAGTCATATAATGCATGTCAGCACTGTTTCTATGTACTTACATCAGGTGGTGGAAGCAGCTGTGTGTTTTATGTCTTTACAGTATTTCATTAGTGATGGTTCAGGAATTTGAAGGCTTGGGAAGTAATTTCTATAAGTACAAAACACAGAAACTAACATGCTGCTCGTAGGTCCCACAGGTTCACCACTGAATAGAAATGGCAGGCACACATAAAATATACTGTACTAATGGAGTGTGTTGTAAAGGTTTAACATGTCTCATAAAGGGGCAGCTACTTTTAAATCCCCAGGCAGGTGTTCCCATTTTACTCCAGGATTGTACTTAGTAATGATATTGGTATTGAAGAAGTGTGTATTATTTATATGTTTCTCTGTATAATTATTGTAGTATAAAATATCAGCACGATAATACACTGCCAAATTTATAGTGTTCAATTTTACTATTATAAAAATTCTGCTTCCCATAATTTTGGTAGAATTCTAAAATAAAACAAAATAATACACAGCCAGTTTGTAATTTGTCCCCTTGCATTTCAGGAAGTATGACATATTTCTAAATGTGTACCTAGATATGAAAATTTTGGCTCCTTACAGTTCAACTTTAGTCTTTGATGACTAACATTTTGTAGCTGTTAATGTTGTATTTTTGAATACATGATACCACAAATGTTTTCCTGCAGCAGGCAAAATTTTGATATGTTTGGCATCAAGTGTGGGCCTTTGCTGGCTGGTGGATTCATTATTCTCCTTGAGCTGAATTGAGAATGAAACTTGCTCGGCCCAGTTTCCTACATATCTGAATTTTAAGTCACAAAGCACAGTACTGGTCCGTTTTACTACCACAGGATGACCAAATCATGTAGCTGTTCAATACATTGAGGTCCCTTATATGGTTCTCGTGAGACTTTTCACTGTCACATGTAGCTGCCATCATCAATGGTGCTTTTTTTCAGTTCTTCCCAGAGTAAATGCCCATGCCATAAGTATATCCAAGCTTGTTGTGCAGTTAGTGGATTATATTCCAATTGTATCTGTGTATATTTTAAGTGTATTTGTTAGAAACGACTACCTTTGAAGAGCACAGTAACCTTTTTTTTTTTTTTCAGTTACATGGTTATTTA
>Ga0123353_10017268_pt1 | contig 10598 bp, 9 predicted proteins | sample TergutLab28metaG_3_FD_92763 | JGI IMG/M metagenome (GOLD analysis project Ga0123353, IMG submission 92763) | Labiotermes labralis P3 segment gut microbial communities from Petit-Saut dam, French Guiana - Lab288 P3 | ecosystem: Host-associated > Arthropoda: Insects > Digestive system > Gut ... | reverse complement strand
GGTCAATTCCGGCTTAAATTCACACGGATTTAATCATCCGCCGCCATTGGTTTTTAGGCGATTCCACTTGTTTTCTGCCATTTCCCGAAAGAATCTCTGCCCCTAATTGGCAAACGCTCCCTTTGCGGACTTGCTCCTTTTGGACATCGGTCAGGTCTAGGAATCCGAGCGTCCATTCATTCAGAGCCACCCATTGTGCGGGGGAATTATTGCCACCTGACACTTGAAAACCGATTTCACTGTACTTTTTTCGTTGTTCTGGTTTCAGGACTTCGTCGATTTTCGCCTGTGATTCGGCTAACGTTGGCGTACGTCGCCGCATGTCTGCCGCAAGTTGCCTCATTTCCTCATCGGTTTGTACTTGTGCACGGAGCATTTGGAATTCCTCCGCTAATTCCCCTGCTTCTCTCCAAATCCTCTGCAACCCCGTTACCTGTTGCGGCGTGAGTTCCAGTATTTTGATGAATTCCGGGTGTTCGAGTATCTGCTCCTGCGGTTGCGCAAAAGCATTGAGACACAATACCCAAGCGATCACAGCGACCGCAAAAATCTGGGGGATACGTTTGGTCATGGCTTGGGCTCCTGTTCGGTTAACGTGCGATAATATCAAAGGAACCGCAACAAAACAACCTTTCCAAGAGCCGCAAGCGGAGCGGTACTCCGCGCAACTTGCGGGTGGCGTATTGATAGGGCAACCCAAGTTACGCTCCGCTACACTTGCGGCTCTTGAAAACTTTATTCATTTACTGTTCCGTTTGCCTTCTATCCCATCTGGCAGAGTTCAATAACTGCCCCGTTGAAGTCGATGAAGGCGATCCGCAGACCGTCCATCGGGGACATTGGAGCGTGCAAAATCGTTTGTCCGGCAACGGCGGCATCGAGGTCATCGACTTGAAATGCCATGTGCGGTTTGGTCTGAATATCCTTGTGCATCGGACTATCCGCATCGAATTTGAGCCATTCGATTCCGAGCGGGTCTGCATCGGGACTGGTAATTTTCACGCCGAGGACGGCAACGTGTCCCGCCCAGTTCTTTTCGTCTGTTGTCGGTATGCCTGTGTGTACGTACTTCATCTGTTTCGCCAAAGGTAAGAGTAATAATAGACCTGTCTTCAAACCCCGGTCCATCCCGGGGCTCAAATTTCGGTATCTCGCCATTTTACGAAAAGCCTATTCTCTGTCAAGTCCCTTTTTTGAACGGGCACCCACGGCGGGCTTACGCCACGCCGCTCTTTCAACGCTCCTATGTCGTTTCCTGCGAATACGTATTGATGTCAATCGCGCAATTGGGCGAACCTTCGAGGATCGCCGCTCGCACTGCCGGAGTGTCCAACGTTTCCGGCATGATGATCCGACGCAGTTTTTTGAACTTGCCCAACACTTTCGCCCCCTCCGGAGTAATCAGTGCCTTGTTACCACGAATGTCAAGCATCGTCAGTTCCGTCAGTGCCGTTAGCGAATCAAGTCCAGCATCCGTGATGGCAACTGCCTGAAGAGCAACATTTCGCAGTGTCGGTACCGTAGCAAGGAACGATGCCACCGTATCATCAACCGGTATGGCAAAGATCGTAATTCTTTCCATCTGCGGATACGACTTGAGCACTTCGATCATCGTTGCCGAGTCGATGTCAGGAAGTTCGGAAAACTCCACCGTTTTCAGATTGACCAACGGCTTGAGAGCCAGCAACGCCTCGTTACTGCCGCCGATCCCACGCAGTTCCAGTGTTTCCAACTCGGTCAGGACACCGAGTTCCGCCACCGCTCCTGCACTGAATTCGGAACCACGGAAAATACGAAGGGAACGCAAATTTTTCATCTCCTTGAAGATAGCACCGCTCCCTGGTCCGACCGACGAGTCTTGAAGTTCGATAGTTTTCAGTTTTGAACACTGCACAAGGTCTTCAAGACCGACGTTCGTTACCGAACCACTGCGAATACGGATTTCTTCAAGGTTTTCCAAATCTGCGATAAACATGAGTGTATCATCGCCAATCGGCAGGTTCCGAAGATCCAAGACACGCACCGATTCCAGTTTGTTCAGTCCGTAAAGCGATGACGGCGAAAAGCCGTTGTAGAGAATTCGCAACGTTTCCAACTTCGGAAACTCCGCAAAGAGTTTGATGGCGTTATCCGAAAGTTCCAGATTTCGCTGTAGTCCGAGCGTATGGATGCCCGTGCGTGTTTTAAGCATTTCGAGTGATTTGTCCGTGATACTGGAGTTTTCAATATCGACGATTTTCAAGTTCGGCAAATCGTTGAGGGCTTCGATGAATTGGTCATTGACCGCTGGTCCCACGAGTCGGATCCATTCAAGAGCGGTCAGTTTACCGATTGCCTGCATATCCGCGAGGGTCAGATTGTTGGTATTTGTGATGATGACTCTGGTGATTTGACCTTCCGCATTTTTTTGGATGGAGCCTCCGATCCGCATGGCTGTTTCGTCGGGCGTTTCCCCCTGTGGTGCAGGTGGCCCCGGTGCGGGCGGTTCCGGCACTGGCTCCGGTGCGGGCGGTTCCGGCACTGGCTCTGGTGCGGGAGGTTCTGGCACTGGCTCCGGTGCAGGCGGTTCCGGCACTGGCTCCGGTGCGGGAGGTTCTGGCACTGGCTCCGGTGTAGGCGGTTCCGGCACTGGCTCCGGTGCGGGAGGTTCTGGCACTGGCTCCGGTGTAGGCGGTTCCGGCACTGGCTCTGGTGCGGGAGGTTCTGGCACTGGCTCTGGAGCGGGCGGTTCCGGCACTGGCTCCGGTGCAGGCGGTTCCGGCACTGGCTCTGGCGCAGGCGGTTCCGGATCGGGCTTGTCAATCGGTGGGGGCTCCTTAACCGGTACTGTTTCCGGGGTGGGCGGACAACCGACGAGGAACATCAAAGATAATAGGGCAAAACAGGGAAGAAGGAAACGGATTTTCATAGATTGTTATGGGGTTGGGAGGACAACAAAACATATTAGCGAAAGAACGGACAGGCGTTAGCCCTCCGGTTCTGTGCCAGGAGAGTCTCTTGGCGGACAACCGGGGGGGGGCTAATGCCCCCCGCTCTTGTGCGAACGCTTTTCTAATCGAGTCGATGTTCGCCGCGATACTTGGGTTTGACCAGTTCGGCAACACCTGGGGTCTTCAACGATGCCAGGTTCGTCACGACGAGGTTCTTGGCATCCCATTCGATCTTTTCACCCCACTCATCCTCTTTGGCAGCCGTCCAAACGGCGAGGTTGCCGAGCAGAATCGTTTCGGTGAGCGGACCTGCGTACTCGGGGAAATTCGAATAGCACTCTTCCGGCTTGTTTTCGCGGATTGCCCGATAAAATTCGCCGTCGTGTCCGTCGCGGTTCCTGGCATACGTCAGATCGGCATCAGGAAGCGGTTCAAATCTTTCGCCCCCTTCTGCACGCAGTTGCCAGTTCCCACCGTTGTCGCCGGGATCGTACATGACCCCTTTTTCTCCGACGATCAACGCACCGCTCCTATTAGTGTCATCGAGGGTGAGTCCGTATTTCGCCATGAGTTCCGCCGGCGGTCTCCAGCCACCGTCATACCAGAAGCATTCGATTGCCGGTCGGAATTCGGTCGCTGGAAATTCAAACTTGATTTCCGATCTGCCAGGAAAACTGTCGTAATCGTGTCCACTGGACTTAGCGACTACGGAGGTCGGGAACTTCAGGTCGCAACCGGAATACGGTTGATTGAAGGTATGGCATGCCATATCGCCGAGGGCACCGCTTCCGAAATCCCACCAGCCACGCCATTCGAAGGCGTGATAGTGTCCGGGCCAATATTCACGTTCCGGTGCGGGACCGAGCCAGTTTTCCCAATCGATGTTCGCAAGAGCGCGATCGATCTCGGCTTTTCTACGTTCAATCAGCCGATCCGCCTCAGCAGGTTGTTCTGCTCGGGTCTTTGTCGAGAATGTTTCAAGTGTTTCTCGTCGTCCCGGTCTTTGCGCCCAGATGGGGCGGTTCGACCAAATGTGTGCGGCGAGGACGGTTCCCAGCACGCCTGCTTTGATCTGAGCGGCACCTTGACGCAGTCTGTTTGAGCCACTTCCCTGGTTTCCCATTTGGGTACAGACTCCGGCTTCCTTCGCGAGTTGCCCCAGTAATCGGGCTTCATAGGTTGTCCGGGTGAGCGGCTTCTGTATGTAGGCGTGTTTCTTTGCCCGAAGTGCCCTTGCCCCGATGCAGGTATGCGTGTGGTCGGGAGTACTGACCGTGACGACATCGAAACTCTTTTCCATTTCGTCGAATGCCTTGCGGTAATCGGTATATGCCTTCGCATTGGGGTACTTTGTTTGTGCTTGTGCCAATCTGCCTTTGTCGGTGTCGCAGATGACGACGACATCGCAGTATCGGGCACCGCTGGAGATGTCACTGTCTCCTTTTCCGCCGGTACCGAAACCGGCGAGTCCGATTTTGTCATTGGCTTGTGCTCGCGCTTTGCTCGCGTTGCCTGCCATTGCCCAGTAGCCCACGCCCGTCAGAGCGGCGGCTTTCATGAAGTTTCGACGTGTGGTTTTCTTCGTCATATTTTTCTTGCTCCCGTTAAAAAGGTGGAGGAAGGGTCAACGGCACAGTGCCGTTGGCTCGATTTCGCGTAATTCTACCCTATGGCGGTGCCAATGTCAAGAGTTCGCAATGCTTTTTTGCACTTGATCTAAAATACCGTTGACAAAGGCGGGAGAATCCTTTGTGCCGAACTTTTTTGCCAATTCGATGGCTTCGTTGATCGCTATCGGTTTCGGTGTGCCGGTGTACAGAATCTCCGCCGTTGCTAGCCGTAGAATGCTTCGGTCAATCGGACTCATTCGGGCTAACGTCCAATTTCGGGAAAGAGCGACCAGTTGTTCGTCAATCACTTCCTGATGCGTAACAACATCGTCCAATAATTGCCAAGCGAATTTGTGGAGCGGTTCGTGTCGGGGCAATTCTTGAGCAATGTACGATTCCGAATGCTTTTTCAGCGAATCGGGATTCAGTTCCTCTTGATAAAGAAGTTGGAACAAAACGGTGCGCACCAAACTTCGGTTGGCAAATTTTCCCTCGGGAAAGTCTTCGGCATTGTTCACTCGCTCCAGCATAGCGTGGATTATCCCCGAAAAGAGGGGAATTGTCAACGCATGAGAGCGAGGTGGCGTTAGCCCCCCGGTTGAACAACGGACGACTCGCCCACAACCAACCGGAGGGCGTTAGCCCTCCGCTCTTTCACTTTATTTGACATTCATCGATGCCTTCACATCGCCGGTTTCGGGATCAAAGTACCAAGAGTCAAAATACTCCTGCTCCGCTTGATAAAAATCGAATAACTCCGTCGGACCTAAATCTTTTTTGACGAAACCATACTTTTGCATCTCCCGAATGTAATCGTCATTCGGACGAAAGCCCGGCATGTCGAATCGCTTTTCAATGTGCAAACGTCGGTTGGCATCCTGCAACGTGGCAAGAACTGCCTTGTAAAACGGATCGTTCGTATCCTCGAAAATAACTTTTGCACACGCTTCCATCCCGCCCGCCGTTTTCGCAAGCGGAGCACGCAAAATCATGGAGCGTTCAGGATTCGAGATGTTAAAGAGCGGTGTATGCGTCAGATTCCATCGCTCCTGCCTTGGGATGTCGCGCGAAGTATTCCCTTTGATGCCCGGAAACGTCCAACCCTCCAGCGCAAACGGTCGGGCTTCATTAAAATCTTTTGTCGCATGACACTCGCCGCAACGAGAAAGCAGTTGCTTGAAATCGACATCGACCGAAAACAGGCCGGTACGAAGCGACGCGTAAGTACCGGGATAGGTTGCACTTGTGTCGATCCAAAGCCGAATGATATTTTTTTCTTCCTGCGTGAGTTGGACCTCGTAATGCGACGGTTCAATGGTATCCATCAGCGTGCTGACTCCGCTTCCGACTTCGTAGATCGGATGACTGCTTAATATCCTGTTTCGATTGTCAACGACATATTTGCCGTCCAGCGCGAGCCGTAGATAGGACATCGAATACCACGGCGTTTTGTCACCGGTCAAATCGAGTCTGCCGCCGTATTCTTCGGGACTGTGGCAGGCAACGCAATGCTTATCGAGAATCGGTTGGATATCACGAGGAAAATCAATAATCGTTGGCACTCCCGGGATCGGTTCCGGCTTTCGCGGGGCTCGTCGAATCGCCGTCGAACGTTGCTGCGTCGATATTGGTGCTTCCGTTCGATGTTCATGGCAGCCGACACACCCGATCACTTCCCCCGGTTGAACCGTCAAAAAACTGAGCATTCGTTTGATCGCCAGATCGTTTTCATCAAGGGCAACGAAAAAGACCGACTGCAACGCAGGTATCTCGAAACATGCCGAACCGTCCTCTTCAACGGGAACAGTGCCGAGTATTTCGGCGAGTGTAAAGGTGTTGAAGATCGTCATCGGCTGCGGTCCCCCGGAAAAATTGACGGGTTTGGGCAACTGCTTGAGAACGAGCAATTTTTTAACTGCGCCTCGTTCCAGACCTTCGAGAGAACGTCCGTGATACACGTCTTTGAGCACGACTGTTCCCGAGGCTTGTGACAAATCAATTCTGGAGCCCACGATGGGTTCTCGTTCACGCGGCACCATCGGACGCGGTTCGTGCACCGCAAGTCGCTCGTTTCGAGGACGGTTCCTCCGAAACTCTTCCGGTAAAAGATAGATTTGTTCCGCCCGACCTTCACCGTCAATGATAAACAACGCATCATTATTGGCGGCAAGAAAACAGTCTTCCGAAAACGCATACGGGTCTTTGTAACGAGTCCGTGTGTCTCCAATCAGTCGGACACTGTCAAGGTCGTCTGGTCCATTCTTCGGGCAAATGACGGTAATAAATCCCATGTGCTCCGGGGCACCGTGCGCCGGTGAAAAAATCGAAACGATTTTGTCCGAGTTCGGAATCGGTTTGGCATCAATCATCAAAATTTCCCGGTACACGTTGTCAAAATAATACGCATGCATGTTGCCATAAAACGTTACCTGTTGCGTACCATCGGGATTCATTGCCCAAAGATGATGAAAATCGGTATGGGAGCGATCTGTATATTCCCAGCGCATATACAGCACCCGCCCATCGGGCAACATCCACGGAGTGTTGTCGTGTTGGTTATTGCTCGACAGCATTCGCACATTCTGTCCATCGGCATCGCAACGATAAAGTACCGTGGTCGGTACATGCCAACAGGGAATGTATCGCATGCAGCGCGACGAGACAAAGATGATGGATCCGTCGGGCGTGTATGTCGGTTCAATGTCGTCGTATTCGGAATTCGTCAGTTGCGTCAGGTCGGTGCCGTCGACGTTGATTTCATAGAGGTGGTATTGCTTCGTTCCTCCTTTGCGATAGGCGAACAGAATTTTCTCTCCATCATAATGCACTTGCGGATCGCGGATACCGCCTGTTTCGTCGTAGAGGATGACATCGAGTTCGCCGGTACGCAAATTTTGTTTCACGAGTGCGCCGCCGTCGCCGTAACCCCAGAGCAAGCCGTCTTCTTCTTTGAAGGCGTTTTGAACGGCATCCGGTTGAGGTCCCGAATAATGTCCAAAAGAGACGTACCAATGGTCAATCCCCGGAACCCGAAGGGCAAAGATGATCGATTCAACTTCGTTCATGGGTCCTTCCAGCATTTCGGTGAGCATTGGCGAGGTCTTGACTCCGGCTCGCAATTTTTCCGTAAAGGTTTGAAGGGCTATGGGATCGGTTGTTTGGGCGATCAACGGATGCCACACAACGAACGCCAGAAATGCGAATACCAGATGCTTGATTGACATAATACTCCTCCCCAATCATTCAATGGACGGTAGGGACATTTTATCATTATTATGAAAGACGATCAAGACGATGGCATTGCTCTTGATCAAGCCAACGGCGGGTATAGCAGTTCGCAGATAAAAATGGTACAATGACGCTTTTATCGTTTTCGTCAAACGATCCCCCCTATTCATAATGCAGCGTGTCGTCGTTACAGGATACGGTTTTGTTACTCCACTCGGTTGCAATGCCGAAGCGGTTTGGAACGCGGTCTGTCTCGGTCAGTCGGGCATCCGCCGGGCAACCTTTAATAATATCGAGTCCTACCGTTCGCAAATTGTCGGCGATTGCCCCGACTTCACCACAGACGGATACCTCTCCATCCAGGAAGCCCGGCGGTTGGATCGCTTCGCCCAATACGCCGTCGTAGCATCCATTGATGCTGTCAAACACGCCGGACTCGATTTCCAGCACGAAGACCGAGACCGATGTGCCGTCGTGATCGGGAGCGGAATTGGCGGACTGCAAGAAATCGAAACGCAACATCTCAAATTGACCGAAAAAGGTCCCGCCAGAGTTTCACCATTTGTGATTCCCAAGTGTATGCCGAACGCAGGGGCGGGAAATGTTTCGATCCACTACGGCTTGACGGGACCCTCGTATGCCGTTTCGACGGCGTGCGCCACATCGGTCAACGCGATTGGTGAGGCACTTCGGTTGATCCGCACCGGCGAGATGGACATCGTCCTCACTGGCGGTAGCGAAGCGGCGGCAACGACACTAACACTGGCTGGTTTCGGAGCAATGCATGCACTGTCCGAACGGAATCACGAACCGGAAAAGGCAAGCCGACCGTTTGACAAGGATCGAGACGGCTTCGTGCTTTCGGACGGTTGCGGTGTGTTGGTCTTGGAGTCGCTTGACCATGCGAAAAAACGTCGGGCGGAAATTGTAGGGGAAGTCTTGGGGACGGGTTTGTCTTCGGACGGAACACACGTCACCCAGCCGGACGAAAACGGAACGGGGGCGGTCAAAGCGATGCGGAAAGCGTTGCAGGATGCGAAGGTTTCACCCGATGACATCGGTTACATTAACGCGCACGGAACGGCAACGTTGCTCGGCGATGTCGCCGAAACGCGAGCAATCAAGCAGGTTTTGGGAGAACGTGCCAAAAGGGTGCCAATTTCGAGTACGAAAAGTCAAATCGGACATCTTCTCGGCGGCAGCGGAGCGGTCGAAGCGATTTTCTGTCTGCTGGCGATGAGGGACGGCATTATTCCGCCGACGATCAACTTGGAAACGCCTGACCCGGAGTGTGATCTCAACTACACCCCGCTAACGGCTCGGGAGTGCAACGTTCGGCTGGCACTCTCCAACAGTTTTGGCTTCGGTGGACACAATGGATGCCTTATCGTTCGTCGCTGGGAAGGGTGAGCACTGCGCGAATGAACAAGCCGCAAATGTTAACCGGTTGGCGATCATCGAAACGTTCACCAAAATGCGACGGCTCGGACGTAGTGTCAGAGAACTCGCCTCTGTAACGTCGGAAACCGAAAAAAAACAACTGATGCAAAAGACCGGTGAAATCATTACGAACATCTTTGCCGACGATTTGGAGCCGCTTGAAAGCGAAAGTACCATCGAAATTAATTTTGCCCTGCTCAAATTCAAGCACACTGTCAAGCGTGGACAAAAAAAGAAAACGGGGAAGTGAATGAACAGAGTCCGCCACGTAAGCAATGAACAAACACGAACGCATGCAAGCCGGGAGTGCAACAACGTGAGCAACCGGATTGTGCCATACTATTACCAAAATATCTCTCCGTTATATCCCCTTTTATTTTTTCCTCCACCAACTTCAACAATAATATCGCTTACGCTAAAATTTTTTTCTATTGATTCTCTAAGCGTTTCCAATACATTTTCTATCTCTTCCAACACTTTTCGTGGATTTCGCACAGATAAATACTCTTTTATCTGCAAATACACATCCTCACTCCATTGTTTCTCAAGCGAGATAACTGTGCTTTTGTCTAATTTTTGATAAAAATTATATTGACATTCTTGGTCAATACGGACTTGGTCAATACGGAAAGAATTGTCACGTATGTTTTCAGCACTATACTTTTGCGTCTGTTTCTCATTTGATTCAACCATGTCCATAAATTCTGTCATTGTGAAACTAAAAATTGGCATTTTCTTTTCACCTAAAATACCGAGCAAATACCCTAGCGCGTTAAATTTACCTGTTATTAGTGGAACTATTTTTCTTACAAAATTTCCACTTAGTATATCAAGCTCTGGAAGTATGTCTTGGACAGCAATACCAAACCTGGCGATATTAACTCGTTGCTCAATTAGTTTATACTCTATACAATTCCTTCCTACATCTAACGCATACTTGTCGTCATGTTTTGTCAAATGCCGCTCCATGCGTTCTACATAATTTTCCAGCGATTTAACAATACCATATCCAGTGATAAGTATTTGGTTCAAATTAGTATAAACTGAAAATAAATTTACTCCAATTTTTGTTTTCTTTTTCTCTTTAGACAACTTTGAAAAATCAATTCCATCTTTTAACAAATCAACAATAATCTTTACTATTTCTAACATAAGGTTTTCAGGAACTTGCTAACGTTTTCTAACTCAGACCGCCCGGCACTCCAGACATCTTCTTAACTGTGCGGACAGTGTAGCATGCTTTTTGGCGAATTGCAATACCTCTCCCCCAGGTCATCTGTAAGTTTTTTCATTTGCGTTTTTGTTTTCGCAGTGAGTTTAGGCTTGTTTGATCGCTTTTGTTTGATCGCATGGGTCTCTTGCGACACATTTTTGCTCCGAACAATGCATT
>Ga0123353_10017267_pt1 | contig 10598 bp, 9 predicted proteins | sample TergutLab28metaG_3_FD_92763 | JGI IMG/M metagenome (GOLD analysis project Ga0123353, IMG submission 92763) | Labiotermes labralis P3 segment gut microbial communities from Petit-Saut dam, French Guiana - Lab288 P3 | ecosystem: Host-associated > Arthropoda: Insects > Digestive system > Gut ... | reverse complement strand
TGGAGAAAGTACTTTTTTTATTTTAATCCATTCAGCAATATTTCTCACATTTTCAGGGTCATTTTCAATACATTTTGCCATCCATTGCAATGCGCTTTCATTATTATTTGAAAGTGTATATGCTTTGGCTCTCAAATATATAAATTCGGGAAATAAACCAGAAGCAAGCAATGCTTCGGCTGTTTTGTCAAGCGCTTTTTTAACTTCTTTTTGCTCAATTAAAAGCGAAATATAATTTAACCAGGCGGGAAGATTACCAGGATCTATTTTAACAGTCAATTCGTAAAAACGGATGGATAAATCGTACATCTCCATATCATCAAGGCAATCGGCGACATACTGATACACCATTGCATCGTTATAACCGTATGAAATATATTCAATGTAACAATCAAACGCTTCCTTTATCCGGTCAAGATTCATTAGTGCATTACCTTTATTAAACCACGCTTCGGCATTTGAATTGTCTAACGCGAGCGCATATTCATAACATTTAAGAGCTTTTTTAAATTTATTGTTTTTGAAATGCAGAATCCCAATATTATTCCACGCATTTTCGCAAAAAGGATTTTTTTTCAATAATTTGCGATAAATAGAAAAACTCTCTTCAATCATCTCTTCCTTATCATAAGCGTAGGCAAGTTCAAAAAGAAGGTCTTCATTTTTGGGATATTTTTTACATGCTTCTTCAAGCATTTCAATTGCATATATATATTGCTCTATCTGATTGAGAGTAAAGGCAATATCAAATGTTAATTCTTCTTTTTCATCTTCATAAGCAAAATTAAGGGCTTTTCTAAAGTAAGAAAGCGCTTTTTGATTTTTTTTAATTTTAAAATAAGCCCAACCCAAATAATAATACAAATCAATATTAGTATGTTCAAACTTCAGAAGTTCTTCCAAAATTTTGATTGCTTTTTCATCCTCGTCTTTTTCAATTAAAATGAAAGTCTTTTTCAATAAAAGCGGAAGGGAATCGGGATGTAGTTTACAACCAAGTTTTAAAACTCTTTCGGCTTTTTCAATCTGATCGTTTTCAGCATAAAAATCAAAAATATTTTCAATGCTTTCGACATCAAAATAACACTCCAAATTTCCGTTTTCCATTAGTTCAAAACGTTTTACCTCTTCAGTTGACTCATTAAATATTTGCATGAAATAATGTTTATTTGGGGTGCAAAAATAGAATATTCGTTTGAATAAAAAAAAATGTTTTCAATTTCATGTATCAACGAAAGTGCAAAATCTTTCATATTCATCTGTTTTTCAGGCGTTCCGTATTCGATAAATTTTAATTCGAATAATGCCGTGTCAATCTGAATAGAACTAAAAAGACGTGCGTCTGAACCTTGACCGGGGAGGCAGTATATAGTGGTTTTTTGCTGGCAAAGGGTGTTTGTACAGATTAATAGATAAAGGATGATAAATAGTTTTTGCATAATTAAATTGATGTTTTTCCTTTACAGTTTAATTTTGAGTAAACCACTGCCAAACATATTGTTCATTACTAATGAATACTACCATTCATTACTAATGAATTACGAAGGAATTATCTTTGCAGATAAAATTTGAAATAGAATATACTTCCTTTTTTTCATTTTATTACTGTCAAAAAACCAATGTTCTACGGCAGCCCAAACAAAAACCCACGTAGCAACAATTGTAATTTCTTTAGCAACTAAAGGAATTGTAAAAATGTTTCCAAGAGTAAACCAAAGCGCTCCAATCAGTAAAAATATGACTGAAAAAAAGCGCATTTTCCGCATATCTTTTTTAATATGTGATAACTCATTTGCAGCCATGTTTTCTAACGTTTCCAGAAAGCCGTCAACATACTCTTTCGGCATGATTATTTCGATATTTACCGAATAGTCAATGTATTTACATTCTTGTTTAAGCCGATTGTAACCTGCAAAAGATAATTTCCCGTCTTTGAAGTCAGAATTACTTAAAGTTATCTCATTTTCATGTATTTCTTTAACCTTTTGGGATAGTTTTTTGTTTAATTCTTTGAATTGTTTAAGTTTAGTTGTTCTTTTCATAATATATTTGTTTCTAATTCAACCGCAAAAATAATATTTTTTTTGTTTTCTAAGATACATTAAAAGAATTTTATTCTAATTTTGCCCGATTTTTATAATTATTTTAATCAGTAATATCGAAACGCAATTATGACATCAACAAAAAAGAAACCTACTTATAATGAAGCCATTGAAGAAATAGAAACTATACTGTATCAAATGGAAAATGAAGAACTTGATGTGGACATACTTTCCGAAAATGTAAAAAGAGTATCATTTTTGGTTAATCATTGCCGCGAAAAACTGTTGAAAACCAAAGAAGATGTGGAAAATGTATTAAAAAATATTTCCTAAGATATGAAAACAATCTACTCACCCCAAAAATACAAAATTGAAGACGTTTCAATGATACCTTTTATTGATGAAGGTGAAATTTGGAATTATCTTGAAACAACCAAAAACCCGACTCCGAAAAGAGTTAGAGATATTATTTCCAAATCATTGAACAAAAACAGACTTTCGCTTGAAGAGACAGCTGTTTTGCTGAATGTTACAGACCCGCATTTAATAAACGAAATAAAACAAGGCGCCAAAACATTGAAAGAGAACGTTTACGGCAAACGTATTGTCCTTTTTGCACCTCTATACATTGGTAATCACTGCACTAATAACTGTCTATATTGTGGTTTTAGAACAGGTAACAAAAAACAGGAACGCACAACGCTTTCAAATCCGGAACTTGTTGAACAGGTTAAACAACTTGAAGATGACGGACATAAAAGGCTTATTTTGGTATTTGGAGAACATCCCAAATATAGTCCTGATTTTATTGCCGATAGCGTAAGAACGGTTTATAGCGTAAAGCATAAAAACGGAGAAATCAGAAGAGTAAATATTAATGCAGCGCCTTTTGACATTGAAGGTTTTAAAACTGTAAAAGCGTCAGGTATAGGTACTTATCAGATTTTTCAGGAAACGTACCATCCCGAAACCTACTTGAAAGTTCATCAGGCAGGTATGAAACGCAATTATGAATGGCGATTGACCGCCCTTGACAGAGCTCAGGAAGCAGGTATTGACGACGTAGGAATTGGCGCTTTGATTGGGTTATTTGACTGGCGCTTTGACGTGATGGGTCTAATTCGTCATGTTAATCATTTTGAAGCTGTTTACAACGTTGGTCCACACACCATTTCCTTTCCAAGAATTCAAACAGCATCAGGATTTGAAATTGATAAGCGTTATGAAGTTAGTGATGAAGACTTTACGAAACTTGTTGCCATCCTGCGCCTTGCTGTTCCATATACGGGATTGATACTTACAGCCCGCGAACCTGCTCATATTCGCGATGAAGTTTTGCAGTATGGCGTATCCCAAATTGATGGCGGAACTAATATTGAATTAAAAGGCTACACCCGAAAAAATGAAGAGCAAAATCTTGATTTGGAGCAATTTACAATAAATGATGCCCGTCCACTCAAAGATGTTATGCTTGAACTCGTTGAAAAAGATTATATACCATCATTCTGCACTGCTTGTTACCGTTTGAACCGTACAGGTGAGCATTTTATGGAATTTTCGGTTCCGGGATTTATTAAACGCTTTTGCCAGCCTAATGCAATGCTTACTCTGGCTGAATACCTTGAAGATTATGCAACACCTGAAATAAAACAAAAAGGATATGACCTGATCCATAAAAATTTAGAAGAATATCCTGATAATGAGTTTAAAAATAAGGTAATTACTCGTTTAGAAAATATCAAAGAAGGGAAGCGGGATTTGTATTTTTAAAAAAGAAATGTTAAATTGAATAGTTAAACGCAACCATTTTAATACTTTTACGTCAAAGTTAAAATTATTATACAATTTTAATACACATTACTAATGAAGAAAAAAATTATTTTATTAATTATTGCGCCTCTATTACTTACGGCATGTCCTTATCCATTTTGGGGATATGAAGAAGAAGCATATACCCCAATTTATGTAAGTAGAGAAACATTGGACAATTCCGTAAAATATATTAACGAAGCGCGTAATATGGAGCAGACAGGAAAAATATACTATCGTGCCCCATATATATTTGTAAATGAACTCTATAAAGGAGTGCATATAATTAACAATGAAGACCCTTACAATCCTGTAATAGAGGGTTTTATACTTGCACCCGGTTGCATTGATATGGCTGTAAAAGGCAACATTCTTTACTTAGACAATGCAGTTGACCTCGTAAGTTTCGATTTGGTTAGCAAGGAAGTAACAAGCCGTATCCGGAACATTTTTCCTGAACCATTGCCACCAGAGGATAACTTTCAATACAGATATGAAGACCGTCCAAATGGTTATATCATAGTGAGATGGGAAAAAACTAATAAATCATATAAATATTATGAATAAAATTATGAAAAAAATACTATATTTTTCTTTAACTATTTTGCTTTTTACATTAGCAAATTGTAATAAAGAATCAAGCGATTCTGGTTTATCCGATGGTAAAGGCGGTTCAATGGCGCGTTTCACAATAAAAGGCGACTATTTATACACTGTTTCTACCGATAGTTTAAAAATTATTAACATAGAAGACGCCGCACATCCAAAATATTATCCTGAAAGAGATTTGAAAATAGGATTTGATATTGAAACCATATTTCCAATGGATACATTGCTTTTTATTGGCGCTCGTAGCGGTATGTATGTGTATGATATAAAGTATCCTCAATATCCTGTCAGGTTGTCGGAAGTTTTTCATATCACAAGTTGCGACCCTGTTGTTGCGCAAGATAATTATGCTTATGTTACGTTAAATACCATTGGCAGAAATTGTGGTGCAGTTCCGAATAACGTGTTGAATATTTACGATATAAGCAACCCATTACTCCCGATACGGGTTAAAATGCTGGAATTGAACGGACCAACAGGATTAGGCGTTGATGGTAATAAGTTGTTTGTATGTGATAAAGGGTTGAAACAGTTCGATATAACTGATCCTGTAAATACCAGACAAACAGGAGATATAGCGGAAATTGATGAAGTTGATATTCGCGCTGCTTATGATGTAATTCCTGTAGATGGATTATTGATTTTAGTGGCAAAAGAAGGTTTATTCCAGTTTGATTATACAGGCCCCGAATTGAAATTTGTTAGCAAGTTTGAAATCAACAAATAAAATAAATGAAAAAAGTAATATACTTTATGATATTGATTTTGTGCTATTTGACAATTACTGTTCAAGCACAGGAAAACAAAGAAAATGATTTTCCAAAACAAAAAAAATATACATTTACATTTCAACCATTACATGTTTTCAATAACAGTTTTCGAGTTGACTTTGAAATGAGACTGAAAAACGGACCGGGATGGTTGCAATTTGGAGCAAATTATTATAGAAGAAATATTGATGAAAATATTGATTATCCGAGTCATTACTATTACCTTGAAAACGATGATTATCTCTTTTACTATTACAGGTTTACATTTATACGTGAACCATATTCAAACCTTATTGGTGGTGGCTTGGATATAAATTATAAAAGATATTTTGAGCCCAAACGTACTCTATATATTGCAACTGGTTTATCTTATAATTATTTTAATTTCAAGTATATAGAGCGTAATTGGATAGTTTTTAAAGAAGAGGATTTACAATTCGAAAAAATGGATTATTATTTTGATAACCAGCAAATTAACCGATTAGGAATTAATTGTTTAATCGGGTTTCAACCTCAAGTCTATAAACCTTTTGTAATAGATTTTTTCTGGGGATTTTCGTTACGTTATTCAATATCAGACGAAAATAAACCATTATTTGACCAAACTATGTTCTCATACGGATATTCAGGTTTAGCGTTATTAACAGGTTTTAAAATTGGATTTGGGATTAGATGATTAAAACCTCACCACAAAATGTTCTTTTTGACATTCTTTTTTAAAAAACACTATCCCAAACCGAAAAATATCTATTGAAATGGTAACTTTAGGATTGGCAACAATCTCAATCCATGCATCTTCCATACCCTGTGACCAATGAATATCATCGAATACAAAGATTGAATCATTATGAACAAATTTTAAACATTCATTAAAATATGACAGAGTTGATTCTTTTCTATGATCTCCGTCAAAGAAAACAAAGTCGAGAGAAGGCAAAATTTTTATTGCTTCCGGAATAAGTTCTGAAAATTTTCCGACAAGCAATTCTATATTTTTTATTTCAAACTCATTAAACGCTTCATACGCCCATTCAGCAGTTTTTTTACAACCTTCGATGGTTACAATTTTAGCAGATCGTTTTGGCAAACTGAGATACAAAGTACTGATTCCAAATGAAGTACCCAACTCCAGAATGCCTGCCGGACTAAAAAAATCAACCATTCTGAAAAGTAACTCTCCAAAACGTTTTGAAATGCTACCGCTGGAAATAATTTTCCCGATTTTTCTCTTTTTTGATTCTGTAACTGATGAACCGGCGCCAAAACTTGTAACGTCAATAATTATTTTATTTCTTGACATTGCTTTTTTCCATGAATGAATACGCTGATAATCATAATATTCATATCGTTCATTCAGCAAGTTTGCAACAAAATCATACACAAAAGGAGAATGAATTCCAAATCCTTTCCGATGTCGGGACTTAATAAAATATGAAAAATAACGTTTTATTAAAAATCGGTTCATAATTTTTTTTTGCAAAAATAATATAATTTCTTTGATGTTTACAAAAAACTATTCTATCTTCGCAAATTATGTCAGAATTGTCAACATTAAATATTAAGTATCTTAAAGGAGTTGGTCCCAAAAGGGCAGAACTTCTTAAAGAAGAGTTAAAGATTGAATCTTACGAGGATATGCTTTATTATTTTCCTTATAAATATATTGACAGAAGTCGGATTTATAAGGTAAGAGAAATTGATAGTTCAATGTCTCATATTCAATTGAAAGGTAAAATATTATCACTTCGGGAAACAGGCGAGGGCAGAACAAGAAGGTTAACAGCAATTTTTGCAGACGATACAGGACGCATAGAATTATTATGGTTCAAAGGGTTAAAATATGTTCAAAATAATCTGAAACCTGATGTTGAATATATTGTTTTCGGAAAACCAACTCTTTTCAACAATTTCTTCACTATTGCACATCCCGAAATGGAAATTTTTGACAAGAACAAACAGGGAATCAATATTTTTGGTTTACAACCTGCTTACAATACCTCAGAAAAAATGAAAACTAATTTTCTTAATTCCAAAGCGATACAGAAAATTGTACAAAATCTTTTACTTACATATAATGGATCAATTCCTGAAACATTACCGGCAAAATTAATTACTAAATTTAATTTGATAATTTTAGATGAAGCGTTACGAGTAATTCATTTTCCACCAAATGGGCAAATACTTGAAAAGGCTACTTTCAGATTGAAGTTTGAAGAGTTGTTTTACATTCAATTGAATATTCTTCGATATAAAAATCAAAGAAATCATTTCATTAAAGGATATGTTTTTCCAAAAATAAAAGATTATCTGAATCGTTTTTACTCTGAGTTATTGCCATTCCAATTGACAAACGCCCAAAAGCGCGTAATACGTGAGATTCGATACGATTTAGGTAGCGGAAGGCAAATGAATCGTTTGTTGCAGGGAGATGTAGGAAGCGGTAAAACCCTTGTTGCCCTGATGGTTATGTTGATTGCTTTGGATAATGATTATCAGGCATGTATTATGGCTCCCACCGAAATTTTAGCAAATCAACATTTTGAGACTATAAAAAATCTGGTTGATCCTTTAAATATAAAAATTGGATTACTCACAGGTTCAACTAAAAAATCGGAACGAAAAATCCTTCATGAATCACTTCAAAGTGGTGAAATGCAAATTATTATCGGAACACATGCCTTGATTGAAGATATGGTATTATTTAAAAATCTCGGCTTGGTTATAATTGACGAGCAACATCGTTTCGGAGTTGCTCAACGTGCCCGTTTATGGAAAAAAAGCGTCAATTTACCTCATGTTTTAGTAATGACGGCAACTCCAATCCCACGTACTTTGGCAATGACTTTTTATGGCGACTTGGACATATCAGTTATTGATGAAATGCCACCCGGACGTAAACCCATACAAACGATTCATTATTATCACAATAACAGAAACAAACTAAATAAATTTCTTCGTAATGAAATTGAGAAGGGACGACAAATATATGTTGTTTATCCTTTGATTGAAGAATCGGAAAAGATGGATTTTAAAAATTTAACAGAAGGTGTTGATTATATGCGCGAATCATTTCCGGAATTTAATGTTGTTATGGTTCATGGGCGTTTGACAACTGCTGAAAAAGACAATGCAATGCAGCAATTTGTTTCGGGAAAAGCACAAATTTTGGTTGCAACTACCGTTATTGAAGTAGGCGTGAATGTTCCAAATGCGTCTGTTATGATAATTGAAAGCGCCGAAAGGTTTGGACTATCCCAGTTACATCAGTTGATAGGGCGCGTAGGACGAGGCGCTGAACAAAGTTACTGCATCCTGATGACTTCATACAAACTTGGCGAAGAAACTCGAAAACGTATGGAAATTATGATAAAAACAAACGATGGTTTTGAAATAGCGGAAGCCGATATGAAAATTCGAGGTCCAGGCGATTTAGAAGGAACGCAGCAATCCGGACTTCCTTTTGACTTGAAAATTGCTAATCTTTCCCGCGATAATCAAATCCTGCTATTAGGAAGAGATGCAGCAATGCAAATTCTTAATGATGATCCTTTACTCGAAAAGGAAGAAAATTCCATTTTAAAACGAAGACTACAACAACTTGCTAACCAGAAAACTAATTGGTGGATGATAAGTTAATTATTGAATGATTTATTAATCTGTATTAAATAAAAAAACTCAGATGATGACCTGTAACTGCCAAAAAACTAATGAAATAACGATACAACGTATTGACAATATTATTGATAGTATCGGAAAATCCCGAAAGATGATTATTCCTTTGTTACAAGCAATTCAAAACGAGTTTAGTTACCTGCCCTCTGAAGCGCTCGAACGTATTTATGAACGAACTGAAATTGATCGCGCTCAACTAATCAGTGTTTCAACGTTTTATTCACAGTTCCGGCATATCCTGTATGGAAAACATCTTATAAAAGTCTGTACAGGAACGGCTTGCCACGTAAAAGGCGCAGGTAATGTTTATGACTCTATTCGTAGAGAGTTGAAGATGACTGATGATAAAATTACGACTTCCGACCAACTATTTTCTATTGAAAAAATTGCTTGCCTTGGTTGTTGTACACTTGCGCCGGTAGTTCAGATTGATGAGAAAATATACGGACATGTTCTTCCCGGAAAAGTTAATGAAATAATTGACGATTTTTTGATGCAAAAGGATGAAAAAGAACAGTCTGAAACAAAAAAAACCGGAAGAAAAGTAGCAGGTGAAATTCGTCTCGGTATGGGTTCGTGCTGTCAGGCAAGCGGCTCGGCGGATATTAATAAGGAATTGATAAAAGCTTCTTGTGAACTTGGAATAGATGTAAAGATAAAATCAGTTGGCTGTGTGGGTGTTTGTAATAAAGTACCTTTAATTGATGTTATTCTACCGAATTGCGATATAATTCGTTATCCAAATGTAAAAGCAGATGAAATAAAAGAAATTTTACATAAGCATTTTAAACCTGCAGGTTTTTTCAAACGACTGAAAAACAATTTATTTAATCATGTTGACGCCTATCATACCGACCTCACATGGGATAATGTTATTTGGAAACCGGAACATGAAAGAACCGGCATAATTAATAGTTTTCTTTCGGAACAAAAGCATATTTCGACTGAAGGATACGGAGTTTTAGCGCCATTGGATATTGATGAGTATTTAGCCCCTCCCCAACCCTCCCCCGAAGGGAGGGAGAAGGGAAAAGCCCCCGTTTGGAGTGAGATGAACAGGAAAGAGGTGATTGATATTATCTTAAAAAGTGGGCTTCGAGGACGTGGTGGAGGTGGTTTCCTTACGGGGAAAAAGTGGGAGATTGTTGCATCTTCAGATGAGAGGGATAAATATGTGATTTGTAACGGCGACGAGGGAGATCCCGGCGCGTTTATGGACAGAATGATGTTAGAATCGTACCCGTTCCGAGTTATTGAAGGAATGATAATCGCAGGATATGCTGTTGGCGCTAATAAAGGGATTTTCTACATCAGAGCAGAATATCCGCTGGCAGTAAGCAGAATACGCACGGCAATTGAATTGTATCGAAAAAGAAACCTGATTGGCGATAATATTATGGGAAGCGGCTTTTCTTTTGATATATCAATTTTTGAAGGCGCCGGAGCGTTTGTTTGCGGGGAAGAAACAGCATTAATTGCTTCAATCGAAGGCGAGCGAGGGTTTCCAAAACTACGCCCTCCCTACCCTGCCGTTGAAGGATTATTTGGTTGTCCAACATTGGTTAATAATGTTGAGACTTTGAGTCAAATTCCATTTATAATAAAGCATAACGCTGATTATTATAATATTGGAACAGAAGGAAGTAAAGGTACAAAAGTTTTCGCTTTAGCAGGAAAAATCAGTCGTGGCGGATTG
>Ga0123353_10017266_pt1 | contig 10598 bp, 6 predicted proteins | sample TergutLab28metaG_3_FD_92763 | JGI IMG/M metagenome (GOLD analysis project Ga0123353, IMG submission 92763) | Labiotermes labralis P3 segment gut microbial communities from Petit-Saut dam, French Guiana - Lab288 P3 | ecosystem: Host-associated > Arthropoda: Insects > Digestive system > Gut ... | reverse complement strand
TCAACGGCCGGCGCAGCGACCTGGAGTCGGTGTCGTACGTCGACGCGGACAACGTCGGCGGCGCCCGCGCGGCCGTGGCCCATCTGCTGGACCGCGGCCGGCGCCAGGTCGCCACCATCACCGGCCCCACCGACATGTACGTGGCCCGCTGCCGGCTGGACGGCTACCGGCAGGCGGTCGAGGCGGCCGGCCTCGGCTCCGACGACGAGCTGGTGGCCGGCGGCGACTTCACCGAGGAGGGTGGCCGCCGGGCGATGCGCGAACTGCTCGCCCGCCGCCCCGGGATCGACGGCGTCTTCGCCGCCTCCGACCTCATGGCGGCCGGCGCCCGCGCGGTGCTGCGCGAGGAGGGCCGCCGGGTGCCCGACGACATCGCCCTCGTCGGCTTCGAGGACTCGGCGATCGCCCGCCACATGGACCCGGCCCTCACCAGCGTCCGCCAGCCCACCGAGGAGATGGGCCGCACGATGGCCCGCGTCCTGCTGGAGGAGATCGCCGAACGCGCCTCCGTGCGGCGCCACGTGGTACTCGCCACCGAACTGGTCCAGCGCGACTCGGTCTGACGGCCCCGCGCCGGGGTGGCGAGCGGCCCCTCCACCGACTCCCGGCTGCCCGGCGCGGGACGGCGGCCCGCCTCCTTCCGTCGGCTGGGCGGGTGCCGCGCGGGACCCTGCGCTCCCGGGGTGCCCGCGGGGCCGCCTAGGGTGGCGGCATGGGAGTTGAGGCGCGGGTGCCGCGCGGGGTGGGGCTGGCCGAGACGCTGCTGGACCTGGGCGTGCCGTACGCCGAGGTGGACGGCGTGCTCGCGGCCGCGGAGCGGGTCGCCGGGGACCGGACGGCGAGCGGCCTGCTGGCGGACGCCGTCGGGGAGTTCGCGCGGGACATGGGCACGGCCGGCGGCGGTCCGGACGGCGGCCCGCGGCTCGGCCCCGACCTGGACGCGTACACGGCCCGGGCCGGCGAGGTCGCCGGCCCGTGGTTCGCGCTGCTGGTGCTGGCCGCGACCCGCCCGCTCACCGCCGCGTACCACCGCGGTCTCGGCGTGCCGGAGGAGGTCACCCGCAGGACGCTCGCCGACGTCGGCCGGCACATGGCGGTCCACCAGCGCCGCCGCGGCACGCCCGGACTCACCAACACCTGGTGGCTGTCACGGCACTTCCGCGGCATCCTCTTCCAGCTGGGCCGGCTGCAGTTCGAGCGGACCCGGCTCGGCGGCAGGACCGGGCGGGCGCTCGCGGAGGCCGGCGTCGCGGACGGTCCCGGCGCGCCCGTCCTCGGCGTGCACGTCCCCGCCTTTTCCGGACCCCTCGACGTGCAGGCGTGCGACGCCTCGTTCGACCGGGCCCGCGCGTTCTTCGCCCGGCACTTCCCCGACGAGGGGTACGCCGTCGCGACCTGCCACTCGTGGCTGCTGGACCCGCAGTTGGGGGAGTACCTCGCCCCGGACTCGCGCATCATGGCGTTCCAGCGCCGGTTCACGCCCGCGTGGACGGTCGAGGAACCGGACGACGGCTCGATCATCGGGTTCGTCTTCGGCGACCCGGACGCCGACCCGGGCACCCTGACCGCGCGCACCTCGGTGCAGCGGATCGTGCTCGGCCATCTGGCCGCCGGGCGCCACTGGCACGGCGGCAACGGCTGGCTGCCCCTCGCGCCCCCACCGGCAGCCGGGCCCGCCGCGTCCACCGCGTCCGCCGCGCCGGCCGAGCCCGCCGCGGACCCGTCTCAGCGCAGCCGCTGGTAGACCGAGCCGTCCCGGGTGCGGCCGAGGAAGCCCTCCTCGATCAGGTAGCGCCGCAGCGCCGAGGTGTCCTCGTGCACGGTGGCGAGCGCCTCGTTGACCTCGCGCTCGGTGTAGACGCGGCCGCCGGTGAAGAGCGTGGCCGCGAGGTAGCCGAGCAGCTGGACGCGGCGGGCGGGGCGGCGCGGGATGGCGGTCAGCCGCCCGCGGGAGAACAGGTCGGTCACGCCGTGGGCTGCTCGCCGGTCATCGTCGTCGGTGGTCATCGGGCCACCCTGCCCCCGGCCGGCGGACGGCGGCAAACGCATTTCCTCGGCCCGGGCCGCCCCTGCGCCGGCCGCCCCCCGCACGGGGACGGCCGCCGGGCCGGGGACCTGTGCGGTCCCGCGTCCCGGCGGCCGGTGGGGGGAAGGGAGATGGCTCAGGGGTGTCGCGGCGGGCTCACCAGCCGACCGCGACCTCCATCCACTGCGGGTTCTGCATCGAGGTGTACGCGGCCTGGCCGGCCACGTCGTCGTACGGGAAGCCGTACGCGAGGTGGTCGATGGCGTGGTCGTGCCAGAACTTGGCGTACCAGTTGGCCGGGTCGCCGGAGTAGAACTTCGTCGGGTCCTGCTGCTGGTCGCTGGGGAGCGTCGCGGTGTGGCGGTTGAGGGCCGCGCACATCGAGGGGTTGCCCGCCAGGCTGCCGGCGCAGCCGAAGATGTTCGACGTGGGCTCGTTCACGCCCACCGAGTTGGCGTAGGACGTGAAGTAGTCGGCGTTCGCACCGCCGGCACGGAAGCTCGGGTCGCTGCCGGGCGCGATGATCCGGTACGGCGCCTGGGTCTGCGCCAGCACCTTGAACTGCTGCGGCACGGCGTTCTGGAACTCGGAGAACACCTGGTCGCGGCTGGTGGTGAACAGGTCCTGGCTGTCGCCGAGTTGGATGTCCTGACCGGAGTGCGAGTGCAGCCGGACGGCCAGCGGCAGGCCCCACGCGTCGACCCGGGTGGTGTTGCCGTTGAAGACGTCCGGGCCGATCGTGAACTCGATGAAGTCGTAGTACTGGCTCGCCGGCGAGCCCAGGTAGAAGTACATCCGGCCCGAGGAGTTGGCGGGCATGTCGAAGTACGGCTGGTCGGCGATGGAGTGCGTCTGGCCGTTGAAGCTCCAGTACACCTGGCTGTCCGGGTACTGGCCGTTCGTCCGGTTGAGGATCGCGATCTCCATCACGTTCTTCGCCGCGGGGATCTGGCTGGTGTCGCCCCAGAAGGAGTCCGGCGGGTCGGTGGTGGGGGGCGTGGTCGGCGGGGTGGTGGTCCCGGCCGGCACGTGCACCCCGAACTCCCACAGCGAGTAGCCGTACGCGGTGGCGCGGGCGGTGCCGTAGACCCGCACGTAGCGGCCGGTGCCGGAGACCGTGAGGTTCTGCACGCCGCCGGTGCCGGCGGTCGTGGAGTAGGCGTCGGTCCAGGCGGAGCCGTTGTCGGAGACCTGGATCTTGAAGGAAGTGGCGTATGCCGCTTCCCAGTTGAGCGTCACGCCGCAGACCGGCACGGAGGCGCCGAGGTCGACCTGGAGCCACTGCGGGTCGCTGAAGGCGCTGGACCAGCGGGTGCCGGTGTCGCCGTCGACCGCGGCCGAGGCGGGTGTGCCGGCGTTCTCCGTGGACGACGCGGTCGCGGGCCTGCCGAGCGCCGCGTTGTCGGTGCCGCAGGCGGACTGGGTGGGGCCGGTGCCGCCGTAGACCTGGAACTCCCAGAGGGAGTAGCCGTACTGGGTGGCGCGCGCGGTGCCGTAGAAGCGGACGTAGCGCCCGGAACCGTTTACGGCGAGGTTCTGCACGCCGCCGGTGCCGGTCGTCGTGGAGTAGGCGTCGGTCCAGGCGGAGCCGTTGTCGGAGACCTGGATCTTGAAGGAAGTGGCGTACGCCGCCTCCCAGTTGAGCGTCACCTGGGAGATGGACTGGGTCGAGCCGAGGTCGACCTGGAGCCACTGCGGGTCGCTGAAGGCGCTGGACCAGCGGGTGCCGGTGTCGCCGTCGACCGCGGCGGACGCCGGGGTGCCGGCGTTCTCCGTGGAGGAGGCGGTGGCCGGCTTCCCCTGGGAGAGCAGGGTCCCGGCCGCGCCGGCCGGGGACTGGGTGGTGACGGTGAGCGCGATGCCGGCCAGCAGCGCGCAGAGCAGACCGAGGATGAGATACGGCCGGGACCTGTCGTGTCCGCCGCGCCCGCCGTACCGCCGGCGCACCACCGGGGACGTGCTGCCTGACATGGAGTACTCCTCAACCGGGTGGGGGTCCGTGATGGAGGCCCGGAGAGCCGTGTGAGAGCGCTCTCTGGCGAGGTGATGTCTACTAGCGCCGTCCAGCCCCGTCAATAAGTTGTTCCATACTGGCCGGTTGAACCCCCGATCGATTCGAGTCCCGAACGGGCGTACCCCGGCGGCTGTTTCGCCGCCTTCGCCGCCTTCGCTGCCTTTGCCGTCGGCGCGGTCTCCGCCGGCCCTCGGGTGCGACGCCCCGGCCTCCGGGTGCCGCGCCCCCGGCCTTCAGCTGCGGTGCCCCCGGCCGGCAGCGCGAAGGGGCGGCCCCGTGCACGCCATCCATGCACGGGACCGCCCCGGTCCCGGTGCGCCCGGCAGCGAGCCGGGCGCCGTTCACGTCAACTCAGCGACGCGAGGTGGTTCTTGAAGCCGATCCCGTAGTCGGTCGGCGTTCCGTTCCAGTCCGACACCAGCGACGGGCCGGAGGAGCAGTCCCAGTTGTTCCAGGTCCAGCCCAGGTAGCCCAGCTGGTGCGTGTCGAGCCAGTTCATGAAGGTGTCGATGAAGCCGTGCGCGCAGTCGTTCTCGCCGATCTCGGTGGCCACCAGCGGCACCTTCGCGGCAACCGGGGCCAGTTGCGAGTCCCAGCAGGACGACGACGAACACGTGTTGAAGTTGTAGACGTGCACGACCGCTCCCAGGTTCCCTGTCGGGTCGGTCGGTTCATGAGCGAGCCATCCGGTGAGGTCGTTGGAGTACGCCAGCCCGCCGAGCAGGATGACGTTCTGCGCGCCGGTGCCGCGTACCGCGTCCACCATGCTCTGCATACCCGCAACCTGGTAACCGATGCCCGGGCAGGTGCCGCCGTCGCGCCAGCAGGTCCACGCCTGGTCGCTGGTCGAGGTGGCACGGTCCGGGTAGGGCTCGTTGAACATCTCGAAGACGACCGAGGTGTTGTTCTTGAAGGCGTTCGCCACGCCGGTCCAGAACGGGATCGCGTACTGCGCGTCCGGCATCGGCTTCTGGCAGGTGGCGTTGACGTCCGAGCAGCCGGCCGAGTTCCCGGTGTACAGGCCGTGCGTCCAGTGCAGTTCGAGGATGGGCGTGATGCCGTGCGCCACCAGCCGGTTGACCCAGTCGGTGACCGCGGCGATGTAGTTCGCGCCGCCGTCGGCCGCCGGCACGTACGACAGGCCCTCCCAGCAGTCCTCGTTGAGCGGGACCCGGACCGCGGTGACGCCCTTCCAGCTCTGGATCGCGTCGATCGCCGCGTCGTCGACCGGGCCGTTGAAGATGCCGTTGCCCTGGGCGCAGGCGAACTCGGTGCCCGACCGGTTGACGCCGTGCAGGGTCACCTGCTTGCCGGTGGAGTCCACCAGCTTGTTCCCGGACACGTGCAGCTTGGGCGGCGCGCTGTCACCGCCGCCGGGCGGGGTGGTCGGGGGCGTCGTCGGTGGCGTGGTGGGCGGTGTGGTCGGCGGTGTCGTCGGCGGGGTGGTGCCGTCCACGTTGCAGGCGGTGCCGTTGAGCGTGAACGCGGTGGGCGCCGGGTTGCTGCCCGACCAGCTGCCGAGGAAGCCGGCGCTGATGCTGCCGCCGGTGCCGAGCGTCCCGTTGTAGGACATGGAGGCGACGGACACCGTCGCCCCGGACTGGGTCCAGGTGCCGTTCCAGCCCTGGGTCACCTTCTGGCCGCCGGGGAAGTCGAAGGTCAGGTTCCAACTGGACGTGGGAGCGGCGTTGTTGGTGATGACAACGTTGCCCTGAAAGCCCGAATCCCACTGGTTGGTCACCGAGTACTCGACCGCGCAGGCGGGCGAGGCACCGGACGCGGTGGCGCCGAGTGCGGGGAGCAGTGCGGCCGCGGCCGCGGCAGTGGTCACCGCGGCCGTGCTGAACACCGCGGTGCGCGTGGGTCGTCGCATGTGCGACTCCTCGTGATGTGGGGGGATCGAGAGGTCGTGTGCGTGAAAGGTGGACGCGCTCCCACTGGTCCGCCGCAGACCCTAGCGCCCCGCCGGCGCGCTCGGTAGGGGGCCCGTGCCATCGGTTCGGCTTCCGAAGGCGTCGCACGCGGGGGAGTGCCCGGTGAAGGGCGGGATCAGGGGCGTGCGAACAAGTCATGAACATGCGGTTGGGGCCCAGCTCTTGACAGCCTTTCGTCCCGCCTCGATTGTGGGAGCGCTCCCACTGGTTCAGTACTGCCTTTCTGGCATCCCCCCACCGAGAACCGCGAGGAGGACCTCTCGCATGCCCAGAGGAAGACCGTTCAGGAAGCGGCTGCGACGGCTGGCGACCGCGTTCGCGGCGGCCCTCGCCGTGCCGCTGGCCATGACGGCCGCCGGCGGAGGGCCGGTCGCGCACGCGGCCACCCTGCAGTGCAGCGTCGACTACTCGACGAACGACTGGGGTTCGGGCTTCACCGCCACTGCCAAGATCACCAACCTCGGCAGCTCGGCGATCGACGGCTGGACCCTGACCTACGCCTACGCCGGCAACCAGACGCTGCAGAGCGGCTGGAACGGCACGTGGTCGCAGTCCGGGAAGAACGTCACGGTCGTGGCGCCCGACTACGCCAAGTCCATCCCGGCCAACGGCAACGTGTCGACCAGCGCCAACTTCAACTACAGCGGCACCAACGCGGCGCCGACCGGCTTCGCGGTCAACGGCACCGTCTGCGGCGGCGCCCACCAGCCGCCGTTGCCGGTGCTGACCAGCCCCGCGGCCGGCGCCACGTACACCGCGGGCGCCACCATCCCGCTGGCCGCGACCGCGGTCGCGGCGGACAGCGCGACGATCACCAAGGTGGAGTTCTACAGCGACACCACGCTGCTGGGGACCGACACCACCGCGCCGTACACCCTCGACTGGTCGGCCGTCCCGGCGGGCGACTACTCGGTGTACGCCAAGGCGTACGACAGCCTCGGCGCGTCCGGCGAGTCCACCCCGGTCGGCGTGCACGTGGCCGCCGGGCCGTCCGTCGTCGCCTCGCCCACCCAGCTCTCGGTGCAGCAGGGCAAGACGGGCACCTTCGGGGTGAAGCTGTCCAGCGCGCCGTCGTCCAACGTGACGGTCGCGGTGGCCCGCACGTCCGGCACCACCGGGCTGAGCGTGCAGTCCGGCGCGAGCCTGACCTTCACGCCGAGCAACTGGAGCACCGCGCAGAACGTGACGGTGGCCGCCGACGCGTCCGGTACCGGCACGGCGACCTTCGCCGCCACCGCGACCGGTTACGCCGAGGCCGACGTCACGGTCACCGAGATCGGCGCGACCAGCGACTACAACGCGCGGTTCCTGTCGCTCTACGGGAAGATCACCGACCCGGCGAGCGGCTACTTCTCACCGGACGGCATCCCGTACCACTCGGTCGAGACGCTGATGGTCGAGGCGCCGGACTACGGCCACGAGACGACCTCCGAGGCGTACTCGTACATGATCTGGCTGCAGGCCATGTACGGCGAGGTCACCCAGGACTGGAGCAAGTTCAACGCCGCCTGGGGGACCATGGAGACGTACATGATCCCCCAGCACGCCGACCAGCCGACGAACGCGTCCTACAACGCGAACTCGCCGGCCACCTACGCCCCCGAGCACCCGCTGCCCTCGGACTACCCGTCCCAGCTCGACAGCAGCGTCAAGGTGGGCGTGGACCCGATCGCCGGTGAGCTGAAGTCCGCCTACGGCACCGACGACATCTACGGCATGCACTGGCTGGAGGACGTGGACAACGTCTACGGCTACGGCGACACCCCGGGCGGCGGCTGCGAGCTCGGCCCGACGGCCAAGGGCCCGTCGTACATCAACACCTTCCAGCGCGGTGCGCAGGAGTCGGTGTGGGAGACGGTGCCGCAGCCGACCTGCGACGCCTTCAAGTACGGCGGCAAGAACGGGTACCTGGACCTGTTCACCGGCGACTCCAACTACGCCCAGCAGTGGAAGTACACCGACGCGCCCGACGCCGACGCGCGCGCGATCCAGGCCGCCTACTGGGCGGACACCTGGGCCAAGGCGCAGGGCAAGAGCGCGGACGTGGCGACCACCGTCGCCAAGGCCGGCAAGATGGGCGACTACCTGCGGTACTCCTTCTTCGACAAGTACTTCAAGAAGATCGGGAACTGCACCAGCCCGACCACCTGTGCGGCCGGCACCGGCAAGGACAGCGAGCACTACCTGCTGTCCTGGTACTACGCCTGGGGCGGCTCGTCCGGCTCCGGCGGCGGCTGGGCCTGGCGCATCGGCGACGGCGCGTCGCACTTCGGCTACCAGAACCCGCTGGCGGCGTACGCCCTGACCACCGACGCGGCCATGGCGCCCAAGTCGGCCACGGGCAAGGCGGACTGGACGACCAGCCTCAGCCGGCAGCTGGAGTTCTACCGCTGGCTGCAGTCCAGCGAGGGCGCCATCGCCGGTGGTGCCACCAACAGCTGGAACGGCGCCTACGAGCAGCCCCCGGCCGGCACGTCCACCTTCTACGGGATGGCGTACGACTGGGAGCCCGTCTACCACGACCCGCCGTCGAACCAGTGGTTCGGCATGCAGGCCTGGTCGATGGAGCGCGTCGCCGAGTACTACCAGCAGACCGGGAACACCACGGCGAAGGCCATCCTCGACAAGTGGGTGACCTGGGCCATGTCGCAGACCACCATCAACGCGGACGGCACCTTCAAGATCCCGTCCGACCTGCAGTGGTCCGGCCAGCCCGACACCTGGAACCCGTCGAGCCCGGGCTCCAACGCCGGTCTGCACGTGACCGTTTCCGCCTACGGCAACGACCTCGGCGTCACGGCGGCCTACGCCAAGACGCTGGCGTACTACGCCGCCAAGTCGGGCAGCACCGCGGCCAAGACCATGGCCAAGCAGCTGCTGGACGGCATGTGGAACAACTACCAGGACCCGCTGGGCATCGCGACCCCGGAGACCAGGACGGACTACAGCCGGTTCAACGACCCGGTGTACGTCCCGTCCGGCTGGACCGGGACGATGCCCAACGGCGACAAGATCGACAGCAACTCGACCTTCATCGAGCTGCGGTCCTTCTACAAGAACGACCCCAACTGGTCGAAGGTGCAGGCGTACCTGAACGGAGGTGCGGCCCCGTCCTTCACCTACCACCGCTTCTGGGCCCAGGCGGACATCGCCATGGCCATGGGAGCGTACGCGCTGCTGTTCAACGCGTGACGACCCGGCCGGGCGGCCCGCGCGCCGCCCGGCCGGCACGCGTTCCACCGGCAGCCACCGGCCCCCGGGAACGGGGGGCGGCGGGACGATGACCCGTGCGGCCCTGCCAGCCGCCCGGCCCGCCGCCCCCCACCCCGGGACCCGCAGGCCCGCCCCCGCGGAGAGTGCGGAGGGCGGGCCTGCGGTGCGGTTTCCCCATGCGGGGGGCACGGTTTCCCCATGCGGGGGGGGCCGTTCTTCACGCAGGGCGGTGCCGTTTCCGCCCGGGGGCGGCACCGTTTCCCATGCTGGGAGGCACCGTTTCCCACGGAAGCCGGCACAGGTCCGCGAGCGGGCAGCCCGCGCGCTTCGTCCAACGGTGGCCGCGGGCCTGGCGGACGAAGGGGCCACCGGCCCATGGTCGACGAAGCGCCGGACCGGGTCCACCCGCGGCGCCCGACGGGAAGGACGTGCCCGTGAGGCTGGGCATCACCGGACACCGTGGCCTGCCGGAAGCCGTGGCGCGGCGGGTCCGCGCCGCGCTGGCCGCGGTGGTCTCGGGCTACGACCCGAACGAGCTGGTGGGGGTCTCGTGCCTCGCGGACGGCCCCGACTCCTGGTTCGCGGAAGCGGTGCTGGACCACGGAGGACGGCTCGAAGCCGTGATCCCGGCCGCCGATTACCGCGCGGGGCTCCCGGAGCCGCACCGCGGCACGTACGACGCCTTGCTGGGGCGCGCCCGCGAGGTCCACACCACCGGTCTGACCGGAGTCGGACTCCCGGGCCCACCAGGCCGGGAGCGAGGCGCTGGTGGACACCGTCGACCTCCTCGTGGCCGTCTGGGACGGCCTGCCCGCCCGCGGCTTCGGCGGCACCGCGGACGCCGTCGCCTACGCGGAGCGCACCGGCGTCCCCTGCACGATCATCTGGCCCCCCGGCGCCACCCGGGACTGACCGGCTCAGGCCGTACGGGTCGGGGCTGCCCAGCACGCACTCCCCATGGGCTGAGCCGTTCTCGCCCTTGCGGCCCCCTCAAGGCGGCCGGTACGGCCAGCAGTTCACGCCGGAGAACGGGACCACCGTCCGGGGGACGCCGAGCACCTCACCCGCGCGCTCCCCGCGCGCGACAGACTGATTCTCCGCAACCAACGGAGGGGGACACATGGCGACGAAGAAGATCCTCACCATCACGGTCGAGGTCGAGGTGCTCGAACGCCGGACCCGCGCTGCCCGGCTCAAGGCGGCTCATGAGGCCGCGGTGAATGCCGCGGTCGAGGCGGTTCGAGGCGAGTTGCTCGACGGCTCGGTGGGGGATGTGAAGAGCCGCATGACGTGGGACTACCGGTGGGCTGACACCAGCGCGCAGTACGCAGGGGATGAGGAAGAGCCGTGGATCGACGACGCCTTCGACGAGGGTGAGGACGAATCGAGCGCATCGACTCCTGCCGAGGGC